>LNFM01010541.1_pt1 | contig 12968 bp, 8 predicted proteins | sample 596031 | NCBI WGS metagenome assembly LNFM01 (sample SAMN04254537, study PRJNA301005) | activated carbon metagenome | isolation source: dual media filters at the Ann Arbor, Michigan drinking water treatment plant | place: USA: Ann Arbor
ACAAACCCTGGCGCGGGGTGGAGCAGCCCGGTAGCTCGTCAGGCTCATAACCTGAAGGTCACAGGTTCAAATCCTGTCCCCGCAACCAAATATTCTTGTAATATCAAATAGATAGAACCCGACCTAAACAGTCGGGTTTTTGCCTGTTCAGTTTACATCAACGCCACATCAACACCGCCACAGAAAAACCGCACCGGCACGCATACTCCGGTATTCGACGACGTTGGCGGGTAATGAACTACAACGCGCGGTTGCGCGCGAATCCTGAACCCGGCATCATCGACCAGTAGTTTCGAACGATGGATTGACGATGAAGGATTTTGGCCCCGGCTTCCCTGAATGGACGGAACTCGGACAGGATGGCGGCCTTGACCCGCTGGGTATGCAGCGCCCCATTGAAGCGATCTATCAGTCGCTGCTGCCAGGCATCAGCACCATCACACTTCGCTTCCGATACTATTCCTTCTTCGTCTGGATGCTTGAGGTTTACGCAAAAGAGGAACGCAACACGGATCCAGCTGCGTTCCGGGTGTTCCAGCGTCGCTGCGAGACCGTTTTTGCATTGATTTGTGCTCGTGGGTCTACAGAGCTGGGGGTCGCAGGGATCGACTGGGCGCAGAAGCAGCTGGCGGGCTTGGCCGATCAAGCCGATGGCGACGTGATCGTCGATTTCTCGGTTGGTGCGGACCCTGAAGCGGAAATCTCGCAACGCTATCTGCGAAACAAGGGCGGTGCCTTTGGCGGCATCTACGCCACGCAGATGTTCGAAATGGGGCTGATCACGCTCGGCAATGATCGGAACCCGATCTCTGTATGCACGAACCGTGCGCTTCCTCTCGCGGAGGCCTTCGGTGCCGAAATCGGGGACCTTGCCTCGATCTTCCTCGACGCAGTCAGAGCGGGCCATGTGTCCATCGCGGATCTTGATCGCATGTCGGCGCTGAAGCCGTCGGAGATTGTGCCAAGCAGCGCAGAGCATGGCTTGTTGGTTGATGTTCTGCTGGGAAAGGGCGCGAAGCCGTCTGCCCCCGACATGCTCCGGCGATCAACGACCATCATGCTTCTGCAATTGATCGAAACGCTCCAGGATGTGCCGCGCGCGGAGACCGTGAAATGGGAGTGGTTCGGCGCAGGGAAGGCGGCCGACAGCAGCGAGGCGGCACCCGATGAGGTTCGCACGCTTTGGGCCCTGTATCAGGCCTGCGATCTGATGCGCCTCGCCTATGAGAACGTCCTCGATCTGGCCCTCGACATGCTGATGCAATCGCCCACCCGTCGCATGTCGCTCGACGCGTTGGTCGCCGAACTGCTCGACCACGCCGATGCTCCAGACGATATGACGTGGCGAGAGTTTTCGGACAGCCTTGTTGCAGACGCTGCCCCTGCTGAAGCCGCACGTCATGCCGATCTGGCAATGAACGAAGCGCGGGCAGCGGGTGATCGCTCCAGGCAAATGCAATCCGTCGTCGCGCTTGTCGCGGCTTTGAGCGCCAGAGCGGCAGCGTTCGGGGATGTGTTGGACCAGGCATTGAATGCGCCAGACCATTTCCACTCGCTCCGGACGGAGAGCCGTTTCCTCCGGGACCGACGTAATGGCAGTGCGCGCAGCGTCGTTGAGGCCATGTTCCGTGAACGTGTCTTGAAACGCCACCTCTGGGTCGCGTCCCGGAAATTCCGAAACCAGAAGGCCTATACCTTCCTTATGGAGCCCGAAGAAGGCGTCTTGCGGTACCGCGACCGCTTCCGTGTCTCGCCGAGCAGTCCTCGCCTGGAACAGGCGATGGGCTTCCTGCGCGACGTAAAGTTGCTGCATGACGCGCGAGTTTCAGACGTGAAGGGGCTGACTGAATTTGGCCGGGCGGAGTTGCGCGCGGCATGAGATATTATGACACCTTTGCCGAAAGCGGCTTTCACTCAGCATTCTTGACGACCTATGCCTTCGGCGCCCAGGCATTTGAGGACATTCCATTCTCGCGGCTGCGTGGATCCGGTTGCCGTAACATAACCGTTCTGGCTGATCGCCAGATGGTCAATCAGTCCTTTGCCGAGTACGGACCGCCAAAATTTGCGGGCACCAGTTACCATCTGGTGAAGGCCGACGCGCCGGGTGCTTTTCATCCCAAGATCACTCTTCTGATCGGGGCGAAGAAGGGCAGGCTGCTGATTGGTTCGGCAAATCTGACGGCGCTCGGGCTGGGTGGAAACAAGGAACTTGTGGCAAACATTGCCTATACACCTGAAACACCGGACCATGTCCGTCACTTCGCCGAAGCCCTCGCCTATATCCGCCGGAATGTCCCCGCAGACGATTTGTGGGTTTCCACTGCGATTCAGCGCGCGTTAAGGGCTGCGCCATGGCTTCGCCAAGCGCTTGAAGCAGCGACGCCGCCCGACGAGATGCCTGGGTCCGAGGTCGCACTTTTGCTTGACCGACCAGGTACAACAATACTCGATCAGATCGTTCGGCTCGTCGGGGATGATCCGATAGAACGGCTGATTGTTGTGTCGCCCTATTGGGACACGAGACTCGAGGGACTGGCCCGCCTGCGGACAGCGCTGGCGACGCCGCCGACCGACCTGCTGATCGAAGCCAGAACGACCGGTTTCCCAAAATCAGAGCTGCATCGGTTCACCGACATTGGTCTGTTCGACGTCGATCCGTCGGACAGCAAGAGATTTGTTCACGCCAAGCTTTTGATCGCGCAAGGACGCGCGTGGGATCACGTCATTTCCGGGAGCATGAATTGCACACTGCCTGCACTGGTCGGGCCTTCCCTTCCGCGAGGTAACGCCGAGGCCGGCGTCTACAAGCGCGTGCCGTCCGGGACGGCCATTGCAGCCCTTGGCTTGGAAACCTATCGGGCCGCACCGGTGCAGCCGAAGGACCTGCTCGATATGGCGGAACTGAAGTCAGCCGCCTCTGCAGTGCGTGAATATGTCGATGGAGGAACGATCACCCTTCAGTCGGGCCGTTTGATCTGGACACCTCCATCCACCGGCACGCCACGCCGGGCTGTATCGTTGGTCTTGCACGACCGTGACGGGGCGCAATTCGGTGCGCCGATGGCCCTCGCCACCTATGACGCTCTCGGTTGGCGGATCGATGTCGACACTGACCGCCCGAAATCCGGCGTGATTCATTTTGCTGATGGCACGGAATCCGCCCCGGTTCAGATCGTCGATCTGGATGTTTTGGCAGTCAGGACGCAGCCGCCTGCGCAGGGCCGCAAGAAGTCGCTGACCGATTTCCTTGCCGAAGCAACTGATTCGGACCTCGTCATCTACGAAATCTATATTGAGCTCGAGTCGCTGGAAATCGAGGAAAACGCCGCAGGCACCGACCTTCCGGGCCAGTTGGTGCCGACAGCGGCCACGGCATCCGCAGCGCAGAATTACGCGATCCTGCCCTATGAAGAATTCGTGCGCGCGCGGACGACTGCCATGACGCAGGGGGGACTGATATCAGGCTTGTTCCACGCCCGCCATGACAGCGCGGCGAACTCGCTCAGCGCAACTTTGAACCGCCTAATCGGACTGGTTGGCGCAGACCTGGATGCAGCTGAAGACAGGGAGTTGAATGCCATTGGGGCAATGGATTTTCGAATGACGGAACCCGTAGGTGCATCTGACGCCGAGCCGCTTTTGCCGATGGATGACGCCCCCAAACCAGTTAAGGCCTCCAAGCAGACGGTGGCGACCGCAAAGAAAATGCAGGATGCCGTCCAGGCATTCGAGGGCCGATGCAGGTCGCTTATCGGCAAGCCGATCGGCACCGCCGAGCTTGTGCGGCTTCGCGCACTACTCCAGATAATTTTGCGTCACGCGCAGCCGATCAAAGGTACTCCCGCCCCAGACCAGATACTGCCAATTCACACGAAGGACGGCTATGACTGGCCGCGACTTGTGGGACGGCTGCTCCGGCAGCACTTTGGCACGGCGCGGGCGCTACAAAATCTGCGGGTGGAGCAAGACGAAACTGAGCAGAAGCGGGTTCTCGAGTATTTGGCCATGGCAGACTGGGCCGCGAAGGCAGCTGCAATGGCGGTAAAATCACATCCGAAGGCGGCTGACTTGCGGGTGCCGCTGGACGGGCTCGCCAAGACACTTCAGGCCCAAGTCGAGTTGATCCTCGGGACTGTCGCAGAAGACGGGCAGTATTTTGGTGAACTTCGCGCGAAGCTGGACGAACGATTTTCCGACCGCATAGGGTTGACGAAAGCACAGCTTGGCGCTCACCTGAAGTCAGCTTGATCTGGTCTTGCAGGGAGGAAGGTCAGTGTTTCCTGCTATGCGACGGCCGGGACGAGAGTGCACAAATGTGCCCATTTCCACCCGCGACAGGACATTGCGGCACGTGCCATCATTACCGCGCAGCGAATTCCTGCCGCTCCTTGAAAACGTGAATCCGTGAAACGGGCCGGGCTTGGCTCTGCGGTTGAGGCGTCTGACGCTTCCCACGGGCCACATGCCCGGCCCGTTATTCATCTGCAAGCGCGCGCCTGGTCGCGAAGGACGGCGTAGTCGCCAAGCATCCGAACGACCATCGCCCCTTCTGGCAGGGCTTCAACCTCGGCTGCGGCGCGTGCCTGATCGGCGACGCTGTACTCGACGACTGGCGGGCAGGGTGCCAGTGCGTCAGAACTGACCGTCGCGCAGGCGCTGAGCCAGAGCATCGCGATCAGCGGGGCGGCGGCTGGCGGCGTCCAGCATCTGGCGTTGGATTTCATGGTTTCTCTCCGATGTTGAAAGGCGTTCCGCCAGCCGACCGGCGCGCTCACCGGTGCGGCGGAAGTTCAGCACCAACAGGGCGACGGTGAGGGCGGTCAGCAGCAAGCCCAGCGCTTTGCGCGCGGGGCTGCTGGCGAGGAGCGCGGTGATCCAACCCATCAGCGCTGGCCCCGTTTCCAGTCGTCGATCCGGGCGTGGATTGCGACAGCAATGCCGATCAGCGCCACGGCGATGAAGGCCCAGCGCAGGGTGTCGAGGTAGGGCACCAGCGGCAGGATGGCGGATTGGGTTTCCGCCAAGACGTCCTGCGCCACTTCGACACCGGCGGCACCGACCGTGGCGATGCCCGCTGCCCCGCCACCCTTCAGCGTGCGGCTGTCGGCCAGCACCTCTCGGGCGGGAGCCACCTCCTGCACGAAAGGCGTGGCGCGTGGCGCGAAGGGTTCGCCCCAGGACCTCGCAGGCCCAAGGTCGATGTGCATGAAGCCCGAGCGGGGATAGGTGCCGAAACCGAGAAAGCCCACGGCGCGGGCGGCTTCGGCGAATACCACCGGATCGTGGTTCGACATCGCAATGTCGAAGGCAGTGCCAAGCATATGCTTTGACGCCGGGGCCCCGCCAACGGCGCGGTTATGGCTCGGGCTGCGATAGCCGGAACGGACGATCAGCGGTTTGCCGAGGCGATTGCGCAAAGACTGCAGCTTGTCCATCGCCTCGGTGTTGATCTTGATCGCGCCGGTGCCGCGGCAGGCGATCTCGGCCGGGGAAAAGCTGGGCCAGCGCCAAGCGGATTCAGGCACGTCGCGGAAATGGGCATAGGTCGTGGTCGGCATGATGGTCTCCAGAAATGCAAAACCCGCCTCGGGGGCGGGTGGGGGACAGATTCAGTGGTTGGTAGGTGGTTCAGTCGGTGCGGCCGCGCTGGAAGGCCTCGAACATCAGATCCCGCATGGCGCGGATGTCGGTCTCGATCCGCTCCAGCCGGTCGGCATCGGCCTTGCGGTCGTCGGCGCGCATTCGATCAATCCGTTCGCGCTCGAGGCTGAGTTCGCGGTCCAGCCGCTCCAGCATGGCCTCATTGGTAAAGGCTTTGCGGGTGACGGTTGCGGCAACGGCGAGGCACCCGCCGACCAAGGCTGTAATGGCGGCGGTCAGTCCGTTTTCGCGGAAGGCCTGGCCGACCTCCTGCAGGATGGTGGTGCGTTCGGTCATGATGGTCCTTTCAATAATCGGTCTCAACGTAGAGGCCCGCGCAGTCATAGGCGACGGCGGCAGCTGTCGCGCCGGTGTTCAGGTAAAGGCGCGGCGACAGGAATTGCGCGTTGGCGGGCAGGTCGGCGGTGATCTCCTGCTCGAAGACCGCGCCCGTGACTTCGTTCACCGCCCGCACCCAGGTCGAGCTGCCATTCGGCGGGGCGGCGATGAACAGGGTCAGCACACCGCCGGTGGCGATGGCAAAGGCCGCGCCCATGTCGGTCAGGGTCGGTGCGCCGGTGCCGTCATTGGTAACCAGTTGCCAGTTGGCATGGGTGCCGCGCTGGAAACCGATGCCGATGCAGTTCAGCACGGTGGCCAGCGTCAGCGTCGTTGCCAGCGCGGTGGTTGACCCGTAGAGGCCGAAAAAGCCCATGCCGGTCGCCTGCAAGGTCGTCAGCGAAAGCCGCGTGACGAAGGTCCAGCCGCCAAGCCCCGCCGCATTGCCGCGCCAGCATGCCCAGCCCGCGGAGAATTGTTCGGCGACTGAATTCACGACAGCGGCCGAGGTGAGACGCCAGCGCCGCATGCTGGCGGCGAGGTTGGTGGCGGCCAGCGTGGGATGCGAAACGGTGCCGACGTTGGTAATGGGCAGGCCCTCGGTGGTAATCACCGTCGTTATCGACGGCGACCAGTTGGCAATCCGGTTCACCCCGAAATGTGGCTGCAGCGGAAAATCCCGCCCCGAGGGGCGCATCACATCGATCCACGGCGCCCCGGCGCGGTTGCGGGCGTAAACCGAGGCCTTGCCGGTTGGCGGTGGGGTCGGGGCGGCGTTCAGCCCCGGCAGGACGGTCGGCTGGGGCAGTTCCACCTGGCCATTGGTGCGATCCACCACGATGGCATCGAAGAAGCTGGAGCCGTTCGGGCTGACCTTGAAGCCGAAGTTGTCGTTGCCCAAGAGGCCGATCAGGGCGCGAACCGAGAAGCCGGTCTTGAAGGCGAAGGCCGCATCGTTCGCCGGTGCTGCCTTGTTGACCGTCGCTTCGATCCCGGCGCCTGCGTTGTTCAGCAATACCGCGGGGGTGTTCATCGACAGTCGGTTGAAGCTGTCCGCCATGGCACCGCCGAGGCCCAAGAGCTGGGCGGTCAGGTTCGCCTGGGGCATGCCGACCTGCGTCACGGCATTGGCGAAGGTCACCGTTGGCGTGTTCACGACCGTCGTGCCCCCGGCCCCAGCCGTCGCCGAGCCGATGTTGACGACCGTCGTGGATCCAGACGCTCCGCCCGTCCCGAGGTTCAGGGTCTTGGTCACGCCGGTAGGATTGACCCCGATGCCCATCCCGTAGGTCGCCGTGGTGGTTGCCGTGCCGATGCTCGCGGCGGCCGCCGAAACTGTCAGCGTGCCTGAGGCGGTCAGCGTGCCGGAGAAGGTCTTGTCGCCAGTGAATGTCTGGGTGCCCGCGAGGATTGCCAGCTCGCTGGAGGTGTTCGGCAGATTGAACGTCCGGGTGGTGCCGGTGCTGATACCCGACAGCGAAAACACCGCCTTCCTGGTCGGATCGGCATCGTTCACCAGACTGAACACGGCGTCCGATGTATCCACCGGCTCGCCGACAAGGTTCCAGGCGCTGCCATTCCAGACGACGAAGGCCTGTTCCGCCGCGATCCAGGCCAGCCATCCCGGGCGGGGCGCCAGCCGCATCCAGACGCCATCGACCCAGAAGGCCACGTTCAGATCCCAACCCGCCCAGAGGCCGGTGGCGGCCGAGGCGACGATATGGCGGTCGCCGTCGGCGGGGCTGGCGGGCGGCGTGGTGCGGGTGCGGTCCAGCACCGACAGCTGAACCATCGCATCCAGCAGGCGCAGCGCCTCGTTGTGGGTGACATGCTTTTGCGCCTGCGATGCCAGGATATAGGGCAGCAGGAGATGGGTGGTGATATCGGACATGATTGCTTTCAGAAGGTGAGGGTGACGGATCGCGCAGCACCCCGGCCGATCAGGGCGGAGAGCTGATGGATGCGGATCGCGAGGGATTGGCCGTGGCCGACAGGTGCGCCCCAATCGGCGGTCTGCTGGGCGGCGCTGTAGAGGGCAGCGGTAGTCGTGGTGGTCAGCGTGCGCTTGACTGTCCCGCCGTCACGGATTTCCACCTCATAGGCTTCGCTGTCTTCGGCCAACGGAACGTCGCCCGCGCCCCAGGTGTCGGCAGCCAAGGATCGTGACCGGCGCGTCCAGCGGATCATCAGATCGCCCGGGCTGCGCGCGATGCGCCATGGCTGTTCGACATGGCCCACCGCAAAGGGTCGTAGCCCAGCGCCCTCGGGGGTGAAGGATGTGGCGACGAAGGTCTCGTCGCTGGCAGGGCGCGACGCCGGGCCGATGCGCCAATTCCATGGCAAGTCCAGATCGGCCTCGGCGATGGGTAGGGAAGCGATGGCGGTGTCGAGAACCACCACCCGCGCGCCGGTCGGCACCATGCTGACCACGGCACCTTCCGTTCCACGCTGGCCACGCAGCAATCGGGTCAGACGATAGCGTCCTGGCGCGATAAGCTCGGCATTCCCGGCTTGAACGATCTCCCACTGCCCAGCGCCGGTCTCGACGGCCAGAGCATTGGCCCCGCCGAGGAGGGTGATATCGGTGACGCTCTCCAGCGTGCCAGAATAGAGATCGACCACAAGCGCATTGCCAAGATCGAAGCGCGACACCGGCCCTGCATAGAAATCCGCCGCCAACACACCCACGCGCGCCCGCGAGCTGAAGGTGGTCAGCAGCGCAAAGCCATCCGTCGCGGCGCTGCGGTAGACCGCAATCTCACCCGGCCATGGCCTGGCATGTGCCGCGACAAAGGGCCGGTGCGCAGGCTGATCCTCGCGCAGCTGCGGCAGGTCCAGCAGGATGATATCCGGCGCGCCAAACACCGTGGGCGTCGAGAGCGTGGCGGGTCGCGGTTCTCCGGGTGGCAGATCATAGACCGCGCGATCCTGGCGCACGGCGTCGACGCTGCGCAGGTCCGAGTCCGCGATGGACACAAGCCGCATCTCGGTCAGGCGGCCATCGTGATCGAGCAGGATCACGTCGCAGGGATCCAGCGCCAGACGCGAGGGTGGCAGGCGGAACACGGCACTTTCGCGGCCAACCCAAGCCTCCATCAGCGCGCGGCGGCAACGACGTTCGGCTTCCTCGGGCGGGATCGCCATCGGAAAGGATTCGGACGCGATGCGGGTGGTGTCCACCGTGATCCGCCGTGCCTCGACCTGTGCGGCGTCATAATCCTCGTCGGCGCGGGCAACCTGCCACTTCAAGGCTTGCGGCAGTTCGGTTTCTTGTGCCCGGGTCAGTTCCATCACGTCGCCCTGTGCCGAGGCGGGGGCCACCATGCTGTCGGGAGTGACCAGGGCGCTGGCGATGCGGCCGCGCATCAGGAAGCGGATGCGGCCTTCACTCTCGACGGCATCGAAGCCGAAATGCCGTGCCAGCGTGGAAATCGACGCACGCGGCGCTTCCAGCGCCGAAATCACATAGCCCTCGACCGCGCCCCAAAGGCCGGAGACGTCGATCAATTCTTCGGGCATCCCGGCGCGCAAGCAAAGGTGCCGTACCAGTGCCGCCAAAGACACGGCCCCCAGCCGACCGGTCAGCCAATGCCCCAGCCGCCAGTTCGGTCCGTCGGTCCAGACATCGGTCAGCTCTGGAAAGAACGGATAGGGGCGGGCATCCCAGGTCCAGGCGGCGCATTCGGGGACACGCACCATCCGGTTTCCGTAGACTGAGGAGATCGGGTTGTTGGCCGATGCGCCCCAGAACAGATAGGTCGCCTCGAGATAACCCCGCTGGATCGCGTCATCGCGCCAGCCGCGCGAGAAGTAGGGGGTGAAGCTCTCTGACGATTTCGGGTCGAAGAACACGTTGGGCTGGTTGGTGCCGCGGTCAATCGCCGGGCAGCCCAGTTCGGTGAACCAGATCGGCTTCGATTGCGGCACCCATGCTGTGGGCGTGCCGCTTTCCACCCCGCCGGGCCGGTTGAAATGCGGGTTTTGCCACCAGGCGCGAAGATCCTTGAAGCGGAACACCCAAGGCTTTGCAGCAGCACCGTCGGTGATCGGCGTGCGGTTCTGCACGGTTCGATCAAGGGCACTGGCATAGAACCAGTCGAACCCCTCGCCACCGGTGATGTTGGATTGCAGATAGGCGCGGTCGTAGATCGCAGGCGCCAGCGCGGCATCGGCATGATCGAACCCGTCCCGCCAGTCTGACAGCGGCATGTAGTTATCGATGCCGATGAAGTTGATGTTGGCATCCGACCAGAGCGGATCGAGATGGAAATACACATCGCCGCTGCCATCTGCAGGGTGGTGGCCGAAGTATTCCGACCAGTCGGCGGCATAGCCGATCTTGGGTCCAGCGCCGAGGATCGCACGCACATCAGCCGCGAGAGCCTTGAAGGCGGTGACGCCGGGATAGATGCTGGCGCCCGAGCGGATCGTGGTCAGGCCGGGCATTTCCGATCCGATCAGAAAGGCATCGACGCCGCCTGCCGCTTTGTACAGATGCGCATAGTGCAGGATCATCCGGCGCAGCGACCACTCCCCGACGGGGCCGGTCCAGCTGACAGTGGTGCCTGACACGCTGAAGTTGGCGGGCGTGGCGGTGCCGAACAGCGCCGATACTTGGGTCGCCGCCGTCGCAGTCTTGTCTACCGATCCTGCAAAACCCGCAGCGGGGGAACATGTGATCCGCCCCCGCCAGGGGAAGGTAGGCTGGCCAGAGGTGGCGGCATTGGCACTGTAGGGATTGGGCTTGGTGTTGCCGGGGGGCACGTCCAGCAGCAGGAAGGGATAAAATGTGACGCGCAATCCGCGGGCCTTCATCTCCTGAATCGCCTGCACCACCGCGAAATCCGCAGGCGTGCCGCCATAAACCGGACGGTCTTCAGCATCGCGACTGACCAGAAACGCACTCGCACGGCTGACGCCGTTTACGACCCAAGCCGAGGGCGTCGTCGTCTTGGTGTCCACCTCGACGCCCGGCCGCACCTTGCAGTTCCCGGCGCGCAGATCATCGCCGAACCATGCCACCACGAGGCTGACGCTTTCCACAGAAGGGGCCAGGGACTGCAGCCGGTCCAGTGCCACCACGATGTCGGCCGTGTCGGTGATCGCGTTCAGGTTTTCGGCCACCGTCGCGCCGCCGGAGCCGGTGGATTTCTTGACTGGCGCGGTCGCATAGGTGAACTCGCCCGATGCCGGGATCATCGTCACCGCTTTCACCAGCCCCTCTGCGGTGTCGGGATCGGCCAGCGGGCGAAACACCTCGAAACTGATCTGCGGCAGGCGGTTGCCGAAAGCGCTGAGGTTCAGTTCCTCGAACACGACATAGGCGGTGCCGCGATAGCCGGGGGTGTTGGCGGCACCCATTTTTGCAGCGATGAAGGGATCGGGGGACTGAACCTCGTCACCCGGATACCAGCGCCAGGTGACGCCGGTCATGTCCATGGCCTTGCCGTCTGCCCAGACGCGCCCAATGCCGGTGATCTCGCCCTCGCACAACGCGACTGCGAAGCTGGCGAAGTAGAGGTATTCGGTGGTCGTGACCTTCGGCCCGCTGCCCTTGCCGCCGCCCTGGCTGGTCGTATTGACCTCCTCGCGGAAATCCGTGGCCCAGATGATATTGCCACCGATCCGCATCCGGCCGAACAGGCGCGGGATCACGGCCCCTTCAGTGGATGAGGTGATGCGCAAGCTGTCGAGCCGCGCGCCCTCGATGCGTTGGGCCGGGGCGAGGGACGAGACGATCCAGTTGTCGACGACCGACCCGATGGTGGAGCCGATGAAGCCGCCTATTGCCGCGCCGGAAAAGCCGAGGATGGCACCGCCAAATGCGCCGCCAATCGCGGAGCCGACGGCGCCGAGAACAAGAGTTGCCATGTGTGAGGTCTCAATCTCTTGGGAACAGGAAGGCGAAGGCGATTTTGCGCCCCCATGTCGGGGTCAGGACTTCCTCGACGACGCCGAGGCATTCATAGGCGTGGATGAAACGGTCAGGCGCGGTCAGGATTCCGACATGCTTGGCGATGGCGCGCGGGGCCATGCGGAACAGGATAAGAGCGCCGGGGATGGCGTCGGTCGGGCTGATTTCCGACATCATCGCACGTGCCCCGCCCGCCAACACCTCACGCGGCCCGGTCTCGCCCCAATCCCGGCTGTAGGGCGGTATCGGGAATGGCTCGTCGCCGACAACCTCCCGCCAGACGCCACGCGCGAGGCCGAGGCAATCGCAGCCGACACCGCGCAGACTGGCCTGATCGTGATAGGGCGTGCCGAGCCAGCTGCGGGCGGTGGCGATGACCAAGGCGGGATCAGCGCAATTCACAGCACGTTTCCTTCGTGGCCGCCGTCCTGGCTGGCATAGCGTAGGACCGCATCCTGGCCCGGGATGTAGGGAAAGCCCCGGAAGTTGGCGACATTGGCGAACTTGGCGCTGCAAGTCGCGATGCGCTTGTCGCAGCCCGCCCGCGCGACAAAGCTGTCGCCCTCGGCGATGGCGCGTACTGGCGCTTCCAGCAAGGTCAGGCTGGCGATGCCTCCATCGAGCCCGTGTGCCAGCACCTCGGTGACCCGCTCGGTATTTGCACCGCTGGTCCAGGTTAGTGTGCCGGAAGTGAACCAGCCCGCGTCAAACCCGGCGAGGCCAGACGCCATGAACGCCCGGTCGCGAAGCAAATCGGTGACAAGGCCGGTGCCCTTGTAGATCGCGTTTTCCAGATCGATGCCGCAGCGCGCATCGCCCAAACGCGCATCGCATCCCGCCTGAAACGTCCGCCCGACAGTCTGGCCCAGCACATGCGCCAGCGACCTGACCTCTGCGACGAATGCCATGCGGCCGCGCCGGATTTGCCCGACCGCGCCCCGGCGCAGGAGCACACGCTGGCCGGTGTCGGCCCAGTTCACGCGCCACAACTCGACCGAGGCATTGTCCCAGCGCCCGTCAAGGATGTCGGTTTCGGTGATCCGGTCCGAAGTCAGCACGCCGGTCGCGTCCT
>LNFM01004290.1_pt1 | contig 12967 bp, 12 predicted proteins | sample 596031 | NCBI WGS metagenome assembly LNFM01 (sample SAMN04254537, study PRJNA301005) | activated carbon metagenome | isolation source: dual media filters at the Ann Arbor, Michigan drinking water treatment plant | place: USA: Ann Arbor
GGCGGTTGAACGATTTGCGGCATATCATTTACAAGACAGCAGATGCACCGTGGCGGCGGGCGAAGCGATCGCTCGCGTTGATGATGCGGGAAGGACTTTTGAAGGAAAACATCGACGGGGAAGCGTTGGCGTGGGCGCATCAGAGGTTGTTGGCACGGCCGGAGCAGCGGCGCATTCTGATGATGATTTCGGATGGTGCGCCGGTGGACGATTCCACGCTGTCGGTGAATACGGGCAGCTATTTGGAACATCATTTGCGGCAGGTGATTCAGGAAATCGAGACGCGGTCTCCTGTAGAACTCATCGCCATCGGGATTGGGCATGACGTGACGCGGTACTACCGGCGCGCCGTGACGATCACGGATGCGAGCGAGCTTGCGGGTGCGATGACGGACAAGCTCGTGGAACTGTTCGAGGAAGCGGGTGCTGCGGACACCCGTGGCGGTGGGCGAACAGCGCGGTCGCGGAGTTTGAACTAGACATTCGTTTAGGCCGACAACAGTTCGAGGCCGTACACGCCAGATTGCTCCTGGCATTCGTCCAGAGCTAGGTTATCCGCTGTCGTCTTCCTCGGCGGCGGTGAGACGCTTGATGCGGAGCGCTGCGATTTTGTTGCGGGTCTTGCGCAACACTTCGAACCGGTAGCCGTGGAAGATGAAGACCTGACCCGGCTCGGGGATGGTCTGGGCTTCGTGGATGACGAGGCCGGCGATCGTGGTCGCTTCCTCTTCCGGCAGGTCCCAATCTTCGTGGCGGTTCAAGTCGCGGATCGCTACCGTGCCATCGACATTGACGGTTCCGTCCGCCTGGGGGCGGATCGACATTTCGTGGGTGTCGTGTTCATCGGCGATTTGGCCGACGATTTCTTCCAAGATATCTTCGAGCGTGATGAGGCCTTGCACTTCGCCGTATTCGTCGACGACGAGGGCCATCTGGGCCTTCTTTTTCAGGAACTGGTTGAGCTGGGTTTTGAGGCTCGTGGTGTCGGGCACGAACCAGGGCTCCTGGGCGAAACTTGTGATGTCGAGTTTGGCGACATCCCAGCCGACGCGACCGAGTGCGGTGAGGAGGTCTTTGGTGTGGAGGACTGCGACGATGTTTTCAGGCTCGTCGCGCCACAGAGGCATGCGCGTATATTGAGACTTTAGGATTTCGTCGATGATGTCCTGGGGCTCACTCTCGGCGTCGAGCGTTTCCATTTTGGTGCGATGGATCATGATGTCGGCGATTTGGAGATCGCGTAGATCGAGAATGCCGCCGAGCATGTCAGCATCGTGCTTGAGGACCGTGCCTTCCTTGGCTTGAAGATCGATGGTGCCGCGGATCTCATCATGGGCAGCAAGAATGTTGGCTGCATCATCGACTTTGGAGGGGGTGAGCTTCAAGATGAGGGAGACGAGCGATTCAATCAGGAAGACCGCTGGGCGGAGGACGAGAATAAGTATGCGCATCGTGGGGGCAACGAGCAGCGCGATGCGGTCGGGGTATGCGATGGCGTAGGTCTTGGGGAGAACTTCGGAGAAAACGACAACGATGACCGTCATGAGGATCGTGGCGTAGAACACGCCGACTTCGCCAAAGTGATTGATCAGGAGGCTGGTGGTCACGGCGGAGGCCATGATGTTCACCAGATTATTGCCGAGCAGGATGGTGGAGATCAGGCGCTCGGGGCGTTCGAGGAGTTTGTTGACGCGCTTGGCACTTTCGTTGCCTTCGGATTCAAGTGCGTGCATGCGGGCGCGAGAGGCGGCTGTCAGCGCGGTTTCGGAACCGGAGAAGAAGGCCGACATCAAAAGGAGCACGACGACGATAGCGAGGGTGATGGCAATTTCTGGGGACATGGGCGGGTTCAATCACTCCAAGGCGGTCCGGTGGGGGATTCGACAGTAAAATATGCATGGATTTGCGCTTCAGCGTACCACACAGGCGGATGCTGGCGCGCTGCATGGGCTGGCGCAGGCTTCAGCTCGGGTCAGCCTGCAATTTCGTGGTCGAGGAAGGCGCGGATTTTGGCCGGATCGACATCACGGGCGACGTAGGCTTGGCCAATGTCGCGCACGAGGATGAACGTCAGCTTGCCGTCGCGGACTTTTTTGTCCTGGCCCATGAGGCGGAGGAGCGTATCGGTCTCCGGCTTGCCGCCGGGGATGCCGGCAAGCGTGGTTGGCAAGCCGACGGCTGCGAGGTGTGTTGCAACGCGGGCAGCGGTGCCGGGCGGGCAGAGGCCTTCGCTTTCGGAAAAACGGAAGGCCTGGGCCATGCCGATGGCGACGCCTTCGCCATGGAGGAGGCGGCTGGAATAGCCGGTCCAGGCTTCGAGTGCGTGGCCGAAGGTGTGCCCAAGGTTGAGAAGCGCGCGGTCGCCGGTTTCGAATTCGTCGCGGGCGACAATGTCGGCCTTTGCCTTCACACTCGTTTCAATGGCGCGGGTCAGATCGGGGCCGGAATTGCCAAAGACGCCTTGCCACTGGCTCTCCAGCCATTCGAAGAACGGTGCATCGCCGAGGAGGCCGTATTTGACGACTTCGGCGTAGCCGGCGCGCATTTCGCGCTCGGGCAAGGTGGCCAGAACGTCGGTGTCGGCGACGACGAGGCTCGGCTGGTGGAAGACGCCGATCAGGTTTTTACCTTGCGGCGTATTAATCCCGGTTTTGCCGCCAACAGAGCTATCGACCTGCGCGAGGAGTGACGTCGGAATCTGCACGAAGCGGACCCCGCGACGGAGAATGCCGGCAGCGAAGCCCGCGAGGTCGCCGATGACGCCGCCGCCGAATGCCACGACGAAGTCGCCGCGTTCGAGACCCATTTCGAGCAACCCTTCGCTGAGCTTGGTCAATTGCGCGAAGCACTTGGTCTGCTCGCCTGCGGGCAGGATGATCGAGCCGGCGTGGCGGTTCTCAGCTTTGAGTGAGGCTTCAAGTGTTGCGAGATGATGTTTGGCGACGTTTTCATCGGTGACGATACCGCATTTGCCTTTGCCGATGCGGGTGGCGATGAGGCGTCCTGTCTCCTGCAACAAGCCAGGGCCAATCAGCACATCGTAACTGCGGTCGCCGAGCGACACGGGCACGGTTTTCTCCGCACGTGTGAGGCCGGTCATGGAGTGAGCGAGCGTGGGCATCGGATTTGTTGTTCCGTTGGTTGTCTCAAGCGGCCGGTACGGTCGCAAGTTTGACTTTGAGCGCCGCGATGATTTCGTTGACAATGACGTCGTGGGGAACGTCGCGACTTTCGACCGTGATGTCGGCTTCGGCGTAGATGGGGTAGCGCTTCTCCATCAGGTCGCGCATGGTCGCTTCCGGGTCGCCGCTTTTCAGCAGCGGGCGGGTATCGCGCTTGGAGACGCGGCGCATGAGGACTGGGAGTTCGGCGCGCAGCCAGATCGAGACGCCGCGCTCTGGGATTTTGGCGCGCGTTTCGGGGTTGATAAACGCGCCGCCGCCGGTGGCCAGGACCTGCGGTCCGTTCGACAAGAGCCGGGCTATGACGCGGCGCTCACCATCGCGGAAGTAGGCCTCGCCATGGTCCGTGAAAATCTCAACAATGGATTTCGCTGCGACGCGCTCAATCTCCTCGTCCGCATCGACGAAGCCGATGCCGAGGCGAGACGCCAGCCGGCGGCCGACGGAGGATTTTCCACAGCCCATGAGACCGACCAGAACGATCGACCGCTCGCCTAAGAGGGCGCGCAACGCTTCAATGCCGTTTGTGTCCTTCTGCTGGTCCATGGTGTCCCAAGGGGCGCCTCTGCGCCGAATCATGCAAACATTTCGGGCGAATGGCCTGCACGTGCTTCCGCCTCCCGTGTATTGCTTATTGGGCCCGGGAATTCAAATGTCACATCGGGAACGGCACAGGGTTGCGGCCGGGACGGTGATTTGTTTACCGTTCGGCGCCGCCTTGAACATATTGGCGCCACCATGAACGCACAGATCTCCATGAGAACGGAATAGCCAAAATGCCGAGCCTTTTCCGGTTCCTGTTCATCGTGGGTGCGCTTGCCGGACTGTTTACGGCGGGGATGTGGGTTCTGGCGACATACTATGAGCCGCAGCAACAGGAAGACGTCAAAGTCGTGCCCGGTGTCAAAATCCGCAAAGAGTGAGCCGGCCGGGCCCATGCGATTTTTAATCCACGTGCTGGTGATGTTCGGCCTCTCGGCATGGGTTGCCGTGCCACCGGTCATTGCCGGGGGGATACCGAGCCCCTTCGCAGAGCCGGAAACGACGCGGCCCGGGGCCAAGAAAAAGCCGCCAGCGGCCCCAGTTGGCGACGACATTCTCCAGGCCAACGAATTGCCGCCCGCTGCGGGTGGGTCGACAGGCGCGATCGAGCGGGAAACGTTAGCGCCGATCGAGGCGGAACCAGCGCCGGGTCCACCAGTTGGCGCTCCTTCGCAGACACCGGGATTGGCGCCGCCGCCGGTTGCCCAGTCGCCGGATCGTCCGCCGGGTGAGGGGACAAACGGCGCGCAGCGGCCTTCACAGGCGCAACGGCCTGCACGCATTGTCCCGGCGCCACAGCCCGGCGTTGACGAGGGGTCGCGTATCGTCATGCGTGATGAACTCGCGCCCGTGATGGCGCAGGATGGGACCGGCCTGCCATACGAACTTTGGCAGGGCATGACGTTGGAGACGATTGAAAAGGCGATTGCGACGCTCGAAATTCCACCGCGCTCGCCGGCACTGCACGGGCTTTTCCGGCGGCTCATTACGTCGGACGTGCCGGCACCGCAGGGGGGCGGAAGCACCGCGCGTTTCACAGCCGTGCGCGCAGAGGCGTTGGACCGGTCGGGACTGATTGACGAGGCGGCGGCGGTGCTGGCCAGGGATGCTGGAGCCGCATCGGATCCTGTGCTTGCTGTTCTTGCGGCCCGGACGGCGATTGCCCGCGGCAATCGCGACGACGGCTGCCGCGACGTGAAGGCGATGAACGCAGCGCAGGGGACGTTGCCCCCCGTGCTCAAAGGACAGTCGATCTTGGTGCGCGCTTACTGCGCGGCAGCGGGGGGGCAAAAAGAGTCGGCGCAACTGCAAGTGGCGCTGGCGCGCGACGAGGGTGTTTCGGAGAGCGCCGGGCTGGCAGGCATCGACGCTTTTGTAACTGGCGCGACGCCGCAATGGGCCAAGGGCCAGACCGTCGGTCCGGTTGATTGGCGGATTTTGGAGCTGAGCGGGCCCGTGGATGCACGGGCACTGGTCGAGATGGCGGGGCCTGGGGTTCTGGCCATCATTTCGCGCGATCCGGCGACCGATCCGGCGACGCGGTTGGCTGCGGCCGAGCGGGCGGCGCGGTTCAACACCTTGTCTCCCATCGAGCTTGCGACGGCGTATCGCGGCTTCGGCGGCGGGGATGCGGGTGCGGACGGGCCGGCGGCGGATGCGGTTAAGCATGCGGCGCTGTTTCAGGCGGCCGAAGATGAGGTGACGCCGTTGAAGAAGGCGCGGCTCATTCGGTCGTTTTTGGATGAGGCCAAACGCGCGGGTCTCTACTGGCCAGCGTTGCAGATGATTGCGCCGTCGGCGGCGTCGATCCAGCGCGTGCCAGAAATTGGTTGGTTTACTGAGACGGCGATCGAGGCGGCGCTGGCGTCGGGAAATTTTGGCGGCGCGCGGGCGTGGGCGGACTTCGGCGCAACGCTCGATGCGCCAGGTGCCGGCGCACCGGCGTTTGTGCATTGGCTGGCGCTGGCGGACCTTGCGGATCCGGGGCTCGCTGAGGGGCGGTCGCGGCATCTGGCGGCGTTGGAGGAGTTGGCGCAGCGCGGGCGGTTTACGCCGGAACAATTACACCGGCTGGCAACCGTGCTGGATGCCTTGCAGATTCAGGTTCCGATCCCGCTTTGGGACCTTGCGAGCCGGACACCGCAACCGAATACGGGCTTTCTCCCGGAGACGGGCGTGCTCAGCGCGCTGGCGGACGCGGCGAAGAAGAAGGAATTTGGACACACGGTGCTTCTCACGATGCAGGCCTTGGGGCCGAACGGGGCGGAGGGCGCGCACATCATTTCGCTGGGCGATGGCATTCGGGCGTTGTTGCGCGCGGGGCTTGAGGGGGATGCGCGCCGGATGGCCTTGGAAGCGCTGTTCATGGGCTGGCCGCGAGCGGCGGGCTGATGCCATGACGGCTGACAACCACCAGCTGATTAGCAACTATCTGGACATGCTGGCGTCGGAGCGCGGTGCTTCGACGAACACGCTGGACGCCTATCGCCGAGATTTGCAGGATTTCGCGCTATTTCTCGATGGGCGTGACGTGCGGGTGCGCGAGGCGCGGCGGGAGGATGTGGCAGCGTATCTCGAGCATCTGGGACGCGAGGGGTTGTCAGCGTCGTCGCGAGCGCGGAGGCTTTCAGCGGTACGTCAGGTTTTCAAGTTTCTCGAAGCCGATGGAATTGTTGCCGACAACCCGGCGGCAGGTGCGAAAGCGCCGAAGATGGGGCGGCCGTTGCCGAAGACATTGTCGGTGGCCGAGGTGGACCGGTTGATGGAGGCGGCGGCGGGCGTGATCCCGGGCAAAACGGGACGCGAGCTGGCGCGGGCGGTGCGGTTTCAAGCACTACTCGAATTGCTTTACGCCACTGGAATGCGCGTTTCCGAATTGGTGTCGCTGCCGCGGGCTGTGCTTGCAGGTGATCCGCGCGTTTTGACGATCAAGGGCAAGGGCGGGCGGGAACGGCTGGTGCCTCTCAATGGGTCGGCGCGGGCGGCGCTGGACCGGTATCTGGCGCTTGGGTCCAACCCCGCCGACCGGCTGGCGCCGATGCTGGCAAACACGTGGCTTTTTCCGTCGCGCGGCATCGAGGGGCACGTGACACGGCAGGGGTTTGCGCAGGAATTGAAAGCGTGCGCCGTTGCGGCCGGGCTCGATGCGGAGCGGGTGTCGCCGCACGTTTTGCGGCATGCCTTTGCGAGCCATCTGCTCGACCGCGGAGCGGACTTGCGCACGGTGCAGCAGTTGCTCGGGCACGCGGATATTTCCACGACCGAGATCTACACGCACGTTCTGGAAGAGCGCTTGAAGAAGATCGTGTTCGTACATCATCCGCTGGCGAAGCGATAGGGATCAGCGGGAGAACGTCTGGCGGGCGAGGGTATCGATACCTTCGCGAAGGGCGTCGTAGACGCCCGTCTCGGTCATGGCATGACCGGCGCGTTCGACATAACGCAACTGGCATTGCGACCCCCAGGCGGAGGCGACGGCTTCGGCGGCAGCGGGCGGGCAGAGGAGGTCGTAGCGGCCTTGCACGAGAACGCCCGGGATACCGCGCAGGCGCCAGGCTTCATCGACGATCTGGCCCGGTCGGAGGAAGAAATTGTGCGCGATGTAATGGGCTTCGAGAATGGGCGTCGGGGGCGTGCGGCTGCCTCGGGCGGCGTTGCGATCCGGCAAGGTGGGCGACGCGGGGACCAGTTCAGACAGCGCGCGCTCATAGGCGTTCCACACGTGAGCAGCAGGGGCGTGGATTGCTGGATCGGGGTCGAGCAAGCGAGTGACATAGGCGCGAAGCGGGTCGGCGCGCTCCGAGACAGGGAGTTCGTGGACGAACGCTTTGTAGAGTTCGGGGCGGAACCGCTTCGGGCCATCGATGAAGGCCCATTGGATTTCTTCATCCGTGCCGAGAAAGATGGCGCGAAGGACGAGACCGGCCACGCGCTCGGGATGGGCTTCAGCGTAAGCGAGGCCGAGCGTCGAGCCCCAGGAGCCGCCGACGACGAGCCAGCGCTCGATGTTGAAATACCTGCGGATGCGTTCGATGTCTTCGATCTGGTGGGCGGTCGTGTTGGCGTGGCAGCTGAGATAGGGATGGCTGCGACCGGCGCCGCGTTGATCGAAAAGGATGGCGTGGAAACGGCTGGGATCGAAGAGGTCGCGATGGGCGTGCTGGGAGCCGCTGCCGGGTCCGCCGTGGAGAAAGATGACGGGAATGCCATCCTTGCTGCCGCACTGTTCGACGTAGAGCCAGTGGCCGTCGCCGGCATTGAGCATGAGCGCGTCGAAGGGGCGTTGCGGGGCGCGGGTCTCGCTCACGGGCGGGCCTTTGTTGGAGGGCGTTCGGTGACCGAACCTACCCGATTGAACTCAGTTGGTCAGCCTTAGCGATCACCCGGAGAGCGTGGAAGTTTACGTTCGGTGGTGCCGAGCGCATCGGCGAGGCGGCTTTTGGCGGAACCGGGTTGCAGGGGCTTCTGCTGGCTTTCGTGCGGGGCCCAGGCGGTCATCACGAGCATTTCGAACGTCGCCGCGACGCGGCCGTCGGGATCGGCGAAGCGTTTGGCGTAGATTTCGCTGACGCGTACCAGGAGCGCGCGGCTGACAGGAACGCGACGGCGATCTGTCAGGACGTTGCTGGCGCCCATGGCGCGGAGTTCCTGCATGAGACCGAGTGCGGAGGCATAGCGGACGCGCATGACTTCGGCGTCGACGACGGGGAGGGCGAAGCCGGCGCGCTGGAGAAGACCACCCAGATCGCGGACGTCGGCGAAGGGGGCGACGCGGGGGGAGGCGCCACCTGCGATTTCGGCTTCGGCCTCGAGCCAGGCGCGGCGCAGTTCCTGGAGCGTGGCGCCGCCGAACAGGCCGCCGATAAACAGGCCGTCGGGCTTCAAGCAGCGGCGGATCTGGAGGAGGGCGCCGGGCAGGTCATTGACAGCGTGAAGGGTGAGCGGCGCGATGATCAGATCGAAGCTTGCATCAGCGAAGGGGATCGCCTCCTCGTCGGCGAGGACGGCCAACTGTGAATTGGCGGGCAAGAGGGCTGCTGCCGTCTCCACCTCGATGACTGACGTGAGACCGCGCCGGCGCAGAAGCGCGCCCACCGACCCGCCGTTGGCACCGAGGACAAGGGCGGATGAAAATGTGCGTTGGATGAGGGCAAGGCGCTCTTCAACGTCGTCCTGGAACCGATCGAGGAGGAATGCGTGGGCAGCCATGCGTGGCGCGGCGCGCTGGCGGCGGAGACGCAGCAGTTCGCGATCAAAGATGTCGTGCGGGCTGCTCATGCCAATTCGGGATCCTTCGCCTCTCGCCTCGGCGCGCCGTTCGGACTACCATATGGCATGACGACCCGTGACCTTAAAGCCGCCGATACCATTGCCGCATCCGGCCGCTTGCGCTTCCGAGCCCGTTTGCGGCGGACGTGGTCCGGTTTGTCCGATCTCATTCTGCCGCCGGTTTGTCTCAGCTGCCGTGAGCCGATGACGGCACACAACACGCTGTGCGCTGCATGCTGGACGCAAGTGGACTTTATCCGGCCGCCGATGTGCGACCGGCTCGGACTGCCGTTGCCGTTCGCCACGGGTGATGTTTCGCTCTCAGCGGCGGCCATGGCCGATCCGCCGGTCTATGACCGGGCACGCGCCGTGGCGCATTACTCCGGCCTGATGCGGCGACTCATTCACGATCTCAAATTCCATGATCGCGATGATCTGGTGGTGCTGCTTGGCGGATGGCTGACCGAAACGGGCAAGGCGTTGCTGGCGGAAGCCGATCTCATCGTGCCTGTGCCGCTCAGCCGCTCGCGGCTGTTGCGGCGGCGGTTTAATCAGGCGGCGCGGCTTAGCGGTGAGATTTCGGCGCGAACCGGGATCGCCATGGATGCGTTGTCGCTGATCAGGGTGCGCGCGACTGCGTCGCAGGTGGGGCTGAGCCGGAGAGAGCGCGAGGAGAATGTGCGGGGGGCTTTCGCGGTGCGGGAGGTGCGGAGGGACCGGATTGACGGGCGGCGAATTGTCTTGGTGGACGATGTGATCACCACGGGGGCGACCGTGGCAGCGGCGACGCGGGCTCTGCGCCGGGCGGGAGCGGAGACAGTGGATGTGCTGGCCTTGGCGCTGGCGACGGGGGAGGGGCAAACGGACTAAGCGCCGTTGACCGATAAAACCGGTGGCAAACGAGGCCGCTGCGGCATCCCTGGACTTGGAAGATTGACCCGCAACAGCCTATTATGCCCTTCGAAAGCGACTGCTGAAGGATCGCGCTCGGGATGAAACAGGTCGTCATCTACACGGCATCAAATTGCCCTTACTGCCATTTGGCGAAGGAACTTCTGCGCACCAAGGGCGCGGCCTATCAGGAGATCGACGTCACTGGCAGCGCGCCGCTGCGGTCGGAAATGGCGGCGAAGGCCGGACGCTCGACCGTGCCGCAGATCTGGATTGGCGACAGGCATGTGGGGGGGTGCGACGAGCTGCATGCGTTGGAGCGCAGCGGCAAACTGGACGGGCTGCTTGCTGCCTAACCTTCGAAACGCCGTGTTCGGCGGCCGGCACCTTCCAAGAACATAGCCAAGGTCTTCATGTCTGATCCCGCGTCTATTCCCGTTTCTATTCTCGATTCTGGGCGCACCTTTCGCGCCGCTCTCGTGCAGCTTTGCTCGGGCCGAGTTGTCGATCGCAATGTGGCCGATGCCGTGGCGCTTATTCGCGAGGCAGCGGCGGGCGGCGCGCAGTATGTGCAGACGCCAGAGGTCACGACGCTGATGGAGTTGGAGACGGCAAAGCTCTTTGCGGCGGTGGAGCCGGAAGAGGGGAACCGGGCGCTGCAGACGTTTCGTGACTTGGCGGCCGAACTGAAGATTTGGCTGCACATCGGGTCGATGCCGGTGAAAGTGGCGCCGGACAAGATTGCCAACCGCGCCTATGTGCTGTCGCCGGAAGGTGCGATCGCTGCCACATACGACAAGATCCATATGTTCGATGTCGATCTACCGGGTGGAGAAAGCTACCGCGAGAGCAAGAATTACCGGCCGGGCGACCGGGCCGTCGTGGCTGCGCTGCCGTGGGGCGGCCTGGGGCTCGCTATCTGCTACGACCTGCGTTTCCCGCAGTTGTTCCGGGCGCTGGCCAAGTCGGGGGCGAAGTTTTTGACGGTGCCGGCAGCGTTTACCAAAGTGACGGGGGAAGCGCATTGGCACACGCTGCTGCGGGCCCGGGCGATCGAGAGCCAGTGCTTTGTTTTCGCCGCCGCCCAGGGAGGCCGGCACGAGCATGGGCGGGACACTTACGGCCACAGCCTGATCATCTCGCCGTGGGGACAAATTCTGGCGGAGGGCGGCGTTCAGCCTGGGGTCATCTTCGCCGATATAGACTTACAAGCAATCGAGGATGCCCGCGCGCGCGTACCTTCTCTAGGACACGACCGCCCTTTCACGGTGGAGAGTCGAAGCGGACCATGATCAAGTACAGTCTGATCTGCAAATTGGGTCACGAATTCGAAGGTTGGTTCCAGAACAGCGCTGCTTTCGATGTGCAGAGCGCGAACGACTTGGTTGTGTGCCCGTCCTGCGGGACGCACGAGGTGCAGAAGGCGCTGATGGCGCCAGCTGTGGCTACGCGGTCGAGCCGGACGGAGCCGGTTCAGAATCGGCCGACGCCGGGACCGGACGCGACAACGCATGCGTATGTGCCGCCGTCGATTGCCGAGATCGTGCGTAAAATCCGGGCGGAGATCGAGAAGAAAGCCGAGTATGTGGGCCCAGATTTCGCCGAAGAGGCCCGGCGCATCCACTATGCGGAAAGCCCCGAGCGGGGAATCTACGGCGAGGCTACGTCGGATGAAGTCGCCGAACTCGACGAGGAAGGCATTCCAGTGTTCGCGCTGCCGGTGTTGCCGGAAGAGCGGAATTGAAGACCGCGCCTTGACCTTCACACAGACGACAAGGGCTGCTTTTAAGCTGCTGGCTTGACTGCGGATTGGCCGCGCCCCGGACACAGATTCAAGATGACAGCTCCTCAGGACCTGCCGAACGCGCCTTTCGATATCGGCGAGGATACCCCCGCCAATCGTTCAGCGAACGAGACCATTGGCGACGTGATCGCCACGCGGCTTTCGCGGCGCGATTTCGTGCGTGGCGCGTTGGCGGTATCAGTGATGACGAGCACGGTCGCGCCTTTGGCTATTGCCGTCGCGCCCCGGACGGCGGATGCGGCGGATGCGGTCAAGGCGCGGTTTGACTTCGCAGAGGTCGCTGCCGGGTCCGACGCGACGCATCACGTCGCTGCCGGGTATGATGCGGATGTTCTCATCCGATGGGGCGATGCCGTGCTCAAGGGGGCCCCCGCATTCGATCCCGCGCAGCCATCGGGCGCCGCGCAAGAAGCGCAGTTTGGGTACAACAACGATTTTATCGGCTTCTTGCCCATCGACGGCCGCACCGATCGCGGTCTGCTCGTGGTCAATCACGAGTATACGACCGACGAGCTCATGTACTTCGGGCTTATTGGATGGACGCGCAAAGGTAAAGTCGATGGGCTTTCCGATGAGCAAATCCGTGCCTCCATGGCGGCGCATGGCGGCAGCGTGATCGAGATCGAACGTGTTGATGGGAAATGGCGCATTGTTTCGGGCTCGACATTTGCCCGGCGGATCACGGCGTCGACGCCGATGGAGATTACGGGACCGGCGGCGGGTCACGACCTGATGAAGACAAGCGCTGATCCCTCGGGGACGCGTGTGCTTGGTATGCTCAACAATTGCGCGGGTGGGGTGACGCCCTGGGGCACGTGGCTGACGTGTGAGGAGAATTTCAACTTTTACTTTTCGGGGAAGGTTGCGGCGGCGGCGTCTCCACTCGCTGAGGCTCATGATCGGTATGGCGTGCCGGCAGACTACTATCCCTGGCACCGGATCGATGCTCGGTTTGATTTGGCGCGTGAGGCGAACGAGAGCCACCGCTTCGGATGGGTGGTGGAGATCGATCCGTTCGATCCCGCGTCGGTGCCCAAGAAGCGAACGGCGCTCGGGCGGTTTAAGCACGAGGGGGCGGGGAATATCGTCAATGGAGACGGGCGATTTGTCGTTTATCAGGGCGACGATCAGCGGTTTGATTATGTCTATAAGTTCGTCAGCGCGGGCAAGGTGGATGTGGGCGACCGGGCTGCCAATCGCGACCTACTGGACAGCGGGACGCTTTATGTGGCGCGGTTCGATGCGGATGGGCGGGGCGAATGGTTGCCGCTTGTTGCGG
>LNFM01010542.1_pt1 | contig 12967 bp, 11 predicted proteins | sample 596031 | NCBI WGS metagenome assembly LNFM01 (sample SAMN04254537, study PRJNA301005) | activated carbon metagenome | isolation source: dual media filters at the Ann Arbor, Michigan drinking water treatment plant | place: USA: Ann Arbor
CGCCTCCGGGTTTTTGTGGTACTGCCATTTACTTTTTTTAAATGAATCCTGCTTCCTGCTGCAGGCATGCTTTTTTTAAATTATTAATTCCTCACTCAGGATTTGAGGTTACTAAAATACATTTTATTCTCCGCTCCGGTTTTTAATTTCTTCCACAGCTTCTAAAATGAAATCTGTTACTGCTTTTACTCCCACATCTCCTTTTCCTTGCCTTCTTACAGCTACTTTATTTTCATTCATTTCCTTCTCACCTACTACCAGCATATAGGGAACTCTCATTAACTCCGTATCCCGTATCTTCTTCCCAATTTTTTCATTCCTGTCATCTACTTCGCTACGAATATCTGCTTTTTTCAATTGCTGCGAAACAGATTTTGCATAATCCAAAAACTTATCGCTAATGGGTAACACTTTTACCTGCACTGGCGAAAGCCATAATGGTAATTTACCTGCATACTGCTCCAGCAAAAACCCAATAAAACGTTCGTGGGTACCTAATGGCGCCCGGTGAATGATCAATGGGGTTTCTGGTTTATTCGATTGATCTGTGTACTCTAATTTAAAGCTTCTTCCCTGCGAAAAATCAACCTGGTTTGTGGCCAGTGTAAATTCTCTGCCAATAGCACTGAATATCTGTACGTCAATTTTGGGGCCATAGAAAGCAGCTTCATCCTGCACTTCCACATAAGGGATATTTGATTCTGTGAGTACGTTTCTTACCATAGCTTCGGTTTCCTTCCACAACTCCGGTTCGTTTACATATTTCACCCCCAATTTTTCGGGTGAGTGTAAAGAAAGCCTCATAACATATTTATCAATTCCAAATATTTTGAAATACTTCAGGTACATATCGTTCACTGCACGGAACTCATCATTGAACTGTTCTTTGGTACAATAGATATGCGCATCATTCATATGCAGGCAACGAACTCTCATCAAGCCAAAAAGCTCACCACTTTGTTCATAGCGATATACTGTTCCGTATTCTGCAATACGATAAGGGAGGTCACGGTAGCTTTTTGGTTCTGCCGCAAATATTTTATGATGATGCGGACAGTTCATTGATTTCAGGTAATATTTTTCTCCATCCAGTTCCATAGGAGGATACATACTATCCGCATAATATGGAAGGTGACCACTGGTGATATACATACTCTCTTTCGCAATATGCGGCGTTACTACTCTTTTATAACCAGCTTCAGATTCTGTTTCTTTTGCTAGCTTTTCCAACTCTTCTATAATCACTGTGCCATTTGGCATCCACATGATCAAACCCTGTCCTACATCATCATCCATGGTGTAAATGCCTAACTCTTTTCCCAATTTTCTATGGTCTCTTTTCTTTGCTTCTTCTAATAGGGCAAGATGTTCTTCCAATTCTTTTTGAGAAGGAAATGTTACTCCATATAACCTTGTAAGTTGTTTATTCTTTTCATCTCCCTTCCAATACGCACCAGCGATATTAGTAAGTTTTACAGCCTTTATTAATCCGGTAGCAGGAATATGTGGGCCACGACACAGGTCAGTAAAATTTCCTTGTGTATAGAAAGTAATTTCTCCATCGCTTAAACCGCTAAGCAGATCCAATTTATATTCATCTTCTTTTTGAGCAAAATATTGAATTGCTTCTGGCTTGGTGATTTCTTTTCGGATGAATGAATTGTTTTGTTTTGCCAATTCATTCATTTTTTTCTCCAAAGCCGCTAAATCATCTTCATTCATTTTTTTATCACCCAAGTCCATATCATAATAAAAACCCTGTGGACTTTCTGTAGCTGGTCCCACCCAAAATTTTACGCCTGGAAATAATTGCTCTACTGCTTCAGCCATGAGGTGGGCAGATGAATGCCAGAAGGTTTTCTTACCATCAAGATCATTCCATGTAAGTAATTGCAACGTTGAATCTTCTTGTATCAGGCGGGTAGCATCCCAAACCTGCCCGTTGATATTAGCGGCCAGTACCTTTCTGGCTAATCCCTCTGAAATTGATTTAGCAATATCAAGTGCAGAAACTCCCTTTTCATATTGCCTCACAGCGCCGTCCGGTAGTGTAATATTTATCATGAAGTAAATCCTGTTTTAAATGGAGTGCAAATTTAGCGAAGTTTAGCCTTAAAATTAACAAACTATTGACCGGATAAACGGGTATTTAAGGGCTTATTTATTAGTTTTGATTTGTGATGAAACGGACTACTTCCAGGTATTTACTGTTATTGATCTTACTGACCTCATTTACCCAATCAGCTTCGTTTGCTCAAAATCTTACGGGTATATGGCGTGGGTACTTTGTTACAGACGGTTTTGAGCAATATAAATTTGAATTACAGGTAAAGCAAACAGGTAGTTCAGTAACTGGTGTTTCTTACTCTTATCTCAGTACCGTATTTTACGGTAAAGCCACCTTGATTGGTAATTTTAATAAATCGGGTCAGAACGCATTGATCCGGGAAATAAAAACGGTGGAACTTCGTATGTCCGGTGGCTCCCAGGCCTGCATCATGAAATGTGTGTTTAAATATGAACGGTCTGGCAAAGAAGAATTTCTGGAAGGAACATTTACCAGCAAATTTGAAAATGATGGATTTGTAAATAAGAAAGGAGATAATTGTGGTGGTGGTAAAGTGTATCTTAGAAGAGTAACAACATCTGATTTTTATATTGAGCCTTTTTTAAGGGGAAAAATAAAGACAACACCTGTTATCGTTAATAAAGCTCCTGTTAAGAAGACAGCACCTACCACTACTCCCGAAAAGAAAACTGCTTCCCCAAAACCAGCACCTGTAATAAAAAAACCAGTAACAAAAACAAATCCACCCGTAACAAATACACCCCCCCCAACAGGGAAAATTGATACCGTTAAAATTACTACTCCCCCGGTTGTAAAAAATAATCCACCTGTAACATTACCTAAGCCATTGGTTTTAAAAAATAGGACCAATGAGCTTGTAAAAACATTGATTGTAAACAGTCCTGATGTAACGGTAAAATTGTACGATAATGGAGAAATAGATGGCGATACCATTTCTGTGTATCTCGATAATAAGCTGGTGCTATCATCAAAAATGCTTACTGCTTCTCCTTTGATTGTTAAGTTGAAAATGGATGAAGAAAATGATGAGCATGAATTAGTAATGGTAGCTGAAAACCTCGGCCGAATCCCTCCCAATACTTCTTTAATGATCGTAGAAGCAGGCGGGCAACGTTTTGATGTACGTATTACGTCTACCCAACAAAAAAATGCGGTAGTTCGTTTTAAATACCAGAAACAATAGTTAAGGTTGAATTCTACATCATATTCCCATTCGCTAATTACCGTTTCTGTAAGCTGACTGCCGTCAGGCAATATTTTTAACGTTCACTTCCACATTTTCGTTTATTTTCCCTTTTAATATGCTCCGGTCATTAATTTTTTATTGTTTGATTCTCCTTTGCACAACATCAAGTGCCCAGGATATTAATGGCATCTGGAAAGGCAAATTGGTAATGGCACCAGGTGGATGTTTTCCTGTTTATAATATTGAATTGCAAATACAGGTTGCAGGAACTAAAATTACCGGAACGGCCTATCACTTTTCGGACTCACTTAATTACGTAAGAGAAAATTTTGAGGGTACACATAAGAAAGATAGTAACCAGATCTCCATTCAGGAAAATGGTATTATAACTTTTAAGATCAAAGAAGAATGTGTACCGTGTATTAAAAATTACAAACTAACTTATCATAAAGGTGGCGGTAATGTAGTTTCTGAAGAACAGTTGAGAGGCTCCTGGACTGGTAAAGCATCAGATGGGAAAACCGCTTGTGACCCCGGTACAATTGTGCTTACAAGGTTTGACAGGTCTACTTTTAAGCCAGATGTTAAACTACCACCCTCACTTACCAAACGAAAGGCAGAGTTGGTTAAAGAAATAAAGGTAGATACCGGCACCATCAAAATTGATTTTTATGATAATGGTACAATTGATGGCGACACCATTTCAGTATATGTAAATAATATGCCATCTGTTTCAAATAAAAGATTGACTACGAAGCCGGTCTCAATTACTTTGAAAATTGACCTTAAACGTACTGAACAAGAATTGATTATGGTGGGTGAAAACCTGGGCTCAATACCTCCCAATACTGCGCTGATGATTGTAACTGCCGGAGACAAAAGATACCAGCTGTATCTGACATCTGACGAACAAAAAAATGCAATGGTTAGGTTTATTTATGAAAAACCTTCGGGTTCATCAAAAACACAATAAAATTTCAGGAAATATTGTAGAGATTCTTTATCTTAATTTCTATATTTTATCCCTTTGAAATCATAGTGCCGGTCAGTGTGATTTAATTCCCCCTTTATTTAGTTTACATTTTCTCTTGAAGCTCTAAATCTGTTTGTCATATGGTAGGGGTAAAATTTTTATTTTTTGTAATCATCAGCTGTTTTTTTATTTCTTGCACGAGTAATAAAAAAGATGGAATTTCTGAAAAAGCCCAAAAGAATCTGGATGCTATGCATGGGATTAGTAAGGCTATTGAATCTGGTGATATGAGTAATTTGAGCGACTATTTGGCTGAGAATGTTATTGACCATGCTGCCGAAGGCGGGCCTGCAAAAGGATTTGAAAATGTAAAAGCTGAAATTACAAAATATAGTCAGTATGCTGATAATATGAAAAGCGAAGTAATAAAGGAATTGGCAGATGATGATTATGTGATGTGTTGGATGCGTTTTACGGGCACAATGAAAGTCGACCAAATGGGGATGAAAAAAGGCGATGCCTATAATACAACAGCTCTTGAGGTTTCAAAGTTTAATGCTGAGAGTAAAGCTGTTGAACACTGGACATTTGTTGACCCAGCAGAGATGGCGAAATTGATGATGGCAACAAGTGTAACTCAACCAAGTGAAATACAACTTAACATGCCTAAAGATTCTACCAAAAAATAGTTTATCAGTTGTTACTGTTTTACAAAAAAAGCCGCCTCTTAATTGAGGCGGTCTTTATTTGCAGCTATTTGAAATAATATTATTTTATGTCAACTACATACACAGGATCTTGACGGCAAGTGGTAGCAGCGGTACACAAATTAGTTAAGCTAAGATTTACTGTTGAGACCTGGGCCTCCGCTATAATTTCTTCCCATGTAGGTGATGTTGTTTGAAATTTACTCAGGTATTTCTCTAAAGAAGTAACAAGGTTAGAGGTAAAATATCCCCCAAGATCAGTATTCCCATAAGCGTATTGCCCTTTTTTTGCAGCAGTAGCAAGAATAGAACCTTTCGATTTCATAAAAAGATCATAACAATAAGACTGATCCCAGGTTAATAATGATTTGGCAGTTTGTGCAAAGTTTTTTCCCTCTGGTTTTAAAAGGCCCAGGTTGGAATTACAGCAATCTGTTATGATGAGATTAAGCCTTGCTTTTTTAGCTTTTATCCTATTAAAAACATCAGAAGCATTTAAAGTAGCCACTTTTATATCATCAAAACGGCTTTGTCGCAAATCAAATTGAGGATATGGTTGAGCAGGATTGTCTTCATTACTATAGCCGTGGCCGGAGTAATAAAAAATTACAATATCATTTGAGCCTGGTTTTAGATTATTTATTGCTGCTTCAACATTGGCTTTTCCAAATTTGCTCCCTTTTACTTCTGTATAACGGAGCGGCAGTTTTAAAAAAGTAGCAACATCTTTTATTTGACTATACAAGTTGGTAACATCTTTTACTACACTGGTTCCAATGCGGGCATCTTCAGTATTTGCCACTACAATAAAATGTATGGATGTGGCAGTAGAGGCAGGTGTTGAAGACGAAGGTGCTGGTACAGGATTACCGACCGTTCCTACTTTATTGTCACTGGTAGTTGGCTTAAAAAGATTAGCATAAAATGGTTCGTTCTCTAAAAAATAAGATTTTACATAAGCTTTTGTCAGGTCGGATGTGTTCATCAATTTTATAGATAGAATCTTACCCTGTTCAAAACTGCCGTCGGTATTTTGCGAAGTAACTCCCCAGGGAACAAAATTTTGTTCGGAAGGAAGTTTTTTAAACCATAATACATCGGGATTATAAGCTTCGTTGGTTTTCTTCTTTGTAGAGTTAACGATGTACGATGGACTTTTGCCTTTGAACTGTAATGTTAAATGCAATTTGCCATCGATCTTAGATCGACTTTCTGCTTCCTCAAACTCCATGTTTACAATGTAAGTTTCTGTATAAGTCTTATTAAAGTATTTAACCCGCATAAACCCGGTGCCGTTACCATACCTAACCAGCATGGCGGTATATTTTGGAAAATCGGCGTTCCCTTTAAATTCATAACTTATTTCATAAATGGTAATAGAATACACATTAATGCTGAATAAGAGAACAATGCAACTAATAGTAAGATGTTTCAGTTTAAGCATACCCATACAGGAAGTTGAAGAAAGCCAATAAGTAAATTTAAAATTATTTCGCAGAATATACCAGAATGAATAATTCTCCCAATTCCATCCTGAAGTTCAATGCTGTAAAATAGATAGGAAGCAAAAATCTCCGTTAGTCAAAAAAACAAAACTACCTCCGCTCATCCCAAAATAACCGGCCCTTATCAATAAAACAAATCAATCAACGAAACTTGTCGTAATTTGATTGAAACAAAAAACAATTGCCATGAAACAGAGATTTCTACTCCTTTTAGTAATGACATCTCTCATTACTATTTCTTATGCACAAAAAGCCGACAAAAAAACCACGGGTTATGCAATCACCGGGCAACAAAAAGGCCATAACGGCTGGAAAGAAGTCCGGTTAGTAGACGTAACTACTGGTGATGAAGTAAAATCAATTTTCAACAGTACCCAGGAAATTGAAGCGGTGAATGCCCGTACCGGAAAGCCTATTGTAAAGAAAGATGTAACAGCTAAATCTGCTACAACTACTATTACTACTTCTGCTCCAGCAAAAAAAGTAGTAAATCTTGACCAGGAGTTGGATAAAGCCAATGGTGTAAGAGTAACACGGGTTGTTTATTTTGCACAACCCATTCAGTCGGACAAACCATTTGCCACCAACTCAGCAGCAATGGCTTATGATAAAAAGCATGAACGACTTTATTATACCCCGATGAACATTAACCAGCTTCGCTATATTGATCTAAAATCATCAACACCAAAAGTTTATTACTTCGAGGATGAAGCATTTGGTTCTGCCGGTAAAGGTGGTGTAGACAAACAAATTACCCGTATGGTAATCGCTTCTGATGGCCAGGGTTATGCATTAACCAACGATGCAAAGAGTTTGATTCGTTTTACCACAGGAAAAAATCCTGTTATTACTGATCTTGGTTCTTTAACGGATGATGAAGCAAATGGAAAGTTTTCTGTACATAACCAGGTATGTTACGGTGGAGATATGATTGCAGACGCATCAAAGAATCTATACCTCATTACTGCAAATCGCCGGGTTTATCAAATCAGTATTGAAACTAAAGTAGCAAAATTTCTTGGCTCTATTAAGGGTTTGCCACAAGGTTTCGGAACGAACGGTGCAATGGTAGAAGAAGGAAGTAAAGTAATCGTTTGCAGTTCCCAATCTACAGAGGGGTATTATCGTTTTGATCTAACTACATTAGAAGCAGAGAAAGTTTCTGGTAGTGGCAGCGTATTCAATGCCTCTGATCTTGCTAATGGAAACCTTGCTTTTGATAAAAAGAAAAAGGATAAGAAAGAAATGGTGGAACAAGCCAAACCCCAACCTATAGTTGAAGAAACTGTTGTTGCTAAGCAAGAAGTTACAGATGAACAAGGAGCGGGCAACGGTATAGCAGTATTTCCTAATCCTGTTACAGATGGGTTGGTGAAATTATCTTTTACTAAGCAACCGGCTGGTAAATATCAGGTTCAATTGCTTGATCTTTCAGGAAGATTAGTGAGTACACAACAAATAAATATTAACGCTAGCAGGCAAATAGCAGAATTCAGACTGCCTGCATTAATAAGTGCCGGAACTTATTATATTAAAGTATATAGCGAAACGAATAAAGTTTCCAGCACAACAAAATTGGTTGTTCAATAACTCGCTTTTTAATCAGTTTCAGCCGTGAAACGAAAAAGGGTCTTCGAAAGAAGCCCCTTTTTTTATTCAGTATGTTATGCAAACGATTGAGATGTAGATGAACAACTACTTGCTGTATGTGAAACTACTTATTACTTTATAATCTTGTCATCAATCAATTATTTATTTTATTGATCATAACAAGTAACACTTAATTTACATCGTTAATCAATTTAAATTCAAATTCAATTTGAGACTTAAGCCTGTTTCCACAGGCTTTTTTCATATCTACTATTCGCAAACAGTTTATAAATAAAGAAACCTTCCGATTAAGGAAGGTTTCTTTATTTATAGGTTTATGAAAATCAATTACAGAAATACGGGTCACCATTATTACCACTCCCCTGCGGATAGCAAAAATTTAATTGCCTGCTTGTAATACTTGTAATTGTAGCAACGGCTTTCCTGGATTTCTTATTTTCCGGTGCTTTACCATTTAAGCCTGATCTGGCAGGTATATTATAAAGAGTAATTGTTTCGCTGCCTACGATTTTATCTTTCTTTTCCTTTTTATAATAATCAATTCTAACAGTAACCTTATTTAAAGGCACATCAGTTCCATTATAAACTGGAACATCAAAGGCCGTCATTCCATCATCCCCTTTAGGTTGGTAATTAAGAGAGCCAAGCGTAATATACTTTGACCAGCTATTCCGCATTTGCAATTGCTTTGCGGCCAAAGCTTGTGCTGCTATTTGTTGTTTTTTCACCTCATCGGCCTTTTGCTTAGCAGTTAACTGCTGTTTTTTCTTTTCATCTTCAGCTTTTTGCTTTGCCAGCAATTGTTTGTCTTTTGTATTGGTAGTTTGGTTAGTGGTTGTAGTGGGATCTGCGTTTGCAGTAGTAACCGTTGTGGTAGTAGTATCGGCCATATTAACATCTGCAACAGTTGTATCAGAAGCATTCGTATCAGCGGTTGTTAATGGCTCTGCATTAGCAGAGTCGGTGGAGCTGGTTGTCATGGATAAGGAATCAACGGCATTACTATTGCCCTTATTTTTTTCTATATCCTGGTAAATAAAATATCCTACACCGCCAAGCACTAAAAGAGATAATACCCAGGATAACCATGCAGTACTTTTTACAGCAGTTGCTTTTGCAGCTATGGGAGCTACTGATGCAGCCGTAACTGTTGTTGCTATTACAGGTTCAGTTACTATTGTTTCGGTTGTGGTAGAAATAGCTAAAAAACTTTTTAGTTCATCTACTTGCTCCGCTGTTTTCCATTCCGATTGTAACTCGTCCCTAACTAATGTGTCTGGCGAAAGATTAAGTGCTTTTAATTCTTCGATTGGCAATGGGCCTTGCTCCTGCCCTGCGGCATCTTTGTAATAATAATTTGGCATTCCTGTTAGTTTAATAGTTAAGGTTTAGAAGTAACGGGAACGAACTAAAGAGGATAAATAGGGTGAAGGCTTACTATAAAGCTAACAAGTTTGGCGGAATGTCCCAAATACTCTTTCAAACTACATCCCACGCTGCGTTACTATTTGAAATAATAAATATTACAAGCAATTCCCCGACGGGCATTTATTTTCTCTCTGGTATGGTTCTTGAAAAATATAATCAGTTCGATTTATTTACTCATTAAAACCATAATATGCCAACTAAAACTGTAACAAAAAAGAAAGCGACAAAAAAAACTCCTGCTAAAAAGAAAGTAGCTCCCAAAAAAACTGCTACAAAAAAACTGGTTACAAAAAAGAAAGTGGTTGCCAAAAAATCAAGGCCGGCGGATAGTAAGGTGATTACGAAAAAGAAAGCAGCAAGCAAAACTCGAAAAACCGCTCCTCATACAAATGAAACAGTTACCAAAAAAAAGGCAAATGAGAAAACAAAAAAGCTACTCAATAAATTGGTGGAATTGCCAACTGAGGATAACCTGCCGCCGGTTGAAGAAAAAAGTCCAGTAGTTAATAATCCGAATATTGTTGCTCCTGGCAGGGAGAAATCAATACAAAGGGCAGCAGTTCGCAATTACGTTAAAAAACAAATCCGTTTATCAAGCAAAAAAGGGGGAACTAAACCTGCTGGGAAAAAACCACTTTGGTAAGGTAGCAGTGGTACAAAGAGTAGAAACTATTACTCAAGACGGGGATTTGTTAACACTTAATATTTTGCAAGCAAAAAATTGTGGAATCTGATAAACTTACCCTTGATAATACCTTTTAGGATCTGGTAAGAATAAATATCCCCCAAGGCTACCGCTAGATAGGCTTGGGGGATATTATTTTTTTGGAACGACTTTTAAAATTACAATTGCAATTTTACAATTTGTTGTTTCAATATTTTCACCGACATGTTTATAAGCTGTCTTTCGGATTCATCTTTTCTTTAATTTTTTCGCCATCAATGTTAGTTTTCTTTTTAAGTACGCTGCCATTTTCTGCTATTAAAACTTTTGCTTTATCGCTCCCTTTTTCAAGATCAATTTCGTAAGCGGTTCTGTTTTTATCATTTTCTTTATCAACAGAAACAATTGTGTAACCCGCAAACGTTGATTGAATAGCTTTGTTAACTGCTGTCGGCAATCCTGCAAAATCCGTAACAGGAGAAACTGTTCCTATCCATTCCTCATCATTGTACCAGGCCCAATATTCTGCACCATCTTGATTAAACCGTACCATATAATCTGATGAATCTATTGTAGGCCAACCGGTCCAATCCCACTCAAATGCATCCACAGGTTCATAACTGCTCCAGGTTTCATTGGTAACAGTTGGATATTTTGTTTTAAAGGTTGTCTGTATAACATCCGGTACAACAACAGTTGTAGTTACCGGAACAGGATCAATAGCAGACATTCTATCAACCGTAAGTGAATCGGCAGTATCTGTTTTTGTGGAACTTTCTCCACAAGATGTAGCAAGAAAAATAATTGTTGCAAGGGCTAGCCCCGTTTTTAATAGCATAATTTAATTATTAGAGTTAAGAATACCGTTTCCGGTTTTTTTTTCATCTTAATAACTTTAATTATTGTGCCATACTTTCTAAAAGGAAGAGAATACTATAGTTTAATGGAGGAAAAAGTCGGAGTCTCATCTGCAATTATTTTTTATTAAAAGTTGCTCATAAGCCAAACAGTATTTATCCGTTTATTTACATTGACCGCCTCTTCCAGTAAAATTATCTTTCTTTCCTGATAACAAATCCTATCTTACTCTCTTAACTAAAACCAATCAAATGTGTTTTTCCGCTACTGCAAGTTTTGGAGCTAGTGCCGTATTGGGTGTGGTTGGAATAATTGCTGTAGCAAAATCAAAAACGACTCCGCAACGAACATTTGCTTCTATCCCATTACTTTTTGCAATTCAGCAATTAACAGAGGGATTACTATGGCTGTCCTTGAAAAATGCAGACATGGCAGGCTGGCAATCTATACTCACCTATATTTTTCTGGCATTTGCTATGGCAGTTTGGCCATTCTGGATTCCTTTTACCATTTGGCTGCTGGAGAAGAATAAAGAACGAAAGGAAAAAATAAAAAAATTTGTATGGATCGGGGCAGCCGTGGCAATTGGTGTTAGTGTTATCCTTTTTGCTTATCCTGTGCAGGTGGTTACCCCGTTTTGTTTTAATTGTCCCGGCTCACCTTCGCTTACTCCCCGTGACCATCTTCATTATGAATTTGCTATTCCTGCAATAGTAAAAAGTATGATAGTTGGATTTAGTTTTTTATATATTGCTGCCACTATTCTTACCCCCTTTCTATCATCCATAAAAAAAATGAAATGGTTGGGAGTGGTGTTTCTCGCCTCTTATTTTTTTGCTATTAGTTTCTATAGGGGCTTTGTAATTTCTGTATGGTGCTTTTTTGCAGCATTACTCAGTTTTGTAGTTCTATGGATAATTATTGATTTGAGAAAACTGGAAAATAAGTAAGCCTATAAATACAAATGCCACAAAGAGATTTTTGTGGCATTTGATGAAATATTTGTTTGATGTTCTATTCTAATTCCACATTACTGTTCTTATTGATCTTATTTACCTTAATAATTTTAACCAAACTCAAAAACCTGATGATTGGATAGGTAGGATCAAACTCATACCAACGTTTACCAAAATTGATGGCAGAAGGTGTTTTGTGATGGTTATTATGATAGGCCTCTCCCATTAAAAACAGGTCCATTGGATATAAATTTTTGGAAGTATTATTCAATTTAAAATTAACGGTGCCATATTTATGTGCAAACCAATTAATAACTGCACCATGTAATGGCAGCATTACAATATGAATTGGAATCAGCAAATACCACCATGCAGATGGTGCAAAGAGGATATAGAAAGTAATATAGAAAGCGATCCAGGCTACTCTCGATATCCAATTATGGGCAATTTTGTCGAGTGTAGGCCAATCCGGAAGATTCTTTAAGAATCGGTCTTCAATTTCTATTTTATTATTAAATACACCGGAAGTAAAGTTGCGGCTGCGCCACATCATTATCCAGAGATTATCATCATACTTGGGAGAATGCGGGTCTTTTTCCGTATCAGTATATGCATGGTGCATGCGGTGCATGATAGCATATACTCTTGGACTTACATAGGAAGATCCCTGACCGATGTAAGCAAGCAGATAGAAGAAACGTTCCCAAAATTTAGTCATACTGAAAGCAGCATGAGATGCGTAACGGTGTTGGAGAAAAGTTTGTGAAAAAATCGCCAGGTACCAGTGGCACACAAAAAACAAAAGTATTATAAGCATTAAAAGAACCGGGGAGTGATAAACATAACGATGTTAGTCTGGAAGGTAGTCTTTGTAGAGTGATAAAAACTCTTTTGTTGAAACTTTCTTTGTTAAATAACTCATTTTGCCAAATTCATTCGTCAATTGTAGATTTATGCTAAATAATTTCTAATGATATATCGTTTTATTTT
>LNFM01010543.1_pt1 | contig 12964 bp, 11 predicted proteins | sample 596031 | NCBI WGS metagenome assembly LNFM01 (sample SAMN04254537, study PRJNA301005) | activated carbon metagenome | isolation source: dual media filters at the Ann Arbor, Michigan drinking water treatment plant | place: USA: Ann Arbor
ATGCGAAGCCGCCGCCCCTGCCGTTCCAGGCGGGGGCGGGGCGCGCGGCAGCGCGGGTGGGGGCTTCAGCACTGCGCCCACTGCCGTTTCACTCTCGCGCGCGGCAGCGCGGGTGGGGGCTTCAGCACTGCGCCCACTGCCGTTTCACTCGCTCGCGCACGGCAGCGCGGGTGGGGGCCGCGCCCCGCGGCATCGGAGCGAACTCGATCGTCGCGGGCCACACCATCGTCAGCGAGGGCGAGGGTCTTTCCCGAAAACTCGATCATCGCTGGCGTACCGGAAACGCTGCCTGCGCGAGCGGGTATTCCCAGTGAACGACACGGCGATCCGAGGTCCGTCGAACGCCCGGTGATCGATCCGGTCACGACGTTGCCCTCGATCGTCGAAGTGTCTCTTCGTCGAGGCCACGCTGCCCTCTACATCGGCGAGCATCTCGTCATGGGGTTGGGTTCGTGCGTCAAGAGCTCGAGGTGAATGTCGCGCGTCCCTCCCTCGCGCCCGTGGAGGACGTACCCCGGATCGGACCTCTGTCGGATGCAGCGGCCCGGCGCGAGGTGATCGAGCTCGTCATCGACGCCAATCGAGAATTCTCCCTCTGCGATCAGCTCGAACGCGAATCGTCCGCTCGCGTCGGTCTGCGTCGAGAGCGCCCCGAGCCGCACGCGGACGTCGGGCACCGCGCGCGCATCGAGCGTGACGCGCCCGGTGATGCGAAGCGGCCGCCGCGCGACGAGCGCGTCCGATCGCTCGCGGAGCTCGATCCTCGACGGCCACGTGAAGAGCGCGGTCTGGGGGTCGCCCTGCAGCGGGAGCACGGAGAACTGCTCTTGGCAGTGGCCTCCGCCGAGCTCGTACAGCGTCTCTCCCGTCCTCGGGTCGACCTCGCGCCACAGCGTGTCGGCGATGAGCGCAAACACCGAGCGATCACCGCCGTCGACGCAGTGAGCGTCGATGGCGCGGTCCCACCGGGCGCGCCCCAGCCCCTCGGAGAACGCCAGCAGACGATGATCGAGCGTGGACACGATGGCTGTGTCCGCGGCCACGCGAAGGTCCGTGATTCGCTGGTCGACCGTCCAGCGCGCGCGTTCGCCCCGCTCGGACGCCACCAAAAGCGTCGAGCCCTGCGCGATCCAGGCAGCGTCGGCGGACCACGCGACGAGGATCGGCTCGTAGGATCGCTCGCGAAACGGCGCGCTCCATCGAACGCGCCCGGTGCGAGCGTCGCGCCAGACGAGCGTTCCTTCGCGCTCGGATTCGCTCGACGGGGACTCGAACGAGAGCAACGCCGTCGGGCTCGTCGAGACGATCGACACGTTGCGGTGGCTCGTCGCCGAGCGCCACCGCGTCGCGCCCGTCGCTGCGTCCAACGCGCGAAGCGACCCGAGAGCCGCGACCATCGCGACGACGTCGCCGCCGGCGAGCTCGGCGAGGCGCAGCGCATCGGGGCGCGGGACGCTCAGCCGCTCTCGGCCGGTCTCGAGCTCGAACACCGCGGTGCGAGTCGCGGGCTCGCCTTGCAGCACCGAGACGAAGCGGCCCCCAAACGTGAAGCGGTTTCGATACGTGCGCTGTCCATGGGGAAGCGCGGTCGAGAGCCAAGGGATCGTCGAGAGCCTCTGCCCTGTGCTCGTCTGGTGAAGCGCGAAGGTGACCTCGTCCGACGTTCGATCGGTGCGCACGAGCGTGCGATCGCCGAGCTGCGCGATGAGGTTCGCCTCGAGCTGCCATCGCGTTCTCCAGCGCTCGGGCGTCGTGATCGCGGGCTCTGTGCTCGGGCTCATGGGTTCGCGGGCGATGGACGTCACGAAGAGCCACTTGCCCGCGAAGCGGTTGGCGTGCGGAGGATCTCCGGACGCGAGCGGGTACTGCGTGTAGAAGCGTCCCGTGGCGCACACGCGAGGCGGCTCTTCTTCGCGATACAGAAGGTCCTCGCGCGCGTGTCCCTCACCCGCGCCGGGCCACGGCGGAAACGGGCCCAGCCAGAGCTCGGGCTGCCACTCTCCCACGAAGCGAAGGCCCCAGACATACAGGCTCGACACTGACCCGAGCGGCCCGACTCCGCGTCGAACGAGCGCTCCGCACGCGGTGATCGAGGCGCGATCGATGGTGGGAAGCGCGTCGCTCGAGGTGATCGGCGGAGTTGATTCTGTGTGTCGTGTGCGGTCGACCGAGGCGTCCGGCGCGGCGCGCAGCGGCGGGCGGGCGTCGATGGTCCGCACGGTCGAGCGACAGGCGACGATGCAAGCGACGAGGACGACGAGCGAGCTCCGCATGGCGCTCTAGAGGTACACGACCGCGCGAGTGAATCCCGTGAGCGTGAGGGGTGCGAGAGAGCGGGCGAAGCCGCCGTCCGCGCGGCGCGGGCCGAGACCCACGGGGCGCTCGACTCGTCGTGCCTCGAAACAATGTGCGCTATGTTCGCGCCGTGTCCTCGAGCAGGATCTCGCTGTCGGCGCGGTGCCTCGCGGTGTCCCTGACGCTCGCGGCGTGCCGCGGTGGGCGCGATCCCGTCGTGCAGCCGATCCGCGAAGCGCGGGACAGCGCAGCGGAGGGTCCGCACATCGCGCCGCTCGACGCAGCGGCGACCGGGGCCGACGGATCGATCGTCGATTCGTCGTCGATCGCAGCGCCAGAGCCTTTCGTGAGCGCGAGCGACCGAGTGGCGGCCGGTTGGATCCCCGAGAGCGAACGCGAGCCGATCCCCGAGCCGGTTCGCTCGTCCGATCCGTTGGCTCCCGAACGATGCGCTCCGCTCTCCTCGCCGAGGCTCCCGATGGTGCCGCCGGAGCTCGCCTCGGACGTCGCTCGGTATCGAGCGATCGCGCGGCGTACGACGGACTGCCACGACGGCGTGTTTCGGATCGCCCATCGGCCAAGCCGGCGATGTACTGCGTGGTTCGCAGAGCTCGCCCGTGGAGGCCCCGCGGCGATGCACGCGCTCGGCCTCGAAATGACACAATTCGCGCAGCTCGAGCTCGAACCTGGATCACGAACGCGCTCGCCGTGCGGGACGAACTTCAAGGGCACCGCCGCGAATCGGGCGGCCCTCACGCTCGCGAGCTACGGGGACACGCAGGCGATGCCGTATCTGCTTCGGTATCTCGCGATGCAGATCCCGCAGAATCTCTTTTTTGGCTACGACGGCTACGCTGTGAAGCACGCGTTCGACGGCGTGCGCCGGCTCGCCCGTCGCGACATCGGCCCGATTTGGAAGGACAGCCTCGAGGACGAAAAAGAGCACTGGACCGAGGTCGTTCGGCGATGGGGCCAGTGGTACCTCGCGCATCGAACGCAGTCCGGAGCGACCTGGCAGAGCGAAGGCGTCGCGATCACGCGACCGCTGTTGCGAGCAGAGTCTGCGACGCTTCGATTCGCAGCCTTCGAGACGCTGCAAGACCTGCCTTCGGAGCAGCTCGCAACGCGCGCGGCGCGCTCGGAAGCGTGCGTCGAGCGCCAGCGCAACGAGGGGCGACGCAATCTCAGCAACGCGGAGCAGGACCAACAAGTCATGTTGCTGTACCTGTGCGGCCGCTCGTCACCGACGGACCTGGTGGCGCACTAAGCGTGGCCTCGACCTCGGGTCGTGTGTCCGATCACATTCCGACGCACAGACCCCAGGTCGAACAGCGACCGACTTCGACGAAGCCGCCTTCTGCGCTCATCGTGCAGCCGGTCGACGGGCACTGACAAAAGTCGCTGCGGCACTGATCGCCACCCGAACACGCCGCGCCATCCGTGCGTCGCGCTTCGCAGCGAGCCGAGCCGAGCAGGTTGCAGAACTCGCCCGTGGGGCAAACGCCGAGGAGGCCGTCGGACGCGTTCCAACAAGTGGCGCCGCTGGCGAGGGGGCCCGTTCGCTCGGCGACACATCGATTCGAGACATCACACTCGAGCCCCGTGCGGCACACGCGCAGCGCAGGAACGATCGCGCAGCTCTCACCCACAGCGCCCGCCGCGCGGCACGTCCCCATCGCCCCGGGGAGCATCCCGCCCGGCACGACCGTGCAGCGACCGCCGCTCTCGTAGCAGCAAAAAGACTGCGTCGGATCGCACGTCCCGAAGAAGACGCCGCCCGCGCCGTCTCGCACGAACGAGCACGCGCCGCTCGTCTGTGTGCGACGAAAGAAGCTCCGCTGCACATCGCCCGTACCCGGCGTGAACCCGAAGCAGCGAGGGTCGACGAGGGCGTCCCACGCAGGCTTTCCGCAGGTCGCCGTGCGAAGCGCGCTCGCGCAACGCGCCGCGGCGGCGCTGTCGTACGTCACGCGCCCGGCGTTGGCCGCGCTCACCCAGTCGGCCCAAGGCGTGATCGCAAACGCGTCTCGCAGCACCGCTCGACACGCGGCCTCGTCGAAGCTCGCCATCGACACGTTGGGCGGAAGCCGCGATCGCAGCGACTCGAGCCGCGTCGAGCCCACGTACGGCCCGAAGTACGTGTTCAAGTCTCGCGCCGTCGGACAGCAACGAAACAGCGCGCTGCACACGCTGCTCGCGATCTCGCTCGTCAGCGCGGCGAGCGCCACGCCGCCGTCGACCGGCGCGACGTCCGCAGCGTCCGACGTAGTTCGATCCGACGTTACGACGTCCACAGCGTCGAGCACGGCGACGTCGATGACTGTTGCGTCGGGTACGGACCCATCCGTGGGCGGGATCGACACATCCGTGGCGTCCATCGTCGCGCTGGCGTCCGACGCGTCTGGAGCGATGGCTGTGTCCATCGAAGCCGCATCCGTCACACGGCTGTCGGCCGTGGGTTGATCGCTCACCACGTCCGCTCCAGGACCGGGTGGTGAGCACGCGGCCAACCACGCCGCCGCCAACCACGCTCCGGTCCGTCCACGAAGATCCATCCTTGCCATTGCCATCACAGTCCTCTCGATCGAAGCGCGTTACTCCAAGGCGACGAGCGCGGACCGTCGCTCGAATCGATAGGCCCCCGCGGTGGCGCCCCACACCTGACGGCCCTCGGCGTTGTAGCCGCGATCCCAGCTGTCCAACGTCGTCTCGCCCAGGGTGATCTCGGTGGTCGCGTAGCTCGCGCCCATGAGCGTCGAGAGGCACGTGCGCCCCGTCGTTGCGCCGCGAAATGACTCCCCACCCCAGCGCATGTTCACCGTGCATCCCTCGCGCTCGACGAGGTCTTCGACCGCGAACTCCTGCACGTCCGCGCGATCGCAGAGCCCGACCGCTCCGGCGGGATCGCTGAGCTCGTACACCTTGCTCGCGGCCTCGACCGCCGGGTCCGCGCCCGAGGTCAGCACGTACACGCGCTGTCGATACGGAGCGCGTCCCCGCAACGCCTGCTCGACGTACAGCGCCGTGCCGAGGGCGCGAACCGTCACGGGACACACCGCGAGCGTCACGTCGAAGTACCGCATGTCGCGCGTCGCTTGCGCGGCCGTGTCGAAGCGCCCGATCAAGAGCTGACGGAGCTTGCGCGCGGCGAACTGCCCGCTCGAGGCGTCCTGCGACGTCGCCGCGTCGCTGTCCCCTCCGCCGTCGCCCGTCGAAGCGACGCCCATGGGACCGCAACCAATGAGCATCGCGCATACAACAACGGTGAAACGCATGGCCGAGCAAGTACGAGTCAACCTTGTTCGCCGCAAGAAACACCGGCGAAATACATTGTTTCTGCTTTCGAAATAATCTCTGGGGCCGGGTATTCTCACGCTTCGTGAAGGGTCAACTCGAAGAGCACGTCGCGTTTATCTCTGTCGTCGAGCGCGGCAGCTTCTCGAGCGCAGCGCGCGCGCTCGGCCTCGCGCCTTCGCAGATCACCAAGCGGATCCAGTCGCTCGAGCAGCGACTGCAGGCGCAGCTCATCGCTCGCACGACCCGCAAGGTGTCGCTCACGGACGCGGGGCGGCTCTTGTACGAGAGCGTCAGAGACGTCCCTTCGATCGTGAGCGAAGCAGAGGATCGCGCCAAGAGCGCGGTGACCGCCGCGCACGGTCGGCTGCGGGTCATCATGCCGAGCTTCTTCGCGAGCTCGGGCTTTCACCACGACGTGATCCCGACCTTCCTCGAGCGCTACCCCGACGTGCAGCTCGACGTGTCGATCGTCGGCGAGCCGCTCGAGCACCTCAACACCGATTTCGACCTGCTCGTCGCAGCGCGGGCGCCGCACGAACGCTTTCCGGACACGGCGTGCGTGCATCGAAAGCTCCTGGAGTTTCACGGCGCGATCTTCACGACCCCCGAGTACCTCTCGCGCCGCGGAGCCATCGATCACCCACGCGACCTCGAGCGGCACAACTGCCTCTCCTACCCGCGACGTCGCTGGTACTTCATCGATCCAGACAGCGGCTCGGCCGTCTCGGTCAGCACCCGAGGCAACCTCACGAGCAACTCCAACGCCATGATCTACGCCGCGCTCATGCGGCACCAGGGCGTGGCGTGGTCCGTTCCGTACTTCTTCGACAAGGAGGTCAGCGACGGACGCGTCGTCACCGTGCTCGATCGCTGGATCCTCGGCGCGTACCTCGACATGCACATCTTCTATCCGCCCGGCCGGTTCGTGCCTCGACGCACCCGCGGCTTCATCGACGCCCTCAGCGAGTACTTCGGTCGTCGCGACGCGACGTGATCACCGGGCGCGAGGCGGCGGCACTGTGGCCAGCGAAATCAGCGCGCGCCGAACGCTCGACGGAGCTTCGGGCCGAGGCTCCGCACGACGAAGAGCGTGACCAACGACGGAGCGATCGCGCGCAAGCGGACCAGCGCGCGCGTCGTGAAGCCCATCACTGCGACGGTCTTCTTCGAGAGCAGCGCCCCGAGCACGAAGTCCGCCACGGCCTGCGGCGACACCATGGTTGTTCCCATCGAAGACCAGAGGTCCTTGAAGGGGCGCTCTGCCGCGGTGTCTGCCGGAAGCGGGCACACGTAGCAGAGACGCTCGTCGCGTCCCTCGACAGCGAGCTCGAGGTTGACCGCTTCGCAGAAGCCGGCGAGGCCGGCGCGGGCGGCGACGTCGACCGAATAGTAGGGAAGAGCGAGCGTTCCGTCGGCGAAGCCGCCGAACAGGGCGATGGTGCCTCCCGGCTCGAGCTTGCCGAGAAACGATCGCGCGACGTGCACGGGGCCGCTCAGCGCCACGTCGATCTGCCGCCGGACGTCGTCGTCGCTGTGCGCGTCGAGCGAGCGACGAACGTCGACCCCCGTCGCGCACACGACGTGATCAACCGCAGCGATCTCGCTCGCCGCGCTTCGCAGCGACTCGGGAGACAGGTCGGCGACGATGCTCTGCGCGCCGAGCTCGTCGGCCAACGGACGCAATCTGCTCGCGTCGCGCGCGAGCAACACCAGCGCTCCGCCCTCGCGGTGCACGGCTCTCGCGACCGCTTCGCCGAGCCCTCCGGTGGCGCCGATGACCGCCACGCGCTTGCCGCGAAAGCTCGCGCCGGTGCGGACGTTGGGCGCGCGAAATTTCGCGACGACCTCGGCGCCGAGCACGAAGCCCGCGCTCCAGAAGAGCGCCTCGCCCGCGGCGATGCACGCCGCCGCGACGCCCGCCTTCTGCGCGGCAGACAACGGCAGAAACGGAACGACCAGAAACGCCGCAAACCACACGGGAAACGACGCGATCATCGCCGCCCACGCGACCGCTCGCGCGACGCGCCTCGCGGGCGAAGGACGCGCGGGGCTCATTCGCTCGCCGCCTCGCGCTCGCGCGCCATCGCCGCGAGCCGCTCGACGATCTTGCGTCGGAGCTTGGGCTTTGGCGGTTCGAGCCCCAGCAGGTCCGCGAGCCACAGCCCGTCGGCGGCGAGCCTGACGATCATCGCGACGACCTCGTCGATGCCGTCGTCGCGCAAGCGCTTGTTCCACTGTCGGTAGCGCTCGCGCAGAGGCTCGACGGAGTCGGGCGCGATCGCCGCCGCGGCCAAGAGCGCCGAGCTGAGCGCGAGGCTCTCTTCGTCGGTGTGCGCGGTCGCCTGCAGATACGCTCGCGAAAACGCTCCCGCGCTCGCGTCGTCGCTCGCCAGACTCGCGTCGAACCCGTCGACCATCGCCTCGACGAGGCCCTTCACGAGCGCCTCCTTCGAGTCGAAGTGATAGAGCAGCCCGCCCTTGCTCACGCCGGACTCTTCGGCGACCGCGTCGAGGGTGAGCGCGTCCGCCCCGTCGCGACGAACGATCGCAGCCGCTGCTCGAAGGAGCGCCTCTCTCTTGCTCGGACGTCCCATAGGATTGAGCCAAACTATACCGTCTGGACGGTTTGGTTTCAAGCCCTCCCCGCTCGATCACGACCTGCGCGGGCGCACGCCTTGCGCCACGGCGGCGCAAGCTGCGCTCGTCGCGCGATGACCAGCGAGGTAGTGTCTGCGCCAAGAGGAGAACACCGAGTGGTCGCACATCGCATGTTGATCGCGTGTCTGTTGCTGGTGGAGCTGAGCGCGTGTCGCCGCCGCCGCAGCGGCACCGAGGGCAATCCATCGACGAACCCAGGCTCCGACCCGGGCGCCGCGCAAGGGACTCCGGCCACGCCGGCCGGTCCGGGAATCTCGGGGCAGAATCAGGGGCAGAGCTCGGTGCAGTCGGTCCCTCCGACGCCGGCGACGGGCTGCCCTGCGCAGCAGCCGAACAGCGCGCTCGGGCCCGGCACGGTGCACAACGAGCAGATCACGACGAACGAGACGTGGACGCTCGAGGGATCACCGCATCGGTTTCCGGACGGTGCGGTGATTCACGAGAACGTTACGGTCACGGTCGCGCCGTGCGCCACGGTGCTGATCGGCGACGGACGTCGAATGGTCGTCGACAACGGCGGGGCGATCATCGCGGTGGGCGACGCGCAGCACCCGATTCGCTTCGGCAGCAACAAGAACGAGCCGCAGCCCGGTGACTGGGAGGCGATCGTGTTCGAAGAGCGCGCGCGCGCGAGCTCGCGCCTCGCGTTCGTGACCGTCGAACACGGCGGCAAGTCGTCGTCGAACAGCGAGCCTGGCTGCATCCGCTCGCGGCTCGCGGGGACGGACTTGCAGCACGTGCTCACTCGAAACTGCGCCGGCTTCGGCGTGGCGTTCTGGGATCAGGGCACGTTCTCGAGCACGTCCGTCGATCTGACGGTGCGCGACACGGTGGTCGGAGGAAACGCGCACGCCGGGGCGGTCTTCTTTGAGAACGCCAACTCGGTTCGAACGCTGCCGCAGGGCGCGTACGGAGGCAACGAGGTCAACGAGATCTACATCGAGAACAATCAGCCCGTGACCGAGAGCGGGACCTGGCGCAATCCAGGGGTTCGCTATCGCATCGCGGACGACGTGGATCTTCGCGTCGAAGGCCCTCGCTCGCCGGTGTTGCAGCTGGCGCCAGGCACGACCATCGCGTTCGGCTCGAATTCGAGCCTCGCTGTGGGCATGGACGCCGAAGGCGCGCTCGTCGCCGAGGGCACCGAACAAGAGCGCATCACGTTTACGGCGTCTTCGACGGAGCCGAACGCGGGCGCGTGGGAGGGCCTGTTCGTGGGCGAGCGCGCGCTGCGAGCGCGGACGAAGTTCGCGTGGGTCAACATCGCGTTCGCCGGAGGAGACTCGGGCGACGACTCGGCGTGCGCGTGGAACGAAAACGAGAACGACGGCGCGCTCTACGTCGCGGCGCCGCTGCCCGCGGAGAACATCTCGCACGTCACGTTCAGCGGTCTGCCCGAGAACGCCGCGGCGATCGTTCGCACCTTTCAAGGCGCGGCGATCGACTACGGCGCTGCGGCGCTCGGAAACAGCTTCGGCGCGGGGACGAGCTGCAAGCAGTCACCCCTCCGCGGCGCCGACGGCTGCCCCGAGAACGCTCGCTGCAACTAGCGCAGCGCAGAGCGTTCGGGGCCTGTCCCCCCCTGTTACTCCTGGCTCGGCTCGCTCGGCTCTCCGTCGCGCTCGCGACGAAGCCGCTCGGCCCTTCGCTCGGCCCTGCGCCGCGGAAAGGTCACGATGCTCTCGACCACCGCGATCGCGATGTACACCCCGAGCACGTAGGGCAGCGCGAACGCAGGGCCGAACTTCGCCGCCACGATCGCTGTGCTCCCGAGCCCGAGCGACAAGAGCACCGCCGTGCGCACGTTGAGGCGCAGGTCCTTGAACGAGCGAAACTTGACCGTGCTCACCATGAGCGCGCTCAGCCCCAGCGAGACCGAGGCCATCAGCGCCTTGTTGGCGAAGAGGTTTCCGCGCACCGAGTGGTTCGCGATGATCAGCGCGAGGATCACTCCCGCGGCGCCGGGAATGGGCAGACCCACGATGTACTTGCCGGGCTTGGAGGGGGCGCCCTTGGGGTTGGTCGCCAGCACGTTGAATCGCGCTAGTCGAATCGCGCCGCACGCGAGAAACACGAAGCTCACGAACGAGCCCCACTTGCCGAGGTCCGCGAGCGCCCAGCGGTACAGCAAGATCGCCGGCGCGACGCCGAACGACACGACGTCGGCGAGCGAGTCGATCTGCACGCCGAACGCGCTCTGCGTGCGAGTGAGCCTCGCGACGCGGCCGTCGATCGTGTCGAAGAACATCGCGAACACGAGCAAGAGCGCGGCTTCGTAGTACGGCTGCGGGCGCACCGACGGAGGCGCCGCTTCGGACAGCCGCCGGATCGCCTCGAAGCCGCAGAAGATGCTCGAGAGCGTGAACAGATTGGGCAGGACAAAGAGAGCGCGACGAAGGTTCATGCGGAGCTCCGCCCGAGGGCGAGGGAGACAGTACCGAACCTGCGCGCGTTCGTCACGGATCTGTCACGGAATGTCAGTGATCGACAGACCGATCCAGCCGCAGATCTTTCGAACCTCGTCGATTTCGCGCGGGTCTGCATGACCGTCGGCGAACACGATCTCCTTGAGCACTCGGCCGAGGGTGATCTTCGTGCCGCGGTCGAGCGCAGCGAAATTGTTCGAGAGCGCTTGAAGCATGCCCTGATCGAGCAGGTCTCTGAGCCCCTTGGTCGTGAAGCGGTCCCAGAGGTCCGGGAGGTTGGCGCGCTGGATCGCGCGCTTCCACACGAGGTGTTCGGCGTCCGACACAGTCCCGTCGGCGAGGGCGATCGCGAGAAACGCGAGGGTGATCCAGAGCGAGAGCTCTTCTTTGGGCGAGAGCTTCATCGCGGTCTCCTGGCGCTTGGGCGACGGCGTCATGTCGACCAGGTGCTCCGGCGCTCGCGGTCCGCTGGTCTGCGCGAAGGGGCCGGGATCGGCGCCCGCCGTGGACCATCCGGTCGCTCCTCGCGCGGCGATGATCTTGTCGCGGCAGTCTTGGGTGAGCGGATGGGCTTCGCCGAAGTTCGCCGCGAGCATCGCGAGGGTGGATTGCGTGACGGGCTTGTCGAGCTCCATCGTTCCGCCGAGCAGCGAGAAGGCTCCGGCGATCGTGAGCGCGCGCCGGGCGTAGTCATGGTCGACGGGGACGAATCGACGGATGAGCTGAAACAGGCCCTTCCAGTACTCGACGCCCTCGAGAAAGAACTTCCACCGGTAATATTGCTCGCCGAACACCATCAGGGCGTTGACCTGATCCGCTGTGCCCTGGCCTCCGTGCGAGGTCATCGTGGACGCGGCGAGGTGAGCGTAGGCCTGAGCGCGTTGACGATTCGATTGGGCGAGGTCGCGGTCGATCTCAGCGCGAAACTGCTCGAGCATCGCAACGAGGCCGGGTGCGTGATGCATACCGCCGGACGATATCGCTGGGCGCTTAGGAGATCCAAATGAAGCCTCCTGCGCAGCTGGCGGCAGCGCGCGTCGAACGAGCCGAGCGACGCGCGCATCCCGACCGCGGCCCCATCGACGGCGAGGGATTTCGCAGCGCTCGCGCAACGCGTGGCCAAGATCGAGCGTCCAAGCGCCATGCGCCACCTCGTGTCGAGCTTACTGCTGGCCTTCAGCGCAGGCTGCTTCGCGCACCGAACGTCGCCGGTCGACTCGCTGCCGCACGTCCCCGTATCCGCCGCCAACGTGCAGTCGACCCTGAGGCCGGGGGACTTCTTGTTTCGATACGCAGATCCGTCGGACCCGGTGGACGGGCAGGTCATCAACGCGCTGATCCACGGGGGACAATCGGTGGCGCAGGGCACGTCCGACGCGATCAACCTCACGGCGCAGGCGGTGAGAGACCTCTTTCGCGTCGAAGAGGGGCGCTTCGCGCGCGCGTTGGCCTCGGGCAACCCCAACGCCGTGCACATGGCCATCTACCTCGGCGACGGACGGACCGCCGAGGCCTTCGGTACCGGGCTCGACGACGCGAAGGTCAACACGTGGAGCTTGTTCGCGCCCTACCGCCTCCGAACGACCTGGCGGGTGCTTCGTCATCGCGATCCGCAGGTCGCGAGCGCGGTCGTCGCGGTCGCTCGGCGATGGGCGACCGGGCGAATGACCTATCGGGTTCCGATGGAGGTGTTCGTGCGCGACGCGGCGTGGGGCGCGGGGGCGCGCACGAGCGCGCTCGAGTTCGCGACGAGCTTCGAGCGCGAAGGCGGGCCTCCCTCGTACGGCAACATGTTTTGCTCGCAGTTCGCCGTCGCAGCGCTGCAGAGCGCCGTCGCTCAGCGCGCGATCGTGTCGCAGGGCCGCGCGCTCAGTCCGTCAGCGATCGACGGGCTGCCCGCCGAAGCGCGCATCGACGCCGTCGCGAGCCCGCTGCGCGTGTACACCGAGTGGTCCGCGAGCGGCGCGTTCGAACAGGTCGGTCGCATCGTGATCGCGCCGTAGCGCGCCGCGCACAGGGCCTCGACGCGATCCGAGAGCTGGGGACGGGCCTCAATAACTCAACGATTCACAATGAGGCTGCCGAGCGTCCTCGAGGACTCGTCCGCTGAAACAGAGCGTTTGGGCTGAGAATCGAGAGACGAAACGACGGTTGTCACCGAGCCGCGGTGCGGCCCCAGCGAGGAGAACGACGATGGGCGCAGTGCTGAAGCCCCCACCCGCGCTGCCGCGCGCGAGCGAGTGAAACGACAGTGGGCGCAGTGCTGAAGCCCCCACCCGCGCTGCCGC
>LNFM01010544.1_pt1 | contig 12963 bp, 11 predicted proteins | sample 596031 | NCBI WGS metagenome assembly LNFM01 (sample SAMN04254537, study PRJNA301005) | activated carbon metagenome | isolation source: dual media filters at the Ann Arbor, Michigan drinking water treatment plant | place: USA: Ann Arbor
TTATTTTCAGGTGTGGGGCAGCCGGCACGCGAACCTATCCCCGTCATGGCCGGGCTTGTCCCGGCCATCCACGCGTTTGTCGCAACATCCTGAACTCGTGGATGCCAGGGCCAAGCCCTGGCATGACGGAGGGTGTTGCGATGATAGAGCAGCCATCCCAAGCCTCATCCTGAGGAGCGATGCGCAGCATCGCGTCTCGAAGGATGGGCGGCGGGCACCGAACTCTCTGCCCATCCTTCGAGACGGGCCTTCGGCCCTCCTCAGGATGAGGATTGTGGGCGTTGCCGCTTCCCCTCTCCCGCAAGCGGGAGAGAGGGAGCCTCCGTCAGATAAACTTCGCGCGGATTCGCTGGCTGATGATGTCGAGCAGCGAGACCGCGACCACGACGATCACGAGAATTGCGGCCGCCTGCGGATACTGGAACGAGCGCATCGTCTCGTTGAATGTCATGCCGATGCCGCCGCCGCCGACGATGCCGATGACAGTCGCCGAACGCACGTTCGACTCAAACCGGTAAAGGGCAAACGAGATCCAGAGCGGCAGCACCTGCGGGATGACGCCGTAGACGATCTCCTGCAGCTTCGTCGCGCCCGTGCCGCGAATGCCCTCGACAGGGCCGGGATCGATGGCCTCGACCGCCTCGGAGAACAGCTTCGCGATGACACCGGTCGTATGGATAAAGAGCGCCAGCACGCCGGCAAACGGGCCGAGGCCCACCGCGGCGATGAAGATCAGCGCGAAGACGAGTTCGTTGATCGCGCGCAGCATGTCCATGAAGCGCCGTACGGGAAAGGTCACCCAGGCCGGGGCTATATTTGCGGAGGCCAGCAGCGCCAGCGGAATGCCGAAGATGACGGCGAGCAGGGTGCCCCAGATGGCGATGGCAAAGGTTTCGAGTATGCCTGCGGCGTAAAACTCCCACTCGGTGAAATCGGGACGCAGGAAGTCCTTTCCGAGCGTCGCCATGTTTCCGGCATCCTGGACGAGCTGGCCGGGGTTCATCTCGGCGGAGTGCCAGGCCCAGACGAGAACGGCAACTGCAACAGCAAGGCCGGCCGTCTGGACGAGAATGCCGATGATCGACCGCTCGGGCATGCCGTGGCTGTTCATGCCGGCAGTCGAGCCGTTTGTGGTTACCGTGGTCATTGCCGCCTCCGGACAAAAAAAGGGAGGGGCCCGAACGGGCCCCTCCATCGCGCTCTGGGCGCATTACATGTTCGGAACGCTCTCCATGAGCTTCGACAGCTCGGCGAGCTTGCCTTCGATTTCGGCGACCTTCGTCTTCTTGTCGTCGGCCGAGAGTTTCTCGTCGTTCTCGATCTTCAGCTTCGACTTGAACAGTTCGAGCTGGCGGATCGGATAGAGCTGCGCGTTCGACGAGGGGTTGAACGTGCTCCAGCCGTCGGAGGTCTTCGAGAGAATATCACGCGCCTTCGCGACTTCCTCCGGCGTGCCGAGGCGGCCGAAGCCGAGGAAGAAGGAGTGGATCTTGGCCTTCATGTCGGCCGGCAGATCGGAGCGCCACACCAGCGGATCGGACGGGATGAGCGGCGAACGCCACACTTCCTTGATCTTCGCGAAATCGTCCGGACGGATTGCCTTCAGGCGGTCCATGCTTTCGGTGTTGTTGGTCGCGAAATCGACCTGCTTGTTGGCGACCGCGAGCGCATTGCCTTCGTGGTTCGAAACCACGACGCGCTTGTAGCACTCGTTCGGGTTCGTCTTGTTCAGCGCGAACACATAATAGCTCGGAACAAGGTTGCCCGACGTGGAGTTGACGTCGCCATTGCCGAAGTTGAAGCCCTTCGAGCAATCGAGCACGTCCTTGAGCTCGTTGATGTCGGCGCGGTCGCTCTGCGTGATGATCAGCGAGTAATAGCCCTTGGTGCCGTCCGGCTTGGTCGTCTGGACGAACACTTCGCCGTCGGCCCGATCGACGGCCTCCATGGCCGACTTGTTGCCGAACCAGGCGATATCGACCTTCTTGAAGCGCATGCCCTCGATGACGCCGGCATAGTCCTGCGCGAAGAAGGCCTTCACGGGAATGCCGATCGATTTCTCGAGTTCCTTCAGCATGGGTTCGAAGCTCTTCGCGAGGCCCGCGGAGGATTCGGTGGAAATGATGCCGAAGTTGAGCTGCTTCATGTCTTCGGCAGCGGCCGTACCTACGAGTGCAAGGGCGGCAAGGCCGCCGAGAAGAAACCGTTTCATGTCCGTCTCCGTGTCAGATGTTCAGTTCAGCGCCCGGGCCAACTCGGCCGGGTTTTCCATACGCATGGGCGTGTGGGGGGCCTGCGCGGCTTCGAACTGGCCGGGCAGGATCAGCTCTTCGGCGGATGCGCCATAGAGTTCGGTGAGAAAATCGGGCGTCAGCTTCGCGGCGGGGCCGTCGAAGACGATTTCGCCGCCGCGCATCGCGACGATGCGATCGAAATAGGCGCGCGCATAGTCGACCTGATGCAGCGAGACGAGCAAAGTGATGCCCTGCGTGCGGTTCAGTTCCGAAAGAAGGTCCATCACGCGCCTGGCGGATTTCGGATCGAGCGAGGCGATGGGTTCGTCCGCGATCACGATCCTGGCGCGCTGAACGAGCGTGCGGGCAATCGCGGCACGCTGCTGCTGGCCGCCGGACAGCGCCTCGGCGCGCTTGTGGGCGTGCTTCTCGATGCCAACCTGCTCAAGTGCGGAGTAGGCGGCGTCCCGGTCGGCGCGGCAGTAGAAACCGAACGTTCCGCGGAGAGGCGACACACGGCCGAGCGCGCCAACCAGGACATTCGTCGTGACGGACAGCCGATTGACGAGATTGAACTTCTGAAAGATGAGCCCGATGCGGCGGCGGATACGGCGGGCATCCCTGGTCAGCTTTCCGCCGCTCTGGATGGCGTCGCCGAAAACCTTCACCTCGCCGCTATCGGCGGTCAGCAGGCCCGACGACAGGCGGATGAGGGTCGACTTGCCGGAGCCGGACGCGCCGATCAGCGCCACCCGTTCGCCGGGTGCGATGCGAAGATTGATCTCCGACACGGCGCGAACCGTGCCGTAGGCTTTGGTGATGCCGTCGATGGAGAGTGCGTAGGACATGGTCGAGCTCCCTACGCCCGACTCCTATGGTTTGCAGATGACGGTCGGATGACGTTTGCCGTGATGGTTTTGTGACAGGGGATGAGGTGCCGATGCCGCCCGGCCGCCACGCCATCCCGGGGCATGCCGCGACACCTTCCGGAGGACCGTGCGGAACCAGATTTGCAGATGCGATCCGCAGACCGGCCGCGTTATGCGCCGTATTTACGGTCGAGCTCCGAGTAGTCGGCCATGTCGACGACATCGTCCCTTTCCGTGAAACCCGCCATCCGGTCCTGGATGGCGCCGGCATTGCCGTCGCGCTTCAAGACTTCCAGCGTGTCCTGCATGGCGCGGATGACGGTGCGCTGCAGGTCGCTCGGAATGATGCAGATGGCGTAGCCGAGTTCCTCGAGACGCTTGAGCGGGACAAGGGGCGTCTTGCCGCCGTAGAACATGTTGATGAGCTTCGGGAGGGGCAATTCGCGCGCGATGCGTTCGATCTGCTCTTCCGATTCCGGAGCTTCCACGAACAGCACGTCCGCGCCGGCTTCCGCGTAGGCATGCGCCCGTTCCAGCGCCGCGTCGAAGCCCTCGACGCCGATGGCGTCGGTACGGGCGACGACCACGAAATCGTCGTCGTGGAGCGCGTCGCGGACGGCCTTGATCTTGCCGACGAACTCTCGCGTCGAGACGAGCTTCTTGCCTTCGAAGTGGCCGCACTTCTTGGGCAGGGCCTGGTCCTCCATATGGAATCCGGCGACCCCGGCGCGCTCCAGCATCCGCGCCGTCCTGTGGGCGTTGAGCGCGTTGCCGTAGCCGGTATCGGCGTCCGCGATGACGGGCACGGTGACGGCCTCGGTGATCTGGGCGATGCGGGCGATGTTTTCGCTGAGATCCATGAGACCGAGATCCGGCACGCCCGCCGAGCGCGCGATGGCGCCGCCGCTGGAATAGACGGCGGCGAAGCCGGCCTGTTCGATCAGCTTGGCCGACAGCCCGTCAAACGCGCCGGGCGCGACGAGGAGCCCTTTGGAATAGATCTGGCGGAGGCGTGTGGTCGTCTTCATGGCGTTCCCCGGAAATGCTTTTGCCGCGAGGATCGCACAGGCCGGGGCAAATCGCGCCGCCCGTCCGGACTGTCCTTTAGTCGGTTCGGTTTGTTGGCGGCCGCGTCGCATTTTGCGACACCGATTGCAGAAAGCGAGACGGATCCTGCGGCTGAGTCCGGTTTCAGGACGCCGAATTCCGCATTGAACTCAACATTTTGTGGTTAGCGCGCGTTAAGGCAGTTGGCCGGCCGCTTGCAGCATTCCGGGTGACCGGCTGTTGGTATTGCGTCGCCGGGCGAATTTATCGGGAGAGCCGCGGGTGCGGCTCTCCCGTTACATGTCAGGCGGCGCCGTTCGTGGCCGCCTTCACGCGCACCTTGGCCGCCGTCGGGCCGGTATCGCCCATCTCCTCCACATAATGCACCTCGGTGCCGCGCTTCAGCGCGTCGAAATCGCCATTCAGCACGCTGTTGCGGTGGAAATAGAGGAGACCTCCCTCCTTGGTCAGCAGGAAGCCGTGGTCCTGGCCGGGAGGAAGCTCCGCGATCTGGCCGAGGAACTGGTTCTGGATGTCGCGCTGCAGCCCTTTGGTGCGGTCGCGCAATTGCTCCTTGAAGTCGAGCAGCTGGCGTTCGGCGATGCGGAAGGCCTCGTTGATCGCGTTCTGCATGTCGGGATCGGCGAACTTGTTCTGCAGATGCTCCGGCTCATGGGCGACGATGAGATCCTTGCGGCCCGGCACGCCGATCTCGATGCGTACCACGGGGGGCACCGAATTTGCCGAGCCGGTGGCCCGCCGCTCGACGCGTACCCGGCATGTCACCAGCCGGTCGAACAATTTCTCAAGTCTGGCAATCTTTTCGCGGATGGTCTCTTCGACCCAATCGGAATGCTGGATGTTGTGGAAGGAGATCTCGGCGGGAATCTGCATTCAGCTCTCTCCTGTGTTCTTACCCTAAACATAGGGCCGATCTTCCCGAACTGACAGAGGCATTAAAAAACCCGCCGGATCGCTCCGGCGGGTTTCGCGTCTTGATGTGCGCCGCGCTTATTGCGGCGCGCTGGCCTGCTGCGCCTGCAAGAGGCCGGTGATGTTGCGGATGGTGACGCGCCGGTTCTCCGGATTGGCCGCCTCCGTGTTCACCTTCAGATAGTCCTCGCCATAGCCCTGGGTGACCAGGTTCTCCGCGGGGATCTCATAGTGCTCGGTCAGGATCGCGGCCACTTCCTCGGCGCGGCGGTCCGACAGCGACAGGTTGTCGAGCGCCGAGCCGACCGCATCGGTATGGCCCTCGATCAGATAGACCTGGGTCGGGTCTTCCTCGATCGTCGCCTTGATCGCGCGGGCGAGGTCTTCGAGCTTGTCGACCTGATCGTCCGCAACCTTCCATTCCGCTGTCGCGAAATTGACCGTGTTGAGGTCGATCGACCGCACCCGCTCGCGCAGGCGCACGTTCTGCGTCACCTCCTGCAGGGAGTAGGGACGCTCCGTCGCGACGAGCGGCGGCGCATCGAGCGCTTCGTAGTAGTCATCGTAGCCGGCATCTTCGGAGTCGATGATGTACTCATCGCGCGGGATGTCGACACGCACCGGCGGCAGATCGAGGTAGAAGTCGATGAACACACCGTCGCGATCACGCCGGTCGCGCCAGCCGCGATCGCGGTCCCAGCGTCCGCCGCGCTCCCACGCGCGCGAATTGTCGATCAGGACAACTTCGCGGCCATTCACGCGCCGCACGCGGCGGATGAGATTGCCGTCGCTGTCCGTCACGGTGACGATTTCGACGCCGCCGGGACGGCGGATCACCGTCACGTTCTCGCGGCCGCGACGTTCCGTACGGACATCGTCGGCGTTGCGCCGCAACCGCTCTGTTTCGTCGTTGCGGATGATCGTCCGGTCGCCGTCGCGGATGATGACGCGGTCATCGCCCTCGCGAATGATGGTGCGGTCTCCGCGCTCCTCGACGCGGCGTTCGAAGCGCTCGTCCATGCGACGGTCGCGATTCTTGAATTCGCGTTCGACGCGCTCTTCCGCGCGCTGACGCTGTTCGGGTGTACGCCGGCCGCCCTTGAGCTCCTCGGGCGGAATTGCAGCCTTCTCGCCGGCTGGCGGCGGTTCGGGAGCAACGGACGGGGCTTCCTGGCGCGGCTGCGCATCGGCGCCACCGGCCGGCGGCGGCGGTGTGTCACCACGCTGCGGAACCGGCGGGATCGGCGGGCCGCTGTCCTGCTTGCGGTCTTCGCGACGCTCCTCACGGCGTTCTTCGCGACGGTCCTCGCGCCGCTCCTGGGCGCGCGGCGGCACCGGCGGCGTGGCTTCGGACGGCGGGGCAGCCTTGCGCTCGGCGGGCGGAGGCGGAGTATCCGCAGGCGGCGGTGCTGCCTCACGCGGCGGAGGCGGGGCCTCGCGCTGTTCCGGCGGCGGGGCCTCGCGCTCGACACGCGGCGGCGGGGCCTCGCGCGGCGGAGCTTCCGGGCGGCGCTGCTGGCGTTCTTCCTGCCGCTGCTGTTTCTGCTCCTGACGCTGCTCCTGACGCTGCTCCTGCTTTTGCTGACGTTCCTCGCCGCGCTGCTGCTTCTGCTCCTGGCGCTGCTCCTGTTTCTGCTGACGCTCCTCGCCGCGCGGCTGCTGCTTCTTCTTCTGCTCTTCGGGCGGAACCTCGCCTTCCGGTGGCGGCGGCGGAACCTGGGCAAGCTGCATTGGCCCGTTGGCGGCAAGCCCCGTCGCGGGATGGAACGACAGCGCGGCGGCGGATATCACCGTGCCTGCGAGAAGAAGAAGTCTGATTTGTTTCATCCCTGGAATCCTGTCTTGTTGAACGGTCACGACATAAACGGCGTTGTTTGTGTCGAATTATTGACGTGTGACGCATGTACAATCTGAACGGATGTTCACAATTCTCCAGATGATGAGAGTATGTACATCCGGCCCATGACGAGCGAACAATAAAAAAGCGGGGCACAAGGCCCCGCTTTAAACAACGCAGATAACGCGTTTTGGTTCAGTTCAGTCCGGCGATTTTCGCACGCTGCTGGATGAGGGCGAGCACGACGTCGAGCGTCGGCGTCGGGACATCCATCATGCGGCCCATCTCCTGGACCACCGTGACGAGCGGTTCGATTTCCATCGGGCGGCCGCGCTCAAGATCCTGTAGCATCGAGGTCTTGTGCGCGCCGACGGCGCCGGCGCCGTTGATGCGGCGCTCGACATCGACGCGGAAATGCACGCCCTGCTTGGTCGCGATGTCCTGGGCTTCGAGCATCATCGCCTTGGCGACGGCGCGCGTGCCGGGGTCGGACGCGATGATGTCGAGGGTCGCGTGCGTCAGCGCCGAGATCGGGTTGAAGCAGAGATTGCCCCACAGCTTCAGCCAGAGTTCATCGCGGATATTGTTCATGACCGGCGCGCGCAGGCCGCCCGCGTTCATGACTTCCGCCAGCTTCTCGATGCGCGGCGTCGTTTCGCCCGACGGTTCGCCGATCGGGAACTTGTCGCCGTAGACATGCTGGATGACGCCCGGCTCGACGACTTCCGTCGCCGGGTAGACGATGCAGCCGATGGCGCGCTCGGGGCGCAGCGCAGTCCACTGCTTGGAACCCGGATCGATGGTCTCGAGCGTGCGGCCCTCATAGGCGCCGCCGAATTTGTAGAAATACCAGTAAGGCACGCCATTGACAGCGGTGACGACCGAGGTGTCGTTGCCGAGCAGCGGCTGCATCGCATCGACCACATTCGGCACCGAATGCGCCTTGAGGGCGATGATGACGTAGTCCTGCGGCCCAAGTTCCTTCGGATCGTCGGTGCAGTTGAGATGCTCGACACGCTCCTCGCCGTCGATCAGGAGCTTGAGGCCGTTCTTCTTCATGGCCTCGAGATGGGGACCGCGTGCGACCAGACTTACTTCGGCGCCGGCACGGGCCAGCTGCACACCCATATATCCGCCGATCGCGCCTGCTCCGTAGATGCAGATCTTCATAGTCCCTCTCCTATCGCTGCTCCTCGGCCGCATCTTGCGTGCGGCCTTTAGGAAGGCTGATGGCGGTGGCCGCGCGCTTTCCGCGCGGCCTCCCGATTTCGTGAGCGGGCAGTAATGCTCAATTTGAGCCCGCTATGCAAACACCTGACCTGCGGCTCTTCAGCCCTTGGCGATTTCGTGCCCCGACAGCAGTTCGATCGCCTTGATCAGCGCCGAATGGTCGAGCGCGGCGCCGCCATTGGCCGCAAGGCCGTTCATGAGCTGCGCGGCCGTCGCCGTGTTCGGCAGGGCAACGCCCAGCGAACGGGCGCCGTTGAGCGCCAGCGAAAGATCCTTCTGGTGCAGCTCGATGCGGAAGCCCGGGTTGAAGGTGCGCTTGACCATGCGCTCGCCGTGAACCTCGAGGATGCGCGAATTGGCGAAGCCGCCCATCAGGGCCTCACGGACCTTGGCGGGATCGGCGCCGGCCTTCGAGGCGAAGACGAGAGCTTCCGCCACGGCCTGGATGTTCAGCGCGACGATGATCTGGTTCGCGACCTTGGTGGTCTGGCCGTCGCCGTTGCCGCCGACCAGCGTGATGTTCTTGCCCATCTTCTCGAGCAGCGGCTTCACTTCGTCGAAGATCGCCTGGTCGCCGCCGCACATGATGGTGAGCGAGGCGGCCTTGGCGCCGACTTCGCCGCCCGACACCGGAGCGTCGATATACTTGCCGCCGAGATCCTCGATCTTCTTGGCAAACTTCTTGGTCTCGATCGGCGAGATCGAGGACATGTCGACGACGATCTTGCCCTTCGCGAAGCCTTCCGCGACGCCCTTTTCGCCGAACAGCACGGATTCGACATGCGGCGTGTCGGGAACCATCGTGAAGATGATGTCGGCGTTCTTCGCGACCTCGGCCGCGCTGCCGCACTTCTTGCCGCCGGCCGCGATGATGTCCTCGGGCACGCCCTCGATCGTGTAGACGTGAACCGTGTTGCCGGCCGCGATGAGGTGACCGGCCATGGGCTTGCCCATGATTCCGAGGCCGATGAAGCCGAGTGTTTTAGCCATTGGGGAAACTCCCTCGAGTGTGAAACGGTGAGCGGATTACTTCGGCAGCCAGCCGAGACCCGCGACGGTGTCACCCTTAGGCTTGTACTCGGCGCCGATCCAGCCCGAATAGCCGAGCTTGTCGATGAAATCGTAGAGGAAAGGATAGTTGATCTCGCCGGTGCCGGGCTCGTTGCGGCCCGGATTATCCGCGAGCTGGATATGGGCGATCTTCGGCAGATTGGCCTCGATCGTCCGCGCCAGGTCACCTTCCATGATCTGCATGTGATAGATGTCGTACTGGACAAAGAGATTGTCCGAGCCGACCTCGTCGATGACGGCCAGCGCTTGGCTTGTCGAGGTCAGGAAGAAGCCCGGGATGTCGCGGGTGTTGATCGCCTCGATCAGCAGCTTGATGCCGGCGGCCTTCAGCTTCGGTGCGGCGAATTTCAGGTTGGCAACGAAGGTCTCGTGGGCCTTCTTGGGGTCGACGCCCTTCGGAATGCCGGCGAGGCAGTTGACCTGCTTGCAGCCGAGCGCGGTGGCGTACTCGATCGCCTTGTCGACGCCGGCCTTGAACTCGTCGACGCGGTCCGGAAGCGTGGCGATGCCGCGCTCGCCCGCGCCCCAGTCGCCGGCCGGCAGATTGTGCAGGACCTGCGTGAGGTTGTTCGCCTTCAGCTTGGCGACGATCTCCTCGGCCTTGAAGTCGTAGGGGAAGAGATATTCGACGCCCTTGAAACCGGCTTTGGCGGCTGCGTCGAAGCGCTCCAGAAAGCCGACTTCGTTGAACAGCATGGAAAGGTTAGCCGCGAATTTCGGCACAGGCGTCCTCCGTCAAATGTTGATACAGGCGAGCGCGAGCCCGGCCGATCACTCGGCCGGAACACTCTCGGGGGCGAGATCGAGAATTTCCTCGAACTCGTTGATGTTGTCGATTTCGGTGCCCATGGCAATGTTGGTGACGCGCTCGAGAATGAACTCGATCACCACCGGCACCTGGTGCTCCTTCATCAGCGCCTGGGCGCGCGCGAAGGCGTCCTGGAATTCGTTGGGCGACTTCACGCGGATCGCCTTGCAACCAAGACCTTCGGCAACGGCGACGTGGTCGACGCCGTAAGCGCCTTCCTCTTCCTCGACATTGATGTTGTCGAAGGCGAGCGAGACTTCAAAGTCCATGTTGAAGCCGCGCTGCGACTGACGGATCAGGCCGAGATAGGAGTTGTTCACGACGACATGCAGGTAGGGCAGCTTGTGCTGCGCGCCGACCGCAAGTTCCTCGACCATGAACTGGAAATCGTAGTCGCCCGAGAGCGCGACGATCTCGGCGTCCGGACGCGCGGCGCGAACGCCGAGCGCGGCGGGCAGCGTCCAGCCGAGCGGGCCGGCCTGGCCGCAATTGATCCAGTGGCGCGGCTTGTAGACACGCAGCAGCTGCGCGCCGGCGATCTGCGACAGGCCGATCGTCGTCACATAGACCGTGTCCCTGCCGAACGCGGTGTTCATCTCTTCATAGACGCGCTGCGGCTTCAGCGGCACGTTGTCGAAATGCGTCTTGCGCTGCATGCGGCGCTTGCGGTCAAGGCATTCGGCCGCCCATTTCGAGCGGTCCTTGAGCTTGCCCGCCTTCTTGAGATCCTTGGCTGTCTGGACGAGGAGCTCGAGGGCCGCCTTGGCGTCGGAGACGATGCCGTAATCGGGGCCGAAGACGCGGCCGATCTGGGTCGGCTCGATGTCGATGTGAACGAATTTGCGGCCCTTGGTGTAGACCTCGACCGAACCGGTGTGGCGGTTGGCCCAGCGGTTGCCGATGCCGATGACGAAATCCGATGCCAGCATATTGGCGTTGCCGTAGCGATGGCTCGTCTGCAGTCCGCACATGCCGGCCATCAGGTCGTGATCGTCCGGAATCGTGCCCCAGCCCATCAGCGTCGGGATGACCGGGATGCCGGTGATTTCGGCGAACTCCGTGAGCAGATCGGAAGCGCCGGCATTGATGACGCCGCCGCCGGAAACGATCAGCGGGCGCTCGGCCTCGTTGAGCATTGCGATGGCCTTCTCGGCCTGCTTCTTCGTCGCCTTCGGCTTGTAGACGGCCAGCGGCTCGTAGGTATCCTCGTCGAATTCGATCTCGGCGACCTGGACGTCGACCGGCAGGTCGATCAGCACCGGGCCCGGACGGCCCGAGCGCATCAGGTGGAAAGCCTGCTGGAAGACCATCGGAACCAGCGCCGGTTCGCGGACGGTGACCGCCCACTTCGTGACGGGCTTGGCGATCGACTCGATATCGACGGCCTGGAAGTCTTCTTTATAAAGGCGCGCACGGGGCGCCTGGCCGGTGATGCAGAGGATCGGGATCGAGTCGGCCTGGGCCGAATAGAGACCGGTGATCATGTCGGTGCCGGCCGGGCCCGAGGTGCCGATGCACACGCCGATATTGCCCTGAACGGCGCGGGTATAGCCCTCGGCCATATGCGAGGCGCCTTCGACATGGCGGCCGAGGACGTGGCCGATCGAGCCGCGCGCCTTCATCGCCGAATAGAGCGGGTTGATGGCCGCGCCCGGAACGCCGAAGGCGATCGTGACGCCTTCTTTCTCCATGACACGGACGGCCGCGTCCACAGCGCGCATCTTGGCCATGTGTTATTCCTCTCGTAGGGCGTCCTATAAAGGCCGCTGGATCAAATTATCGGGGTTTTTGGGAAATGATCCCAAATTCGTCGAAACCCGTGCCATAACCGGCTAGGGATCGCAATATGAAACATGTCGCAGTGCCTGAAAGAGAACTCGCCGCGCGCCGCCGCGGACGTCCGCCGTCGGCCCCGTCGGAGCCGGCCGAGGTCCAGGCGCTCGACCGGGCGCTGGCCATTCTTGAGGAGCTGTCCGGCACCGACGGTCTCAGCCTCAGCGAAATCTCGCGGCGGCTGTCCCTGCCGACATCGACCGCGCATCGCCTGCTGGCGACGCTCGGCCGCCGCGATTTCGCCCGCTACATCCCCGCAACCGGGGTATGGACGGTCGGCAGCGGCCTGTTCCGCGCCGGCTCGGCCTATCTGCGCGTGCGCAAGCTTCCCGAGATCGGGTGGCCGGTGGTGCATGCCCTGAACACCGAGATCGACGAAACGGTCAATCTGTCCGTACTGGACGGCCGTGACGTGATCTGCGTCATGCAGTCGGAGAGCCATCATCCGGTGCGCGCCTTCTTCCGCGTCGGCGGGCTGTTGCCCACACATGCGTCGGGTGCCGGGAAGGCGATGCTGTCGCTGTGCACGGAGGCCGAGCGCGAGGCGTGGCTTTCGCAGCTTTCGCTGAAGCGCTTCACCGAGCATACGCATTGCGATCTTGCCGATCTGCGCACCGATCTCGCCGCGGTTTCAGAGCGCGGATACGCGATCGACAACGAAGAACATGCGATCGGGATGCGATGTGTCGCCGCAGCCATTACAGATGAATACCGCCGCCCGATCGGGGCGATATCGCTGTCCGCGCCGACCATCCGTTTACCTGTAGAGCGTCTGGAAGAACTCGGAAAAGCGGTCGCGCGCGCGGCCGACGAACTGACCCGCCTTTATTCCGGAGACACGGGCCGCACCTGACCAAAACAGGGCCTCCACGCGTTCTTATCGTGAAATTTTTGTTGCCAAGGCCGTGGTAGACAATATTCTGCCCGAAATTTTTCCGGCCCCTCGAAGGGTCGGCAAGAAACAAATGTCCGGTTCACGGATATCAGCCGCCAGGTTTCCCCGGGCGGTTCATGGGAGAGAGAACGCGATGAAGAGAGAGATTAGCCGAATTGCGTCTTGCGGGGCTGTTGCTGCGGCGGCGGTTCTGGCGATGACGGTTG
>LNFM01010545.1_pt1 | contig 12961 bp, 16 predicted proteins | sample 596031 | NCBI WGS metagenome assembly LNFM01 (sample SAMN04254537, study PRJNA301005) | activated carbon metagenome | isolation source: dual media filters at the Ann Arbor, Michigan drinking water treatment plant | place: USA: Ann Arbor
ACAAATCGATCCTAAGTGATTGATTTCATTAAGAAAAATGCTGTCCAGTTTCTAAAAAAAAATAAAGACAACCGGACAGATTTCTGGACAACCCAGTTTTAAGCAAAGTTGGTAGCAACTTTTTGATTGCGGACCCAACCTCAATATTAGAAACCAAGCTCCAAGCCTCTCTGCTACCCGAATGCCCCGCCAAGCCCTTTAAAGGCCTATTCCTGCCATTTTTTTACCCAGCTGCTACGCAGACAGCTACCTAGCTAAAAAGTAGCTTAAAACCCCGTATAGCTCATTCCCAATTCCAGCTTGTAATTTGGTATAAGTAAATTACAGACCCTTAACCACTTGGAATTTGAATCATGGCAATGACCAGTCAAGAATTTTTGAACAAGTCCGTGCTTGCTATGCGAGCAAGGAATTACGAACGAGCAATTCTCAGTAATGGAAGATGTGCATACAGAGGCGACAAGGGGTTACCCTGCCTGATCGGCCTACACATCCCCGAAGATGCATATAAGTCTGACATGGAGGGGGTATCTATCGATTCCTTAGTATTCAACTACCCTACGGAGGTAGGACCGATATTTCAAGGTATAAATACCAGACTCTTAGAGGTTGTTCAGGGAGCACATGACCATTGCAAAACTCCTACGGAGTTTGAAAATAATATCGAACTCATTTGCAGAGTCTATAACTTGACCTACCCTCCGCTCTGACCCAAGCCCAAGCCATTCAAAACTAAGCTGATACCTTAGTTTTTAGCCTACTCGACCATTTCCAATTCCAGCTTGTAATTTGGTATAAGTAAAATGGGAGAAAGTATTCTTCACCCGTCAACCAAAGGCAACTGCAATGTCAATCGACCCAACCAAAGTACAAGACCTGTCCGCAGACAAGCTGATGAGCATCCGTGCTTATCACCATCTCTTTTTGCGTGACGAGCTGAAACTCAAACAGGCTTATCGAAAGCTTGCAATGAAGTGGCACCCCGATCAAGCCGCTCAGAACCCCGTGGATCAAAAGCTCCACACTGAAGTTTTCTCCCACATCAAAGGCCTTTACGAACAAGCCACGTACAGCCTGAAAGACGGCACCTGGGGGTACTATAAGGTCAAGAAGTTCGAGACGAAAGACTCGATCATCGAAGTTGCCTACTTCGCAGAAGATGAGATTGCAGGGTTTGGAACCCAGTACACCGGCAGGAAACACGTCGTGTACTACGTTCCTGAAGGCGGGGAAGACTTCGTCAACACTTGGATAATCAACTCTGAGAAGATGAAAGCGGCCGGCTTAGAAAACCCCGACTTGGGCAAGATCTTCGAAGGCACAATCAAGGCCTTGCCTGAGATCATCCGCATCAAAGATGGGTGGCTTGCCAAGGTAGCCAAGTACGAGCATCACCTCAACTTGGCACACGTTGCAGCCAAGAAGAAATTGCCCGAGAAGCAAGTGGTGTGGATCATCTCCAGGCTCCTGAACTTGGCGTGCTTCATGGAAATCAAGAACGTCCCCAATCTCGACATCTGCCCTCGCTCCATTTACGTGGACATGGCGAGCCACGAAATCATTCTTGCGGATGGTTGGCAGTATTCAACCGGGTTTCGAGTCAAGGCGCTCGGCGCTTCCCGTAAGCTGATGAGGTTGTGCCCTGACTTCAGTTCTAACCATGAGCCTCTGGCTAAGCACATCACTTCCCAAATCAAGGCAGTGGGTCGTGAACTTCTCGGGGACCCGGTAGGTGTGACTCTGGCCAAAGCAGGGATCCCCAAGCCTTTTGCAACGTGGCTCAACAGCCCCTCGGAAACCACTTCAGTCAAGGAGTTCTCCATCTGGGACAAGGTAAAGGTTGATTCTTACGGTAAGCCTACCTTCATCCATTTCTCCATTTCCGAGCAAGACATCTATTAGAGGACTTTAAGAGAATGGCAACCTTTAAGATTAACCTCGATACTTCCGTCAACAAGGAAAAGGTCGAGTGCTTAAAAAAGGACGTGGCTTATCTCAAAGCCACGGTTCACGCAGATATCGACTTGATGTTGATAAAACTGTACCCGGGGGACAATGATGTTGCCGAGTTCCTCACCTCCCAAGAAGTAGGCCTGACCGTTGAAGAGAAGACGGCCCTGCTGTGTGCAATTCTGGTAAACAAATTTCACGAAAGTGAAGTTGTCTTCGATAACCTCCTGGATAAGCTGAGAAAATGAACCAAGTCGTATACCGTAAGGACGTTGCAAGCTGTTCGGCGTGCGGGGCCAAGCAAGGCATATCTTGCAGGAGAGCGACGTGCCCTCAGATCCAAGTCGTAGGGGGTACTGTGATCCAGAAGCTACCCATCGTCAGCGCACTGTCTCCGATCCGAGCGGGAATGGATCCGATGGCCGTGGACGTGCACTCCCACTACCAAGGTGCAACGCTTCATGACAACTGGTTCATTCTTTTCCCGCACGCCTCGGACAAAATCTGGGATAACCGGGCAAAGCACCTGATTCTCGTGGATAGGCCTGCCGGCACCCGATTCAAGATCGAACTGGTCAAGTAGTCCAACCCCTACTCCCCAACCCCGTGACGTAAAAAGCACGGGTGTTTTTTAAAAGGAAACGATAAGTGGAACAAGTCATGTTGAAACTGGCAGAAAGCGCTGCCGATGGAGGGTGGCCGGCTGCGTTTGCTATATCCGTCGTAGCAGTAGCGTGCGCAGCTTGCGTGTTCGCTGTGTGCTGGCTTTGGGTTCAAGTTGTGAGAGGTTAAATATGACAGATGAAAATGACCTAACACCAGGCATAGTACCCCGTAAAAGATTGGAAAAGTGCCCAGTTTGCGGAGACCACAATGCGCATGAAGTTCGACGTTTGGAGTGCAATTCCTGCCGCTGTGCGATGCATGTCGATTGGGAAATACAACCCTCAACGCCTATTGAAAAATTGCTGGAGGAATACGCACAAGAGTGCTCTGATTTTTCCGGTCAAAAAGGATATGAATTTGCAGTAATCCTGACAAAAGGTTACGCTGAACGTGGCCCCGATTCTCAGCTACGCTGTGTCGTGTATACGCTGTTAAATCCTCCTAAGGGTTAAGAACAAAATATTTTTTCTGTGCGTATAGAAACTTAAAGCTAATCCTAGCCTTAAGTTTTTTAGCATATCTTGGTATAAGAAAGTTACAACTCAGCTTTAAAACATGACGACTAAAGAAGAAGATGCTATCATTGCACCCCTACTCTTACTTGGAAAGAACAGTTCCCGGAAGTAAAAGCAGATCCTAAAAGGGTCTGGCCCTTTCCACCTCGACCAAACCCCTACACCTCACCGATATCTAAGTCAGTTATTAACTTAGATAGACCAACACCTCCATCTGCCCAGACTTCGGCACCCCCTTCGGCACCTTCCCTAACCCCAGCAGGTTTTTTCGTAGCAAAGAAAGATTTCAAATACTGTAAACATCCCGAACATAAAGTACCAAGCATGATTGCTATCCCACAAGGACAGATCTACGTACACACCTGTCCTAAGTGCAAGAAGCAATCCTATGCCGAAAGCGTTGACGTATCTTTGAACCGGCCGGTTCTCTAACTTTTTTCAAAGGAATTATCATGGGTGGACGTTCTTGGGACAGCACTGACTGGACCCGTTATAGCTCTACTTCTGCAACTGCAGCAGCAGCCCCCACTGCACACAGCTACTTCAAGGCTCGCAGTATCGACAACTACCTGGACCCCTCCAAGTTCCAGATGCGCGAGTCTCGTAACTCTGCTGCTAACCCCGAATCTACCCCGATTATCCTCGGACTTGACGTCACGGGTAGTATGGGTATGATTGCAAAGGAGATTGCATCAAAGGGCTTAGGTACCCTCATCAAGGAGATCTTCGACCGTAAGCCCGTCTCCGACCCTCATATCATGTTCATGGGCATTGGGGACGCAAACTACGATCAAGCCCCTCTTCAAGCTTCTCAGTTTGAAGCTGACTTCACGATGGTCGAGCAGCTTGAGAAGCTCTACGTAGAAAGCGGCGGCGGCGGTAATAGTTGGGAGTCTTACAACCTGCCGTGGCATTTCGCACAGTATCACACGAGCTGTGATGCGTTCGAGAAAGATGACCGTATGGGTTATATCTTTACTTTTGGAGATGAACCTGCCCCGCCGGACCTTACGCAAACCCAGCTCAACAAAGTGTACAGCCCCCGTCAAGAACAGGTTGCTACCAACCGTCAACTGCTCGAACTTCTCTCTGATAAGTATCATGTGTTTCACTTGATGATCGAGCAAGGTTCACACATGTCTTATGCACGTCAGAACGTGATTGATTCATGGTTGCCTCTCTTGGGCCAGAACGCAATCCCCGTTTCTGACTACACCAAGCTTGGTGAAATCATTGTGTCTACTATGCAAATCACTTCTGGTGTAGACAAGGACACGGTTGCTAAGAGCTGGTCTGGAGACACGAGTTTAGTGGTTGCAAATGCCACCCGTAACCTGAGCGCAAAGAGCGCATCGACGGGCATTGTTCGGTTTTAAAAAAACTTAACACCTCCGCACAAACAACCTAGAATTAAACCTCTAGGTTGTTTTTTAGCTTTTCAAAGTTAGGTACCTTTTTTGGTATAAGAAGTTGTATTCCAGTCTATCTCTTTTACAAGCCTGTACCTATATCAGGCGCCTCTACTAAAAGGCTTCTTACCATGTCCATCAAAATCTGCATTGCGAAAATCAACCCGTTCCAAGCCAACCCGACTGACTTTCACATGGCAGCGATTGCAATGGCCGTGGAAAAGCTTCACACGTCAAGTTTTTTCAGCATCTGTGAAGTGGATAATATCGCAGGCCTTTTGGGTATCCGAAACCAAGTCATGGATCATCCGGATTACAAAGCACTGCTCATCATGCACTGCGTAAGCTGGGATAAAATGTCTACGGAGCTGAAAAAGCAGACGTTGGAGAAAAGCCTGTGGATTCTCGGCATTACTCTCGAACACGACATGCCTCAAAAAGCAACCGTCATCTCCAACTCCAGGGTACTGACAGAGTTCGTGCGTAGCGATACTGAAATCGTAGACGTTGAAGCCACCGAGCAGAAGCCCGGCTTTATGGGACGTCTTTCAAACCCCCTCAAAAAGTAAATCATGACCAAAGCCCTTGCCGTAATCGGCGCTAACTACGGAGACGAAGGTAAGGGCGTAACAACGCATTACCTTTGTCAAGCTCAGAAACGTATTGCTGACTATCCGTTAGAAGCAGTCGTAAGGTTTAACGGCGGCCCGCAAGCTGGGCATACCGTACATCACCAGAACAAGAAACACGTCTTTAGCTCTTACGGCAGTGGCACCTTTGCAGGCGTCAGGACGCACTTGACAAAGCACATGTTGTTCAACCCAAACGCAGCGTTGGCTGAATACAATGCTTTAAAAAAAGCAGGGGTCCTGAACCCACACCTGACGGTAGATCCAAAGGCTTTCATCATTTCTCCTTGGGATATCGCCTTGAACCAACTCCTGGAAGTTGGCAGGGGTGATGCCAGACACGGTAGTTGTGGTATGGGTATTGGTGAAGCAGAAATGCGTAGACAAACCCCGAAAGCACCTACGCTCTACGCTGCAAGCTTGAGTAATCCGCACACAATATTCGCTTTCTGTGCAGACTCAAGAGACTGGTTCAAGAAGCGGGTCAAAGAAGAGGCTGAGAAGGGTAGCTTCACATACTTGAATGAGGATCAGCAAAAGACCTTGAAAGAGTTGATGATGCATCCTATTCTTTTGTCGGTAGAGATGTATCAGTACGCTGCCTTTATGGAAAATGTGAAGATCTCAGACAAGATCGTGGCCTCCGTCAGCGGTAAAGAGTCCATGATTGTATTTGAAGGTGCCCAAGGCCTACTGCTAGACCAAGACGATCCAGACCACCAACCCAACGTCACTTGGTCTAAGACAGGCCTGGCAAACGTAGTGGAACAGTGCGTAGAAGATAACATCGACTTGATGGAAGTCTGCTACGTTACCCGACCCTACATTACCAGGCACGGGGCGGGGAAGATGTTGGCTGGCATCGAGGCTACGGCGGGCGAAAAGCTTTGGGGGAAAGACTATACCAACAAAGAGAATGACTTCCAAGGTCAACTCAGGTACGGCCACCTCGACTGGACCATGCTTAAGTCTAGAATTGAAAAGGACTTAAAAACAAATCTGGCAGGTACAAACCTCAACCCTGCAATTACCGTGTACGTGACTTGCATGGACCAAGTTGAGAACTCAGACTCTTATCTGTTTGTCAGAAGAGAAGAGTTCGGCCCTTCTCGCAGACTGGACATGATCCTCACCTCGAAGATCAAGGCTGAGATCGAGGAAATTCTCTATCCGCACGTTGTGCATTACATAGACGGGACGAAGGGCTGATTTGGTTATTAAACAAGACTTCACCGTCTTGTTTTTAGTCAAACAAATCTATAATTTTGGTATAAGAAAGTTACATAACAACTATTATTACCAATTATGACTAAGGAAATATTCTTTACCTCAGATCAGCACTACGGCCACGCAAACATAATAAAGTATTGCAGCCGGCCCTTTACTTCCGTTGAGGAAATGGACGAAGCTCTGATCGAAAACCACAACAAAACCGTACGAAACAGCGACACGGTTTATATGATTGGAGACTTAGCTTTTCACAAAGACAAAGCGCAGATCGTAAAGCTGCTCAAACGGTTAAACGGTAATAAAGTCTTGATTACGGGGAACCATGATAACCTCATCCAAAGAGGGGATTCTACCTACCCTTGTCAGATTCATCACCGAATCCTAGAACTAACCGGAAAAGTTTGGGGAGGCTACAACCCCACTCTTTGTCATTATCCGATGATGTCTTGGAATGCTTCGTTTCATGGGGCCTTTCAGCTTCACGGCCACACTCACGGCACTATTCCTTTTGACCCTACAACTAGACGCCTAGATGTTGGTGTTGATTCTTGGGATTACGCACCCGTAGCTTGGGATACTATTGTTCAGAAATTAAAGGATATTCCTACTTGGAAAGAAAAGTCTCTAACGCCCACAACAACAACTGAGACCTCCACTTCGCAACTTTAAAACAAACCAGGACTAATCTCTCCTGGTTTGTTTTTACCCAATTTCCCCCATGCTGAAAACAATTACAAAATCTTCGAACAAAAAACTTGGCGGTTGTGCCGCTACTTATAGGTCTGGACTGGATAATGTATATTCGACTTGCCCGAGTACTTGCGTACTTAAACCTAGTCAGGCTCAAGGCTCAGCTACGATTAATGCTATTTATCTTGAAGCCCTTATCAACGCGGTCCCAAGAGACGGGGTCTCCTGGACGTATACACACTTTCCTAAGGAACAAATTCCAATCACTACGCAGGGGCAAACCTGTATAAACATAAGCACGGATACGGCTCAGGAGGCTCTTGAATCCATTAGGGCTGGCTACCCTACAGTAACCGTGCGACCAGCCTCGGAAGAGGCTAAGGTTGACGTCTATGAGGGTGTACGCTTTGTTAGGTGCCCAGCCGAATATCTAGATACTGTTACTTGCAATAATTGCGGCGGAGATAGGCCGCTCTGTGCGCGCACAGGCAGAGACTACGTTATTAAGTTTACGGCTCACGGAGCACAAGCAAAGAAGATCGAAGTTAGAAACCAAGCTTCAACCACGCTTAACTTAGCCGACTCAGCCGGCGGGTGTTATGGTAACGGCGGCCCAGTAAGGTTACAGTGGGAAAAGACTAAAGGATCAACTGAGAATGACGCACAGGTGTTGACTACGTTTGTTTCTACGCTTCCTGCTAGGAGCAAAATTAGACATCACGTTGTAGGAGATATTGGATGAGATATAATACCAATAATGGATACTAAGAAAAGAAATAGGTATACTACAGAATCCTACGTTAGGTTGGTTAAAGCAACTAACCCCCATAATTTGGATTATACGGAAGTGGTCTATGTTAACCAAGGGGTTAGGATAAAACTTAGGTGTAATGATTGTGGATATGAGTTCCAATCAAGGCCGCTAGACGTGTTACACCGAGGCACTGGTTGTAAGAGGTGCCATAATACTCGTATAGCTTCTTTTGGATATAACAAGATTCAAACTTGGGACGTTATTTTAAGAAAAATAAAGTCTATTCATGGAGAAGAGTATCTATACGATGTAAACAGTTATGTTTCCTACAATAAAAAAATTAGTATAACTTGCCTAAAACATGGCATTTTTTATCAAACAGTAGGTAATCACATACAGGGACAAAAATGTCCCGCATGTAGTAGAATTTCCGGTAGTGAAAAAAGATCTTTACCAGTAACTACTTTTATAGAAAATTCAAATAAGGTTCATTCTGGTAAATATATCTATGATACGGTTAATTATTTAAATTTAAGTAGCAGTATAAAGATAACTTGCCCTGAACACGGGCCATTTTTCCAAGTAGCACAAACACATATGGCAGGGCACAAATGCCCTTCTTGTGCAAAAGTCTATTCAAATCAACAAAGAGAATTAAATGAATTTATAAAATCCCTAGGGGTAGAGACAGAAGAAAATTATAAGCTTAAGAATGGCAAACACCTTGATATAGTTTGCAAAAACTATCCCATCGCTGTGGAGTTTAATGGATTAGTCTGGCACTCAGAGCAGTTTAAAGAAGATCCTAATTATCATAAAGAAAAAACCGAACAAGCTAAAGCAGAAGGTTTCCGACTAATTCATATCTTCGAAGATGAGTGGTTACGAAGTAAGGATAGGGTTTGCTTCTTCCTATCTACCGTACTTGGGAAAAATACGACCAAAAGAGACGCTAGGAAGTTAATTCTGGATGTAAACTGTCCTTGGGGCGAAGTTAAAAATTTCTTAGATACGTATCATATGCAGGGCGCTTGCGCAGCTACTTCTATATGCTATGGATTACGAGACCCGGAAACTAGGGGACTTTTCTGCGTAATGACATTTAGCACAAGAGATTCCTCTTCTGGTCTAGAATTGACGCGTTTTTGTTCTAATGGTATTGTAAGAGGTGGATTTACTAAACTACTGTATCGAGCCTTTGAGATTTTAAAACCAACAGAGATTGTGTCTTTTTCAGACAATAGACTGACTGACGGTGCAGTATACGCGAAGACTGGGTTTAAACAAGTAGACGAAGTACCTCCTAGATATTGGTATACTAAAAATAGACAAAGATTTCACAGAAGAGGCTTTCAAAAGCAATACTTAAAAGTAAAGTTTGATAACTACGATGAAACTAAAACTGAAAAAGAAAATTGTCAGTTAAATGGGTACTATAGGATATGGGATTGTGGTAAGAAAAAGTGGAGTTTAACTAGAAAATAAAAAGCCCCGACTAGCAGGGCTTTTTTTTAGTTTGATCCCAGGTTACTCCGGGATTATTCTATTTAGGTGAAGTCGATAACGACAGCGCCGTTCACGTTACCCAGGCCAACACCGACAGCTTCATAGGTGTGGAACTCGATCATGTCAGCTTCAGCCTTCAGGAACACAGTAGCGTCCTGCAGCGAGTAAGCCTGACCGAGGAAACTCGGGGCGGTAAACACAACCATGCGGTTCGTCGGGAAGAAGCCGCCAGTCGAAGCCGTTGACTTGTTGGTCGTGATAACCTTGTAGCCGAACGGTGACTGCAGCGAATCCTGACCCATGTACAGCGAACTGGCAGCCGGAGAACCGATATCCGTGCTAGGGAAGGCCAACATATCGTTATACAACGATTGGCTCATCAGAACGCAACCAACCGGCAGACGCTTTTCGATCAGCTTCTTGATACCCGCCAGGTAAGTGGCCTTGGTGAAACCAGAGATCGAGAACACGTTCGACTGAGCGGTAGCAACCGAGACGATGTTGTTGTAGAAACCAACGTCTTCTTGTTCCTGAATGTCCTTAACCGAGTTCTCTTGCAGAACGGTACGGATGTCAGTACGGTACGTAGCCAGCTCAAACTTCGACTTAGCGAAGTTTGCCGAAGCGATCTTCTGGAACGTAACCGGATAACGAGGAGTCGTCCAGTAACGGATCGGGCTGCGTGACAGGAACGGCAGGGTAGCCGCAACCGAGTCAGGTTCCTTCTCACAAATCACCGTCGGCTCTTCCGTCAATTGACGGTCCAGCTCAGCAGCGGAGATCGACTGGAACGGAAGAATCTTCCGCGTAAAGCCGTCTTCACGAAGCTTTTGACGGACAAAGGCAGACATGGCAACGCCAGCTTCCTTCGTCATACCTTGATCAATCTTGTCCAGGAATTGCTGGTTCAGGAATTGAACGTTTACAGTTTCAGTATTGTAACTCATTTATATTTCTCCTGGATTAGTTGATTTTAGCAACGATGTGAGCATCGTTGACAGCACTGGCAGCAACCACGTCCAGAACATGACCGATAATTGGATCCGTACCGACCACACCCAGTTGAATCTTACCGTTTTGAACAGTAAGGCCCGAACCCGGCAGGAACGTCACAGCGTTAGGCAGGTTCTTGATTTGGACAATGAAATTGCCCCACAGAACCGTAGCCTTACCAGTGTAAGCGCCTGAACCTGAATCCGCGTTACCACGAATCACAAGGCCACCACGAGCCGTCTTAGTAGCACCTACCAGATCAACCGTATTGTCTGACTGCTTTTCAACCCAGTCACCGTTCGAGAGCGAAACGCCCGTCTTGATTACTTCCGCACGATCCAGGGCGCCTTCATTCGGCCAGCCCCTTACGATCTGAGCGTTGTATTCCATTTTGATATTACTCATATTAAACCCTTTAAAGTTTATCTGTATTTTCTAAGTTTACAACTTAGACTTAATTGGTTGAAGCCTGAAACTATTTCAAACTTCGTATCCGTTAAATGTATTTTAAACGGTAAAGCTAAAAACAACGAATTACTTAGTATCTTTCTTCTGTCTAGTAGCTAAGTAAGCGCCTCCGGCTAAAGCCGCCGCACCGCCCGCCACTAAAACACCACCTTTTAAAGCTGCTTTGCTACCTAGAATATTTTTCGCTTTTGAGAGGATTGATGAGGTTTCCTTAGGAATACTATTCGGCACAGCTCTGGTATTTTTGAACAGTTTATTAGTACCACCGTAATTAATATGTTCAGGCGTTGATGTTGTAAAGGGACCAGCAATACGAGCATATCCGGGATTCTTTTTAGATAAAATATCTCCCCCCTTACTGAAGGGACCTTCCTGACGGTTTTTCTTTATAGAAGAAACTGCAGCAGAACCTGCAATTGGACCTAAAAGATCTGCCGTAGGTCCTGTCCTAAGGGTTTTAGCAGTAATCATACTTTTCTGGGCTGCCATAGCGCGCAGATCGTTCCCCGCTTTTCCACCATCATAGAGATGCTTCTCGTACCTGTTTAAAGCAATCTTCTCTAAATACTTATTCATGATTCCAAATCCTTCTTTACACCGTATCCAACGGCACCTAAAGTAACCCCTACACCTGCTCCGATAAGACCAGCCTTAATAGGCTTTTTCTTCATATAGCTCAGAGCTTTAGACAAGTACCTATTAGGATCTTTTGGTAGAGTTCCCGGCTGAATATCCTGAACTTTGCGAAGTTTACCGGTAAGGTTTTTCTTCCCCCTACCTAAGACGTCGTTAGTTAAAGCTTTAGTACCTTCCTTATTGGTCTTAAAAGGAGAATCGATTCTTAGTTTAGGACTACCAGTAGTATTGTTACGGTTCTTCCAAACCTGGTCTGCAGCTTGACGTCTATACTGGGCAATATTATCCTGTACGGCAGGCTCTTTGGTACCGTAAAGTTTAATAGATTCAGCCATGACGTTCTTAGCCTTGGCAGCCTTTAACCTATCAAGCGCACCTTGAAGCCGAGGATCGCTAAGCGTTTTCCCCGGCGGTAGGTTAATTAAGTATCTTTCGTACTTATTAAGGGCGAGTTTAAGCATAAAAGCTTTTTTAGCCCAAGTATTAACTAAGTAAGAAAGCGGCTAACGGATCAAGAGTATTTTCAGCTACGCCAGCAGCCTTACCCATTTTCCAAGGCTGTTCTTGTTGACTGGCAACCTTAGTAAGCGTATCCGAGGGTAGCTTCATTAAGGCGTCAAGATCTTCATTGGTGAACTGACCTGATTCAGCCAGCTTAGAGATACCAGCGGGGACCTGAACGGTTTCAGGAGTCGCGTCAAGAATAGACTCAAGCTCGGCAACCTTTTCGAACAAGACTTCAGCATGTTCAGCCTTAGCTTCTAATTCCTCAGCAAGCGCAGCGGCCTTCTCAAAGCTAGCAGCCATCATTTCTTCAAACGTAGGCTCAGGCTTAAAACTTGCCATATCTTTGATCTTGATACCGGCAGTCTTCACTAAGCTCAGCGCCGTGTCGTAGTCAATACCCTGAGCTACAAGACTGGCAGCAGCTTCTTTTTCCATCAGCTTCTGAGCTACTTCAGTTCTGGCATCGACTTCCGTCATACCGGCTGACTTCAGCATTTCTACGGCCACATGCTCCGTAGACTCTGAATAAAGCTTCGTTGCTTGGCTCTTTAAAAATTCTGATAACTTCATTATGAATCCTGTTTATTTTCTATTTGCGTGCTTGGCCAGACTGCGATTTGCGCCGTGGTCAAGATGTTTACTGTACGCTTGTCCTATTTTAAGGCCCAAATAGTCCGCGCCGAGACCTATGCCAGTACCTACGGCTAAAACCTTAGCAGAACTGGCGTTATGAGGAAGTACTTTATGAACGGCTAAGCTGCCGAGTCCACCTAAGGCAGCAATAGTACCCGTGCCTACGATGTCTTTTTTAGCTTCGTTGGAAAGGGCTGCAAACTTATGCATACGAGCATCATGAGCCTCTTGCCTCTGAGCAGCACCTTGAAGCTTAATGTCGTGATTTTGTTGTTCACGGAGTTGATTGCGATGGGAAGCGTTGGCTCCAGAAAAACCTGCCGCAACTGCCCCAAGAGTAGCCCCTATTTGCTCAGCCTTAAAGCTTTTACCAAA
>LNFM01012919.1_pt1 | contig 12960 bp, 10 predicted proteins | sample 596031 | NCBI WGS metagenome assembly LNFM01 (sample SAMN04254537, study PRJNA301005) | activated carbon metagenome | isolation source: dual media filters at the Ann Arbor, Michigan drinking water treatment plant | place: USA: Ann Arbor
ATCTGGCTGATCCTGTGGCAGACCGAATCTGTGTTGCTTGCGCTTGGGCAGCAAGCCGAACTTGCAGAAAAAGCGCAAAGCTATGTGCGCGCCTATATGTGGTCGATCCTCCCCTTCCTGTGGCTGATTATTGCACGCAATTTCCTGTCGGCGCTGGAACGACCGATGTGGTCGCTGGTCATCGGCATATCGGGCGTGTTCGCCAACGCCGCGTTCAATTATGTGTTGATTTTCGGCAAGCTTGGGCTACCTGCATTGGGGCTGGTTGGCGCCGGCATCGGAAGTATTCTCGCCAACATATTCATGTTTCTGGGCATGATTGTCGTCATCACCGTTCATCCCAAATTCCGGCGCTATAATCTGTTCGGACGCTGGTGGCGGAGCGACTGGCCTCGGTTTCGCGCCTTGTGGAAACTGGGTTTGCCGATTGGCGTGACGATGGGCCTTGAAGGCGGCGTGTTTGGCGTTGCGGTCATGCTGATGGGCTTGATCGATACTGCTTCGGTTGCTGCACATGCCATCGCGCTGCAAGTCGCAAGCGTGACCTTCATGGTGCCCATGGGCCTTGCGCAAGCCGCCACCGTTCGGGTCGGCATTGGCTATGGCCGCCGCGACCGGCAGATGATCCGCCGCGCAGGATGGACGAGCTTTGTAATGGGCACCGGATTTATGGCGGCGATGGCGTTGCTGATGTGGATGGTGCCAGAGGCGCTTATATCAGTGTTTATCGACCGCGACGCGGCGATCAACGCCGAAGTTGTACAACTGGCGATCAGCTTCCTTGCGATTGCCGCATTGTTCCAGATCGTCGACGGCGCGCAAGTCGTTGGTGCTGGAATGCTGCGCGGCCTTCACGACACTACCGTGCCAATGGTCTTTGCCGCCTTTGGCTATTGGGTGGTCGGTATAGGCGTTGGTGCTTGGCTGGCATTCCGCGCGGGGTGGAATGGCGTAGGGATTTGGACTGGCCTTGCGATAGGGCTGGGTATCGTTGCCATGCTGATGCTCATCCGCTGGTCGATGCGCGAACGCCTCGGCCTTTTGCCGTCAAAAGGGTAAGATGCCCTCATATTGCGACAACGGCGGCGCGCCGCGCACTTTCACGCCTTTGCGCAGCAAAAACACATGCTTCACGATTTCGGCCTGCTGCTCAATGCCATATTGGCCGAGCTTCCAACCCGGTTTCAGGCTATAATCATAGCGGCAAAATGGATGGCGTTTCAGCGGTAGAAAGATCCCTTGCTGGTGCTGCCACACATGGACCAATTCGTGGATGAAAAGCCCTTGCAGTTCCAGCCCGCGATCGCAGAAATCATCACAGAACAAATCGTTCTTGGGGTGAAACCACAGATGTCCATCAGGCGCCATCGTCACTTTGCGCGGCTGGAACCACCAGAATTTCCGGTTATGGATTCGGATTGAGTGATAATCGAGTGCGCTGCCGAAAACCGATTCCGCCAGCGCTCGTTCGCGAATGGTGAGGGGTCTGCCCGAAGGATGCGGCCCGAACATTTGAGCTCTCAGCCGTCTATTGCTTTTTTCTCATCCGGATCGGTGCCGTCCATTTCTTGAACCCGTGCCTTCACCCGGATGCGCGCGTTGTTCGAGAACAAAAACTCGGTTTCGATCTCGCCCAAACGGCGCGGGATTAGGTTTACGCCCCACATCATCACATGCTTACCGCCGCGTTTGAATTCGACCTTTTTGCCCGCCGGTATCAGCACGCGGTTCATCGGTGACATTGTTACCGCGCCTGTTTTGGGATCAACGCCGACATCGTGCATTTCAGTGCGGATAGCAGACGGCGTGCTGACGCGGAGCAGGTAGACATCCTCTGGACCGCCATAGACATTGAAGTGGAAACCCGACGGATTGCTATCCACCGGCGACAGCGTCAGAACGGCTTCCTTGACCTTCAACTGCGGGGTCGGCCCGCATGAGCCAAGCATTAGCGCCAAAGTTGCGGTGCCAAGGGTAAAAAGTCTGCGGTTCATCGTTTTGCCTCATATATCTGTGACCGTGAAACTGTCCGAAAGCGGGGCGGACGGTCACTTTTTCCCTATCTAGGGTGGCCGAAGTCTTGTGCCAAGAGATTTGGCACCTATATCGCCGCTACAAGGTTGCATTACGGGAAAACACCGGTGCCTGATAGGGCCGGTCCGTAAGTGGCTAGTGAGAGTTCAATTTTAAAATTTCGGGGTAAGTTTTTATGGCTAAAGTTATTGGTATCGACTTGGGCACGACAAACAGCTGCGTTGCGGTCATGGACGCAGAGGGCGCGCGCACGACGCCGTCGATTGTTGCCTTTGCCAAGGATGGTGAGCGCCTGATTGGGCAGCCCGCCAAGCGGCAGGCAGTAACCAATCCGGAAAGCACGATTTTCGCAGTGAAGCGCCTTATCGGTCGCCGCTTCGATGATCCCATGACCAAGAAAGACATGGGTCTTGTTCCGTACACAATTACCAAAGGCAAGACAGGCGATGCTTGGGTAAAAGCCGGCGGCGAAGAATATTCGCCATCACAGATTTCGGCTTTCATCCTGCAAAAAATGAAGGAAACGGCCGAAGCCTATCTGGGCGAAACCGTGACTCAGGCCGTGATCACCGTTCCAGCCTACTTTAACGACGCCCAACGTCAGGCGACCAAGGATGCTGGCCTGATTGCCGGCCTCGAAGTGCTGCGTATCATCAACGAGCCGACTGCAGCTGCGCTTGCCTACGGCATGGACAAGGACGAGAACAAGACCATTGCGGTCTATGACCTCGGCGGCGGTACGTTCGATATTTCGATTCTCGAAGTCGGCGACGGCGTGTTCGAAGTGAAGTCGACCAATGGCGATACGTTCTTGGGCGGTGAAGATTTTGACAGCGTGCTCGTCGAGCATTTGGCTGCCGATTTCAACAAGGCCGAAGGCATTGACCTGACGAAGGACAAGCTGGCGCTTCAGCGTTTGAAAGAAGCGGCTGAAAAAGCAAAGATCGAACTGTCTTCGACGCAGACGACCGAAGTCAACCTGCCATTCATTACCGCTGACCAAAATGGTCCAAAGCACTTGGTTAAAACCATAACGCGTGCCGATCTTGAAAAGCTGGTCGATGATTTGATCAAACGTACGCTTGAGCCATGCAAAAAGGCACTCGCAGATGCTGGTCTGAAGGCTGATGCGATTGACGAAGTCGTTATGGTTGGCGGTATGACTCGCATGCCCAAGGTCCGCGACGTGGTGAAAAGCTTCTTCGGGAAAGAACCGCACACCGGCGTAAACCCTGACGAAGTTGTGGCGATGGGCGCTGCGATTCAGGCAGGCGTTTTGCAAGGCGACGTCAAGGACGTTTTGCTGCTCGACGTGACGCCGTTGTCGCTTGGCATCGAAACATTGGGCGGCGTGTTCACGCGCATGATCGACCGAAACACGACGATCCCGACAAAGAAGAGCCAGGTCTATTCGACCGCGGAAGACAATCAGAATGCGGTGACAATCCGCGTTTTCCAGGGCGAGCGTGAAATGGCGGCAGACAACAAACTGCTCGGCAATTTCGACCTTGTCGGAATCCCGCCAGCACCGCGCGGTGTTCCGCAGGTCGAGGTGACCTTCGATATCGATGCCAACGGTCTCGTCAGCGTTACCGCCAAGGACAAGGGCACCGGCAAAGAGCAGCAGATCAAGATACAGGCTTCGGGCGGCCTGTCCGACGCCGATATCGATCAGATGGTCCGCGATGCCGAAGCCTTCGCCGAGGAAGACAAGAAGCGCCGTGAGGCCGCCGAAGCTAAGAATAACGCCGAGAGCCTTGTGCACACGACCGAGAAGCAGCTTCAAGAGCATGGCGACAAGATCGACGCCGCACTTAAGGGTGAAATCGAAGCCGCTGTCGCTGAAACCAAAACTGCTATCGAAGGCGGCGAGCCCGAAGCGATGAAGGAAAAGGCAACTGCCTTGGCCCAAATCGCGATGAAGCTAGGTGAAGCGATCTACAAGGAAGAGCAGGCTGCGGCATCGCCCGGCGCTGCACCTGAAGATGCTCCGGCTGACGATAATGTTGTCGATGCCGAGTTCTCCGAAGTCGACGAAGACAAAAAAGACTGATGTTGAAAGTTTCCGGCCGTCGCATCCGAAACGCAGTGACGGCCGGGAAACGGGGGATTAGTCGGTCATGAGTCTCGACATCGATTATTATGAATTGCTGGAAGTTGAGCGGACGGCGGATGAGAAGACGCTGAAATCGTCTTACCGCCGTATCGCGATGGAGTGCCATCCTGACCGCAATCCCGGCTGCGATAAATCCGAAGCTAAGTTCAAAGCGATTTCGGAAGCGTACGACGTATTGAAAGATCCGCAGAAGCGTGCGGCCTATGACCGGTTTGGCAAGGCGGCGTTTGAAAATGGCGGCATGGGTGGCGGTCAGGGCGGCGATCCGTTTGGCGGCTTTTCGGACATATTCGAGAGCTTCTTCGGCGAAGGTTTTGGTGGAGGTCGTCAGCGCGGTCCTGCTCGCGGTGCTGACCTTCGCTATGATCTCGAAATCTCGCTGGACGAGGCGTTTCACGGCAAGGATGCCGAAATTACAATCGACGTCGCGACGGCTTGTGGCACTTGTGAAGGATCGGGCGCGACGCCGGGATCAGGCAAGCGCCGCTGCAACCTATGCGCAGGCCACGGCAAAGTGCGGGCGCAGCAAGGCTTTTTCGTTGTCGAGCGTACCTGCCCGACATGCCACGGTCGCGGTGAGGTTATTGAAGATCCCTGCAAGGTCTGCCGGGGCGAAGGTCGTGTCGACGAACGCAAAACCATCTCGGTCAATGTCCCCCCCGGCGTCGATGAAGGGACACGCATACGCGTTGCTGGCAAGGGCGAAGCCGGGCCTTATGGCGCAGCGGCGGGCGACCTTTACATCTTCATCCATCTGTCACGGCACAAAGTTTTCGAACGCGATGGGACTACTTTGTTCTGCCGCGCGCCGGTAAGCTTTACGACGGCTGCCTTGGGCGGTGAGATCCGCATTCCGGGCCTTGATGGTGCCGAGCATATCATCATCGTTCCCGAAGGAATCCAATCGGGCAAGCAGCTCCGCCAACGTGGGGCAGGCATGCCCGTGCTGCAAGGACGCGGGCGCGGCGATATGGTGATCCAGATCGACGTTGAGACGCCATCGCGTTTGTCGACGCGACAGAAGGAACTCTTACGCGAATTCCGGGAGACCGAAACCGGCGAAGAATGCCCGCAATCGACCGGCTTTTTCGATAAGCTCAAGGGTATCTGGGACGGCATTACTTAATCTATTCCCGCCTCACGTAAAATCTGCGCCCGCCTGCGAGACTCCAAGCTTTTCTAATGCTAGAATAATCTTGGAGGGGCGAGTCGATGGCTGGCAGCGAGTTCGGCAAACGAGACTTTCTTAAGTCGGTAGGCGGCGCGGTGTTTACGGTTAGCGTTGGCCAGCGTGCCTTTGCGCAGGATACTAAAATACTTGGCCTCGATGTGCCGCGCGAAATCATTGATCTATTGCCTCGCAAACCAACGGGTTATTTGCGGATGGCGGAGGCGGTCATCAACCTTGAACGCGAGGCTGACCGGAAAGGCCTTCCGGAATCGCCGTTGGCATTAGGCAAGGGTACGTCGCTCGCTGATTTCACCGAATCGCTGTACCAGATGGCCATGCCCCGGCTGGTGGCTTTAATCGACCGGTCCGAGGCGGTTGACCCCGGCTTTGCCGACGAGGCGGGAGAGTTGCTCGCCGAGCTACACCAGAACCAACATGAGCTGCCTGAAGCCCTGCGCTTGCTTCCGATAGGATTTGGCTCACCGTCGCCTAAGGGGATACGCTTCCTGGTGCAGGATGAACAAGCGCAGCCGACGATAATCTTTCAGCCGGACGCTCCGCTGGTACCAGAATTGCCGCAACCTGGGGCGAAGGTGGACGCACCAGCCGCCGAAGAGGAGCCGGAGCGCCCACTCAGCAAGGCGCGAGATTATGCCAGTCTGAAGACCGAATATGGCCGCAAATTCCGCAATCTTACAGTGCGCCCGCAATATACCGATACCGCGAACTGGCATCTCGATATGATGCGCAAATCGCGTGATCGCTATGTGCGTGTGGAGAAAGTTACGGGCGTTCCGTGGCACTTCATCGCGGCGACCCACGCGCTGGAGGCAAGCTTCAATTTCCGCGCGCACCTACACAATGGCGACTTCCCACTGACCGCGCGCACAAGGCAGGTTCCAGCGGGTCGCCCAAGCCAGTGGTTGCCGCCGTCCGACTGGGAATCGAGCGCCAAGGACGCGTTGCGGCTATTAGGCTTTACCGGACAGACCGACTGGAGCCTCGAACGCACGCTCTACCGGCTCGAAGCGTATAACGGCCTTGGTTATCGCGGGCTTGGTGTTCCGACGCCGTATTTGTGGAGCTTCTCCAACCATTACGATCGCGGCAAGTTTGTGGCCGATGGCAAATTCAGCCGAACCGCCAGGTCCCAACAATGCGGCGCAGCGGTGATGCTTAAGCTGCTGACCCAGGCTGGCGAGATTGAATGGCTGAACACATAAATAGACTGGCACTGGAGCGAGAGCCACTATAGTTTATAACTCAACGAGTTCCAGGAGCATTCCCAATGACCAAATTACCCGCAATTTTTGCGTTCGCAATTTCTGCTATCACTGCACCGGTTTTTGCCCAGCAGGATTTCAGCAAGATCGAAATCAAGGCCGAACAGCTTGCGCCTGGCGTAGCCGTGCTGTTTGGTGCGGGCGGTAATATCGGGGTGTCTTATGGCGAAGACGGAACGATCTTGATTGACGACCAATATGCGCCGATGACAGCGAAAATTCAGGCGGCGGTGTCCGGGCTTGGTGCAGCGCCGGTGAAGTATCTCGTGAACACCCACTGGCACGGCGACCATAGCGGCGGGAACGAAAATCTGGGCAAGGCAGGCGCTGTGATTATGGCGCATGACAATGTCCGCGTGCGGATGGCAAGCGACCAGAAAACCACATTTGGCGAAGTAAAAGCCAGTCCGAAGGTTGCATTGCCGGTAATCACTTATGCCGACGGTTTGAAATTGCACCTCAACGGTGAAGAGGTCCGCGTTATTCACATGCCAGCCGCGCATACAGACGGCGACTCCATCATACACTGGACCAAGTCTAATATCATCCACATGGGCGACCTGTTCTTCTTCCGCGCGACCTATCCATTTGTCGACGGTGGCAGCGGCGGTAATGTGCGCGGAGTCGTTGCGGCTGCGGACAAGGCACTTGCCCTTGCCGACGATAAAACCAAGATTATCCCGGGTCACGGCGCAGTCGCGACCAAGGCTGACCTTTTGGTATATCGCAACATGGTTGCCGAAATCATTGCCAAGGTCGAAGCCGGGATCAAGGCAGGCAAATCGCTCGATGCAATCAAGGCCGAGCGGCCAGCCGATGGCTATGGCGTGAACCCAAGTGGTTTTATCACTGCTGACCGCTTTGTCGAAACGGTCTACAATATGGTCAAAAGTTAAGGCGCGGTTCCACCGAGCGCTTCGATTTCGGAGCGGAGTGATTTGATCAGCGGCTGGATTTTTTTGAGCCGCGGCGCTTCCCGATCGAGGATTGCTGCGAACGCATTACGTTTGAAATCGCGGACATCGGTATCGGCAATCGGACTGCCCGAAGGCAGCGACGATAGCACGATATCGATCAACCGCTCCGCGCCGTGCAGGCGGCCCCAGATATAATCATTTTCGCGATAGGCGCGGCTGAAGAAGGCACCGAAATTGTTGAGTTCGATGCCCTTTAAAGTTGCAGCAGCGCCGCCAGTGCGGATGGCGTTGCAGTCCTCGGGCGAAATGCGGTCAACCTTGACCGGGTCAAATTCGTCAAGGCCTTCGCCCTGCAACAGGGGTAGGGTGGCGATGTCGTAAAGCGGATAGCCGATATAGCCCAAAAGCATGGTGCGCCTGCTTTCGTCAGGCATTTGCAACAATGCATCGCACAATATACGGTCGGCCAGCCTGTCGGTTTCAATCAGTGCCCGCTGCTCGGCCAACCTGTCCAGCAGCACGCCCGGATTAGCAACGCCGCCGACGACTATTTCGGCAAAATCGCCGCCCAGATAATCCGAAGTCTCGCGCTCCAGAAACAGCGACAGGCAGGCATAGATATTATCGTGCATGATTTTGGTGCCGACGCCTTCTTCACCATAATCGGCCTCGATCTCGTGTGCCAACCGGCGGGCAAGAAAACGCAGGCGGCGGATGCGGTAGCGGATGTCGTGGTCGCGGAAAAACTGGATCGATTGCTTGGTTGCCCCGACGCCTTTAGTACCCGCCATGGCTTCCAGCCCGCGGGCCCGGATTTCCGCCCAGACTGCGGTCCGCAAATTCCGGAAATGCAGCGAGTCACCCTCGGGATATGCGCGGCGGGCTATCGCCATGATGTCGTCAACCACGCCCGCCATTTTGAGATGACCATAAGCCGGATAGCTATAGCCTGCCGCCTGCGCGCCTTTCTGGTTGGCAGTCGAGCGCCATTTCTCGAGCCGTTCGGGCGTCGGCTGCGACAGAAACCATGTTTTACCGAGCATTTGTTCGATGGTATTTTCAACCTCGACGCGCAGGCTATCGGTGATTTGCCGCATCCGCTCGACCCGCTCGGTCCGGCCTTCAAGCTTTTCAAGACTGTCACGGATGGGTTGTTCGCGCGGTATATTTGAAGTCGCACCGAATATCGTCGAGAAAAAGCCCGGCGGTTTCTTGCGCGCACCATCTTGCTCGTTCGTGCCCCCTCGCCGCTTGAACCGGAAACTCGGGCGGCCGGGCTTGGGGTCGATATAGACAAAACGACGGTCAACCTCGCGCCGGGCTGGGCGATTACGGAGCGCGTCAATCGCCTGGTTGAACGGCGCGTTGGCGAGCACCGATCCGTCGATCAACATCGTATCGGCAGCGACGCCTGCGGCAAATTGCTGCGGCAATATCCGTTGCAGAAAAGCATCGCGGCCCTGCCAATCGATTCCCCTAGCCTTGATCTGTGCATCCAGTTCATGCGCCGAAAAAGGCGGAAAGGCCCCAGGGAAGCTGGCGGTTGCGCGCGCAGCGAATACCAATTCAGGGATCGCCGCGACGTCCATGCCCTGCCGTCCACGTGTGGAAAAACTGATCGTAATACGGTGTTCGGATTCGACGACCATGGACGGACTGTTGAGCATCAGCACCTGATCATGCCCGGCAAAATCGGTGACGGTCACGAACAGGTCGAGCGGCTGATGTTGCGGTAACAAAGCCTTGCCCGTCATCCCCTTGGCCATGGCGTCAAAGGCGTCGAGCAGCAACCCCGAAAACACCCGCCCACCAAATGGCGGCGCAAACCATCTGGCGCGGACAAAGCGCGACAATTTGGCCGCGACTTCATCCTTGGCCTCGTCGGCGACCATCCGGTCGATGGCCCCGCCTTTGCGGCGAAGGATCATCCACGCAATCGGGATTGCCCAGAATTTTGTGAAACGCGACAAAGGCCGCGCATCGGGGTCTAACAAGATTTCGACATCGGCCTTTTCCAGCCACAGATCGGTCAGCGGTTCGAGCGATTGACCGGTGACGATAGCTTGTGCGAGGAATACACCGTTGATCCCGCCCGCGCTTGACCCCGCGATAATGTCGTTAAAGACGCGTAGCTTTGTACCCGCCACCTCTTCGATTTTTGCGATAAGGTCGCGGTAAACAGCCTCGCTGCCGCCAGCGGTTTCGCTGTCATCATGATAGGCTCTGCTGGCGCGGATCAGGTGCCAGATTTCGCGGGTGACGCCGTGCATATAGATGGCAAGACTGACCCCGCCATAGCAAATGAGCGCCAGCCTGAGTTCCTTTTCCCGCATGGCATAGATGTGGCAGGGCAGACTGGATCGTGCAAGCCAAGAACCGTCCGATTCCAGACTTGCGTTCTTAATATGTTCTGATAGATCATTGGCATGGCAAAAGCAAAGCGCAGATACGTTTGTCAGGCGTGCGGTTCCGAGGCGAACCGGTGGCAGGGGCAGTGTGACGACTGCGGGGAGTGGAATACGCTCGCCGAAGAGGCCGGCGCGACTGTCTTCGAGATGAAGCATCATCTGCGCTCGGGCGGGCGTGAGGTCGTGCTGCATGGTCTTGATAGTGAAATAAAGCTGCCTGACCGTGCTTCGACCGGTATCGCCGAATTTGACCGAGCTTTGGGCGGCGGGCTGGTGCCGGGGTCGGCAACCTTATTGGGCGGCGATCCGGGAATCGGAAAATCGACCTTGCTATTGCAAGCGGCGGCAAATCTGGCGCGCCGCGGGTTAAGTGTTGCTTATATTTCAGGTGAGGAGGCAGTAGATCAAGTGCGGCTGCGCGCGCGTCGATTGGGTCTGGGCGATGCGCCGGTGCAGTTGGCTGCGGCGACTTCTGTGCGCGATATATTGACGACATTGGGGCGGGGCGAGCCGCCGGCTTTGCTGGTAATCGATTCGATCCAGACGATGCATAGCGACTTGATCGAAGGCGCGCCGGGGACGGTGAGCCAGGTGCGCGCATCGGCGCAGGAGTTGATCCGCTACGCCAAGGAACGCGGCACTGCTCTGATGCTCGTCGGCCACGTGACCAAAGACGGGACTATCGCGGGTCCGCGCGTGCTTGAGCATATGGTCGATACCGTGCTCGCTTTCGAGGGTGAGCGAAGCCATCAGTACCGGATATTGCGTGCATCGAAAAACCGCTTCGGCGGCACCGATGAGATCGGCGTGTTCGCGATGCAGGAAGAAGGGCTGACCGAGGTCGGCAACCCGAGCGCGTTATTTCTCACCGACCGCGCCGAACAGGTGACGGGGGCGACAGTTTTTCCGGCGCTCGAAGGGACGAGGCCGGTATTGGTCGAAATTCAGGCGCTGACCGTGCGACTGTCAAGCGGCGCTACGCCGCGCCGCGCGGTGGTCGGTTGGGACAGTGGTCGGCTTGCGATGATCTTGGCGGTGCTCGAGGCACGTTGCGGACTCAGTTTTTCTACGGCCGAGGTGTATCTCAATATTGCTGGAGGCTATCGCATTTCTGATCCTGCTGCCGATCTGGCGGTTGCTGCCGCTTTGGTGTCAGCACTGGCCGAGCGGCCTTTGCCGTCGGACGCGGTTCTGTTTGGGGAAGTCGCGCTTTCAGGCGAAATCCGTCCCGTCGCGCATGGCGCGTTGCGGCTGAAAGAATCGGCGAAACTTGGTTTCAATAACGCTTTGGTGCCGCCTTCGGTCAAAGGGCAGGCGGGAATTTCGACGCAGGGGTTCCGTACGCTCGCCAATCTCGTTGACCATATGCTGGGACGCGGTTAGCAAACGCGGCATGACCGCGCTCGACATTATCGTACTATTCCTGCTCGGCAGCGGAGCCATATTTGGCTTCATGCGCGGGTTTGTGCAGGAAGCGTTGTCGCTGATCGCGTGGATCATGATTATTGCCGCAGTGCGGATGTTCCATGCCCCAGCGACAGCGGTATTGAGCGAGCCGATTAGCACGGACTCAGGCGCGGCAGTGTTGGCCTTTTTGGCGATTGTGATTGTCACATATGCATTGGGCAAATGGATATCCAAATCGATCGGGAAAAAATCTCGCAAATCGAAATTGGGCCCTATCGACCGCGTCCTCGGCTTCGGCTTCGGAATGCTCAAGGGTCTGATTATGGCGACTTTGCTGTTCCTCATCATCGTCATGGGTTTCGAAACCCTGTTCGGTGCGAACGAACCGCGGCCCGAATGGATGACAAAATCCCGCACTTACCCATTATTGAATGCCAGCGGCGTCGCGATGTCCGAATTTGTCCGCGAACAGCGTGACGACGACGAAATCGAAACAGCCAACTGATGGACTCGGCACTATATAATCGTGACATATTACGGTTGGCGTCGTCGCTTATCTCAGGCGACCGACTCGATCGTCCGCATGGTACCGCAGAAGTCCGCTCACCGATTTGCGGCAGCCGGATACAGGCTGATGTGAAGTTTGCTGGTAATGGCAAGGTCGCGGCGCTGGCTTTGCGCGCCAATGCTTGTGCATTGGGTCAGGCGACAGCCGCTATAGTCCGGGCCAACGGTGTCGGTTTGGAAATAGCCGCTATCGGCGAGATCAGAGCCGGCGTGGAGCAGGCCTTGAAAGGCACCGCGCCCATGCCTGCAACATGGTCCGAGTTGGACTTGCTGGTGCCTGCCAAAGACTATCCATCGCGTCACGCGGCCATCTTGTTACCCTTTGACGCTGTTTTGGCGGCAGCCGATCAGTTGAAACTGGCGAGCTAATGGAAGAAGCGTCGCACAATCTCGTCGCCGATGTAATGATGGGCGGGGTCGTCTTGCTCGGCGCAGCGTTGGTTGCTGTGCTGTTGTTCAGACGGCTGGGCTTAGGCGCTGTGCTGGGTTATCTGGTTGCGGGCATCGTGATCGGCCCTGACGGGTTCGCATTGATCGGTGAACCTGAAACGATCCTCGCATATTCCGAAATCGGCATCATCTTGCTGCTGTTCCTGGTCGGTCTTGAGCTTTCACCCAGCCGATTGTGGTTGTTGCGGCGCGATATATTGCTGTTCGGACCGTTGCAGGTGGCTTTGTGCGGCCTTGCGATGTTCGCGGTTATCCTGGGCGTAATACCTAGATTTAGTTGGGAGGCGGCACTTGTTCTTGGGCTTCCGCTCGCGTTGTCCTCGACCGCGCAGGTGCTACCGTTACTCCAGTCACGCGGCCGCCTGAAAACCGATTATGGCGAGAAGAGTTTCTCGATCCTGCTGTTTCAGGACATGTCGATTGTTCCGTTGTTGACAATCGTCGCCGCTTTGTCGCGCGCGCCTGCCGAAGAAGGTGCAATCAGTGGCTGGTTACTGGTAATTTATGCAATATTGGCGATTGTAGGGCTTGTCTTGGCAGGGCGCTATTTGCTCTCGCCGTTACTTCGGCTGGTGGGCAAGATTTCAGAGCGCGAGTTGTTCATCGT
>LNFM01015138.1_pt1 | contig 12960 bp, 10 predicted proteins | sample 596031 | NCBI WGS metagenome assembly LNFM01 (sample SAMN04254537, study PRJNA301005) | activated carbon metagenome | isolation source: dual media filters at the Ann Arbor, Michigan drinking water treatment plant | place: USA: Ann Arbor
CTACCGAAAACACCACCGATCTCCCCGCCGGCGCCGCCCACATGCAGGCCCTTTACGAGCGCACCGTCGCGAGCATGAAGGAGTTCCGCCGAAACCACCCCGACTCCGAAGAGCACGAGGAGTTCAAGCTCTACCGAAAGCATTCGCAGCTCTATCAGGAGTCGCTCAACCGCTTCGAGCCCCTCGCCTTCGCCGTCTCCAGCGGCCCCCTCGACGGCCAAACCGACGGCGGCCCCGCGCTCAAGTATCCACCCCTCGCTCAGTACCGTCCCGCCCCCGTCCACATCCTCCCCGGCGGCAACATCCAGTCTCCCGCCGAAGCTGTCACGCCCGGTGTCCTCTCCGCGCTCGAAATGGCCGGTCAATACCCCGCGCCGGAAATCCCGAATACCGTCGCCGGCCGACGCAGCGCCTTCGCCCAGTGGATCGCCAATCCCAGGAATCCGCTCACCGCCCGCGTCATCGTCAATCGCCTCTGGCAAACCCACTTCGGCGAAGGCCTCGCCGCCGACCCCAGTAACTTCGGCAAGATGGGCAAGAAGCCCACCAATCCGGAACTCCTCGATTGGCTCGCTGGAGCCCTCGTCCAAAACGGCTGGCGCCTCAAACCCATCCACCGGCTCATCCTCCAATCCGCCGCCTACCAAAGCACCCACTTCCAACCCCGTCGCCTGGAAGCCGAAGCCCTTCGCGACAGCCTCCTCGCCGTCAGCGGCGAACTCAACCTCGAAGCCGGCGGCCCCGGCGTCTTTCCGCAAATCAACGAAGATGTCGCCCGCCAACCCCAGCACCGCATGGGCTCCCTCGCCCCGGCCTACGCCCCTTCGCCCCTCCGCCGCCAGCGCAACCGCCGGACGATTTATACCTTCCAACAACGCAGCCTCCCCGATCCCCTCGTCGAAGTCTTCAACGGCCCCACGCTCGATCTCTCCTGCGAACGCCGCGAAGCCTCCACGGTACCCACCCAAGCCTTCGGCCTCCTCAACAGCCGGTTCACCAACGACCTCGCCCTCGCCATGGCCGCCCGCCTCGAAAAGGAAGCGCCCACGGTACCAGCCCGTCTCCGTCGCGCCTTCGAACTCGCCTTCAACCGCCCAGTCCAACCCGCCGAACTCGAAGCGGCCACCCGCCACTTCACCCGCATGTTGGCCTTCCACAAAACCAACCCACCGCCCGCCAAGCCCAAGCCCCAACCCCTCGTCCACAAAATCACGAGCGAACTCACAGGCCAAACCTCTGAGTTCGTTCAGGCGCCCGACCCCGCGCCCTACGAACCGAACCTGCACCCCTCCGACGTCGGCCCCGCCACCCGCGCCCTCTCCGACGTCACCCTCATGCTCCTCAACGCGAACGAGTTCGTCTATGTCTACTAAATTCTCCCGCCGCGATCTTCTCTTCAGCTCCGGCATGGGCCTCGGCACCGTCGCCCTCAGCGCTCTCCTCGCCGAACAAGCCAACGCCGGACCCCTCACGCCCAAGCCGCCTCACCACCCCGCCAAAGCCAAGCACTGTATCTTCCTGCTCATGGAAGGCGGCCCCAGCCATATCGATACCTTCGACCCCAAGCCCAAACTCGCCCAGCTTCACATGACCCGCTTCGCCAAGGAGCGCAACAAGTTCGAAGCCAACATGAACACGGGCGAACGCTACTACGTCAAGAGCCCCTTCGAGTTCCGCCGCGTCGGCAAAATGGGCATCGAGATCAACTCGCTCCTCGAAAACTTCAGCGAGGTGGTCGACGATTGCTGCTTCTATCGCGGCCTCAAAGGCGACAGCGTCAACCATCCCACCGCCCTCTATCACCTCAACACCGGCAACCAGTTCGGCGGCGACCCCGCCCTCGGCGCCTGGGCCTCCTATGGCCTCGGCACCGTCAACCAAAACCTCCCGTCGTTCCTCGTCCTGCCCGACGTCGCCTATCCCCAGGGCGGCGCCGCCAACTGGTCCAACGGCTTCCTGCCTGCCTACTATCAAGGCACACCCCTCCGCCCCGAAGGCGCGCCCATTCTCGATATGGCTCCGCCCCCCGGCATGACCAAAGAGCGCCAACAGGCCAACCTCGGCTTCTGGAAGGAGCTCAACCAGCTCCATCGCGCCCGCCGTCCGGACCACGCCGAACTCGACGCGCGCCTGGAAAGCTACGAACTCGCCTTCCGCATGCAAGCCGAAATGCCCGGCATCGTCGACCTCGCCAAAGAGTCCCCCGCCACCCTCGCCCTCTACGGCATCGGCGGCCCTAACAAAGACGCCGACGCACTCGGCCGCCGCTGTCTCCTCGCCCGCCGCCTCGTTGAAAAAGGCGTCCGCTTCGTCCAGGTAATCGCCATGGGCTGGGACTCTCACGACTACATCGACAAAGCTCACGGTTCCCGCCTCCGCGCCATCGACAAGCCCATCAGCGGCCTCCTTAAAGACCTCAAACGCACCGGCCTCCTCGACGACACCCTCGTCGTCTGGGCCGGCGAATTCGGCCGCAGCCCGGACAATGGCATCCGCCGTGGCAGCCAAGCCTGGGGACGCGATCACAACGCCAACGCCATGTCCATGTGGCTCGCCGGTGGCGGTGTCAAAGCCGGCTCTATTATCGGCGCCACGGACGAAGTCGGCGGCACCGCCGTCGAAACCGTCCACCCCCTCCGCGACCTCCACGTCACCCTACTCCACCTGCTCGGCCTCGATGATTCCAAGCTCCGCTACCTCCACGCCGGTCGCGAAAAGCAGCTCAGCCAGGTCGGCGGCCAGGTCATCCGCGAACTCCTCGCCTAGCGGCGCAGAATCACCTTCAACGAGTCATCGTCCAACTGCGACGACGTCGGCCGCAGCCCCGCCGCATGGAACATCCGCGCATACTCGTCAATCGAGAAGATCTGCTCGTTCACCCCGTGCTCCAGCACCTCTACAATCTGCGGATGCGGCCGCTCAAACTCATGCCCCGTCGGCTCGCACATCACCGCTACGAACCCCCCGGGCTTCACCACGCGCGCCGCCTCCCGCAGCACGCTCACCGGATCCGCAAAGTGGTGCAACGCCGCAAACGTCGCCACAAAGTCGAACGTCTCCGCCGCAAACGGCAGCCGCAGCGCGTCGCAGCAAGCGAAGATCACGTTGCTGTAGCCGCGCTTCTCAAACACCACTTGCGCCGCCTGCATCGTCTGCGCGTCAATGTCGATGTTCACCGTCAGGCAACCCAGGTTGCACGTGGCCGGCGAAGACGAACTCGCAATCTCCAATCCCCGCCGCGCGTGCGCCAGGTTCACCGCCCGCTCCACCATCCGGATCCCGATTCGATGGTCCTCATCGTAGTCGGCCGCCAGCGGCCCGCGAATCGGATCCAGCGGCCGGTAGGGCCGCTGCACCTTCTCCACAATCGAAATCGAAAACCGCTCGCTCCCTTCGAGCAGGTGTCCATCCACATGCACCAACACCACCCGCAACGCGCCCGTGCCCAAAGTCCCCGGTGCCGTCAGCCGCACCGGCAGGCTAATCTCCCGACCCGGCAGCACCGTCACTGGCAGCGGCGTTAAACCCGCCTCCGGCCCCTCCGCCCAGCGCAAGCCCAAGCTCCATCCGCCCCGCGCGTGCCGCAGCAGCGGCTCCGTCCCCGTGTTCCGAATCCGCACGTTATGGCTCGTGCTCCCGCCCCGCGCCACGTAGTGCCGCACCACGGCAAACGCGGCCTCCCCCGTACCCGGCGCCGCCAGCGCCTCCACGGTCGGCCGCGCCTCGCGGTTAATCGCCAGCCGCTGCAGCAGGTAGTTGTTCTCGGCCTCAAGAAACGATTCGGCAAACTGATACGTCCGCCCGAAAATCGCCGCAAATCGCGCCCGCGTCGCCGGGTCGTCCTTGATCCCAAACGCCGCCACCACCTGTCCCACCTCCGCCTCGGTCAACGGCGCCGCCGCCGGCGAAGTCCGCACACTCGGCAGCAGCATAGGAACCCCCGCAATCACCGGATAGCTCTGCCCGCACCCGCACCGCATCGCGCTCTCGTCCCTCCGCAGCAATCCCCCACACTCCAAACAACGGAAAAGCTGCCTCCGCCAAACGCGCGAGCCCCACGTCTCCAGTCCCAGCCGGTCCAACCACTCAACCAGGTTGCTCAACGAGTCTGCACCGAAATCTTCACCGCCACCCCATTGATGAAAACCACCTTCGTCGCCCCCCCGCTCTGCACCCAAGTCGCCGTCACCTGCTCAAACTCGCCGAGCGAACCCCGCGTCGTATCGGACGGCTCACCCAGAATTCCATAAACCTCATCCGTCTGCATCCCCTTCCGCACCTGGTTCGACCGTGGCATCGCCGGCTCCCCGTTGCCCCCCATCCCGTCAAAGTCCACATACTCGCGCAGCATCGTCCGGATCTCCTCCGGCGTCGGCACCGTCTCTTTCAAGTAGTTGTCCGGAAAGCGCAGGTTGAATCGAGACCCCGCCTGCAGCCGCTTCTCTTCAATCTCCCGTTGCCGTAGCGCCGTCAACTCCACCTCGCGCGCCCGCCGGTCGCTGTTCTCCCGCTCCCGGTCCGCCGCGATCCGCGACAGCTCCCGGCTCAGTTGGTTCCGCCGCGTCATGTTCGTCTCGTTCCGGATGTCCCGCTCCAGGTCCTGCTCCCGCCGGCTCTTCGACACGGTCCCCAGCGAAACGTTGCCGCTCGGGTCGCCAAAGGTGCCGTACCCTCCGCCGCCAAGTTGAAACTCGATGTTCTTGCCCTTTACGCGGACCGTGGTCACCATCACGCTATCCCCGTTCCGCAGAGAAACGCCGAAGCGCTTGATACGCTGCGAATAGCTCCGGAAGTCCAGCGGCGGCTCCCCCCGATACTGAATATCCACCCCCTCGTTGGTCGCCGGCAGGTCCATCTTCACCCGAACCGTCTTCCCCTCAAAGGCTTGGCGCAAAGCGCCCTCTGACTGCGCGTGTAAACAAGCGACGCCAGAAATTAGAAGTACGAAGAATTTCGTTGACATTACGAATGGCTTCGTATGTAATCTTCGCATGAAGGCAACGCCAGCGGAATGGGACATCCTCCAGGTGCTTTGGGAGCGCGGTCCACAGACGGTACGCGAGGTTCACGACGCTCTCGGCGCCGGTGGCTACACCACCACGCTCAAGCTCATGCAGATCATGCTCGCCAAGGGCTTGGTCGTCCGCGACGACGCCGCCCGCGCCCATGTCTTTGCCCCTGCAATGGCCCGCGAGCAGATGCAGGGCAGCTTCCTTGAAGACGTTCTCCCCCGCGTCTTCGGCGGCTCCGCCACGGCCCTCCTCCAGGGCGCCCTCAACGGCGCCAAGCCCTCCGCGGATGAACTCGCCGCCATGCGCCGCCTCCTCGACGAGTACGAGGAGCAGCAATGAGCACTCACCTCGAAGCCGCCGGCCTCGCCCTGCTCCACTCGCTCTGGATCGGCGCCGCCGTAGCCGCCGCCCTGGGCTTCGCGCTCCTCTTCCTCCGCAGTGCCCGAGCCCGCTACAACGCCGCAGTCCTCGCCCTCTTCCTCTTTGCCCTGGCGCCCCTGTTCTGGCTGATCCCCGAACCCGCCCGCATCATCGCCCCGTTCACCCCACCCGCCGTTGGCTCTGCCAGCATGGCCACCTCTGCCAAGGCTCCAGACTGGCTCCGCCTCCTACCCTGCGCCTGGGCCCTCGGCGCTGCCCTCTTCGCCGTCCGGGCGCTCGGTGGTTGGGCCGTCATCCTCCGCCTCCGCCGCCAAGGCGGCCCGGTTACCGATCCACTCGTTCTGCAAGCCGTCCGCCAATGGTCCCTCGCGCTCGGCATCACGCGGCGTATCGAAGTCCTCACGGCCGCCGTCGAATCTCCCGTCACCATGGGCTGGTGGCGGCCCGTCGTTCTGCTGCCCCTCTCCGCGCTCACCGGCCTCGGCCGCCCCGAACTCGAAGCCGTCCTCGCCCACGAACTCGCGCACATCGCCCGCCACGACTACCTCGTCAACTGGCTCCAAGTCTGGTTCGAAGTCGTCTACTTCTACCATCCCGCCGCTTGGTGGATCTCCGCCGTCATCCGCCGCGAACGAGAGCACTGCTGCGACGATGTGGCCGTCCAACTCAGCGGAGACCGCACCCGTTATGCCCGCGCCCTGCTGCAACTGGCCGAACTCCAGTCCCGCTGCCAACCTGCCCTCGCCGCCCGCCAAGGTGAGATGGAAAACCGAATCAGGAGAATTATGCAAAGGAATCAGAAAGCAACCTCGCCCGCCTGGGCCCTCCCCATCGTCCTCGTGATCGTCTCCCTTCTGAGCGCCCAGCCACCCGCCACCAACACCTGCGCCTTGCTCCCCCAGTATGAAGTCTGGCTCACCACCCAAGTCCAGTGGATCATCGAAGACCGAGAACGCGACGCCTTCGTCCGCCTCAAAGAACCCGCCGAATGCGACCGCTTCGTCGAGCAGTTCTGGCAGCGCCGCGGCGAAGCCGCCAAAGCCGAACACGAACGCCGCATGAAATGGGCCACCGCCCGCTACCCCAATCTCGAAACCCCGCGCCGTCTCTACGTCACCCTCGGCCCGCCCGACGAAATAGAGTCCCACCCCAAAGAAGGCTACGAAGCCTGGCGCTACCGCAACCTCCCCGGCAAGGAGAAGAACTACACCGTTCGCTTCGAACTCAAAGGGCGCTAGCTATACTGGCCCTATGGCCGCCCAAAGCTTCAAGAGTCACACCCAGTGGGACCCTCTCTTCCACTTCGTGCTCTCCCCCGTCCTGCTGATCAATGTGCTTCTCGCCGTGAAACACGCCTGGGCCTACCCGGCGTACACGACAGTCGTCGCCGTCGTTATGGCCATCGCCCTCTTCCTGCTGGCGTTCAAAATGCGGATGTACTCGCTCAAAGTCCAGGACCGTCTCATCCGCCTCGAAGAGCGCCTCCGCCTGCAAGAGAAACTCCCCGCCGCCGAAATCGCCAAGCTGACGGAAAAGCAGTTTGTCGCCCTGCGCTTCGCCGCCGACGAAGAAGTCGCCGCCCTCGCGCAAAAAGCAATCGCCGGCAACTGGGACCAAAAACAGATCAAGGCCGCCATCAAAACGTGGCGGCCCGATCACTTCCGCGTCTAGATCCCTTCGCCCACTTCGAAGCGCTCTTTCCGCCGCAGCACGCCGCGGTCTTCGAGCATCTTCATCAGCACTTCGCTCGCTTCCTCATCCCGCACCGGCAACTGCTGCGGGTCCACCAACAGGAAGCGCGTATCGCCCGCCAACTCCTGCGCCCGCTTCGCCTCCGCCCCATCCGGCGAAGCAATCGAGCAGATCGCAATTAAGCCCGCGCTGTTCAACACCCGCGCCAACTCCGGCAGCAAATGGCTCTCCCGGTCATCGGCCAGCACATGCACGGAGCAGCCCAAATCAAACAGCTTCCGCTCCAACATGCCCGCCAGATCCTGGCGCGCCGTCAGCCACACCGTCGCCGGATAGTGGCCCGCCCGCTTGTACCGCTCCGCCGGCGTCACCGTCGCTTCCGCCTCGCCGCTGAACTCGAGACTCCCCAGCTTCAAAGGCTCCAAGGACTCCGCCGTCGACTCCTCAATCATCCCGGCCGCCACGGTGGCGTTTGAAATCGGGTCGATCAGAATAAACGCGCCCGTCGTCCGGTTTTGCCCGTACGCATCAAAGAACAACGGCCGCCGCGTCTCCACCTGAATCGAGGCAATCTCGTTCAGCTCCAACTTGTTCGCCGGCTGCTCGGCCAGCGTATTGATGTCAATCCGGTGCCGGATCTTCGAAATCTGCGCCCGCACCGTCTGCGACGTATGCTTCAACAGGTAGTCGCGCTGCGCCTCGCCCGGTGTCTCGTGCATCCAGACGAGCTTGGCCGCAAACCGCCGCGACACATGCGGCACCCGCTCCGGGTCCACCAACATATCGCCCCGGCTGATGTCGACTTCGTCTTCTAAGCACACCGTCACCGACATCGGCGGATACGCCTCGGCCAAGTCGCCGTCATAGCTCGGCAGCGACTTCACCTTCGTAATCCGTCCCGAAGGCAGCGTCATCACCGTCTGCCCGGGCCGCAGAATGCCACTCGCCAATTGGCCCGTAAACCCACGGAAATCGAGCGTGGGCCGGTTTACATATTGCACCGGAAAACGCAGCTCCGTGAAGTTCTTCGCCTCCACCAGATCCACATTCTCCAAGTGCTCTAGCAGCGGCGGCCCCTTGTACCAGGGCGTCCGCGGACTCGGCTCGGTGATGTTATCGCCTTCGAGAGCACTAATCGGGAAGAACGCCACGTTCTTAAGCCCTACGTTCTTCGCGTACTCCATAAACTCGGCTTCAATCTTCTGGAACACATCCTCCCGAAAATCCACCAGGTCCATCTTGTTCACAGCCACCGCCACAAAGCGGATCCCCAGCAGCGCCGTGATAAACGCATGCCGCCGTGACTGCACCAGCACGCCCTTCCGCGCATCAATCAGCACAATCGCCAAATCGGCGGTCGAAGCGCCCGTCGCCATGTTCCGCGTGTACTGCTCATGGCCCGGCGTATCGGCGATGATGAACTTCCGCCGCGGCGTCGCCGCGTAGCGATACGCCACGTCAATCGTAATGCCCTGTTCCCGCTCGGCCCGCAAGCCGTCCGTCAGCAGCGAAAAATCAATCGGGCCCGTCGAGCGGTTCACGCTCGAATTCTGCACGCTCGCCAGTTGGTCTTCATAGACCCCCTTGGCCTCATACAACAACCGGCCAATCAAGGTCGATTTGCCGTCGTCCACACTGCCGGCGGTCGTAAAACGGAGGAGTTGACTCTCGACGCTCATCTCTAGAAATACCCCTCGCGCTTCTTGATCTCCATCGAACCTTCCGTGTCGTGATCGATAATCCGGTTCTCGCGCTCCGAGCGCTTGAACTGCACCAGCTCATCCATCAACTGCGGCAGCGTCTCGGCCTCCGACCGGATCGCCCCCGTGCAGTACGTGCAGCCCAAAGACCGCATGCGCACCTTCACCATCTCCGGCTTCTCCCCAATCTGGATCGGGTAGTTGTGTTCAAGCGGCGCGATACTATTGCCCCGCACCAGCATCTCCCGCTCCTTGGCAAAGTACAACGGCACAATCGGAATCTTCTCCACCTCGATGTACCGCCAAATGTCCAGCTCGGTCCAGTTCGAAAGCGGGAACACGCGAATCGTCTCGCCCTTCTCGATCTTGGCGTTGTAGACGTTCCATAGCTCCGGCCGCTGATTCTTCGGGTCCCACTGCCCGAACTTATCGCGGAAGCTATAAATCCGCTCTTTGGCCCGGGACTTCTCCTCGTCCCGACGTGCCCCGCCGAACGCTGCGTCGTACCCGCCCGCGGTCAGCGCATCGAGCAGCGCCCGCGTCTTCAGCAGCGCGCAGCACTTCTGCGTGCCCAGCGTAAAGGGGTTCGTGCCCGCATCGAGCGCCGCCTGATTGGTATACACAATCAGGTTAAGCCCCAGCTCCTTCGCCAGGTTATCGCGGAACTCGTACATCTCTTTGAACTTGTATCCCGTGTCCACATGCAGCACGGGAAACGGGATCTTAGCCGGATGGAAAGCCTTCTGCGCCAGGCGCATCATCACCGAGCTATCCTTGCCCACGCTATATAGCATGACCGGATTGGAAAACTCGGCAACCACTTCCCGTAAAATGTGAATACTCTCGGCCTCCAGGGCGCGGAGATGACTGAGGACGCGGGTCTCCATAAAACCTCAGCGTACCAAGAGGATGGTCTAATTGTCTATCGGAAATAGGGTATTTCTGCTCCGGCATACACTGGTTCTCATGAGGCTGCTTCTCCTTGGTCTAACCACCGCCACCCTGTGGGCCCAACCCGAAATCTCCGGCGCCCGCATCCGCGAACACGTCAAGTTCCTCGCAAGCGACCTCCTCGAAGGCCGCGGCGTCGGCACCCGCGGCGGTGAACTCGCCACCGCCTACCTCGCCTCCCAAATGGCCCTCGCCGGCCTCGAACCCGCCGGCGACAACGGCACCTTCTTCCAGCGCGTCGACTTGGTCGGCGTCGAGCCCCAGTCCTCCGCCAAACTCACCCTCGGCTCCGCCAACCTCACCTGGGCCGTCGACTTCGTCGGCAACACCCAGCAGCAGAAAAGCCTCGCCGAGTTTAACGCCGAAGCCGTCTTCGTCGGCCACGGCATTACCGCCCCCGAGTTCGGCTGGGACGACTACGCCGGCGTCGACGTCAACGGCAAAGTCGTCGTTCTCTTCACGAACGAACCCCCCAGCGACGACCCCAAATTCTTCGGCGGTAAGGCTCTAACTTATTATGGCCGTTGGACTTATAAGTACGAAGAGGCCGCCCGCCGCGGTGCCGTCGGCTGCATCATCCTCCATACCACCCCCACCGCCGGCTACGGCTGGGAGGTCGTCCGCAGCTCCTGGGGCAAGGAAGACCCCCAGGTCAAGCTCGACCCCGGCGTCGCCGCCCTCGCCTTCGCCGGCTGGGTCACCCGCGCCTCCGCTGAAAAGGCCCTCGGCAAGAACCTCGATGAATTACTCGCCCAGGCCAACACCCGCGGCTTCCGCGCCACCCCCCTCAGCCTCTCGGCCTCCGGCTCCATCCCCACCAAAATGCGCGCCATCCGCGCCGCCAACGTCGCCGGCATCGTCCGCGGCTCCGACCCCGAACTCAGCAAGCAAGCCGTCGTCTTCAGCGCCCATTGGGACCACCTCGGCGTCGGCGCGGAGAAGGGAAGTGACGCCATCTATAACGGCGCCGTCGACAACGCCACCGGCTGCGGCATCCTGCTCGAAGCCGCCCGCGCCTGGGCCGCCCTCCACCAGCGCCCCAAGCGCTCGGCCATCTTCATCGCCGTCACCGCCGAAGAGAGCGGCCTGCGCGGCGCCGAGTTCTACGCCGCCAAGCCCCTCATCCCCGCCGGCCTGACGATGCTCAACGTCAACTACGATTCGTTCTACCCCTTCGGCGCCGTCAAGGATGTCGTCGTGATTGGCGCAGAACGAACCAGTGTCTATCCCACCGTTGAAGCCACCGCCAAACGCTTCAATCTAAAGATCAAACCCGATCCCCATCCCGAGCAGGGCCACTACTATCGTTCCGATCATTTCGCCTTCGCCCGCGCCGGCGTCCCCGCCTTCTCCGTCAACATGGGCACCGAATACTGGGGCAAGGACGAAACCTTCGGCGACAACATCGTCTACGAATACAACGCCAAGAACTACCATCAGCCCTCCGACGAGTACAAAGACAACTGGGACTTCGCCGGCATGGAGCAGATGGGCCGCTTTGGATGGACCGTCGGCCTCACCATCGCCAACTCCGCCGCCGTCACCACGTGGCGCGAAGGCGACGAGTTCCTCCCGGCCCGCCAGCGCAGCTTCAGCGCGCTTCCGCGATAACCTTTATTCCGTGCTTCGAGCGCAGAGTGATCAACGCCTTGCGCTCCACCACGTGACCCGGCTGCAGCCGGAAACGCCACCGCTGTGCAATCACGGCTAGCAGCAGCACCCCTTCCATCCACGCAAACCGCTCGCCCACGCAGATCCGCGGCCCCCCGCCAAACGGGAAGTAGGTGAAGTCGCGCTTATAAAAGTCGCCGTCCGCCCAGCGCCCCGGGTCGAACCGGTTCGGGTCCGGCCAATACTTCGGGTTCCGGTGCATCAGGTACGGGCTCATGATCACGATCGACTTCACTGGCAGCGTGTATCCCGCCAACTCCAGCGGCTCGCGCGCCATCCGGCCAATCGCCCACGCCGGCGGGTACAACCGCATCGACTCGGCGAACACCTGCTGCGTGTACTTCAGTTGCGGCAGGTCGTCGAAGCCCGGCAACCGCCCGCCTAGCACCGCTGCTAACTCGGCGTGCATCGCCGCCTCGGCCTCCGGGTGCTGCGCCAACAGATACCAGGTCCAGGCCAGCGCCGTCGCCGTCGTCTCGTGCCCGGCCAGGAACAGCGTCAACGCCTCGTCCCGCACCTGCTTATCCGACATCGCCGAGTTGTCCCCTTCGGCGTCCCGCGCGTTCATTAGCATCGAGAGCAGATCGCCCGGGTTCGCCCCCGACGCCCGCCGCTCATTCATGATCCGGAAGATGGTCCCTTCCACCAGCTTGGACGCCCGCAAATATCGGCGCGTCGCCGGCAGCGGGACGTACTCAATGAACTGCGACCCCGGCAGCATCAGCAGCGGCATAATCGCGATCAACGCGTTCATCGCCTCGCCCACCTGCGGCGCCTCGTCCTCCACATCGGCGCTGAACAGCGTCTGTCCGACGATCGCCAGAGTCAGCCGCATCATCTCCTGGTCGATATCGAGAATGGCTTCGTTTCGTAATCTGCTGCACGCCTTGTCCGCCAGCGCCACCATCTGCGCTCCGTAGGTCACCAAATGGTCCCGGTAAAACGCCGGCTGCACCATCCGCCGCTGTTTAATATGGCTGGCACCCTCGTTGGTCAAGAGCCCTTCGCCCAAGAGCGATTTCGCCCGCTGCAGAATCCGGCTTTTGGTGAACAGGCTGTTCCGCGTCACCAGCACGTCCCGGATCATTTCCGGTTCATTCACGAAGTAGATATGCTGATGGCCGGCCTGAAAATAGGCGAAGGAACCATATTCGGCCGCGAGCTGCTCCAGGTAGGTGAGCGGGTCTTTCCGGAAGCGGAACAGCCCTCCGGAAAAGAAGCCTGCCTGCGGTCCGGGCGGTCTGACGATTTCCGCCATGCTTCTCCCTACAGCGGCTGGTTGAACGGCACGAAGTTCTCGCGGTCGAAGGTCACGCCCAGGAAGCCGATGCACATCTCGTCTTCGGTGCCTTCGCCCCACCGGACAATCTTCAGCGGATTGCTTGGATTCCGTGGATTCTTCTCCGAGTTGTCGAACGTGCACGTCGCCCGCACCCGGTCAAACGCGTTCAGCCGGACTGGCTGCTGGTACTGATAAAAACCCTGCCAGTTGAAGTCCCAATTGTCGATGAAGATCAGCGGCTCCACCCGTCCGTTCGGCCGAATCTTCTCCA
>LNFM01013795.1_pt1 | contig 12959 bp, 8 predicted proteins | sample 596031 | NCBI WGS metagenome assembly LNFM01 (sample SAMN04254537, study PRJNA301005) | activated carbon metagenome | isolation source: dual media filters at the Ann Arbor, Michigan drinking water treatment plant | place: USA: Ann Arbor
GCGATATCTACGAATACCTGCTGAGCAAGCTCACCACCGCCGGCATCAACGGCCAGTTCCGCACCCCGCGCCATATCATCGACGCGATGATCGAGCTGATCGCCCCGCAGCCCACTGAGGTGATCTGCGATCCGTCCTGCGGCACGGCGGGTTTTCTGGCCCGCACCATGGAATACCTCAACCGCGTGCACTCCAGCCCTGAAGGCACCTTCACCGACGAAGACGGCAACTTGCATTACTCCGGCAACCTGCTCGAACCCTACCGCCAGCACATCAACAGCCAGATGTTCTGGGGCTTCGACTTCGACACCACCATGCTCCGCGTTTCCAGCATGAACATGATGCTCCACGGCGTGAACGGCGCGAACATCCGCTACCAGGACTCCCTGAGCAAATCCATTAAGGAGCACTACCCGCGCCAAGAGCAGAACTTCTTCGACGTGGTGCTGGCCAACCCGCCATTCAAAGGCAGCCTGGACGAAACAAACACCAACCCCGATGTGCTCGGCCTGGTGAAAACCAAAAAGACCGAGCTGCTGTTCGTCGCCCATATCCTCCGCTCGCTCAAGCTCGGTGGCCGCGCCGCCGTAGTCGTGCCGGACGGCGTGCTGTTCGGTTCATCCAAGGCGCACCAGCAACTGCGCCAGGAGCTGCTCGACAATAACCAGCTGGAAGGCATCGTCAGCCTGCCCAGTGGCGTGTTCAAACCCTACGCCGGGGTCAGCACCGCCATCCTGATTTTCACCAAGGGCGGCAGCACCGAGCGCGTGTGGTTCTACGACCTGCAAGCCGACGGCTATTCGCTGGACGACAAACGCACGCCACTCAAGGGCGAGGCGGGTAACGACCTGCCTGATGCCATCACTCAGTGGCAAAAATACCGGCAGATGGTCGAAGGCAATCTCAGCGCCAGCACCATCAATACCCTGTTCGGCGACAAGCGCAAAAAGGCCTTTGTCGTTCCCGCCACAGAGATTGCCGCCAACAAGTACGAGCTCAATATCAACCGCTACAAAGAAGTGGAATACCAGCAGGAGCAGCACGAAGACCCGAAAGTGATTCTGCAACGGCTGAAAGGGCTGGAGCAGGAAATCATGGCGGATCTGGATGAGCTGGAGGGGATGCTGTGATAGCCAGTCGTAAAAAGCTAGGTGATCTATGCAATCTTGTTACCAAGGGTACAACTCCTACATCTGTAGGTTTTGACTTTGCAGAACATGGCGTTCCATTTTTACGCATTCAGAATATAAGCGGCAGTACAGTTTCGTTGGATGATGTGCTTTATATTGAAGAGAACACACACAATGCACTTGGGCGATCAAAAATTAGGCCGGGGGATTTTCTGATTACAATTGCGGGCACAATTGGGCGCACAGCCATCGTCCCGCCAGGTTTTCCAGAAAGTAATTGCAATCAAGCAGTGGCCATACTTCGATTCGACGAGGCTAAGCTTTGGCCTAAATTTCTGCTGTATTGGCTTTCAACAGAAGACGCGACTGGCCAAATCAGTGGAAGAAAGGTCACGGCAACAATATCAAATCTGAGTTTGGGGCAGATTAAGGAACTCGAAATCCCCTTGCCACCACTGTCCGAACAAAAGCGCATCGCCGATATTCTCGACAAGGCCGACGCCATCCGACGCAAACGCCAGCAAGCCATCCATCTCGCTGACGACTTCCTCCTCGCCGTTTTTCTGGACATGTTCGGCGATCCAGCGACTAATCCGAAGGGGTGGGAAGTGTCGAGTTTAGATCAACACTTAGAGTTCTTAACAAGTGGTTCTCGCGGGTGGGCTAAATACTACAGCGACTCTGGTAGTAAATTTATCCGAATACAAAATGTTGGAAAAAATAAACTTCTACTGACCGATATGGCATATGTAAATGCGCCTAAAGGTGCAGAAGCAGCTAGAACAAAGATTCAAACTGGAGATGTGTTGCTTTCGATTACTGCAGATCTTGGTCGATCATCAGTCGTGACGAGTGACATAGAGGATGGGTATGTAAATCAGCACTTGGCAATTCTCAGATTGAAAAAGGATGAGTTAAATTCGAGATATTTATCGGCCTATTTATCTTCTGATGCGGGAGTTAGGCAGTTCTTTGTTAAAAATAAGTCAGCTGTTAAAGCAGGCATAAATTTTTCTGACATTAGAAGCCTCGAAATTCAGGTTCCACCAATATCTCTGCAGCGCAGCTATGAAAATCTATACGAGCGAGTAATGGGTTTTCAGCTTAAGCAATCCGAGAACCTTGATGTGGCAGAGGCAACATTTAGCTCGTTAAGCCAAAAAGCATTTTCCGGTCAGCTGTAGTAGATAAGGAAATCTCCATGCGCCTCAAGTCCGTCAAACTCACCCATTTTCGCGGCTATCGCACTACCACGGTCATTCCCATCGACGAAGCCATGACCGGCATCGTTGGACGTAATGACTATGGCAAATCTACCATCCTCGAAGCCCTGGCGATCTTCTTCGAGAGCGGCGACGTCAAGGCCGACAAGAGCGATATGAACTGCTTCAGCCTGGCCGGGGGCGCTGAGCAGTTCGAGATTGCCTGTGAGTTTGACGGCCTGCCTGAGGCGCTGGTACTTGATGAGAATGCCGAGACTTCCTTGGCGCAGGAATACCTGCTTAACGCCGAGGGTGCGCTGGAGGTCGTCAAAACCTTTAAGGCCAGCACTACCGGTAAGCCAGAACGCACAGCTATCCGCTGCCAGCACCCAGCAGATGAAGCACTGGCGGGGCTGCTGAGCCTGAAGATGGCCGATCTGAAAAAGCTTGGCGTACAACTGGGTGTTGCAGAGCGTGTTGCTGATCAGCGTGTGGCTTTTCAGTGGCGGCAAGCCATTCGCGCGGCAGCGGGACCTATTGCCTGTCAGGAGACGCTGCTCGACGTCAGTAAAGGACTTTCGACCGACAGCAAATCCATCTGGGAAAAAATCGAGGCCCTGTTGCCCACCTTCGCCCTGTTCAAAGCGGATCGTGAAAGCAGTGATGGTGATGCCGAGGCCAAGAACCCGCTGCAGCAGGCGGTCAAGGAAGCTCAGGCTGCACTGCAGGATCAGATCAGCGCGCTGGAGCAGCAGATCGAAGCCAGTGTGCTGGATGTCGCCGCCCGCACCCTCGACAAACTTCGGGAAATGGCTCCCGAGCTGGCCAATGAGCTGACCCCGCGCTTCAAGGAAAAGCCCAAGTGGAGTTTCAGCTTTACCTTGGATGGTGAGAACGGAATCCCCATCAACAAGCGAGGCAGCGGCGTGCGCCGCCTGATCTTGCTCAACTTCTTCCGCGCCGAGGCGGAGAAGGCGGTCGCAGGCTCCCAGCGTAATGTGATTTATGCCATTGAGGAGCCGGAGACCTCCCAGCATCCGAACTACCAGATGATGCTGATGAAGGCGTTGCTGGAGCTTTCCAACCAACCCAACCGGCAGATCATCGTCACCACCCACGTCCCCGCCCTGGCCGGCCTGATGCCCATCGAAGGTATCCGCTACGTCACCAAGGGCGAGAACGGCATCCCCTTCGTCAAGATGCCGAATAAGGCTGTACTGAAAGAAGCTGCGGAGAGCCTTGGCGTATTACCCGAGACAGGTATGGAGCGGGCAAAGGGCGTCGTACTGGTTGAAGGTAAGTCAGACGTTACCTTCCTCCGCCACGCCTCGAACACCTTAAAGGCTGGCGGGCACCTTGAGTCCAGCCTCGAAGATGCCGGCATCGTCCCGATCCTGATCGGCGGCTGCGGTAGCGTAAAACACTGGGTCACCCTCAACCTGGCCGATGATCTTGGTCTGCCCTGGTGTGTGTTTCTTGACTCCGACATTGGTGGGCGGCCAGAGCAAAATCTTAAACGCAAAGAAGAAGTAGAAGAAAAAGGCCGAGCGTTCTATTCAACTCGAAAGCGCGAAATCGAAAACTATCTGTGCCCGGACATGATTGAGGTTCAAGCGGGGGTAAGTGTGAATTTCACTGATACCTGCGACGCGAAGAAAATCATCGGTCAGGCTACACGCGTCAAAGCGGATGAGGTGATCGACAAGTTCTGGCCACTCATGACTGCAGAGCAGATTCTTCAGCGTTCGATGTACCAAGAGGGCACCGAACAACGCTCAGAGCTGAAAGAGCTCGTCGAGAATTTGCTGGCGTTGGTTCGTTGAGCTGCGAGTGGTATATGGCCCAGCCGAAAGTTGTCCTGGGCTGCCTTCGCGCCTGGCAGCCGCTGCGTGAGTTCATGCATCGGCTGAGCTATTGCCATCTAAAAATTACAAATAAGCCATTTGCCGGTTATAGGCCGAGCTAGAGCATAAAAACCATGCGTATTACAGAAATCGCCCTCACCAACTTTCGTTCCTTTCAGGCTACCCAGGTTATCCCGCTTGCGCCGGTAACCTTGATGTTTGGGCCGAATAGCGTCGGCAAAAGCTCGGTGCTGCAGGCGCTGTTTTATCTGCAGCAAATCCTTGCCAAAGGCCACTGCGACCCACAGCGCATTGACGTGCTGGGCGAAAAACACATCGGCGGCTTTGCCAGCCTGGTGAATGGCGGCGACTTGAATAAGCGAATTGTTATCAAGCTGCAGGTCGCAAAAAACGACAGCATCGGCGCTAGTTACAACCAGCTGTATGAGCTGATCAACGAGGATTTTGGCCTCACCGTCGACAGCCCAACCGCCGATGCTGCACGCTTTGCGGTGGAGCTGCATATCGCCTGGTCTAAATCAGCCGAAACCGCCTACGTGGCCTGCTACAAGCTGTGGCTGGACGGTACGCTGATCGCAGAACTGACCAGCGATGCCGGGATGATGCAGCCGATGCTGGCCTGGCTCAATTACCAGCACCCAACGTTGTTAACAGTAGGCGATGCGGAGGAAGCCGCTGAGCGCGAAGGCGAAGGCTTTGTAAGCGTTTTGCATGAGCTACTAAACGTTCAGCGCCCAACCCAGCCGGTCAGTCGTCGCGATTCCTGGCACATGCCTGAAATGACCTTTGACCATGCCGAACTTGGCTTCAAGGGTTTTGCTGGCGCGCTGCCGTTGCTGGGTAAGCGACTGGAAAGCACCTTTGATCATGACGACCCGCGTATTACCACGCGGCTGCACGAGATTCTCTCGGATGTGTTGGTAGCCCCGTTAGATAACCTGCTGACACTACTTAATCAAAGCTTGTGCATCGGTCCGTTGCGCATGGTGCCCGATGCCTTGCGCCAGGCTAATCCTTACCCTGAGCAAAAAGACTGGTACAGCGGTGCTGCTGCCTGGGATGTGGTCAGCGCGCTGAGCCGCCAGCATAAGGCACCGGCTTTGCTGACTGAGATCAACCACTGGATGAAGCACATCGGCCTTGGCTATTCACTGCGCGCTAAGTCGGTAGTGAGCAAGGTAGTGTACTCCGGCAGTGACGACGGCCCGGGCGAGTTGCGCGCGATGCTGGATGCGCATGGCGATAAGCTTGAGATCAGCTTTAGTGGCGTGGATGAGGAAGGCAATCCGGCAGAGCAAAAAGCGCCTATCGACATTCAAACGTTGAAAGAGCTTCTGCAAGAACTAGCGCCTGATAGTACAGCTACAAAGGGTGCTGTTATTGAGCAGGTTCGCAACCAATGGGGGCTGTGGGATGACGCGCGGCAGTGCGAGGTAGCCTTCTCCGAGGTTGGGGTAGGGATTTCACAGCTGTTTCCGCTGCTTGTGGCGGCTGTGGTCGCGCGCCAGGGTCTTGTGACCTGCGAGCAGCCAGAACTGCATGTGCACCCACGAATTCAGGTGGGTGTTGGTGATTTGCTCACCCAGGCCAATCGCCAATGCAGCTTCCTGATCGAGACCCACAGCGAACATCTGATCTTGCGGATTCTGCGGCGCATTCGCGAAAGCACTGAGGGCGAGCTGCCCGATGGTCTGCAACCACTGGCACCTAAGGATGTTTCGATTATTTACCTCGACACGGCGGCAGGCGGGGTAAAGGCCACGCGTATCGAAATTGATCGAGATGGCGAGTTCACCAGCCGTTGGCCCAATGGCTTTTTTGCTGAGCGCAGGGAGGAGCTTTTGTGATGATTTATGAGTATGCGCTTGAGCCAACTGTTCTAGCAGCCTGGGCATCAAATGATCGTGACTATGCGGAGTTTCTTCGCGAGTACGGGTTGGGTACACCACGACTAGTCAGTAGCTTTCCAAAGAAAAAGGTATCGAAGCTTCGTAGCTACTTGCTTCAGCATAGCCCTCAAGATACCCAGTCACTATCTGGGCGGCGTTATATAGAAATGGTCGCTAAGTTAACCGAGTCCGTTGTTATTAGGGATGTGGCCGATCATAAAAGCTCCGTTTGGTCGGAAGCTGTTGTCAGCGAAGATGATCGAGCCCCTTTCGGCGTGATTTTGTCTTCGTCTGCTATTCGCGCAAAAAATAACATCACGCCTGATAGCATGTACTTGCAAGGAACCATCTGGAATCACTATAACCAATTAAATATACAGCGTACCAACGCAGGGCTTTTGTCCGTAGTTGGCAACCTGGTGCGCCTATCTACAAAGTATATTGTGATCATTGATCCATTTGGCTGGTCGGATGAGGCTATAGGTTTTGTTCGATGCATGATTAATTCTATCCTTTCTAACCGCCTTGCGGACGAGCTGCCCAAGATAATTCTCTTCTATAAAGAGAAACGTGGGAGCAAGAATGCTGGCAGTGGAAGTCCAGCAGCTGATCACGTCAAAGATCGGGTAATGAAAGATTTAAACGGGGAGCTTGGAGGTCTGCAATTTGAAGTTTTTGAACTGAGGGAAGCGGCCGGCAGCGATGTTTTCCACAATCGTTGTATTCTGACGGAGCATGGCGGAGTTTTAACGGGTCACGGCATTGGTGTTTCAAATAACGAGGCTCATACAGATGAAGCAATATTAATGAGAGCGGAAATTTATCAAAAAAAGCTGCTGCAGTTTATTGAGGACAAATGCTTTGATATTGTTTCAATGGCCTAGTGGATGGTTAATGTTTGCGAGTGAGTGATTACCTTGTTGTAGCTTAGAGGCAAGCTTGAATAAGCAGTAATGATGATTATAAGAATAATTTCAGGAAAATTCATGTATGGCGAAAGTCATTCCGGGAATTGAAAAGGCCAAGCTCTCCAAGCAACCGCCAACCGAAGGAGAACTATTTTTACTTGCTTACCTGGAAGAGTATTTCGACGCGGATGCTGAGGTTTATTTCCAGCCCTGCTTTAATGGTGAACGCCCAGATGTGGTGATCATCAAGAAAGGTGTCGGGGTCATAATTGTTGAGGTAAAAGACTGGAGTCTTTCCAGCTATAATGTTGATGTTAAAAACCAGTGGCGTCTGGCTAAAAATAATGCGCTGCTGAAGTCGCCTTTCGCTCAAGCTTTTTCATATAAGCAGAATCTTTTTGAGGTGCATACAAATGGCTTGCTTGAAAAAAGTATGGCCAGCGAAACTTTTTACGGCCTGATAAAAGTTTGCGTGTACTTTCATAATGCTACAAAAAATCAGATCGCAGAATTTTATGAGCCCGCTATAAATGAGCTGCGCAGTGAGTTGGATGAAATTCAACAGGCTTTTCGTGAAAGAGAAGTCGGGCATGAGCAGTACGAAAATAGACGGCTCTACCTAGCCAACAAAAAAAAGCAGCTTGAGCGCGATGTGGGGTCTTTAGCTATTGCGCGAGACTCGCTTAGAAAAATTGAATTCTCTGGCGGCAAGCTGAATCCTCGGTTTGAGGAGAGCGTGTATACAGAGCTTATGCGCCTGCTGCAGCCCCCATTCCATTACGCCAATGAAGGAAAGCCCATCCTCTATACAAAGCCACAGGAGCGGCTATCCGAGAGCCTAGAAGGCGGCCGCGCCAAGGTGTGCGGAGTGGCAGGGTCGGGTAAAACTTCCGTCTTGGCGAAGCGTGCGGTGAATGCGCACAAGCGTCATGGCGAGTCCGTGTTGATACTCACATTCAATCTGACGCTTCGCATGTTCATCAGGGACAAAATTAGTGAGGTTCGCGAAGACTTCAGTTGGGGTGCTTTCCATATTGTCAATTACCACAAGTTTATAAGTGCGGCTCTAAGCAGTGCCGGAGTCGAAGTGAAGGTTCCAGAAGGCGTGGCGGACCTCAGTGCATACCTTGAAGAGCATTATTATTCGAACGAAACTGTTTTGGATAATTATGTTGCTCATAGATACAACACTATCCTAATTGATGAGGCTCAAGACTATAAGCCGGAGTGGCAGCGAATCATCAGAAAGAATTTCTTAGCCGAAGGCGGTGAGATGGTTCTGTTTGCGGATGAGAAACAGAATATCTATGAGCGTGCTGTTGATGAGGAAAAAAGAGCAAGCATAATCTCCGGTTTTGGGCGCTGGCAGCGTCTGTCTAAAAGCTTCAGATATAAGCAGAATTCTCCGGTATTGCAATTGTCTGTAGCTTTTCAGAAGCAGTTCCTTTCAGAGAAATATATTTTCGATGGGGATGAGTCTTATCAGCAAACCGCTTTTCTGCCAGGGATTAGCTTGAGTGCCGTAGGGACATGGTCAGCTGGTAGGTTGCTTGATGTTGCTGAGCTCATTGTCGCTATTGCGAAGCGCGAAGGTATTCACCCGAATGACATCACCATTGTGTCGTCAAAGGAAGATGTTCTGAGGGAGATCGACTTTGCTATCCGGAAAGGGCCTCGCCATCAGGAACGGACGATTACAAGCTTTGCCTCGAAGGAAGATGTTGAGATAGTTCGCGGGAAAGGACTTGGGCGTACTAAAGAAAGCAAGGAGCTGCGCAAGTTAAGCGCTAGCCGTAAGCAAGGATTCAACCTGAATAGCGGCGTAATGAAATTATCAACTCTTCATAGCTTTAAAGGTTTTGAATCACCCACGGTATTTATGATCGTTAACGATCTGGATGGGCCGGAGCTTGTTTACACTGGCTTGACTAGAGCAAAAGAAAACATCGTGGTGCTTTTGCCAAGCGGTAATCGATACTTTGATTTCTTTACGCAAAATCTTGAAAGCGTTAGTTCGCTTATGCAGCATTCAATTGCTGGCTTGGCTGACTAATATTTTTCATTTTATGCGTGGCGTTTGCTTTATTTCTTGGTTTTTATATGGATTTTTTATGAAGAAATATGGGGCTCGCTTTTCTATTGCTGCAATGATCGCTGCAGCACCCTGCTTAGTCATGGGAGGATTCCCGCTGCTTGGTTATGCACCTTGGGGACGTAACAGTTTGGAGGTTATTGTTTTCTTCTTGGTGATTTATTCCGCAATCCATGTGCTTGTTGCGCTGCTGGTTATGCTGGTCACCCGAAAGTGGCGGGAGTATTTCCCGGCCATCATGCTGGGTGTGCTTTTCGGCGGCCTTGCCGGTTTGCAGGCGGGAACAGCAATGAGAATGGAAGGCTATGAACGGGCGGGTGAGCGTGCTGCTGTTCTGGTCACTGCGATAGAGCATTACATTAAGGCAACCGGAGAGCCACCTGAGCGCTTGGAACAACTTGTACCTGATTTTGTCGAGGCGATCCCAGGCAGGCTGCCGCCACTTGAGATTGTAACGGGCGAGGCGGCTCTCAAAGGTTTCTATGGCAATCAATGGGCTCTGCTGTTCAAAGCGGGTAGTGGTTTGAACTGGGACCAACTTGTTTATTTACCAAAGCAGAATTACGACCAGGTCGAATCGAAAACCCTGCTGGGGCGCTGGGCATATCTCCACGAGTGATCATGTGTTTTTCGCTGCCGGCGCTGCCTGAAGGTGGCCGGCGGCGCTCAGGGCATCAGCAGGGACGGCTAAAGCCGGCCAGCAGTTCTCGGGCAAATGGCCGAACCATGCAACCTTGCTTAACAGAATAGAGCGTTGTGGCTGCAGCTCTTTATGGCTAGTACTCAAAATCCCCGCGCGCAAAATAGGGGGCCAGACTTTGAGGCACGGTTTAGGCACAGAATTGGCACAGCCCGAAAATGAGTCGAAAAGGAGCGCTGCGGGCAGTACTCACCACAATCTGAGTATCCGCATGGAGATCAATTTTGAGAGATTAGCCAATTCGGGATCTGGATCGGCAGAACCTTAGGAAAAGGCTTTTAAATCATACAGATATGGCGCACCAGGCGGGATTCGAACCCACGACCCCCGCCTTCGGAGGGCGGTACTCTATCCAGCTGAGCTACTGGTGCGTATGTGTTGCGGATGAGTATTGCCTTCGGAGGGCAGTACTCTATCCAGCTGAGCTACTGGTGCAGCGCGGGCGCAATCATACGCATGTCGCTGGCGGGCGTCCATGCTGGTGCCTTGTTCGTGATTCTGCACGGCTGCTCTAGTCAGCTGTTTGTGCCTACTAAGGGCTTGAATAGGCGTGATGAGGCGTTAATTTTTTCGAACAGGCTATTGCCCTTTACCCCTCTTGACCCTAGCATTCGTTTGAGATTTCAAACGCTCGTGCTGAAAACCATGGCCATTCACCTTTTGGCGCGGTAGCTGATGCAAGAGCTCGCTGATCAAGCCCCTGCGCCGCAAGCACGCGGTGTATTCGATGACGTGTACCGATGCCTGGGTGTCGGTTTTAGGAGACTGCCATGCAACTGAAAGACACCCAGCTGTTTCGCCAGCAGGCGTATATCGACGGCGTTTGGCTGGACGCGGACAGCGGCCAGACCATCCAGGTCAACAACCCGGCTACCGGCGAAATCATCGGCAGCGTGCCGAAGATGGGCGCAGCGGAAACCCGTCGCGCCATCGAAGCCGCCGACCGCGCCTTGCCGGCCTGGCGTGCGCTGACTGCCAAAGAGCGCTCAAACAAACTGCGCCGCTGGTTTGAACTGTTGATCGAAAATCAGGACGATCTAGGCCGTCTGATGACGCTGGAGCAGGGTAAGCCGCTGGCCGAAGCCAAGGGTGAGATTGCCTACGCCGCCTCCTTTATTGAGTGGTTCGCCGAAGAAGCCAAGCGTGTCTATGGCGATGTAATTCCCGGCCATCAACCAGACAAGCGTCTGATCGTGATCAAGCAGCCGATTGGCGTCACCGCTGCCATTACGCCGTGGAACTTCCCGGCGGCGATGATCACCCGTAAAGCCGGCCCGGCGCTGGCCGCCGGTTGCACTATGGTGATCAAACCTGCGTCGCAAACGCCGTTCTCCGCGCTGGCGCTGGTTGCTCTGGCAGAGCGCGCCGGTATTCCGAAAGGCGTGTTAAGCGTGGTCACCGGCAGCGCTGGCGATATCGGCAGCGAGCTGACCGGCAACCCGATCGTGCGCAAGTTGAGCTTCACTGGCTCCACTGAAATCGGTCGTCAGTTGATGGCCGAGTGCGCCAAGGACATCAAGAAGGTCTCGCTGGAGTTGGGCGGCAACGCGCCGTTTATCGTGTTCGACGACGCCGACCTGGATAAAGCCGTTGAAGGCGCGCTGATTTCCAAATACCGCAACAATGGCCAGACCTGTGTGTGCGCCAACCGTCTGTACATTCAGGACGGCGTGTACGACGCCTTCGCCGAAAAACTGGCTGCTGCCGTGGCCAAGCTGCAGATCGGCAATGGTCTGGATGACGGCATCACCACCGGCCCGCTGATCGATGCCAAAGCCATGGCCAAGGTGCAGGAGCATATTGAAGACGCGGTCAGTAAAGGCGCGCGCGTGCTGATGGGCGGCAAGCCTCACGCGCTCGGCGGCAGCTATTTCGAGCCGACCATTCTGGTAGATGTGCCGAACAACGCCGCCGTCGCCAAGGAAGAAACCTTTGGCCCGCTGGCGCCGCTGTTCCGCTTCAAGGACGAGGCCGAAGTGATCGCCATGTCCAACGACACCGAGTTCGGTTTGGCTTCGTATTTCTACGCCCGTGACCTGAGTCGTGTGTTCCGTGTGGCTGAAGCCCTGGAATACGGTATGGTCGGCGTCAACACCGGATTGATCTCCAATGAAGTCGCGCCGTTCGGCGGCATGAAAGCCTCGGGCCTCGGCCGTGAAGGCTCCAAATACGGCATTGAGGATTACCTGGAAATCAAATACCTCTGCCTGGGCGTGTAAGGGCATCGACCTCCGGGTCGTCGGCCATAAGGCGTTGGCCTTAGCCCCGAAGCTCTCGAGCGGTGGAGCCTTTAGGAAATTAAACACCCCAGGTTCAACCAACGAGCCGGTCACCTGGGTTTGCAACAGCGAAAATGAACCTGAGCAATGCGCAGGGTGCGGTAGTCGATCATCGAATGCTGACCGCACTCTTCCCCCGGTTGCCTTTCATCCTTGAACCACGCCGAGATTGACCGGCGAATGAGGACTTTATGAGCAAGACCAACGAATCTTTGATGCAACGCCGCACCGCTGCCGTTCCACGCGGCGTGGGCCAGATCCACCCGATCTTTGCCGAGTCGGCAAAGAACGCCACGGTGACCGACGTTGAAGGCCGCGAGTTTATCGACTTCGCCGGCGGCATCGCGGTGCTCAACACCGGCCACCTGCACCCGAAAGTGGTGGCGGCGGTGCAAGAGCAACTGACCAAGCTGACTCACACCTGCTTCCAGGTGCTGGCGTATGAGCCTTACGTTGAGCTGTGCGAGAAGATCAACGCGCGCGTGCCGGGCGACTTCGCCAAGAAGACCCTGCTGGTCACCACCGGCTCTGAAGCGGTGGAAAACTCGATCAAAATCGCCCGCGCTGCCACCGGCCGCGCTGGCGTGATCGCCTTCACCGGCGGCTACCACGGCCGCACCATGATGACCTTGGGTCTGACCGGTAAAGTGGTGCCGTACTCGGCCGGCATGGGCCTGATGCCCGGTGGCATCTTCCGCGCGCAGTTCCCGTGCGCGCTGCACGGCGTCAGCACCGATGATGCGATCGCCAGCATTGAGCGCATCTTCAAGAACGATGCCGAGCCGCGCGACATCGCCGCCATCATCATCGAGCCGGTGCAAGGCGAAGGCGGTTTCTACGTCGCGCCGAAAGACTTCATGCTGCGCCTGCGCGCCCTGTGTGATCAGCACGGCA
>LNFM01020833.1_pt1 | contig 12959 bp, 7 predicted proteins | sample 596031 | NCBI WGS metagenome assembly LNFM01 (sample SAMN04254537, study PRJNA301005) | activated carbon metagenome | isolation source: dual media filters at the Ann Arbor, Michigan drinking water treatment plant | place: USA: Ann Arbor
CGTTCAGCGTGCGGAAGCCCAGCCGCGCCATGATCTCGCGCAGTTCCTCGGCGACGAAGAAGAAGTAGTTGATCACGTGCTCGGGCTGGCCGGTGAAGCGCTTGCGCAGCACCGGATCCTGCGTCGCCACACCCACCGGGCAGGTGTTGAGGTGACACTTGCGCATCATGATGCAGCCCGCCGCGATCAGCGGCGCGGTGGCGAAGCCGAACTCGTCGGCGCCCAGCAGCGCGCCGATGGCGACGTCGCGGCCGGTGCGCAGGCCCCCGTCGACCTGCACGGCGATGCGGCCGCGCAGCCCGTTCAGCACCAGCGTCTGCTGCGTCTCGGCGAGGCCGATCTCCCACGGCGAACCGGCATGGGTGAGCGAGGTGAGCGGCGAGGCGCCGGTGCCGCCCTCGTAGCCCGAGATCGTCACATGGTCGGCGCGGGCCTTGCTGACGCCGGCGGCCACCGTGCCGACACCGACCTCGGAGACGAGCTTCACGGAGATCCGCGCCGCCGTATTCACGTTCTTCAGATCGTGGATGAGCTGCGCCAGGTCCTCGATCGAATAGATGTCGTGATGCGGCGGCGGCGAGATCAGGCCGACGCCGGCCGTCGAGCGGCGCACGCGGGCGATGTTCTCGTCGACCTTGTGGCCGGGCAGCTGGCCGCCCTCGCCGGGCTTGGCGCCCTGCGCCATCTTGATCTGGATGTCGTCGGCATTGACCAGGTATTCGGCCGTGACGCCGAAGCGGCCCGACGCGACCTGCTTGATGGCCGATCGCATCGAATCGCCATTGGCCATCCGCTTGAAGCGATCCGCCTCCTCGCCGCCCTCGCCGGTGTTCGACTTGCCGCCGATGCGGTTCATGGCGATGGCGAGCGTCGTGTGCGCCTCGCGGCTGATCGACCCGAAGCTCATGGCGCCGGTGGCGAAGCGCCTGACGATGGAAGTGGCAGGCTCGACCTCCTCCACCGGAATCGCCTGCTCCGCCCACTTGAGCTGCATCAGGCCGCGGATGGTGAGCAGCCGTTCGCTCTGTTCGTTGATCGAGGTGGCGAAGGCCTTGTAGTCGTCCGACGAGTTTCCGCGCACTGCATGCTGAAGACGCGACACGCTCTCGGGCGTCCAGGCATGCTCTTCGCCGCGCAGGCGGAATGCATAGTCGCCGCCGACGTCGAGCATGGTGCGGTAGACCGGATTGTCGCCGTAGGCGTTGCGGTGACGGCGCACCGTCTCCTCGGCGATCTCCTGCCAGCCCGCGCCCTCGATCGTGGTGGCGGTGCCGGTGAAGTACTTCTCGACAAAGCCGGAGTGCAGACCGACCGCGTCGAAGATCTGCGCGCCGCAATAGGACTGGTAGGTCGAGATGCCCATCTTGGACATCACCTTGAGCAGGCCCTTGCCGATCGCCTTGATGAAGTTCTTCTGAACCTCGTAGGGCTTGAGCGGCAGGCCGTTCTGGACGCGCAGCGTCTCCAGCGTCTCGAAGGCGAGATAGGGGTTCACCGCCTCGGCGCCGTAGCCCGCCAGGCAGCAGAAGTGATGGACCTCGCGCGCCTCACCGGTCTCGACCACGAGACCCGTTTGGGTCCGCAGGCCGCGGCGGATCAGGCTGTGATGAACGGCGGCCGTCGCCAGCAGCGCCGGGATCGGCACGCGCTCGGCCGACACCGCGCGATCCGACAGGATCAGGATGTTGCGATCGGCCAGAACGTGGTCGGTGGCCTCGGCGCAGACGCGGTCCAGCGCCTCCTCGAGCCCGGCCGCGCCTTCCGAGGCGAGCCAGGTCGTGTCGATGGTGGCGGTGCGGAACGAACCGTCGAGCAGGTCCTCGATCGATCGGATCTTCTCCAGTTCGGCATTGGTCAGCACCGGCTGGGACACTTCGAGGCGCTTGTGCATGCCGGCGTGGCGGCCGAGCAGGTTGGGGCGCGGGCCGATCATCGAGACCAGCGACATCACCAGTTCCTCACGGATCGGATCGATCGGCGGATTGGTGACCTGCGCGAAGTTCTGCTTGAAGTAGTTGTAGAGCAGCTTCGGCTTCTTCGAGAGCACAGCGATGGGCGTGTCGGTGCCCATGGAGCCGATCGGGTCGTCGGCCACGCTGGCCATCGGCTCGAGGAAGAACTGGATGTCCTCCTGCGTGTAGCCGAAGGCCTGCTGGCGATCGAGCAGGGTCGAGGGATCGTTCGACGCCACCGGCGAGGGCGCGTCGGGAATCTCCGACAGCTCTTCCAGCTTGTGCTGCGTCTCCTTCAGCCACTCCTCGTAGGGCTCGGCCTCGGCCAGGGTGCGCTTCAGTTCCTCGTCCTCGACGATGCGGCCCTCTTCGAGGTCGATCAGCAGCATCTTGCCGGGCTGCAGGCGCCACTTGCGCACGATCTTCTCGTCGGGGATCGGCAGGACGCCGGACTCCGACGACATCACCACGAGATCGTCCTCGGTGATCAGGAAGCGCGCCGGCCGCAGCCCGTTGCGGTCGAGCGTGGCGCCGATCTGGCGGCCGTCGGTGAAGGCGATCGAGGCCGGGCCGTCCCACGGCTCCATCAGCGCCGCGTGGTACTCGTAGAAGGCCTTGCGGCTGGAATCCATCAGCGGATTGCCGGCCCAGGCCTCCGGAATCAGCATCATCATGGCGTGGCTCAGCGAATAGCCGCCGGCGACCAGCAGTTCGAGCGCATTGTCGAGGCAGGCCGTGTCCGACTGGCCGTGCGGGATGATCGGCCACATCTTGTCGAGGTCGGCGCCGATCAGGTCGGATTCCATCGTGCGCCGGCGGGCATACATCCAGTTGACGTTGCCGCGGACCGTATTGATCTCGCCGTTATGGGCGATGAACCGGTACGGATGGGCCAGCTTCCAGGACGGGAACGTGTTCGTCGAGAATCTCTGGTGAACGAGGCAAAGCGCTGATTCACAAAGAGGATTCCTCAAATCCTCATAAAAACTCTCAACCTGGTGCGCGAGCAGCAGACCCTTGTAGACCACGGTGCGCGACGAGAAGGACGGCATGTAGAGTTGCGACAGGCCGGGCAGCTTGTGCTTCTTCTCGAGGTCGGCCAGCGGGTTCTGGGTCTGCTTGCGGATCGCCAGCACCTTGCGCTCGAACGCGTCCTGGTCGGCGACTTTCGTGCCCCGGCCAACGATCGCCATGCGGATGACCGGCATCGATTCGATGACCGCCTTGCCGAGACCCGTGAGGTCGGTCGGCACGTCACGCCATCCCACCAGCTTCTGCTTTTCTACTTTAATGAAATGCTCGAACCGCTTGATTGCAAACGCCCTTGCCTTCTCATCCGGCGGCAGGAAACACATCGCTACGGCGTAGTGGCCGGGCTCCGGCAGGTCGACGCCTTCCTTGCGCGCCCAGTCGCGCAGCAGCGCGTCCGGAATCTGGATCATCGCGCCCGCGCCATCGCCCATCAGCGGATCGGCGCCAACGGCGCCGCGATGGTCGAGATTGACCAGGATCTGAAGACCCTGGCGCACGATGGCGTGCGTTTTCCGGCCCTTGATGTCGGCCACGAAGCCGACGCCGCAGGAATCGTGTTCGTTGCGTGGGTCGTACAGTCCCTGCTTCTCAGGCAATGCCATGATTCTACCCTGCTGGCGCGCTAGCTGGCCCAGCATCCCCCCCGGATGCGTTCGCTTATCGCGGCATTATTAGCCCGGCCGGCCCTGCAAACGAAAGCCCTCGTTGCATCGCGAGAGCCGACCTGAGAAAGCGACGCTATCGGCTTGAATTCGATTGAGTTTGGCGGCAGCACTCCGCGGTGCATTGAAGAGGCCGCGCCCATGGCCTAATTTGCCCGCCGGAGAGGGGCGGCGTTCATTGCCCCGGGGAGAGGCTGCGCTGATGTCGGAACCTTCGATCGGTCGCTGGACGACCCTGCTCACGGCTCCCCTGCTGGCCGCCGCCCTGGCCATTCCCCTGGGGGCCTGCACGGGGCCCGGCGCGAGCCAGGCCTATACCGGCCCCGGCTGGTACCTTGAGAAGTCCTACATCATCGTCGGCGGCGGCCCCAAGGTGTTCGGCGGCCCCTTCACCTACGAGAAGTGCGAGGAAGAACGCATCAAGATGGGACCGATCACCTCGCCCGAGATGCTCTGCGTGAACCACCCCGGCCCGCCGAAGAAGTACGGCCTGTACTGAGCCCAGGACGCGACCGCTAGCCGATCGCCATCAGGCTGGCGTTGCCGCCGGCAGCGGCGGTGTTGACGCTGAGCGACACCTCGTCGAACAGAAGCGCGCGCGAATAGGGCGCGACATGGACCGGGACGATACGGCCCGGCCGGTCGGCCATGCGACGGGTGAGATCGAGAAGGTCCCCTTCTCCGCCCGAGAACAGGACGGCCGCAATGTCGCCGGCTCCGCTCGCGGCGACGCGACTGCCGGTCGACCGCACCAGCTCCTGCTGCACGGCCAATTCCGCCGGGTCCGCCGCGATACAGAGGACCGCACCCTTGGGGCGACGCGCATAGACGTTGCGTTCGCCCACCGGGCCGGCGAGTTCGCCCTCCGCCGCCTCGGCGGCCGGCCCGCTCGCCAGCAGGCGGTGGACATAGAGCGGCCCGCCCGCCTTCGGACCCGTCCCCGACAGGCCATGCCCGCCGAACGGCTGCACGCCGACGACGGCGCCGATCATGTTGCGGTTGACGTACTGGTTGCCCGCGGCGCTGGCGGCCGTGGCCCGCTCGATCGTCTCGTCGATGCGGCTGTGCACGCCGAACGTGAGGCCGAAGCCTGTCGCGTTCACCGCGCGGATCACCTCCTCCATCTCTTCCCGGGGATAGCGCAGGACGTGGAGCACCGGCCCGAAGATCTCGCCCGGCAGGTCCGAGAGAGCGCCGATCTCGATCAGGGTCGGCGACACGAAAGTCCCCCGCGCCGCGTCGTCGGGTAGCGGCACCTGGTGGACGCGATGGCCGGCCGCACGCATGCGGTCGATATGGTCGAGCAGCCGCTTCCGGGCCTCCGCCGAGATGACGGGGCCGACATCGACCGAGAGCCGGTCCGGATTGCCGATCCCCAGCTCCGCCATCGCACCCTGCAGCATCGGCACAACCTTGTCGGCGATCTCGTCCTGCAAGCAGAGGACGCGCAGCGCCGAGCAGCGCTGGCCGGCCGAGTCGAACGCCGAGGCAAGCACGTCGATCACCAGTTGCTCGGGCAGCGCCGAGGAATCCGCCATCAGCACGTTCTGACCGCCGGTCTCGGCAATCAGCGGTACGGGCCTGCCCCCGGCACCGAGACGCCGCGCCAGGGTGCGGTTGATCGATTGCGCCGCCTCGGTCGAGCCGGTGAAGACCACGCCCGCCACCGTCTCGTTGGCGACAAGTCGTTTCCCAATCTCGCCATCGCCCGGCGTGAGCTGCAGCGCCGCGGCGGGCACACCGGCCTCGTGCAGGAGCGTCACGGCAAGTGCCGCGACCAGCGGCGTTTCTTCGGCCGGCTTGGCGATCACGGCATTGCCCGCCGCCAGCGCACCCGCGACCTGTCCCGTGAAGATCGAGAGCGGAAAGTTCCAGGGGCTGATGCAGGCGACGACACCGAGCGGCCGATGCGTTTCGTTGCTGAGCCCCTCGATGCAGTTCGCGTAATAGCGCAGGAAATCGACCGCCTCGCGCACCTCGCCCACCGCGTTGCCCAGCGTCTTGCCGGCCTCGCGCACGATCGGCCCCAACAGCCTTTCCATCCGGGCTTCCATCAGGTCCGCCGCCCGACGCAGGGTCGAGGCGCGATCAGCGGGTGACGCCGACCACGGTTCGGCCGCCGCGCAGGCTTCGTCGACCTGGTCCGGCGTCGCCTCGACTACGACGCCGACGAGATCGCCCCTGTCCGCGGGACTGTGCACCTCGCGTGGGGTGCCATCGCGCGGACCGTCGGCCAGGATCGGAGTCGCCCGCAGCATCGTCGAGGTGCCAGCAACCAGCTCACGCGCCAGCGCGGCGAGCACGCCTTCGTTGACCAGATCGAGGCCTCGCGAATTGGCACGTGTCGGCCCGAACAGGTCGCGCGGCAAGAGAATGAGCGGGTGCGGCGCACCGACCGGCGAGAGACTGAGGGCGCGTTCGACCGGATCGGCCAGCAGGCTGTCGATGGCCAGGTCGGGATCTGCCACCTGGTTCACGAAAGAGGTGTTCGCGCCATTCTCGAGCAGGCGACGCACGAGATACGCCAGCAAAGTCTCATGCGTGCCGACGGGCGCATAGATTCGGCAGGGCCGGTTGAGCTTCTCCCGCCCGACGACTTCCTCGTAGAGCGGCTCACCCATGCCATGCAGGCACTGGAACTCGTACTGGCCGGCATAGAAGTTCTCGCCCGCCATGGCGTGGATCGACGCCAGGGTCAGCGCATTGTGCGTGGCGAATTGCGGGAAGGCCGCGTCCGGCACAGCCAGCAGCTTGCGGGCGCAGGCGAGATAGGAAACGTCGGTGTGGATCTTGCGGGTGAAGACCGGGAAGTCCTCCAGCCCATCGACCTGCGCGCGCTTGATCTCGCTGTCCCAGTAGGCGCCCTTGACCAGCCGGATCATCAGCCGGTGGCGGCTGCGGCGGCCAAGATCGATCAGATGGTCGATCACGAAGGCGGCGCGCTTCTTGTAGGCCTGCACCACGAAGCCGATGCCGTTCCAGCCTTCCAGCGCGGGCTCGAAGCAGAGCCGCTCCAGCAGGTCGAGGGAGATTTCGAGCCGGTCGGCCTCCTCCGCATCGATGTTCACGCCGATATCGTAGGTGCGCGCCAGCACGGCGAGGTCGCGCAGCCGCGGATAGAGTTCGGCGTGGACACGCTCGACCTGCGAACGGCTGTAGCGCGGATGCAGCGCCGACAGCTTGAGCGAGATGCCCGCGCCCTCGTAGATGCCGCGCCCGGCCGAGGCGCGGCCGATGGCGTGGATCGCCCGCTCGTAGGCCTGGCGGTAATGCTCGGCCTGGGCGGCGGTCGCCCAGCATGTCGTAGGAATAGCGGAAGCCCTCTTCCTCGAAGCGGCGGCCGTTGGCCAGCGCCTCCTCGATTGTCTGGCCGGCCACGAACTGTTCGCCCATCAGGCGCATGGCGATGTTCACGCCGGCGCGGATCAGAGGCTCGCCGCCTCTCGCGACCAGCCGGGTGAGCGCGGCCGACAAGGTGTTCTCGCTGCTGGTCGCCGTCAGCCGGCCGGTCAGCATCAGGCCCCAGGTGGCGGCATTCACGAACAGCGACGGGCTCTGCCCAAGATGGGCGCGCCAGTCGCCGCCGCCGATCTTGTCGCGGATCAGCGCGTCGCGGGTCTCGTCGTCGGGAATGCGCAGCAGCGCCTCGGCGAGACACATCAGCGCCACGCCCTCCTGGCTGGACAGTGCATATTCGTGGATCAGCCCCTCGACGCCGCCCGACGGCACCTTGGCGCGCAGGGCTTCGACCAGCCGCCGCGCCAGCGCGCGTGCCCTGGCCGTCGCTGCGGGCGTCAGGGTTGCAAGATCGAGCAGCGGCGGCACGCACTCCGGCTCCGGCCGACGATAGGCCGCCGTGATGGCGGCGCGCAGCGGCGTCTGCAGTCGCAGCGAGCGGACGAAGGCGTCGAACGGCGCGGTCATTTCCTCGCCAGCCTACTTGTAGGACGAAACCTCGATCAGGTTGCCGTCGGGATCGCGGCAATAGACCGAGACGATCGTGCCCATCGCGCCACTCTTTTCGGTCGGTCCCAGCTCGATTGCCACGTCGCAGCTCCGGAGATGGTCGGCCACCGCTTGCGGCGTCGACCGCGTCAGGAAACACAGATCGTCGCTGCCCGGCGCCACACTCTTGCCCGTGAACCATTGCTTTTGTGTGGCTGTCTCAGGCCGCAGGTTGATCTTCTGGCGGCCGAAATGCATCGAGGTGACCGTCCGGCCGGGCGACGGTTCGGTGAGCTTGCGCGTCATGCCCAGCACGCGCTCGTACCAGGCGGCCGCGACCTCTACGTCGCGCACGTTGATGACGATATGATCCAGGGCTTCGACGACGACAGACATTGGACGACCTCAAGCGTAAAAGCCCAGAGTGAACCCGCCCCGTCTTTCCGTCCATCCACCCGCCCCGTGACAAGGGGATCGATGGAGCCGCTTCCCGTCGACGAGGCGCTGCCGCGTCTCACGGCCGCGCTGGTGGCCGGCAATGCCGCCGTGCTGGTGGCGCCGCCGGGCGCCGGCAAGACGACGCGCGTGCCGCTGGCGCTGCTCGATGCGCCGTGGCTCGACGGCCGCAGGATCGTCATGCAGGAGCCGCGACGGCTGGCCGCCCGCGCCGCCGCCCGACGGATGGCGGCGACCCTGGGCGAAGCGGTCGGCGAGACGGTGGGCTATCGCGTGCGGTTCGACACCAAGGTCGGGCCGCGCACCCGCATCGAGGTCGTCACCGACGGCCTGTTCCTGCGTCTGCTGCAGGAGGATCCGTCGCTCGATGCGGTGGGCTGCGTGATCTTCGACGAGCTGCATGAGCGCGGGCTCGATACCGATCTTTCATTCGCCCTGGTGCGCGAGGCGCAGGGCGCGCTGCGCGAGGATCTGCGTGTGGTGGCCATGTCGGCGACGCTCGATCCCGGCCCGGTCTCGGCGCGGCTGGGCGGCGCGCCCGTCATCGAGAGCGCGGGCCGCATGTTCCCGGTCGACACGCGCTATCTCGGTCGCGAGTCCGCCGGCCGCATCGAGGACGCCGTCGCGACCGCCGTGCGCCGCGCGCTGGCCGAGGAAACCGGCAGCGCGCTCGTGTTCCTGCCGGGCGTCGGCGAGATCCGCCGGGTCGAGGAGCGGCTGCAGGGCATCGGCGCCGATGTCGACGTGGCGCCGCTCTACGGCGACCTGTCGCCCGCGGACCAGGACCGCGCCATCGCCCCTTCGCCGCCGGGCCGGCGCAAGGTCGTGCTGGCGACATCGATTGCCGAGACCAGCCTCACCATCGAGGGCGTTCGCATCGTGATCGACAGCGGCCAGATGCGCGTGCCGAAATTCTCGCCGCGCTCGGGCATGACGCGGCTCGAAACCGTGCGTGTCAGCCAGGCTTCGGCCGACCAGCGCCGCGGTCGCGCCGGTCGTCTCGAACCCGGCATCTGCTATCGCCTGTGGCCGGAGCAGGCGCAGCGCGGGCTGCTGCCCTTCACGCCGCCCGAGATTCTCGATGCCGACCTGGCGCCGCTCGCGCTGGAGCTGGCCGCCTGGGGCACCAGCGATGCCGCGAGCCTGCCGTGGCTGACGCCGCCGCCCGCTGCCTCGCTCGCCACCGCGCGGGCGCTGCTGGCCGATCTCGGTGCGATCGACACGGGCGGCGCCATCACGCAACACGGCCGCGCCATGGTGCGTCTCGGCCAGCATCCGCGCATCGCCCATCTCGTTCTCAAGGGCCGCGAGCTGCGACAAGGCAAGGTCGCCGCGCTGCTGGCCGCGATCCTGGGCGAACGCGATTTCCTGCGCCTGCCGCCCGGCCAGCGCGACGCCGATCTCAGGCACCGGGTCGACATCGCGCTGAGCGGCCGGCGCGACGGTACCTTGCGCCTGATCCAGGAGTCGGCACGTCGATTGATGCCGCGTAACGGCGGCGAAGAACGACCCGATATCGCGATGACGGGGCCGCTGCTGGCGCTGGCCTATCCCGACCGGATCGGCCGCCGCCGCCCCGGCACGGCCGGGCGCTATCTCCTGTCGGGCGGCCGGGGTGCCGCGCTGCCCGAAGGCGATCCGATGGCCAACGAGGAGTTCCTCGTCGTCGCCGATCTCGACGGCTCGGCGCAGGAATCGCGAATCTTCCTCGCCGCGCCGATCACGGCCGCTGAGATCGAAGATCTCTACGCCGACCGCATCGTCGACGAGCAGCTCGTGCAGTGGAGCGCGCGCGACGGCGCGGTGCTGGCGCGGCGCCGCCGCCGGTTGGGCGCGCTCGCGCTGGAGGACAAGCCGCTCGGCCGGCCCGATCCCGACAAGGTGCAGGCCGCCATGCTCGACGGCGTGCGCCAGCTCGGGCTCGGCGCCCTGCCCTGGAGCGACGATCTCGTGCGCTGGCGCGAGCGCATCGGCTTCCTGCGCCGCCATGCCGGCGAGGACTGGCCCGACCTGTCGGACGCCGCCCTGCTGGCATCACTGGCGGATTGGCTCGGCCCCTCTCTTGATGGCGTGTCGCGCAAGGATCATCTCGCCCGCATCGATCTCGCCACGGCGCTCAAGACGCTGGTGCCGTGGGAGAAGCAACGCGAGGTCGAGCGGCTGGTGCCGACGCACATCGAAGTGCCGAGCGGGTCGCGCGTGGCGATCGACTATGCCAACCCGGACGAGCCGACGCTGTCGGTCCGCCTGCAGGAGATGTTCGGGCTCACGGAAACGCCGCGCATTGCCGGCGGCAAGGTGCCGCTCACCATCCACCTGCTCTCGCCGGCACGCCGGCCGGTCCAGGTGACGCGCGATCTCGCGAGCTTCTGGGCCAACGGCTACAAGGCCGTGAAATCCGAACTCAAGGGCCGCTACCCGCGCCATTACTGGCCGGACGATCCGCTGGTCGCCGAGCCAACGGCCCGCCCGCGTCCCCGCCCCCGTTAGCAAATGGCCTGAGCGCTACCGGGTCTCGATCAGCCGCGACAGCAGCCGCCGCATCACCGGCATCAGGAACAGCATGGTCGGGAAGGCGACCATCCAGGAGGCCATCCACGATTCCATCCAGCGGGCGGTCATGCCCGGCTCTAATCCCATCGCCCGGATCGTGGCGATCCCTGAGACGATGAAGGTCATGACGAAGGTCAGCGCCAAGGGCATGGCGATGTGCATCGTTCGGGCGGGGAGTTTCTTCACGGCGGGCCGGACAATATGGTACGGGCTTGGACCTCGTCCATCCCCTTCGCGGAAACCCTCCCCCATGTCCCTCGCGCTCCCGTTCCAGACCGCCAAGCAGCTCGCCGCTGCGGTCCGGAAGAAGAAGATCGGCTGCCTCGAACTGCTCGACCTCTACCTGAAGCGGGTCGAGGCCTATAATCCCGAGCTCAACGCCATCATCGCCACCGACATCGAGGGCGCCCGCAAGCGCGCCAAGGCGGCGGACCGCGCGGTCAGGGCCGGCAAGAAGCTGGGACCGCTGCACGGTGTGCCGATGACGATCAAGGAATCCTTCGACGTCGCGGGCTTGCCCACGACCTGGGGCGATCCGGCGTTCAAGGACACCATCGCGGCGCAGAACTCGCTGGTCGCCCAGCGCATGACCGATGCCGGCGTCACCCTGTTCGGCAAGACCAACGTGCCGCTGAACCTCGCCGACTGGCAGAGCTACAACGAAGTCTACGGCTCGACCAACAATCCCTGGGATCTCGGCCGGACGCCGGGCGGCTCCTCGGGCGGGTCGGGCGCGGCGCTGGCCGCCGGCCTCACCGGCATCGAAGCCGGCAGCGACATCGGCGCCTCGATCCGCAATCCCGCCCATTACTGTGGCGTCTGGGGCCACAAGCCGAGCTGGGGCGTGGTCTCGCCCAAGGGCCATGCCCTCGCAGGTGCGGTGGCCTACGGGGATATCGGCGTGGTCGGTCCGCTGGCCCGTGGCGCGGAGGATCTGGAGATTGCGCTGACCGCGATGGCCGGGCCCGACGCGATCGACGGCCGCGGCTGGACGCTCAGCCTGCCCCGCTCGAAGAAGACGCAGCTGCGCGATTTCAAGGTCGCGGTGCTGCTGACCGACCCGAATGCCGAAGTCGACGACTCGGTGCAGGAGCAGATCTCGAAGCTCGCCTCGTTCCTCGCCAAGAACAAGGTGAAGGTGAACGACAAGGCGCGCCCGGAAATCGACACGACGGAGCTGAACGACGTCTATATCCGGCTGCTGCGCGCGGCGACCTCGGGCCGCATGAGCGACGCGGTCTACGAGCAGGCCATCAAGGATGCCGCCAGCCTGCCCGCCGACGACATGAGCTACTTCGCGCAGATGCAGCGGGGCAACTCGCTGTCGCATCGCACCTGGCTCGGGTTGAACGAGAAGCGCCACAAGATGCGGCACGCCTGGGACGCCTTCTTCCAGGACTACGACCTGATGCTCTGCCCGGTCGCCGTGACCGCCGCCTTCCCGCACGACCAGGCGGGGCTCCGCCACAAGCGCACGATCGTCGTGAACAACAAGCAGGTGCCGGTGGTCGACCAGATCTTCTGGGCCGGCTACTCGGGCGTCACCTGGCTGCCGTCGACGGCCGCCCCCATCGGACAGAGCAAGGAAGGCCTGCCGATCGGCGTGCAGATCATCGGCCGCCAGTATGGCGACTATGAATGCATCCAGTTCGCCAAGCTGCTGGAGAAGGAATATCGCGGCTTCGTGGCGCCGCCGGCCTATAGCTGATCGCAGGAGACAGAATGTCCAAGGATCTCGACCTCAAGCAGCATATCCGCTCGATCCCCGACTTCCCCAAGCCGGGCATCCTCTTCTACGACATCTCGACCCTGCTGGCGCATCCCAAGGCCTGGCATACGGCCATCGAACGGCTGGCCGACCTGATCCGGCCGCACAAGCCCGACGTGCTGGCGGGAATCGAATCGCGCGGCTTCCTGCTGGCCGCGCCGCTCGCGCTGGCACTCGGCACCGGCTTCGTGATGATGCGCAAGCAGGGCAAGCTGCCCGGCACGACGGTGCGTCACACCTATGCGCTGGAATACGGAACCGACACGATCGAGATCCAGCAGGATGCCGTGCACAAGGGCTCCCGGGTCGTCCTCGTCGACGATCTGCTGGCGACCGGCGGCACGATGGGCGCCGCCGTGAACCTGCTGGAAACCGTCGGCGCCGTGGTGCCCGCGACCGCGGTCATCATCGAGCTCACCTTCCTCGAGGGCCGCAAGAGACTGACGCCGCCGGTCGAAACGCTGCTGCAATACGACAGCTAGAGGCCGAACCGACGGACCTCATCCTGAGCCGCCAGCGCGGATGGCGCTGCCCACGGACCATGAACAGGTTATCGTGTGGGGCTGAGTCTTGTCGGGAGCAGAATAGCCG
>LNFM01016544.1_pt1 | contig 12958 bp, 11 predicted proteins | sample 596031 | NCBI WGS metagenome assembly LNFM01 (sample SAMN04254537, study PRJNA301005) | activated carbon metagenome | isolation source: dual media filters at the Ann Arbor, Michigan drinking water treatment plant | place: USA: Ann Arbor
CCGTCAAGCCGGATCTGCTGGGCTACATGCTGGCGGGCATAGACCGGCAGAGCGGCGAGCGGCTGGACGACGTCAACATCCGCTATCAGATGAACACCTTCCTGATCGCCGGTCACGAGACGACCAGCGGCATGCTGTCGTTCGCGATCTACTTCCTGCTCAACAATCCGCACGTGATGCAGAAGGCCTACGAGGAGGTCGACCGCGTTCTCGGTCGCGACGTCAATGCCCGGCCGACCGCGCAACAGGTGAACCAGCTCGTCTATATCGGCCAGATCCTGAAGGAATCGCTGCGCCTGTGGCCGACCGCGCCAGCGTTCGGTCTCTACCCCTATCAGAACGAGACGATCGGCGGGAAGTACAAGCTGCGCAAGCGCACCTTCGTCACCGTGCTGACCGCGATGCTGCATCGCGACAAGTCGGTGTGGGGCCCGCAGGCCGAGGTGTTCAATCCCGACAATTTTGCGCCCGAGCGCGAGGCGAAGATGTCGCCGCACGCCTTCAAGCCGTTCGGCAATGGCCAGCGCGCCTGCATCGGCCGGCAGTTCGCCATGACGGAGGCGGCCCTGGTGCTCGGGCTGATCCTGCAGCGCTTCCGGCTGATCGACCACACGCGCTACCAGCTCAAGATCAAGGAGTCGCTCACCATCAAGCCCGAAGGGTTGACGATGCGCGTCAGGCTGCGGCCGGACATCGTCCGCGGCAGCGGAGCGGCCGTCGCGGCCAAGCCTGTCGCCAAGAAGCCGTCGGCGCGGAAGTCCGCGCGCAGCCAACATGGGCACGGCGGAGGAGCTGGCACGCTCGATTGCCGAGTCCGGCGAGGTCCAGGGGTTCGCCACGTCGCTCGCAAGCCTCGACGACAGCGCGGGCAAGCTCCCCACCGAGGGCGCTGTCGCGATCGTCTGCGCGTCGTACAACGGCAGCCCGCCCGACAACGCAGGCACCTTCATTGCCGCGCTCGAGGATGCCGCACTCGGGGCGCTCGCCGGCGTGCGCTACACGGTATTCGGTTGCGGCAATCGCGACTGGGCGTCGACCTACCAGGCCGTGCCGCGCCGGATCGACGAGCTTATGGCAGAGAAAGGAGCGGAGCGGCTCTATCCGCGCGGCGAAGGCGACGCCAAGGAAGATCTCGATGGCCACTTCCAGGCGTGGAACGAGCCGCTTTTGCCGGCGTTGGCTGGCAAGCTCGGCGTCGAGCTCGAAGGAGGATCAGGCCTCGCTCATGAACCGCTCTATCACGTGCAGGCGGTCGACAAGCCGCCGGCCCATCCGCTGATCGGCGCGGCGGGGGCCCTGCCGATGCGTGTCCTCGCCAATCGCGAGCTGCAGAATGCCGGCCTATCCGGCCGGAGCACCCGTCACATCGAGGTCCTGCTGCCCGACGGCGTCGGCTATCGGGCCGGCGACCATCTCAGCATCGTGCCGGAAAACGGTGCGGCGCTGGTCGAGCGCGCCCAGCGGCGCTTCGGCTTCGCGCCGGGCGCCCATGTCGTGCTGGCCGCTGCCGAGGGACGGCGCGCCCAGTTGCCGGTCGGCGAAGCGATCGCCGTTCATCGGCTGCTCTCGGAGTTCGTCGAGCTGCAGCTTCCGGTGACGCGCAAGCAGATCCAGGCGATGGCGCAGCACACGCGCTGCCCGTTCACGCGCCCCAAGCTCGAAGCTCTGCTGGCCGAGGATCGCTTCCGCGCCGAGATCCTGGCCAAGCGCAGGTCGGTGCTCGACCTGCTCGAGGAGCATCCGGCCTGCGAGCTGCCGTTCGCGGCATTCCTCGAGATGGTCCCGCTGATGGTGCCGCGCTACTACTCGATCTCGTCCTCGCCCGTCGCCGACGGTGCGCGCTGCTCGATCACCACCGCCGTCGTCGAAGGGCCGGCGCGTTCGGGCAGTGGCGTCTATTACGGCGTCTGCTCGAACTACCTCGCCCGCCAGGCCGCCGGTGCCACCGTCCAGGCCTTCGTCAAGGAGACCAAGGCCGGCTTCCGGTTGCCGGTCGATCCGGCGGCGCCGGTCATCATGATCGGACCGGGCACCGGCCTCGCGCCCTTCCGAGGCTTCCTGCGCGAGCGTGCGGCGCTCGCCGCCCAGGGGCGCACGCTGGGCCCGGCGATGCTTTTCTTCGGCTGCCGCCACCCCGAGCAGGACTTCATCTACGCCGACGAGCTTCGCGAGCATGCGGCAGCCGGCATCGTCGACCTGCAGGTCGCCTTCTCGCGTCACGACGGCAGGAAGACCTATGTGCAGGATCTGTTGAGGGAGCAGGCCGAGGGCGTGTGGTCGCTGATCGAGCAGGGCGCCATCATCTATGTCTGTGGCGACGGCAGCCACATGGAGCCGGACGTCAAGCGCGCCTTGATGGCCATCCACGGCGAGAAATCGCGCGCCGGCGAGCCGGCGAGCGAGGCGTGGATGGCGACGCTCGCCGCCGAGGATCGCTACGTGCTCGACGTATGGGCAGGCACCTGATGGACGGGGCAGGGCTCTGACGGAGGATCGCGAGCGCGCCCGCCAGCTTCGCCGCATCAAGCTCGCGGCGACCGCGCTGCTGGCGTCCATGGCGACTCTGTTCCTGGTGGCGCGGCACCTCGAGCCGAGCCACTGGGCGTGGGGCTACGTGGCGGCGTTCGCCGCCGCCGCGACGGTGGGCGGACTGGCCGACTGGTACGCCGTGGTCGCGCTGTTCCGTCGGCCGCTCGGCTTGCCGATCCCTCACACCTCGATCATCCCGCGCAATCATCTGCGCATCGCCGACACGCTGGGCGGCTTCATCGAGAGCAACTTCCTCGCCCCCGAGCCGGTCGAGGCGCGCCTGCGCGAGGTCGACTTCGCGGCCCTGGTGGCGGAATGGCTGTCCGACCGCGAGCGGGCCCGCGCGCTCGCCGACTTCGTGCTGCGCCTGCTGCCCCAGACGCTCGGTGCCATCGAGCACTCGGGCCTCAAGGGCTTTCTCGGCAAGCGCATTATGACCGAGCTGGAGCGGGTCGAGCTCGCCCCCCTGGCGGCCGGCATGCTGAGCGTCGTCACCGAGAAGGGCCGCCACCAGCGCCTGCTCGACGAGTTGCTGGTGGCGCTGGAGAAGGTCCTGGGCAACGAGGAGACGCTGGCGGCGATGCGCGAGAAGATCCGCAAGGAGCTTCCGGCGCTGTTCAACCTCTACCGTGCCGACGCCTATCTGTTGCGCAAGATCGTTGCCTCGACCAATGCGTTCCTCCAGGATGCGCGGGCCGATCGCCGCCATCCGCTGCGCGTCGAGTTCGACGCGTTCGTGACAGGCTTCATCGAGCGCCTGCGAACGTCACCCGAATTCGCCCGCCGGGCCGAGGGCCTCAAGCGCGACATGCTGGCGCGGCCCGAGATTGCCGCCATTGCCGAGGGAGCCTGGGACAGCCTGCGCACGTTCCTCGAACGCGATGCCCAGGGTGCCGACGGCCAGATCGGCCGCCAGCTCGAGAAGATGCTGGTCGAGACTGGCGCCCAGCTCGCGCGCGACCCGGGTATCCGGAGCGAGATCAACCGGGGCATGGTGCGGGTTCTCGCCGACTTCGTGGAGAACCAGAAGGGCGGTGTCGGCCGCTTCATCGCCGACCAGGTCAAGTCATGGGACATCGATATGCTGGTCGGCCGGATCGAGCTCACGGTCGGGCCCGACCTGCAGTACATCCGGTTCAATGGCACCCTGATCGGCGGCCTCGCCGGTTTGGTCTTGCATGTGCTGGAGCAGGGGTTGAAGCTTCGTTTCTGACCGACGGGAGGTTCGTATGGCCAACGCACCCAACTTCATGGACATGTTCAAGAACCTGGGCGAGCAGCTCAAGGTTCCCTCGCTCGACATGTCGAAGATCATGGAGCATCACCAGAAGAACCTGGAAGCCATGACGAGGTCGTGGCAGGCGGTTGCGGGCGGGGCGACCGAGGTCGCCAAGAAGCAGCGCGAGATCTTCGACGAGGCGGTGAAGGACGTCACCGCGATGGTCCAGCAATACAAGCCGCCAGGGAATCCACAGGAAATCATGGCCAAGCAGGCCGAGTTCGCCAAGAAGGCGATGGAAGCCGCCATCACCAACACGCGCGACATCGCCGAGCTGGTGCAGAAGTCCAGCACCGAGGCCTTCAAGATCGTCCAGGACCGGATGAAGGAGTCCTATGAGGAGATCAGGACAACCGTGGAGAAGAAGTAGTAGAGCGCGGCCTAAGCTCTACTCGTCAGTCTGATCAACATCACCTCATCCTGAGGAGCCGCGCGGCGTCTCGAAGGATGGGCCACAGAAACGGTCTTTGGTGCCCATCCTTCGAGACGGCCGCTACGCGGCCTCCTCAGAGGACGTGACTTTATTGAATTCTGTCGTCCCTCTCCTGTCATCCTGAGCGCAGCGAAGGATCTCATCGCCAGAAGTTCCAAAGTACAAGTTCGCGGCAGCGACCTCATCAATCGCCCCAAAAGCGACTATCGAAAAAGTCACAGGCTCTTCAGGATGAGGTAGTTGGTTGACCAAACCTTGTACAACTCACGAACCTGGGATGAGTTGAGCCTACCCCCGGCGCCAGTCCGGGTAGACCATGCTCTTCCAGCCCGAGCGGTCGAACTTCTTCCACTGGCCTTCCGGCTGGGCCAAGCGGTCGGCGATGGCGTAGACGGCGGCCGGGTGATGGCCGAGGCCGCAATGGCTGCCGTAGACCTCGATGTTCTCGACCTCGTCGCGCTCCTCGTTGAGGCAGGTCTGCCAGGCGCAGATGCCGTCGGAGCGGCTGAAGATCGAGGTGGTTGGAACCGGCGGCGGATCGGCGAGCGCGCCGGCGATGTGATTGTCGCGATCGTCGACGCGCTGTCCCGAGGCGAGTTCGTAGACACGCCAGGCATTGGTCGCCTTCGGGCTGCCGGTGAACGGGCTGCCGAGGCTGATCACAGACCGCACCTTGTCGGGCAGGCGCTTGGCGAGCTGGCGGGCATAGATGCCCCCGAGGCTCCAGCCGACCAGGCTGAGCTTGCGGCCGCCATGGCGGGCGTAGAGTTCCTCGATCCGTTCCATCATCGCCTGCTCGACGCCGGGACGCAGGCCGAGATTGCGGCCCTCGCTCCAGCCGTGGGCCGCATAGCCCTGGGTCTTGAGGAAGCTGCGCAGCGGCCGGGTGGACAGGTCACTGGCCAGCAGACCGGGAAAGACCAGCACGGGATGGCCATCGCCGCGCGGTGCCGCAGCGAGCCAGGGCCGCAACAGCATGAAGGCGCCGAGTTCCTGGACGGCGCGGCCCTCGAGCAGCAGGAGAGTCCGCGATGGGGGATGCAGCGCTTGAGCGGCGGCCGTCATTCGATCTCCTCGTTGTCGTAGCCAGATTCTCACACTTGGGAACAGGGCGGAAGCGATTCAACCAGGACCCGCGATCCGGATTCGGGCTCAGGAGATTGCCACGGCCGCCTTGAGCTCCTCCGCCTCGGTGACGAGGTAATCACCGAGCAGCGCCACATCGGGCACCGCCCGACGATCGGCGGTCAGGCCGAAGTTCAAGGCATCCATGTAGCTCTGCACGGTGATGTTGAGGGCGGCTCCGTGTGCCGGGATCGAGACGGGATGAAGCGCCGTCACCTTGGCGCCGGCGCAATAGAGTGGCATCGGCGGACCGGGTACATTGGATATGGTGACGTTCATCGGCATCGGCAGCCGATCGGCGAGCCCGCTGCGGCCATAGACCAGCATGACCAGCTGCAGGAGGATCGGCGCGCCGACGAAGGCGAAGTCCTGCGGCACTGCATCGCGAAAGGTGCCGGCGATCTGCTTGGATTCGGAAGAGGACTTGGCGATCGCCCGCAGCCGCTCGGCCGGATCGGCGATGTCGGTCGCGATCTGGCACAGCATCCCGGAGACCTGGTTGTTCTGTCGTGTGTCGCCGGGCTCGCGCAGGCTGATCGGCACGCCGGCGATCAGCGGCTTGTCGGGGAGCTGGCCTTTCTCCTGCAGATAGCGCCGCAGGGCGCCGGCGCAGACCGCCATGACGACGTCGTTCAGCTTGGCGCCGCTCGCCTTGCCGACGGCCTTGGCGTCGCTGAGCGAGATGGTGCGCGCGGCATAGCTGCGCTCGCGCGTGATGGTGGCATTGAACGGGGTCTTCGGGGCGTTGAGCGTCGGCAACTGACTGACCAGGCTCTGCAACGTGCCGAGCGCCTTGGGCGTCTCGCCCGGCTTGGCGAGGAAGGCGCTGGTCATGGCGTTGACGATATCGGGCGCGGCCTGCCACAGGCGAACCTGCTGGCGCATCATGTTGCCCATGATGTCCGTGATGCCCTTGAGCGGATCGACGGCCGTGGGCGAGCTCGGCGCGGGCCTGGCGGCGGCCGCCCGGGGTGGTGGAGGTGCGACCTCGCGCGGAGTCGGCGTCACGTCGTAGAGCGCCTTGTTGATCGCCATTCCGGCGCCGCCGTCGATCGCCGCGTGATGGACCTTCGAGTAGAGAACGCCTTGGCCATCCGCCAGGCCGGAGATGACATAGAACTGCCAGAGCGGCCGGCTGCGATCGAGCGTGTTGGCGTGCAGCCGCCCGATGACCTCCTCGAGCTGCGCCTCGGTTCCCGGCGCGGGCAGCGTCGTCTCGCGCAGGTGATAGTCGAGGTCGATGTCGTCGGCTTCGACCCAGCCCGGATGGTCGAGGTCGTAGAGCGACGGCGCGAGGCGCTTGGAAAAGATCGGGATGGTGTGGAGGCGGCTTTCGAAGAAGCGCCGGAAGTGCCGGTAGAAGCTGCCTTCGAAGCCTTCAGGCAGCTGGAAGTAGGTGAGGCCCGCCACGTGCATGGGGGTCTCCGGCGTCTCGAGATAGAGAAACGACGCATCGATGCCCGAGAGCTGCTGGTCCATGCGCGGTCCTCCCGATAGCGACCCGACGGCGTGCCAAGTCGGTTCATCTTGCTTGTTTGAAGCCTAATCTATTGATTAACAATGATAAACGAGATTCTTTATCGCACTGCACAAATCTATGTTGCAATGCACCATAGCGATCCCATATACGCCCCATCAGCAAAGTCATTCACCCGTTGTTCAACTTGAGCAGGAATCCAATCATGACCACCACCAATGCCGCCATCGACAACGTCGTCGAGCACGCCAACGAGACCACCAAGGCCGCCGGCGAGCGCGTCCGCGAGTTTGCCCAGATCGGCGTCCGCAAGGCGACCGAGAGCCTCGATCAGATCAGCAAGGCCGCCCACACGGCATCGACCGAGCTCAACACCCAGCTCACGCAGGCGCGCGACGGCGCGACCCGGATCAGCCTGAAGGCTCTCGAGGTCGCCAAGGAAGACGCCGATGCCGGCTTCGCCGCGATGCGCGACCTCGTCGCCGCCAAGACGCCGATCGAGGCGTTCGACATCACCGCCAAGTACTGGCGCGGCCGCCTGGAGGCTCGTATTGCCCAGGCCCAGGATCTCGGCGCCTACATGCGCAAGGCCGCGGACGACGTCGTCCGTCCGGTCCAGGAGCGCATCGAGAAGTTCACCAAGGCCGCCGCGTAGCAGACGGCTTCAGTAGTCGCGTGCGTAGGGCCCGTCCGCAAGGACGGGCCTTTTGTGCTTTGTCCGGGTCATGGTCTTGCGGACCGCGAGCGGGACGCTCGCGGTCCGCAAGACCATGAACTTCAACGCCTCACGAACTCCGGCGGCCGATGGGCCGTGACCGGCGGCGCCGGACCATCGAAGCGCTCGATCTCGACCAGGCAGGTCTGGGCAATGCATCCCTGGCTGAGCTTGGAGGCGCCGATGTCGAGCGTCAGGGCATTCGGATTGCCGTGCTTCTCGAGCGGCTGGTTCGAGCCGGCGTCGGACGGGTCGAACCAGGCGCCCGTGGAGAGGCGGATCACGCCGCGCCGGATGCGATCCGACAGGCGTGCCGCCGACAGGCAGGCGCCGCGATCGTTGAAGATGCGCACGAGGTCGCCGTCGGCGATGCCGCGGGCGGCGGCATCGGCCGGATGGAGCGTGACCGGCTGGCGTCCCTTGACCTTTGTGGCGCGCGCGTGCGGGCTGTGGTCGAGCTGGCTGTGCAGCTTGTCGGTCGGCTGGTCCGACAGCATGTGCAGGGGATAGCGCTCGGCGTGCTTCGAGCCGAGCCATTCGGCGGGCTCCAGCCAAACGGCATGGCCGGGGCAATCGTCGTAGCCGAACGACTCGATCGTCTCCGAGAAGATCTCGATCTTGCCCGACGGGGTGCGCAGGGGATTTTTTGCCGGTTCGGCACGGAAGCGCGCCAGCATCACCGGCTCGCGGTTCTCGCCCGTGGCCTCGGCGATGCCGGCTTGCCAGAACGCGTCGAACGACGGGATCGCTACCCCGGCCTCGGCCGACTTGGCACGCGACAGCCCGTAGAGATGTTGCAGCCACGCCATTGTGTCACGGCCTTCGGTGAAGGCATCGCCGGCGCCCAGACGGCGGGCGAGCTCGGCGAAGATCGCGTAGTCGTCGCGCGCTTCGCCGACCGGCTCGCGTGCCTTCTTCATCGCGATCAGGAACGGCTCGCGGCTGCCGTAGCCGATGTCGTCGCGTTCGAGGCTGGTCGTCGCCGGCAGCACGATGTCGGCCATGCGGGCGGCCGGCGTCCAGAACTGCTCGTGGAAGATGACGGTCTCGGGCTTGCGCCAGGCGACCCTGAGCCGATTGAGATCCTGGTGATGATGGAACGGATTGCCGCCCGCCCAGTAGACCAGCCGGATGTTGGGATAGACCAGGGTGCGGCCGTTGTAGGGGATCTTGCCGCCGGGCTCGAGCAGCATGTCGGTGAAGCGCGCCACCGGAATGAAGTCGCTGACCGCGTTGGTGCCTTGCGGCAGCGTCGGGCCGTAATACTTGGGGTGCGTGCTGCCCATCAGGTTGACCGGCCCGTAGCCGACGCCGAAGCCGCCGCCCGGCAGGCCGATCTGACCCAGCATGCAGGCCAGTGTCACCAGCGCCCAGAAAGGCTGCTCGCCATGATGGCTGCGCTGCAACGACCAGTTGATGCTGACGATCGTGCGGGTCGCGGCCATGTCGCGCGCCAGGCGGACGATGCGCTCCGCCGGAATCCCGGTGATCGTCTCCGCCCATGCGGCATCCTTGCCGGCGAGCGACGGCGCGAACCTGTCGAAACCCACCGTGCAACGATCGAGGAAGTCGCTATCGTGCCGGTTCTCGGCGAGCAGCGTGTGGCAGAGGGCCAGGATCAGCGCGGTATCGGTGTTGGGCCGGATGGCCAGCCATTCGACCTCGCCGCCAGTGTCGAGATCGTCGGCGGTAGGCGTCACATTGACGAACCGCACGCCTTTCTGGCGCAGGTCGTAGAGCCCGCGCTTGACGTGATGGAGGGTGGCGCCGCCGGCGTTGATCTGGCTGTTCTTGTGCGGCACGCCGCCGAAGGTGACGAACAGCTTGCAATGCTCGGCCAGCACGTCCCAGCTCGTGTGCATCGACATCAGCTCGTCCATCGGAGCGACGATGTGCGGCATCAGCACGCGCGCCGCGCCCAGGCTGTAGGAATCCTGGTGGCGCACGTAGCCGCCGACCGAGTTGAGAAAGCGATGGACCTGGCTCTGCGCGTGGTGGAAGCGCCCGGCGCTCGACCAGCCGTACGACCCGCCGAAAATCGCCCGGTTCGACCAGGTCCGCTTCACGCGCGCCAGCTCGCCTGCCACGAGATCGAGCGCCTCGTCCCACGGCAGCTCGACGAACGGGTCCTGGCCGCGCCGCTCGGGGCTGGCGCCTGGGCCCTTGTCGAGCCAGCTCTTGCGCACCGCCGGCCGGCGCACGCGCAGGCGGGTCACCTCGTCGGACAGCATGTGCAGGCCAATCGGGGAGGGGTCCGGATCCCTGGAGAAGGGATGAAGCCGCACCGCGGTTCCGGCGGCGTCGTACTCGACCTCGTAGACGCCCCAGTGGGCGGCCGTGAGGGTACGCTGATGGGTCATGGGTAGGAGGCGCCCTTTGCAATCGAGAGGAATTCGTCGACGTCGTCCAGGCTGGTGTCGAAGGCGGTGACGAGGCGAAATGCCCGTTCGCCGGGACGGTCCGATGGCCAGGGGTGATACTGCGCGCCGGCCTTGTGCAGCGCGTCGTGCACGTGCGACGGCAGGACGACGAAGATCTCGTTGGCATTGACGGGGTAGAGCAGCTGGGTCCCCTTGAGCGGCGTGAGACCGGCGACCAGGCGACGGGCCATGGCGTTGGCGTGCTGAGCGTTGGCGAGCCACAGCCCGTCCGTCAGGTAGGCATCGAGCTGAGCCGACAGCAGGCGCATCTTGGAGAACAGATGCCCGCCCCGCTTGCGCCGGAACTCGAGCTCGCGGGCCAGGCCGGGATCGAAGAACACCACGGCTTCGGCGCCGAGCGCACCGTTCTTCGTGGCCCCGAAGCTCAGGACGTCGACGCCGGCGCGCCACGACAGCTCGGCCGCCGAGCAGCCGACGAACGCAAGGGCGTTGGCGAAACGGGAGCCGTCCATGTGCAGCTTGAGCCCGTGGCGATGGGTCGAGGTGGCGATCGCGGCGATCTCGACCGGATCGTAGACCGTGCCGCACTCGGTGGCCTGGCTGATGCTGACGGCGGCGGGCTGGGGATGGTGCACAACGCCATAGACGGGTTGGGCAAGGGTGTCGGCCAGGCGCCGCGAGTCGATCTTGCCGGCCGGCCCGTCGATCGGGTTGAGCTGTGCGCCACCACTGAAGAATTCCGGAGCGTTGGCCTCATCCACCATGATGTGGGCTTGCGGGTGGCAATAGATGGCGCCCCACGACGGCGTGCAGCAGGCCAGCGACAGCACGTTGGCCGCGGTGCCCGTGGCTACCGGAAAGGCGACCAGGTCGGGCTTCTCGAACAGCTCGCGCAATCGACGCTCGACCCGCTGGGTCCATTCGTCGGCTCCATAGGAGTGGGCACTGCCGCTCGAGAAAGCGGCCGACACGGCTTCGATGATGTCGGGATGGGCGCCGCTCTCGTTGTCGCTGCGAAAATTCATGTTTGTTCCTCGGGCCGGCGCGCAAGGGCCTCGATCCGATTGCCGTCGGGGTCGCGCACGGAGGCGGCAGGGTAGTCGGGGTCGATCATCGCTAGCGGGCCACGCCCGGCGGGAATTCGACGGTGCCGAGCAGCGCGCCGTTGCGCGGGTCGACGATGTAGGCAGCCGAAGGGCCGCCCGGGACCTCGACATGGACGACCAGGCGGTCGCCGGCCGCCGTCATCGACACCACGCGCGCGCCCGAGGGCAGGGCTATGCGCTCGCTGAAGAGGCCGGAGGCTGGCGATCGTCCGGCGTTGGGCGTAGACATCCGGCGGGCGATCTCGGCCGCGATGACGACGAAGCCCGCCACGATCAGCAGGCCCATCACGATGACCAGCACTTTCAGCCAGAGTGGCGCGTAGGCCTGAGCAGGGGACGCCAAGACAACTCCATGAGCGACGCCGTCCGCCACCTCGTGACCGTCGATGACAGCACCGCCGGCCAGCGGCTCGACCGCGCCCTGGCGGTGGCCTTGCCGGCCCTCACGCGCAGCCGCGTGAAGGCGCTGATCGAAAGCCGCCGCGTGGCGCTGGCGGATGGCGCGACGATAGAAGAGCCCTCCCGCAAGGTCAAAACGGGCGAGCGATTTATCGTCGACGTGCCCGAGCCCGAGCCGGCCGCGCCGCAGCCTCAGGCGATCGACCTCGACATCCTGTTCGAGGACGACGACCTGGTCGTGCTGAACAAGCCGCCGGGCATGGTTGTGCATCCGGCGCCGGGCAATCCGGACAACACCCTGGTCAACGCCCTGCTGGCTCATTGCGGGGCGAGCTTGTCGGGGATCGGCGGGGTCCGCCGGCCGGGAATCGTCCATCGCCTGGACAAGGCCACGTCGGGCGTCATGGTAGTGGCCAAGAACGACGCGGCCCATCATGGCCTGGCCGCCCTGTTCGCCAGGCACGATCTCACCCGGATTTATCGCGCGTTGGTGTGGGGTGCGCCCGCCGCCAAGGAGGGGACCGTGGAGGCCGCGATCGGGCGGCACCCGGTCGACCGCAAGCGCATGGCCGTTCGCCGGGCTGGCGGCCGGGCCGCCCGGACCGATTACTGGATCGAGAAAAGCTTCGGCCCCGCCCTCGCCCCCGTGGCAAGCCTGGTCGGGGCGAAGCTGTGGACGGGGCGAACCCACCAGGTGCGTGTTCATTTTGCCCATCTTGGCTGCCCGGTGATCGGTGACCCGGTGTATGGCCGACGGTCCCGCAACGTCGCCGCACCGCCCTCGTTGTCGGCATTCCAGCGTCAGGCCCTGCATGCCGCAGTGCTGGAATTCCGCCATCCGCGGACCGGCCGGCAGATGAAGTTCGCCTCAGAAATGCCGCATGACATGCAGAGGCTGCTGGCTGACCTGAACAGCGTTAAGTGATTACTTAAGTAACCAAGGGCATTAGTCGGATTTTCTTGACCTGCCGATCATCCGACTATTAGAGTCAACTTTAGCAGTCGATGGGCGAGAGTGCTAAATGCTCGTTCATCCCAGTCCGTACTCGAAAGGGGGAGCCTCATGAGTGCTGCCGCCAACCTTCCCGCCCTGCCGTCCTCGCTGACGCCCGAGGGCAATCTCAGCCGCTATCTGCAGGAGATCCGCAAATTTCCCCTGCTGGAGCCGCAGGAGGAGTTCATGCTCGCCAAGGCGTGGCGCGAGCACGGGGATTCGAAAGCCGCCCACAAGCTGGTGACCAGCCATCTCCGCCTCGTAGCCAAGATTGCCATGGGCTACCGCGGCTATGGCCTGCCGGTCGCCGAGCTGATCTCCGAGGGCAATGTCGGCATGATGCAGGCGGTCAAGCGCTTCGACCCGGATCGCGGCTTCCGGCTGGCCACCTATGCCATGTGGTGGATTCGTGCTTCGATCCAGGAATACATCCTGCACAGCTGGTCGCTGGTGAAGATGGGCACCACGGCCGCCCAGAAGAAGCTGTTCTTCAACCTGCGCAAGCTCAAGGGCCAGATGC
>LNFM01010546.1_pt1 | contig 12957 bp, 11 predicted proteins | sample 596031 | NCBI WGS metagenome assembly LNFM01 (sample SAMN04254537, study PRJNA301005) | activated carbon metagenome | isolation source: dual media filters at the Ann Arbor, Michigan drinking water treatment plant | place: USA: Ann Arbor
CTCGACCTCGGGACCGGCGATGTTGTAGCCCGCGGAGATGATCATGTCGTCGGTGCGGGCCTGGTAGAAGAAGTAGCCGTCCTCGTCCATGAGGTAGGCGTCGCCAGTGATGTTCCAGCCGTCCTGGACGTAGTTCCTCTGGCGCTCGTCGGCGAGGTAGCGGCAGCCGGTGGGCCCTTTCACGGCGAGGCGGCCGACAACGCCGGGGGCGCAGGGCTTTGCGTGCTCATCCAGCACCGTCGCCTGGTAGCCCGGGATGGCGCGGCCGGTGGCGCCGCGCCGCACCGTCTCCGGCGTGTGCGAGATGAAGATGTGGATCATCTCGGTGGCGCCGATGCCGTCGATGATCTCGATGCCGCTTGCCAGGCGGAACAGCTGGCGCGTCGCGTCGGGCAGCGCCTCGCCGGCCGAGACGCATTTCCTGAGTGACGACAGGTCGTAGTTGTTCCAGATTGCGGCGAGCGCGCGGTACATGGTCGGCGCGGTGAACAGGATGGTGGCGCGGAACTTCTGGATCGCCTCCAGCATCGACTCCGGCGTGAACCGCTCCACCAACGCGGTGCTGGCGCCAAAGCGCAGCGGGAAGCACAGGAGGCCGCCCAGGCCGAAGGTGAAGGCGAGCGGCGGCGAGCCGATGAAGATATCGTCCTTCCCGGGCTTGAGGCAGGAGCGCGGGAAGCAGTCGCACATCGCCACCACGTCGCGGTGGAAATGCACCGTGCCCTTGGGCTTGCCGGTGGTGCCCGAGGTGAAGGCGATCAGCGCGACATCGTCGGCGGCGGTGTCGACCGTGTCGAATGCGTCCGGCTGCGCGGCGATGCGCGCGTCGGTGGCGTCGTCGTACCAGTAGCGCACCTGCTTCAGCGTCGGGCAGCCGGGGCGCGCCAGCTCCAGCTCGGCGTCGAGGCGCCGGTCGCACAGCGCGTGCGTGATCTGCGCCTTGTTCACGATCTCCGTGAGTTCCTTGGCGCGCAGCAGCGGCATGGTGCCGACGCAGATGCCGCCCGCCTTGAACACCGCCAGCCAGGCCGCGGCCATCATCGGGTTGTTCGGCCCGCGCAGGAGGACGCGGTTGCCGGGCTTGAGGCCCATCTCCTGCACCAGCAGGTTCGCCATGCGGTTGGCTTGCGCCTGCAGCTGCGCGTAGGTGCACTCGCCGTCCGGCGCGCGGATGGCGATGCGATCGCCGTGGCCGGCGCGGACCTGGTCGTCCAGCAGCACCGCGGCGCAGTTCATCCGACCCGGGTACTGCAGCTCCGGCAGGTCGAAGCGGAACTCGGGCCACTGCCCGCGCGGCGGCAGGTTGTCGCGGGCAAAGGTATCGACGTGAGCGGTCTTCATCTCAGCAGCTCCCTTGCGATGATCACTTTCTGCACCTCGGTGGCGCCCTCGTAGATGCGCAGCGCCCGCACCTCGCGATACAGCCGCTCGACCGGATGGCCGCTCTTCACGCCCAGGCCGCCCAGGATCTGCACCGCGGCGTCGATAACCGCCTGGGCGGTCTCCGTGGCCTGCATCTTGGCCATCGCCGCCTCCCTTGTGACGCGCTGCTTCTTCACGTCGCGCACCCAGGCCGAGCGGTAGGTGAGCAGCGCCGCGGCCTCGATGCCGGTTGCCATGTCGGCCAGCTTTGCCTGCGTCATCTGCAGGTCGGCGAGGCGCGCGCCGAACATCTTGCGGTCCTTCGCGCGCCCGAGTGCCTCGGTCAGCGCGCGGCGCGCGAAGCCGAGCGCGGCGCCGGCGACCGTGGTGCGGAACACGTCCAGGTTGCGCATCGCCAGCTTGAAGCCCTGCCCGGCCTCGCCCACCAGCTCCGCCTTCGCGCCCCGCAGCTTCACCGTCGCCATCGGATGCGGCGCGATGATGTCGATGCGCTCCGAGGCGTCCACGTCCTTCGCCTCGACGATGAAGGCGGAAATCCCCTCTTCGGCCTTCGCGAACACGACGTAGAAATCGGCGATGCCGCCGTTGGAAATCCAGGTCTTGACGCCGTCTACGCGCCAGGCATCCCCGGCGCGCTTCGCCGTCGACGTTATCGCTGCCACATCCGAACCCGCGTCCGGCTCGGACAGGGCGAAGGCCGCGATGGCTTCGCCGGCGGCCACGCGCGGCAGCCAGGCCTTCTTCTGCGCCTCGGTGCCGGCCAACACGATCGGCCCGCTCCCGAGACCTTGCATCACGAAGGCGAAGTCGGCGAGGCCGGCGTGGTAGGCGAGGATTTCGCGGATGAGGGCGATCGTCCTGACATCGGGCTCCGCCGCCACCGCGTATTTCAACCACCCGTCCTTGCCGAGATCCTTCACGACCTTCCTGCAGATCGCATCGGCGTCATTGCCATGGGCATGCCCCAGGTTGGCGAGCGCCCAGGTTTCGACCTCACGCGATAAGGCTGCGTGAGGTCGATCGAAGAAAGGCCAGTCGTAGCGCGAGAAGCGGTCCACGGGATCAGTCGCCCTTGAAAACCGGCTTCTGTTTTGCGGCGAATGCCTCGAACGCCCGCGTGAAGTCCTTCGTCTGCATGCAGATCGCCTGCGCCTGCGCTTCCATCTCGATCGCCTCGTCCACGCCGACGTTCCATTCCTGGTGCAGCATCTTCTTGGTCATGGCGTGGGCGAAGGTCGGTCCGGCGGCTAGAGATTGCGCCATCTCCATCGCCACCGGCAGCGGCGGCGCGGCCAGGCGGTTGAAGAAGCCCCACGCCAGTCCCTCTTCCGCGCCCATCGAGCGGCCGCTGTAGAGCAGGTCGGAGGCGCGGCCCTGGCCGATGATGCGCGGCAGGATGGTGCAGGCGCCCATGTCGCAGCCGGCGAGGCCGACGCGCGTGAAGAGGAACGCCACCTTCGCCTCCGGCGCACCGTAGCGCAGGTCCGCTGCCATGGCGATGATGGCGCCGGCGCCGGCGCAGACGCCGTCCACCGCCGCGATCACCGGCTGGGGGCAGTGGCGCATGGCCTTGACCAGGTCGCCGGTCATGCGCGTGAAGGCGAGCAGTTCCGGCATCGCCATCTTCGTCAGCGGACCGATGATCTCGTGCACGTCGCCGCCTGAGCAGAAATTGCCCCCCGCGCCGGCGACCACCACGGCCTTGACTTCCTTTTCGCGCGGCAGGCGCAGGAACAGGTCGCGCAGTTCGGCGTAGGACTCGAAGGTCAACGGGTTCTTGCGCTCCGGGCGGTTGAGCGTGATGACGCCGACGCCGCCCTCCAGCCGCCACAGGAAATGCTTCGCCTGGATCATGATTCGGTCTCCATCGCGTGCGCCTTCAACTTGGCCAGCAGCCGCAGCAGCTCGTCGTGCTCTCGCCGCGCCAGTCCCCCGAGTAGCTCGACCACCCATTGCTCGTGCTCGCGCGCCATCTCGGCGAAGGCGCGCTCCCCGGCGCGCGTCAGCCGGATGCGGTAGGCGCGCCGATCGGCGGGCTCGGCCAGGCGCTCGACCAGCCCCTCCTTCACCAGCTGGTCCACGATCGAGGTGATGTTGCCGCCGGTGACCATCATCAGGCGCGACAGCGCGTTCATCTTCAGGCCGCCGGGGTGGCGCTCCAGCTGCGCCATGAGGTCGAAGCGCGGCAGCGTGGTGCCGAAGCGGTCGCGCAGCCGCGAGCGCACGCGCTGCTCGATCAGGTGGGTGCAGGTGAGCATGCGCAGCCAGATGCGCAGCGCGCGGTGGTCGTCGGAGCGGGCGATGGTCTCGCGGTCGGCGGGCGGGGCGGGGGCGTCGGCGTGCAGCATCGCGGCGGGATCCAGTCAGTACAGGCTTGAATAGATGAAACCTAAAGTAATTCGTCCGCAACGGTCAAGCTGCGCCGCATCAAGCGGGAAAGCCGGGCGCCGTTCTGCTATCGTAAGCACCTCATGCAACGGCTTTTTCGGACCAACCGCCTCACACTCGCGCTGGTTGCGCTGCTGGCCTTCGCCGAGGTGGCCCACGCGTTCCGCTCGCCCTCGGTGCGCTCGCGCAACCGGGCGCCGGACCCGCCGCCGGCGGCCGCGCCCGCCACCGTGCGCATGCCGGACGACGCCAGGCCCGCCGATCCCGCCAAGGCCGACATCACCATCGAAGGCCAGCCGGCGCCAGCGATCACCGTTTCTCCTCCGCCCGCCAAGCCCGAGCCGCCCAAGCCCGCCGTGGCGACCGTTCCCCCGCCGCTGGCGCCGAAGCCTGAAGTGGTGGCGGTGCCGATTCCGTCCGCACCCACGCCAGCGCCAAAGCCGGCTGTCGTTGCGGCACCGCCTCCGCCGCCGCCCGCGCCGGTTGTCGTGGCGCCGCCGCCTCCGCCGCCCGCACCGGTTGTCGTGGCGCCGCCGCCTCCGCCGCCCGCGCCAATCGTCGTCGCACCGCCTCCGCCACCGCCTGCACCAAAGCCTGCCGTCGTGGCTGCCCCACCGCCACCGCCCGCGACTGTGCCCAAGCCTGCGGTCGCCGCCGCGCCGCCGCCCGCACCCGCGCCCGCGCCCGCACCGGAAGAGCGCAAGCCCCGCCCGATCGTGGACCTGTCCAAGCCGGCGCCCGCGGTCGTGGCCGCCGCCGCGCCGGCTGCGGTCGCCGCCAAGCCCGCTGCGGGCGGCAAACCCGATCCCCGCCTGATCGAGAACATCTTTGCCTGCCTGTCGCCCGGCCTGCCCAACGAATGGAAGAAGGCCTGGATCGTGCTCGCCGAGCCCGGACCGGACCGGAAGCTGGACGCAAAATTCTTCTTCGCGGTTACCGCTGCGGACGACAAAGGTGAGGCTTTCGTGCCCTGCAACGCAAAGGCGGTCGCCGACAGCGTCTACAGCCTGAACGACCTGCTGGCGCCGGAGCAGCGGCGCTGGCGCGCGGCGCGCCTGGTGATCACCAACGACGGCGATTACGAACTGAAATACGACTACGGCAGGTAGCCGGAGCCTTCAGGCTTTGCGCAGGAAATCGAAATCACAACCGTGCTCGGCCTGGAGCACGTGGTCCATGTACAGCTTGGCGTAGCCCCGCTTTGGGGCCTCCACCGGCGGCTTCCACGCCGCTCGGCGCTGAGCGAGTTCCGCTTCATCCACCAGCAGGTCGATGCGGCGCGCCTTCACCGACAGCCGGATGCGGTCGCCGTTGCGGACCAGCGCGAGCGGGCCGCCCGCGGCGGCTTCCGGTGACACGTGCAGCACGATGGTGCCGTAGGCGGTGCCGCTCATCCGCGCATCCGAGATCCGCACCATGTCCTTGAGCCCGGCGCGCGCCAGCTTCTGCGGGATCGGCAGGTAGCCCGCCTCGGGCATGGCGTAGCCCGACTTCGGGCCCGCGTTCTGCAGCACCATGAAGTCCTCGGGCGTGATGTCGAGCGCCGGATCGTCCACGCGCGCGGCCATGTCGTCCAGCGAAGTGAACACCACGGCGCGGCCTTCGCGCTCGAACAGGTTCGCGTCCGCGGCCGAGCGCTTCAGGATGGCGCCGTTGGGCGCGAGCGACCCGAACAGGGCCACCAGCCCGCCTTCCTTCGCCAGCGGCTCGGCGAAGGCGCGCACCACGGCGCGGTCCACCCACGCGCCTTCCTCATGCGCCAGGCGCTCGCCCATGGTCTCGCCGGTCACCGTCATCGCATCGAGGTGCAACAGCGGCTTCAACTCGCGCAGCACGGCGCCGATGCCGCCCGCGGCGTACAAGTCCGACATGTAGTACTGGCCGGTGGGCTTCAGGTCCACCAGCACCGGCGTGGTGTCGGAGATCTCGTTCAGCCGGCGCAGGTCGATGTTCACGCCGACGCGGCCCGCAATCGCGGTGAGGTGCACGATGGCATTGGTCGAGCCGCCGATGGCGAGCAGCACGCGCAAGGCATTCTCCACTGACTTCGCGGTGATGATCTGCGACGGGCGGATGGGCTTCGTCACCAACTCCACCGCGCGACGGCCGCTCGCCTCAGCGGCGCGCAGCCGATCGGCGTGGACCGCGGGGATGGCCGCGCTGCCAGGCAGCGCCATGCCGATGGCCTCGGCGATCGAGGCCATGGTGGAGGCGGTGCCCATCACGGCGCAACTGCCCGCGGTGGTGGCGAGGTTGCCTTCGACCTCGTCGATGCCCTGCTGGTCCACCGAGCCTGCGCGATGCATGGCCCAGAACCGGCGGCAGTCGGTGCAGGCGCCCAGGCGCTCGCCCTTGTAGGAGGTCGGCATCATCGGGCCGCCGATCAGTTGCACCGCGGGCACGTCCGCGCTTGCCGCGCCCATCAGCTGCGCCGGGACGGTCTTGTCGCAGGCGCCGATCAGGACCACGGCGTCCATCGGCTGTGCGCGCACCATTTCCTCGACGTCCATGGCCATCAGGTTGCGGAACATCATCGAGGTCGGGCTGAGGAACACTTCGCCCAGCGACACCGTCGGGAAGTCGATCGGCAGGCCGCCGGCGGCGATCACGCCGCGCTTCACCGCTTCGACCAGCTCCGGGAAGTGGCGGTGGCAGTTGTTGAATCCGCTCTTGGCGTCGGCGATGCCCACCACCGGCCGCGCCAGCATTTCGCCGGAGTAGCCCATGCTCTTCGCGAACGAGCGGCGCAGGTAAAGCGAGAATCCCGCGTCGCCGTAGTTGGTGAGACCCCTGGCCAGGCCCTTCGGATCGGGTTGCGTCATGCGCCGGATTCTATCTAGACTGCGCGACCCCATGTCGCTGCTTACGCTCAAGGACGGCGCCCGCCTCTACTACGAAGTCCACGGCAAGGGACCCGCGGTCGTATTCGCCCACGGCCTGGGCGGCAACCACATGTCCTGGTGGCAGCAGGTGCCGGCGCTCATGCCGCACTACACCTGCGTCGCCTTCGCGCACCGGGGCTTCGCGCCCTCGCAGGATCCGGCGGGGATGCCCGACCCGGCGCGCTACGCCGACGACCTCGAGGCGCTGCTCGATCACCTGAAGCTCGACGAGATCCGGTTCGTCGGCCAGTCCATGGGCGGCTGGACCGGCCTCGGCTTCGCGCTGCGGCACCCGAAGCGGGTGCGCGCGATGGTGCTGTCGGCGACCATCGGCACCGCCAATCCGGAGCTGCTGCCGGGAACCACCGCGCGGGAACGCGCGCAATGGGAAGAATGGGCAAGGGGCGAGCACGCGCGCCTCGCGGCCGCCGGGGTGGCGCCCGCAACCGGCGATCGCATGGCGCGCGAGCAACCGCAGCTGTATCACCTGTACCAGCTCATCGGCCGGCTGGCGGCGAACTTCGACCGCGAGGCGGTTCGCAAGCGCCTGTGGGCATCGCGCGTCGTGCCGCCCGAGGCGCTGGCCACGCTCGATTTCCCGGTGCTCTGCCTGGGCGGCGCCGAAGACGTGGTGATCAATCCGGCGCTGGTGTGCGCGCTTGCCGGCGCCTTGCCCAAGGGCCGCTACGAGAGCTTCCCGGAGACCGGCCACTCGCTCTATTTCCAGCGCGCCGAGCACTTCAACAGCTTGTTGCTTCAGTTCCTTTCCGCTTCCAAGTAGCTGATTTTAGGTAGTGGGATACTGCCCATGACTGGTTTTCGTGGAGTTGTGGTTGCTGTCCCACAATTCCCCCGCTACCTTGTCCGGAGGAGGAATAGGGCATGGAAGCGGTCGTGGAAACAATCCCGCAGCGTGACGCGCCGCTGCTGGTCAGCATCGCGGACTTCTGCCGTCGCAGCGGCATCGCGGAGTCCACCTTCGGCCGCCGCGCGGTCAACGACGGCAAGTTCGTGTCTCGGTTGCGCGACGGCGCCCGCATCACGCCGGAGACGCTGGCGCGGGTGAGCGACTTCCTGGTGCGGCATGGCGCCAGCGCGCCGGAATCGCCGCCGGAGCTGATGCAGCTGATTCGCATCGCCAATCGCCCGGCCGCCGCCGCGCCGCATCGCGACGGCGATCCTGCACGCGACGGCACGCCCTCGCGCAACTTCCGCTTCTTCGACAATCGCCAGAAGTACCTGCTGTTCGTCAACACCTGCAGCGAGAAGGAAGTGATCGCGCGGCGCGTCGGCATGGAACTCGCCCACCTGCACCCGCGCCCGCCCGCGGTGCGCGTGTTCGACGCCGGCATGGGCGACGGCACGGTGCTCACCCGCGTGATGCGCGAGATGCACCGGCGCTTCCCGACCATGCCGTTCTACTTCGTGGGCAAGGAGATTAGCCTGGAGGATGTGCGGCTGTCGCTCGCCAAGATGGCCGACCGCTTCTTCGAGCACCCGGCGACGGCGCTGGTGGTGACCAACATGTACTACAGCGAGGCGCCGTGGCTGACCCCGAAGGCGCTGACCGCGGCCACCTCCATGGTCTGGCACGAGGTGGCGCTCTCGGGCACCACCTCGCACGAGTTCAGCGAGCAGATCGCGGCGCTGGAGCCGTTCCTGGCGAAGAACTGGCAGGCGAAGCACAGCCCCAGGACCGGCAACCCGGTGTACGAGCGGCCGGTGGCGCTGGTGCTGTACCGCGAGGATTTCCGCTTCCTGCTGGACGACGTCATCCCGCGGCAAGGCCGGACGCGCGCCGACTACGACCTGGTGCTCGCCTCGCAGCCCTACCGCGCCCGGGTGCCGGCGGAATTCAAGGCCGCGAAGGTCATCGCGCCGCTGGTGCGCGCCCTGGGGCCGGGCGGCCGCCTGCTCGGCATCCATTCCTGCGGCAACGACCCGGGGCTGGAGATCGTGCGCCGCGTCTGGCCCGGGGAGAACCCCTTCCAGACCACCCGCCACGACATCCTGCGCGCGGTGCGCGCGGAACTGGGCCGCGACACGCGCCACTACAACTTCAATTCCTATGCCGACCAGCGCGCGGTGTTCCGCTACGACATGCATACCCTGCCCACCGAGGTCTCCGAGAGCATCGGCACCTCGACACTGTTCGCGGCCTGGAACGCGGCGGTCTACGTGGCGCAGATCGACGACGAGCGCCTTGCCAAAGTGATCGGCGAGCGCCAGTACCTGGATGCCACGCGCGAGGCGCTGCAGGAGCACGGCGGACTTTGGTTCTTCGATGAATCCTACGTCGTCTCCCGCAAGCGTGGTTGAGACCCTCGCCGCCTCGCCCCTTGCGTCGGTCGCCGCGGAGCTGGTCTCCGGGGGGTCGCTCGAGATGGGCGCGCATCGCCCGCAGGACGCGCGCGCCATCGCCGCGCAGCTGCCCGCCGGCACGCCGGTCTACGTCAACCACCTGCCGCGCCACCGCCTGCTCGAGACCATCCCGACCCTGGTCGCGGTGCGCGAGGCGGGGCTGGAACCGATTCCCCACATCGCGGCGCGCCGCATCAAGGACCGCGCGGAACTCCGGGCGTTCCTGGATCGCGCGGTCGGCGAAGCGGGCGTGCGCAAGGCCCTGGTCTTGGGCGGCGACGAGCCCGAGTCGCTCGGTTGCTACGCCGACGGCGCCTCCCTGATTCGCGACGGCATGCTGGCCGAGTCGGGATTGCGGGAAGTCGGCCTGCCCGGCTACCCGGAGGGACATCCGCGGATTCCCGGCGGCGCGCTCGAGCAGGCGTTCACGGAGAAGCGCGCGCTGGCCGCGGCGCAGGGCCTGGGCGTCTACGTCGTCACGCAATTCTCCTTCGCTCCGGCGCGCGTGATCGAGTTCTGCGCCAGCATGGCGCGCACCGCGCCCGAGGTTTCGATTTACGTCGGCCTGGCCGGCCCCACCAGCCCGGTCGCGCTGCTGCGCTTCGCGCAGCGCTGCGGCGTCAGCGCCTCACTGCGCGCGCTGCGCACCCAGGGCATGGACGCGGTGCGCCTGGTGACGCATACGGATCCCGGAGAGCAATTGGCCGCGATCGCGCGCTACTGCGCTTCACACGCCAGCTGCAACGTGGTCGGGGTGCACCTGTTCACCTTCGGCGGCGTCACCGCGGCCGCGGAGTGGATGAACCGCTGTATTTCCGCCTCAGCGAACCGCTAGGGGATCGACGACGCGGTTGACGCCGGTAGCGATGCAGGCGGCCGGCACGCCGTAGACGTGCAGGGAAATCGCCTCCCGCTTGCCCCCGTTGCCGAGTCGATGGATACGACTGCAGCCGGCGATCGCGAAGCTGGCGTCGCCCTCCCCGCGCTCGCGCCGCATCGACGCCGTGGCGCAACCGCGCGCCTCGTCCCAGTCGTAGCCGGTTTCCTGCAGCAGCCCCGACACCACGGCATACGCGCACCAGCTGTGGTGCCAGTGCACCGGGCTGAACTGTCCGGACCGCCAGACCAGCGCCAGCACCGTGAACCGGTCCTGCGGGTCCGCGTGCACGATGTGCCTGGCGTAGCCCTTGTCCGAGCCGGCGCGCTGCGCCTCGTCCAGCAGGTCCGGGGCGCGCACCGCGTTGCGCAGGGCCGCCAGCATGGCCTCCGCCCGCGGCACGCCGCCTCGCCCGCAGGCAAGGCCGATGGCGTGGGCGAGCGACTGCAGGGCGGGCGGGGCGGCGAGGACGGTGTCGGGCATGGGCGGGAATGTTAGCCTACCAATGGAAGAAAGTTGTTCCTTTCATACCCCGTATAAGGCCTAATTGGAGAACATTATTCTCCACGGGATCGACGACGCATGGACCGCACGGACCGCAGGATCCTCGCCCTGCTGCAGGAGGACGCCACCCTCCCGGTGGCCGAACTGGCCCGCCGGGTGCAGCTGTCGCAGACGCCTTGCTGGAAGCGCCTGCAGAAGCTGAAGGCTGCGGGTGTGATTCGCAAGCAGGTGGTGCTGTGCGACCCGGGCAAGCTGGGGCTGGGCACCACCGTGTTCGTCGCCGTGCGCACCAGCCAGCACAACGACGCGTGGCTGCGCAAGTTCGATGCCGCGGTGAAGACGATCCCCGAGATCGTCGAGGTCTACCGCATGAGCGGCGAAGTGGACTACCTGCTGCGCGTGGTGACCTCGGACATCGCGGGGTATGACGCGGTCTACCGCCGGCTGATCAAGGCGGTGGAACTCTCGGACGTGAGTTCCAGCTTCGCCATGGAAACCATCAAGTCCACCACCGCGCTGCCGCTCGGGTAGCGGATTAGAATCCGCCCGGGAGGATTCGCACGATGCGGCTGCATACCCGCCTGCGCTACGCGCCGGCCGAAGTCCTGGTCGAGAGACGCGCCGACGGCGCCACGATCCTGCGCTCGCCGCAGCCGCTCCGGCCCTACGCGCGCGCGGTCGGCGACTGGCTGCTGCAGTGGCACGAGCGCGCGCCGGAGCGCACCTTCCTGGCCGAGAGGAAGGGCGAGGGCTGGCGCCGGGTGAGCTACGCCGAGGCGCTGGCGAGCGCGCGCCGCATCGGCCAGGCGCTGCTCAACCTCGGCCTCGGCCCGGACAGGCCGGTGGCGATCCTGTCCGACAACAGCGTCGACCACGCCCTGCTCGCGCTGGGCGCCATGCACGCCGGCGTGCCGGTGGCGCCGATCTCGCCGGCGTACTCGCTGATGTCGAAGGACTACGCCAAGCTGAAGCAGATCTTCGCGCTGCTCAAGCCGGGGCTGGTGTTCGCCTCCGACCCTGAGAAGTTCGCGCCCGCCCTGGCGGCGGTCGGGGCGAGTTCGACCCCGGTGGCGAAGCTGCTGGAGACCAACCCGGGCTCCACGCTGGAAATGGCGTTCTCGCGCATCGCGCCGGAGACGGTGGCGAAAATCCTGTTCACCTCGGGCTCCACGGGCATGCCCAAGGGCGTGATCAACACGCACCGGATGCTCACCTCGAACCAGGAGAGCTGGGCGCAGCTGTGGCCCTTCCTGGAGGAGCGGGTGCACACGCTTGTCGACTGGCTGCCCTGGAACCACACCTTCGGCGGCAACGCCTGCTTCAACATGGTGCTGCGCAACGGCGGCACGCTGTACATCGACGGCGGCAAGCCCGCGCCGGGCCTGGTCGAGACCACCGCCAGGAACCTGCGCGAGATCTCGCCGACGATGTACTTCAACGTGCCGCGCGGCTTCGACCTGCTGATGCCGATGCTGGAGCAGGATGCGGCGCTGTGCGCGTCCTTCTTCCGCGACCTGGACCTGGTGTTCTACGCCGGCGCCGCGCTGCCGCAGAACCTGTGGCAGCGGCTGGAGAAGCTGGCCCTCGACGAGAAGGGCGGCAATCTCGCCATGCTTTCGGCCTGGGGCTCCACCGAGACCGCGCCCATGGCCTCCTGCGTGCACTACCCGATCGAGCGCGCCGGCGTCGTGGGCAATCCGGCGCCCGGTTGCGAACTGAAACTCGTGCCCTCCGGAAGCAAGCTGGAAGTGCGGGTGAAGGGCCCCAATGTCACCCCCGGCTACTTCCGGCGCGACGACCTGACGCGCGAGGCCTTCGACGCAGAGGGCTACTACCGCATCGGCGACGCGATGAAGTTCGCCGACCCGGCGGCGCCGGAGAAGGGTCTGGTGTTCGACGGCCGGGTGGCCGAGGACTTCAAGCTCGCGACCGGCACCTGGGTGCACGTGGGCGCGGTGCGCGTGAAGCTGATCGCCGCCTGCGACCCGCTGCTGCAGGACGCGGTGATCACCGGGCACGACCGCGACGAGATGGGCGCGCTGGTGTTCCTCAGCCCGGCGGCGAAGGGCGCCGATGTCCGCGGCCGCCTCGCGCAGGCGCTGCGGTCCCTGGCAGGCGAAGGCGGCAGCTCGACGCACCCCCGGCGCCTGCTGGTGATGGAGGAGCCGCCGCAGATCGACGCGGGCGAAATCACCGACAAGGGCTACATCAACCAGCGCGCGGTGCTGGAACGGCGCGCGGCGCTGGTGGAGCAGCTGCACCAGGACCCGCCGCCGCCCGAGGTCATCACGGCCTGAACGCCGGTCTGGCAAGACTGGCCGACCTCATGAGCTCTGACCGACGCAGTTATATCCCGTTCAATCCCGGCAGCGCATATCCAACGGGGGAGAATCTGTACTACGAGTGCTGCATTTGCGGCGACGTGTTGCCGTCTCTCCCCAGCGATGGGGTTGGCTGTTCGTGCCGAAACATATTTATTGACGTTGACGCGGGCAGGATGGCGGTAAGAGACGATTCAAAGATCAAATTATTCCGGAGATCGGGGACTGACGTGGAGCGTCG
>LNFM01010548.1_pt1 | contig 12956 bp, 15 predicted proteins | sample 596031 | NCBI WGS metagenome assembly LNFM01 (sample SAMN04254537, study PRJNA301005) | activated carbon metagenome | isolation source: dual media filters at the Ann Arbor, Michigan drinking water treatment plant | place: USA: Ann Arbor
CTGGCCGCCAGCCATTATGGCGGCGCGTCCCTGTGGTTCGTGGCCGCGAAGGAGGACAAGCCGAAGCTGCTGGACTGGAAGGGCAGCCACCACGCCATCGCCTTCAGCCCGGACGGCACCCATGTGGTGACCGCCATGCAGGAAACCGCTTTGCATGGCTGGCGGCTGGCGGATGGCCAGCACATGCGGATGTCCGGCTACCCCGGCAAGACGCATTCCATCTCCTTCAGCAGCCGCGGCCGCTGGCTGGCGACCAGCGGCGCGGAATCCGTGGTGCTGTGGCCCTTTTTCGGCGGCGGCCCGATGGGCAAGGCGCCGACGGAACTCGCCGGCGGGGATGAGGTGCTGTGCAGCGCCGTCGCCTGCCATCCGCAGCATGAAGTCGTCGCCGCCGGCTTCGGCGATGGGCTGGTGCTGATGGCGGAAGTGGCCAGCGGCAAGGTGGTGCCGGTGGCCCCGCCGCAGGGCTCCGCCATCACCAGCCTCGCCTGGAACGCCAGCGGCACGCGGCTGGCCTTCGGCACGGAAGCCGGGCTGGCCGGCTTCGTCGACCTTTCGAAACGCTGAGGAGGCCCGCATGCCGATGCCCGTGATCGAGACGCCCCACCTCCGCATGCCCCGCCTCGGCCTGGGCACCTGGCCGATGAAGGGCGCTGAGTGCAGCGCCTCGGTGGAATCCGCGCTGGCGCTCGGCTACCGCCACATCGACACGGCGGAGATGTATGGCAATGAGGAGGCGGTGGGCCTGGGGCTCGCAGCCTCCGGCCTGCCGCGCGGCGAGATCTTCCTCACCACCAAGATCTGGAACGACAAGACGAATGGCGCGGCGATCCGCACCGCCTTCGATGCCAGCCTGACGCGCCTGGCCACCCCCTATGTGGATTTGCTGCTGATCCATTGGCCCAGCCCGGAGCTGGATTTGCCGGATGCGCTGGCGGGCCTGGCCGCGATCCGGGCGGAGGGGCGCGCCAGGGCGATCGGCGTGTCCAACTTCCCGCCGAAGCTGTTGCAGCGCGCGATCGACCAGGGTGTGGGGCTGGCCTGCCTGCAGGTGGAATGCCATGCGCTGCTGGACCAGTCGAAGCTGCTCGGCATCTGCCAGGCCAACGGCATGGCGCTGACCGCCTATTCCCCGCTCGGCAAGGGCCATGCCCCGAATGAGCCGGCCTTGCAGGATATTGCCCGCAGGCATGGCGCGACGGCGGCGCAGGTGGCGCTGGCCTGGCTGCTGGCGCAGCCCGGGGTGGCCATGGTGCCGAAGGCGGCCAGCCCGGCGCGGCAGGCGGAAAACCTGGCGGCGCTCGAGCTGAAGCTGGATGCGGCGGATCTGGCCGCGATCGCGGCGCTGCCGAAGGATCGCCGCTTCGTGAATCCCGGCATGGCACCCGATTGGGTGCATGGCTGAGGCTTTTTTGGCGCGGCGGCCTGGAACCCTGGCCGCCCGAAGCCACTAATCCCGTATAACGCAGCGTGACGAGAAGGGACGGCCGCCATGGCGGAGCCATCGGAAGACGATCTGGACCTGGGCATCAGCCTGGAGGTGGTGGCAACACTGGTGGACCACGCCAGGGCGGTGCAGGGCACCGAGGTGGCGGACCTCGACGCCGAGGCGGAGACGGACCCCGATACCGGCGCGGTGGAGGATGAGTTCGACGAGGACAGCCTGCGGGCCGCCATCCTCGCCCTGAACGAGGATGAGCAATCGGCGCTGATCGCCCTCGCCCTGGTCGGCCGCGGCGATTTCACCGCGGAGGAATGGGAGGACGCGATCGCCCAGGGCGGCGAGCGCGACAATGGCGAGGATGCGGCCGAGATCCTGCTCGGCATGGATAATTTCGGCGACCTGCTGGCCGAGGGCGTAGCCACCTTCGGCCTGTCGATCGAAGACGTCGAGCGGTAGCTACTTCGCCGGCGGGGCGAGGACCTTGGCCGGGTGGTTGCAATGGGCCACCGCAGGGCAGCGCCAGCATTCCGGGGCGCGTGCCTTGCAGATGTAGCGGCCATGCAGGATCAGCCAGTGATGCGCGTCCCGCAGCATGTCGGGCGGGCAGCGCTTCACCAGCCCATCCTCCACCTGCCGCGGCGTCTTGCCGGCGGCCAGGCCGGTGCGGTTGCCGAGGCGGAAGATGTGCGTGTCCACCGCCATCGTTTCCTGACCGAAGGCGATGTTGAGCACGACATTGGCGGTCTTGCGGCCGACACCGGGCAGGGCTTCCAGCGCGGCGCGGTCATTCGGCACCTCGCCGCCATGCCGGTCCAGCAGAAGCTGGGACAGCGCCACCACATTGCGCGCCTTGCCCTGCCACAGCCCGATGCGCCGGATATGCGGTGCCACCCCCTCCACCCCCAGCGCGACCATGGCGGCGGGGGTCGCGGCGGCCTCGAACAGCGTGGCGGTGGCCTTGTTCACGGCGACATCGGTGGTCTGGGCGGACAGGGCGACGGCCACGAGCAGCGTGAAGGCATCGCGGAAGTGCAGCTCCGTCTCCGGCGCCGGGTTGGCGGCGGCCAGCGCGCGCAGGAAGGCTTCCGCCTGGGCGCGGTTCATCGGCCGCGCCTTGCGGGGTGCCTTGGGGGCAGGGCGGCCTGAGGGGCGGGCCGGGGTGTGAGCCGGGGCGGGTTTCGTGATTTCGGACATGGCGGAATGCCAGCCCTACCCCATACTGAAGGGGCATGTCAGCCACCGCTGAACCAATCCTGTTCGAAGCCGTCAGCACGCCCTCGCAAAGCCTCTCGGCGCGGGGCATGCGGCTGCTTTGCCTGTTCTCCGCTGCCGGCGCGGCGGTTCCGGGCGGGATGTTCCTGATACTGGGCGCCTGGCCGGTGCTGGGCTTCCTCGGCCTGGAGGTCCTGCTGGTGCTTTGGCTGGTGGCGCAGCACCGGCGCTGGAGCGCGCGCGCCAGCGAAGTGGTGCGACTGACGGAGAACCGCTTGCAGGTGGTCACTGCCGATGGCCGCGGCGGTGTGCGGGTATCTGTGCTGCAGCCCTATTGGACGCGGGTTGCGCTGGAGGAGGTGGCAGGCGGCGTCGCGCGGCTCAGCCTGGTGCAGCGCGGCCGGCGCGTGGAGGTTGGCTGCTTTCTCTCAGACGCTGAGAAACGCGATCTGGGCGAGGCATTATCCGCGGCCCTGCGCCAGTATCGCCAACCCGTTTTCGACAACCCTCAGTTGCACTAAAGGTTAACTCAGTCCGTCGGGGTCAGGCTCTTGATCAGCTCGAAAACCCGCTTGCGGACGGACGCATCGGTGATCCGGTAGTAAGCCCGAACCAGCTCCAGCGTCTCCCGCCGGTGCAGGGTATCGTCCTCAAAGCCTTCCTGCTGCTCCTGGAAACCGCCGAAACGACGGTTGCCCTGGTTGCCGCCCATCTCCGGCGGCATGTCGTCGAAGAAGAAGCCGATCGGCACATCCAGGACGCGGGAAATGTCGAAAAGCCGGCTTGCGCCGATGCGATTGACGCCCCGCTCATATTTCTGAACCTGTTGGAAGGTCAGGCCTAAGGCCTCGCCCAGCTTTTCCTGGCTCATGCCAAGAAGGGTGCGGCGCAAGCGCACCCGGCTGCCGACATGAACGTCGATCGGGCTGGGCCGATGCTCCCGTTCCGTTCGTTCGACCACGTCTTCGCTCGGGATGGCCACCAATCGCACTCCAGTCCAGGGAAGTTCCATGTCCACCCGTTGAGGGGGCCATCCTGGCCTGGGCGGAGCCGATGCAGGGGCTGGAACGGTCCCGACCAGCGGCCGAAAAAGGGGTATCCGCACAGTCACGAATTGTCAACTCTTTTGAGAAATCTCAATAAAGCTTCCAAACCCCTGGCTGCGTCGGCTCAGGGAGACGCCCTTTCACGCCCTGAGCCATTTCGCGGAACAGAACCAGCAACGGCACCTGCCGATACCAGAACGAGCAGCCCGAGAGGGATCCACAATCCCAGATAGGCGAAGGGCGTGGCCACTGCCGCGCGCGGCAATGGCGCCACCACAACCCCGGTTTCCGCCAGCCCCATCCGGGCCACGATCCGGCCGCGCGCATCGAAGACCGCCGAAATGCCGGTCTGGGCCGCCCGCACCAGCGGCAGCCCTTCCTCCACCGCGCGCAGCCGGGCGGCGGCCAGGTGCTGGTGCGGGCCGGCCGAGACGCCGAACCAGGCATCATTGGTGATGTTCAGCAGGAAACCCGGGCGGTCTGCCGGGGTCACTGCGCCGGGGAAGATCACCTCGTAGCAGATCAGCCCGCCAAAGGCCGGCAGGCCGGGCAGGCGGATGCTGCGCAGGCCAGGCCCCGCCGTGAAATCCAGCGCGGAGACGACGATGCGGATCGGCAGCAGGCCGCGCAGCGGGGTGTATTCGCCGAAGGGCACCAGATGCGCCTTGTCATAGGCCTCCAGCACCGAGCCTTGCGCATCCAGCGCCACCAGGCTGTTCCAGACCTGCGTCGCCTGGCCATCCGCGCCGAAGGTGGCGCGCACGCTGCCGGCCAGCAGCAGCGCGCCGGGCGGCAGGGGGGCGGTGGCGAGTTCGGCCGCGCGCGCATCACTGGCCAGCAGGAAGGGGCTGGCGGTTTCCGGCCAGACCACGACGACACGGTTGCCCGGCGCTTCCTGCAATGCGGTGCGGATGCCGCCGGCGGACAGCTCGATATAGCGCTGGAAGATCGGCAGGCGGTTGTCCTCCCGCCATTTCGCCTCCTGCGCCACATTGCCCTGCACCAGCACCATGGTGACGGATTCCGGCTCCGGCTCCTCCGGCCACAGCCGGCCCAGGCCGATGCCGGCGAAGACCAGCAAAGCGAGGCCGCCGCCGATCCAGCCGCGCCGTCCGGCCAGCGGCGCCAGGGCCAGCAGCACCGTGGCCAGCGACAACCCGTGCACGCCGATCCAGGCGGCGGCCTGGATCGGCAGGCTCGCAAAAGCCCAGACGGTGCCGAGCAGGTTCCAGGGGAAGCCAGTGAAGACCACGCCGCGCAGCAATTCCGCCGCCAGCCAGGCGCCTGCAAAGGCAAGCCCGGCGGGCCAGCCCGGCCTGGTGCCCTTTTGGGCGCGGCGGGCGGCGAGCGCCGGCAGGATGGTGAAGGCGCCGAGCGGCAGGGCCAGCGCCGGCACCGCGATCGGCACCAGCCACCAGAAACGCTCGACCTCGGTCAGGATGGCGTTGGTCAGCCAATGCAGGCCGGCGACATGGAAGCCCCAGCCCCAGGCCAGCCCGATCCAGGCGGCACGCCGGGCGCTGGGCGCGGCGGTGGCCATGATGAACAGGCCGGGCAGGGTGATCAGCAGCACCGGCACCAGATGGACCGGCGGCAGGGCGAGCGCGGTGACCGCGCCCAGCCCGAAGGCGGTGGCCAGGGCCCGCCAGAAGCCCGGCCCATCCAGCCGGCGCGTCAGCGCATCACGCCAGCGACCGGGGGTGGCCAGGCCGCGCAAGCGGCCCGGGGCGGCAGCGCCGCGCAAGCGGCCCGGGGTTGCAGGGCGCCGTGCCGGGGGTTGGCGCGGCGCGGCGCGAACGGGTTTCAGGCGACGCCGACCGGCGCCTGCGCCGCGGCACCCGGGCCACGGCGGCTCTGCCACAGCGCGACGAAGTCGATCGGCGCCAGCATCACCGGCGGGAAGCCGCCGTCACGGGTGATGTCGGCCAGGATGTTGCGGGCGAAGGGGAACAGCAGGCGCGGGCATTCCACCAGCAGGATCGGCTCCAGGTGCTGCTGCTCCACATTGATGGTGAAGACGCCGCAATAGACCAGCTCCGCGATGAAGCAGGGGGTGTCGCCCACCTTGGCGTCGGCGCGGATCTGCAGCGACACCTCGAACACGTTCTGGCCCTGCTCGATCGGGCGGGCCTGCACATCCAGCGCCAGGTCCACCCGCGGCTGCTCGCGCAGCGTCACATAGATCTCGGGGGCGCCCGGCACTTCGAAGGACAGGTCCTTGGTGTACTGGATATTGAGCTGCAGCGGCGGGGCCGGCTGGCCAGGGGCCTGACCATTCGGGATGGGGGAGGAAGGCGCGTTCAGGTCGGACATCTTGGTTCCCGCTCATGCGAAGATCGGTTGGCGCGGGCTACCACGCGCCACCGCGCCGGGCCAGGGTGGAAGGTGCCCCTGGCGGGTCACGGCTTGACGTGCGCCGCAAAGGCGGCGGACAGCTTGACGTGCGCCGCGAAGGCGGCACAACCCTGCCCTCGCCCAAGCAGAGTATCCCCCGATGACCCGCGTTTTCTCCGGCATCCAGCCCTCCGGCGTGCCCACCCTCGGCAACTACCTCGGCGCCATCCGCAATTGGGTGCCGATGCAGGACACGCATGAGGCGATCTTCTGCGTGGTGGATCTGCACGCCATCACCGTCTGGCAGGACCCGAAGGAGCTGGCGCGGCAGACGCGGGAAATGGCGGCCGCGCTGATCGCCTGCGGGCTGGACCCGAAGCGCTGCACCCTGTTCATCCAGAGCCATGTGCACGCCCACACCCGGCTGGCCTGGATCTTCAACTGCGTGGCGCGGCTGGGCTGGCTGAACCGCATGACCCAGTTCAAGGACAAGGCCGGCAAGGACCGCGAAGCCGCGTCCAGCGGGCTATACGTCTACCCCAACCTGATGGCCGCCGACATCCTGACCTACCACGCGACCCAGGTCCCGGTGGGCGATGACCAGCGCCAGCATCTGGAACTGGCCAACGACATCGCCCAGAAGTTCAACCACGACTATGAGGTGGAGTTCTTCCCGAAGATCGAGCCGCTGATCCAGGGGGTCGCCGCCCGCGTCATGTCGCTGCGGGACGGCACCAAAAAGATGTCGAAGTCGGACCCCTCCGACCAGTCGCGCATCAACCTGACGGATGACCACGACGCCATCGCCCAGAAGATCCGCAAGGCGCGCACGGATGCCGAGCCGCTGCCCGGCCATGCCGCGGGCCTGGAAAACCGGCCCGAGGCGCGCAACCTGGTCGGCATCCTGGCCGCCATCACCGGCACCCTGCCGGAAAACGTGCTGCGGGAGCATGAGGGCAAGGGCTTCGGCGCCTTCAAGGAAGTGCTGGTCGGCGCGCTCGTCGCGCATCTCGACCCGATCCGGAAGGAAATGTCCCGGCTGCTGGACGATCCGGGCGCGCTGGATTCCCAGCTTCGCCTGGGCGCCGACCGGGCGGAGGCGATCGCCGCGCCGATCTGCGCCCGGGCGGAGGAAATCGTGGGCTTCCTGCCGCGGCGCTGACGCCCCCCCCCTACATCCGGCTGCCGAGGAACCAGATCCAGACCGGCAGGGTCAGCACGGAGACCACATGCTCGCTGGTGGTGATCGCCGCCATCAGCGGCGCATCGCCACCCATGGCGCGCGCCATCACATAGCTGGTGGCCGCCGTCGGCAGCGCCATCAGCATCACCACGATGGCGGTGGGCAGCGGCGCCAGGCCCAGGGCGCTGGCCAGGCCGAAGGTGATCAGCGGCACCACCACCAGCTTCAGCACCGCGGTCGCCGCCTGCGCCAGCGGCCGGTCGCCCAGCCCCTTCAGCGTCAGCGCCGCGCCCACGCACAGCAGGCCGAGTGCCACGGAGGCCTGCCCCAGTACCCGCACCGTGGGGCTGAGCCCGGGCGGCAGGCCGCCGAGCAGCGACAGCGCAAAGCCCAGCGCGCAGGCGATGATCAGCGGATTCAGCAGCACCTGCCGCAGCAGCTGCCCCGGCCGCACCCGGCCTTCGCCGCCAAAGGCAAAGGCCAGCGTGGTGATGGTCTGCACCATCGGCACGATCAGCCCCGTGCAGATGGCGCAGAGCGCAATCCCGGCAGGGCCCCAGATGGCCCCGGCAATGGCGAACCCCATCAAATTGTTGAAGCGGATGCCGCCCTGGAGGATGGAGGTCATGGCCGGATGCGCCGCCCCCAGCCCGCGCGCCAGCAGCAGGGAGATGGCGGTGCCCAGCAGCAGCGCACCCCAGATCGCCCCCGCCAGGCCACCCACCGGCAGGTCCGCCAGCCGCATATTGGCCAAGGCGGTAACGATCAGGCTGGGCAGCAGCACCCAGAAGACCAGCTTCTCGATCCCCGCCCAGATCGTGTCGTCGCGCAGCAGCCGCCGGCGCAGCAGCGCGCCCAGGGCCAGCAGGCCGAAGACCGGCACGAAGGCGTCCAGCCAATGGGTCATGGGGCAAGCATCATCCGGTCAGGCGCCTCGACAGATCAGCACCCATCCTGCGGAAGCCCTCACCGCCGCGCCACCGCCACAACATAGAGGCAGGGTTGCGTGGCGGAGGGATTCTCGTAGCGGCAATCCGCCGGCGGGCCGAGCGCCAGGCAATCCCCCGGCGCCAGGCGGTGCGTCCGCGGCCCCTCATGGAACAGCAATTCGCCCTCCAGCAGCCAGATGCACTGCCCGGCCAGCAGCGTGTAGCTCTCGGCCGGATAGGGCACGACGGCGCCGGGCGGCAATTCCACCCGCACCAATTCCGGGTTGGCACCAGGCGGGGACAGCAGCCGGCGCAGATAGCCCGTGCCCGGGTCCCGCCACAGCGCCTGCCCCGCCACCCGCGCCACCACGCCGCCCGGCGCCGCTGCCTCCGCCCGCGCCAGCAGCGCGGACAGCGTCAGGCCAAAGGGGCCGGAGAGGCGGCCGAGCAAGGCCGCGGTCGGGCTGGCTTGCGCGCGTTCCACCTTGCTGATCATGGCGCGCGACACGCCGGAGCGTTCGGCGAGCGTCGCGATCGACCAGCCCCGTGCCTCACGCTCCGCCCGCAGGCGGGCGGCCAGGCGTTGTCCGGCTTCGTCCGGGATCAGATCATCTTGCATGATGGATTTTCGTCTATCATAGTTTCATCCGATCCCACGAGAGGCTGCGCCCTATGACCATCCCCCTCGGCCATAATGGCGGCCCGCCGCTGGAGGATCCGGACCCGGATGCGGGCTATCGGCTGCATTGCTGGCGCAAGGCGCATCGAAAGGCCTGGCGCAGCCCGGGGCGGGAGGTGGTGTTGCGCCGCCTTGCGCGGGCCGGGGAGCTGGGCATGAGCTACCACGCCTATACGCTCGAGATCCTGGAGCGCGGCCGCTACCTGTAGTGTCACGCGCCCGGGGTTGGGGCGGCGGCCGGCCCCTCCGGCGCGGCGCCGGCGCCGCGGGCGATGTCGCGCAGGCAGGCGGCCTCGCCCCGGCGGGCCGTGCCGATCGCCCGCGCCGCGGCGAAGGCGACGCGCAACACGGAACCGGCCGCGTCATCCCGGTAGAAGAACAGGTCCAGATGGCATTGCGGCCCTTGGTAGTGCCAGATCTCGGCATGTCCCTCCTCCCGCCGCAGCCGGGGTGCGCCGAGCCAGGCCGTGACCGCGGCAGGTGGGTGGCCCACCAGCTGGCCCGCCATGGTGGGCAAGGTCGCGGAAGTGCCCAGGGCCACGGCGCCGGATGCGGCAGGGGGCGCGGCGCGGGCCGGCGGGGAAAGGGGTGCGACGGAGCCTTCGCCCCCCGCCGCCGCGGGGCGCGGGGCGATGCCGGCCAGGCTCGCCTGGTGGGAGGCCAGGGCCTCCTGCAGCACCACCACCGGGTCGGCCGCATCCTGCTGGGCGCAGGCAAGACCCAGCAGGGGAAGCAGCAGATACGGCAGGCGCCGCAGCGACCGGCCGTATCGGGACAAGTCCCGCGACACCGGTGGGGTGCCGCGGGGTTGCATCAGCCTTCGGCGTAGGCGCGCGGCGCCGGGCCGGGGGCAACCTGCACATCGCCCAGCATTTCCATCTTGCCGGTGATCTGGCCGCCATCCTCGACCATCAGGCGACGGCAGCGGGCGGTGCCGATCACCCGGCCGGTGCCGCGGATCACGAGCTGGCCGCGCGCGGTCAGCGTGCCGTCGAAGGTGCCGGCAACCTCGGCATCCTCGACCTGGACCTCGCCCTTGAAGACGCCGGACTGGCTGATGGAGAGCTCCGTCGCCTGGATCATCTGGCTTTCGACGGTGCCTTCCACCACCAGGCGCTCGGCATCCGCCACCGTGCCTTGCAGGCTGATGCCGCGGCCGACCACCAGGGTGCGGCGATCCGGCGCCTGCGGGCGCGGCGTCGGCATGGTCGGCGCGCCGCCGGGCTGCGGGCTGCCCATCTGGCCGCCCATCTGAGGCGGACGCGGCGGGATGGCGGTGCCAGCGGGCGGCGTCGGACCCGTCGGCATGTTGGGGGTCGGCGGCTTCGGGGCGAGGCTCATGGTGGAAGCATCCCTGGTGGGTCGGTTGGGCGCGCCCAGATCGGGGTCGCGAGATGTCGGCACAATGGTCGATTGCGGGTCGGGGCTGGGCTCGGCCGGTTTCTCTTCCCGGCGACGGCCGAAGACATTCATCATCGTCCCCCTTCAACGTTGTCCCGCGGCAGCATCGCGGCCGGGCGCAACAGGCGCCTGTTGGTGCGGCGGACGCGTTGCCGACGCTCCGTACGGAAGCATCGGCTAACACGCTCCGCGCTGGTCAGACAACGCCACCCCGTGCCGCATCGGCGATTCTCCCCAACTCATCCACCGGAATTTCCGCGCGGAAAGTTCCGATGAACCATCGCGATCAGTTCCGCCCATGCAACAGATGCGTCATGGCCGCGGTGCCCAGCACCGGCACCAGCAGGTTCAGCACCGGCACCGCGGCCAGCAGCGCCAGCGCCCCGCCCAGCGCCCAGATGGCGCCGCGCCGCTGCCGGCGCAGCGCCTCCGCCGGGGCTCGGCCCATGCGGCGAAGCGCCACGCCCTCGAACAGCCCCTCGCCCAGGAAAATGGCGGCCACCGCCCACAGGATCACCACACCCACCACCGGCAACAGCAGCGACAGCGGCAGCAGCACCAGCGTCAGGCCCACCAGCCTGGCCGCCATCACCGCCGCACCCCAGGCCTGCGCCGCGGTGCCGGCACCCTGGGGTGGCGGCAGGGATGGGTAGTGCCGGCGTTCCACTGCGGCCGCCACGCCATCCAGGAACAGGCCGGCCACCGCCAGCAGCAGCGGGATGAACAGCCACCAGGCCGCCACCACCACCAGCACCGCCCCGGCCGCGGTTGCAGCGGTGGCAAGCCAGCCCTCCCCGCCCGACAGGGCACCGAGGCCCCAGGCGGAGAGCCAGGCCAGGCCCGCCAGCCCGGCCAGCGCGCCCGCGGCGCCAAGGATCAGGGGCCGCCGGAAGGCAGGATCGGGAAGCTGGCGCGCCGCCAGCAGCAGGGTTTGCAGCATGGTGGCGGAGATGGCGCGGCGCGGCGGCCGGGGAAAGCGCCCGTCCGGTCACGTGCCCTTCAGCGGCGCTTCACCTGCCGGGACTAGCTTCCGCCCCGCCCTTCCGGCAGTTTCCGCCCAATTGCACAAGGCCGCCCGACCCATGACCAACGCCACCCCGCCCACACTCGACCTGCTTGGCATCGGCAATGCCATCGTCGATGTGCTCGCCCGCGCCGAGGACGGCTTCCTGGCCGCGCAATCCATGACCAAGGGCAGCATGGCGCTGATCGACACGGCGGCGGCGGAGCGGATCTACGCCGCCATGGGCCCCGGCGTGGAGGGCAGCGGTGGGTCGGCCGCCAATACCTGCGCCGTGGCCGCCGCGCTCGGCGCCCGCGTCGGCTTTCTCGGCAAGGTCGCGGCGGATGAGCTGGGCGCGGTCTTCGCGCATGACATTCAGGCCGCCGGCGTGCGCTTCCCCACCCCGCCGCTGTCCGGCGGCGCGCCGACCGCGCGCTGCCTGATCCTGGTGACGCCGGATGGCCAGCGCACCATGAACACCTTCCTCGGCGCCTGCGTCGCCTTCGGCCCGGATGACGTGGACGAGGCGGAGGTGGCGTCCGCCGCCGTCACCTACCTGGAGGGCTATCTGTTCGACCCGCCCGAGGCCAAGGCCGCCTTTTTCAAAGCCTCCCGAGCTGCGCACGCCGCCGGTCGGAAAATCGCCCTCACCCTCTCCGACCCCTTCTGCGTCGGTCGCCACCGCGCCGCCTTCCAGGCCTTCGTCAAGGACGAGACGGATATTCTGTTCGCCAACGAGGCCGAGATCCTGTCCCTGTACGAGACGGAGGAGCTGGATGTTGCCGTGGCGCGGCTGCGGCAGGAGGTTTCCCTGGCCGCCATCACCCGCTCCGAGCAGGGCAGCCTGGTGGTGGCCGGCGCCGAGCAATGGCAGGTCGCCGCGGTGCCGACCCAGGTGGTGGACACCACCGGCGCCGGCGATGCCTATGCCGCCGGCTTCCTCGCCGCACTCGCCCAGGGCAAGCCGATGGCGGAATGCGGCCGCTGGGGCTCCGTGGCGGCTGCCGAGGCGATCAGCCATTTCGGCGCGCGGCCGCAGGCCGAGCTGAAGGCGCTCGTCGCCGGCTGACCATCCGGCCCGGCGCCCAGCCCTGCCCGGTGGACGGGGCTGCCCGGCACGGGCCGCTGCGGTTCGCGCTCGCTTTTTGACGCTTTCCGCCTTATGTGTGCGCCGCATCAAAGCCAATGGCCCAGCGAAGTGCCTGGATGACCGTCTCGTGACGGTCATGCCCGGGACGGCGGGGGTCGGCGCGAAGCAGTTTCGTTGAACTGCTCGCTGAAACTCTTATGGCCGGAACCCGGACGAACCCATGGACATTCGCAACGTCGCGATCATCGCACACGTCGACCACGGCAAGACCACCCTCGTCGACAATCTTCTGAAGCAGGCCGGCGCCTTCCGCACCAACCAGGTGGTGGCGGAACGCGCGATGGACCGCAACGACCTCGAGCGTGAACGCGGCATCACCATCCTTGCCAAATCCACCGCGGTGGAATGGAAGGGCGTGAAGATCAACATCGTCGACACCCCCGGCCACGCCGATTTCGGCGGCGAGGTCGAGCGCATCCTCTCGATGGTCGATGGCGCCGTGGTGCTGGTCGATGCCGCCGAGGGCGTGCTGCCGCAGACCAAGTTCGTGCTGACCAAGGCGCTGGCCCGCGGCATCCGCCCGATGGTCGTCGTCAACAAGGTGGACCGCCAGGACGCCCGTCCGGACGAAGTCC
>LNFM01010549.1_pt1 | contig 12956 bp, 5 predicted proteins | sample 596031 | NCBI WGS metagenome assembly LNFM01 (sample SAMN04254537, study PRJNA301005) | activated carbon metagenome | isolation source: dual media filters at the Ann Arbor, Michigan drinking water treatment plant | place: USA: Ann Arbor
CAGTGATGTTCCTGAGCAAAAAACGAAACAGGCAATCAACTACCTACCCTAGAATTAAACCACTGGAGATATTGAATTTTCAAATGATTGATAGTGTAATGGTGGAGAATGGTTTTTACCGAGTTGATTTTATAGATACGGATTGGAACAGGATCATGTCAGTATACTTTGATAAGACAAGTTATTTAATAAAGAAGCATTCGTATTCGAATAGTGGAATTGATAAGCATGAATATTATTATGATGACTATCGAGAAGAACATGGATACAAGGAGCCTTACGCTATTGAAAATTTTGTAGATGGTAAGAAGTATAAGACAATAGATATTCAACACATCAGCTATAACGTAACTATTGATCCTTCCGTTTTTGAACCTCCGGTTAACTGTGCCAACGAAGGAACGGTCCAATTGGAAAGGCGTATGGCTTTTCCTTTTTCAAAGGATTAATGTTCTGTTCGTGAAGCGTAGAGAATGCTAAACTCAACATGGCATGCTTTAAGGGTAGGCTGTCTCATTATCTTGGCGGCTTCAGTTTACATAGAGCACCTAGGCCAATACAATTCCATTTCAGCACACCTATATATTTGTTATCTTACCTGATAAATCCCATCTCTATGAAAAGCTATATATGGTTGGTCTTGATTCTGTTCATAGGCTGTGCTGAAAAGAAAGCTGACATAGCTGTGGACGTAACGAATGCACAGGTCTATTCCACTCCTTCTTTTACGGACAGCGCTTCGTTCAACAAATTACAGCAGGCTTTCCCCATCATTGAAAAGCTGTACCAAGAGTATGCAGAGAAGAATCACTTTCCGGCTATTAGCTACGGTATAGTAGCCAACGGACAATTGGTGTATGCTGGCAGCACAGGCATGGCGAATGTGACAATGAATACGAGAGCCACACCTAAAACATTGTTTCGCATTGCCTCTATGAGCAAGAGCTTTACCGCCATGGCCATTCTTAAACTTCGCGATGAAGGAAGACTAAGCTTGTCGGATGCGGTAGAGAAGTACATACCAGAAATGAAGAAGGCAGGTGTGCTCACGAGCGATGCACCTCCTATCACAGTACAACATTTGTTAACCATGTCAGCAGGCTTTCCGGAAGACAACCCTTGGGGTGATCGCCAACTGGATGCTAGCGATGAAGAATTACTACAACTACTCAGCAAAGGACTTTCTTTTTCCAATGCACCGGGCCTCGCGTTTGAATACAGTAACCTGGGCTTTGCCTTGTTGGGGAAAATCATCAGCAATATTTCAGGTGTCCCTTATCAACAATACATCACTAACACTATCATGAAACCCATCGGGATGCATGATTCCAAATGGGAGTATGCAGAAGTGCCTGCAGATCAATTGGCCTTGGGGTATCAATGGATGGATAGCACCTGGCAGGAAGTACCGCTCTTGCACGATGGTGCCTATGGTGCCATGGGCGGTTTGATTTGTTCGATTGAGGATTTCGCAAAATACATGGCGCTGCACATGGAGGCGTGGCCTCCGCGCAATGAAGAAGACAAAGGGCCGGTGCGCAGAAGTTCCATTCGTGAGATGCATCAGCCCTGGCGTTTCAATAATTTATTTACAGATGCGAGAACAAGAAGCGGAGAGCTTTGTCCAGTAGCGATAGGCTATGGCTACGGACTCGGTTGGAGAAAGGACTGTAGAGGAACAGTACGCATCTCTCACAGTGGCGGCTTACCAGGTTTTGGAAGTGAATGGCGCTTTTATTCGGAGTATGGAGTGGGTGTTGTTTCCTTTAGCAATCACACCTATGGCGCACCGGGTATGCCCAACGCGATTGCCTTGGATACGTTGATTTCCATAGCAGGCTTGAAGCCTCGCGTACTTCCTGCTTCTGCTATTCTGCAGCAGCGCCAGCAGGAGATTGTCAAGTTGTTACCAGCGTGGAGCGAAGATCAAGTCAGCATCTTCGCTGAAAACTTCTTTCTTGACGAATCGTTGGAGCGAAGAAAAGAAACAACGCAGAAGCTATTTGAAGAAGCAGGTACCATTCTAAACAGCAGAGCACTGGAGCCAGAAAATCAATTGCGTGGAAGTTTTATACTGGAAGGTGAAAAGAAAAACATTCTGATCTACTTTACACTTACACCAGAGAGAGAAGCTTTGATACAACAACTGGATGTGGAGTTGATAGGAAAGTAGTTACGCTCTTTGGATTACTGCTAACAACTCACTTTTTATTCCAGCGTATATTCACCCATGCTGCTTGTTGCGCGGGAGTAAGAAATGTCCAGGCAACCAAGCGACTTGTTTTATTCCCCTGCGACATCGTGATGGTTTTAACCTCAAGAGCACTCGCAGCCGCCAGTGTTGCATAAATCTTTTTAAGATGAGAAGATTTTGAGACCAGTGTAGAGAACCAAAAGCAGGAGGTAGAGAATTCTTTACTTTGAACGATCATGGTATGAATAAACTTTTCTTCCCCACCTTCGCACCAGAGTTCCTTCGTCTTGCCGCCAAAGTTTAAAGTAGCTTTTGTGATTCGTTTTCCTTTCAGGTTGCTGAGTTTGCGAAGGGTGCCTGCCTGCGCCTCTTGTAAAGAAGTGTGGAAGGGAGGATTGCAAAGCGTAAGATCGAAGCGTTCGTCTTTTTGAAGAATGCCTTTGAAGATATCAGTAGATTTTTTTTGTAATCGAAGCTCAATCGACCCTTTCAGAGAAGTATTTTTCTCTACGATGATGGCGGCTGATTGAAGGGCAATTGGCTCTACATCGGTGCCTACAAATGACCAGTCGTATTCTATATGACCAATGATCGGATAGATGGCATTCGCACCCACACCAATATCCAGACATTTTACGTGTTTGCCGGTAGGTATTTTGCCCTCGCTTTTACTGCCTAGAAGTTCCGCGATGTGATGAATATAATCTGCCCTGCCCGGAATGGGTGGGCATAAATAACCAGGGGGAATGGTCCAATGATCAATTCTGTAGAAGTGTTTCAGCAAAGCTTTATTCAACAACAGCACAGCCTCTGGATTTGAAAAATCAATAGATTCATCCTGGTAATCATTCAGGCGAACAAAAGGTGCTAGCTCCGGGCAGCTCTTAATAAGAGCTTTAAAGTTATAACGCTCGCGATGCTTGTTGCGCGGATGCAAACCGGATTTCTCGCTTGGATGTTCTTTCTTTTTAGGAAGCATCGGTGATAATTGGAGACACTAACTGTGTATGTTTAGTAGCGTAAGGTAAGTTTTTGGAATAGACAGTCAAAGTATTTGCAACCAGCTAGTGATTGATAATAATGTTAAAACGAAGTTAGGTGCTGTGAGATTAAGTAACATTCTGTGGGAAACGATTCCTGAGTGATAGAAAGTAAACGTTGACTCAGGAGGGATAGATTAAATTATACAGGAGGAGAGCGATAAATGTGTCTGGAGCAGAGTAAGATTTATAGAAGTGTAATTCTTCCTCATCAAAGTATTCAGAATATCTAAAAGGAAATACACAACATCACAAAAGGTGAATGTGACTAGAAGTAATTTGCATACCTATATTAAAAATCTTGAGAGTTTTGTTCAGAGAGTTGATGGTAACGGGTTAAAAATTGTAGGTAGAACAAAATAAATGGAGCAGCGCTACTGAGTAAAGTGCTTTTTTGACCCAAGGTGTTTTGTGGGCCAATGCGAGAAAGCATTATATCTATGAGAAGAAATGAAGATCGGGTAATTCGAATTACAAAAGCTGCCAAAAATTGTGAGTAGCACTGACTAGAAAGATTGATTTTTGGAAAATTCTAAAACGATTCTTATCATTGCCGCGTAACGAGTTGTGCAGTAAGTTTTCTCCGGATAACCCATTTAACCTAACCAATCTCTATGAGAAGCCGAACGTATGTCCTGGCATGTGTTGCTTGTTTTGCTATTTCTAACTTTTCATTTGGCCAAAGTGTTGATCCTCTTACAGGACAGGCAATTGTACAGATACCCTTAGGCGGTGTTAATGCACTAGACTTAGGTGCTTCCGTTGGAATCGCGCATCATGGTGGCGCCTTGCGTGTCAATGAGGGGCCAGGGTCTGCAGGGATGGGGTGGAATCTTGTAGCCGGAGGAAGTGTTACCCGCGAGGTAAGAGGACTTCCAGATGATTATAATAATGTCAATGACAATCGTAAGGGATGGCTGCACAATGGTGGTATAGCGTATGCCATTCAAAATTACGCATCACTTCCTGATGATAATCTAACAGATTGTACTGACGAAGGCCCAGCATGGAGTTATCTCAATAACACACTTGCATTTCAATACGATTCCGAACCAGATATATACTATTTCAATGCACCAGGTATTTCTGGAAAATTTGTATTTGGAGTAGATGGTCAGCCAAAACTTATACCGTATCAAGATCTGGCAATCAGCTTTAATGCCGGTAGTTTTGTAATTAAAACTAATACAGGTACAACCTATTACTTTTCATTACCTGTTTGGATAACTAGACAAGCTGAAAAATTTGATGAGGATTACACAGTCAGTCATTTTAAGCACAATTATACCCTTTACACGCAACCCTTAACTTTTGTTTCTTCCTGGAATCTTACAAGTATTTCTAGTGCCACAACTGGTGCCAATGTTGCATTTACCTATTCTCAAGAGAGAGAAACAATGGGTTCTCAGTACATCACAGCGATCAAGCCCGGCTATACTGATCAAGTAGATACTACCTATTACATCAAGGATCTGGTGAGCCCACATGTGCTAAATCAGATTACTTTAAAAGGATATACAATTTCATTTTCATGGGCGAATTCACTTATTCAAAATGTAACGATAAGCGAAGGTGAAACCGGAGAGACAAAAGCATATGACTTTGTCTACAAGTCAGTTAGTTCCTCCTATGAAGGCCAGTTTCCGCTAGTTAGTAAACCCTTCCTAATGCAAGTGAAACAGCGAAATGCCTGTACTGCCTTTCCTTCTTATGCATTTTCGTATCATGGGTTAGACACCGTTAGCAATAGAATCCCTATCCCTTGGAAAACTGGATGGGGAGAAGATCACTACGGATTTTACAATGGACAAATAGGTAATAAAAATGTGCCAACTGTTTACTTCTACCAAGATGAGGCAGGTGCAAGACGCTTTCGAGTTACCCCCATTTCAGGAATGACATATGCTCCATTGCTGCAAGGGGGCAACAGAAGTGTAAATGCATCATTTCTTCAGTATGGTGCTCTTGTAAAGATTTCTTATCCAACAGGAGGAGTTACCAATTTCATTTATGAACCAAACAAGTATTTTGACACATCTACAAATGAAGAGTTGTTGGGCCCAGGTCTTCGTGTCGCTAGTGTTTATACAACAGGAGGTGAGGCTGCCTATGGAAAGCTAACCTATTCAGGTGCTTCCACATGGCATACGATTTGGAGATCTTATAAGTATGTCACCTCAGAAGGAGGTACTGTAACCAGTGGTAAGATTCTTTACCCACCGGTCTTTGCCTACACCAGAGGCGATTCGATCTACCGAAGTCAGTCTGATCTTGGCCCAGGTTCTTTTGTAATGTACAGTCGAGTGAAGGAGGAAATTTCCGGACAAGGATATCGTGTATATGAGTTTGATGTGCCTAATACATATCCTGATCCTTCCTCAACACTTAGTAAAGTAGCAAGACCTTCGGGCACCTGTACAACGGGATTTTTGAAAAACGGTGCCTACACATTTCCCTATGCTCCTATTGCTGATTGGGGTTTTAAAAGAGGAATGCTAAAAAGAGTTTCTGAGTATACGGAGGGCAATGTGCTTACGCAACAAAGGCGAATGACCTATATCACACCACAGGCGAATAGTTCAATTAAAGGCTTGAGGTATGAGGCCATGACCAATACTGCGGGTACTAACAGTTATTTCTTTAGTCTATATGAGATACCAATCCAACAGTCGAAAATCCTTTCTCAAGAAATTGTCAAAGTAATAGCCGATGCGTCACCTGCTGACTCAATTAAGACAACTACAGCCTACGCCTACAATAGTAAAAACATGATTACGTCAACGACCCAAACTCAGGCAGATGGAGGGACATTGGTGGATGTTGTTAAATACGTAGATGATTATGCTATAACTACTCCTCCGGTTGGTGACCAGCAGGCAAATGCGATTTATAAGATGAAGACTACGAATCGCTATGGAGAAGTGATTGAGACGCACCGAAAGTTTACTCCGGCAGGAGGAACAGAGCAGGTAATGGGAGCAAGCCTGACGGTGTATAAGGATTATGGAACCTATGTTTGGCCACATCAGATAAAACAGCTTCCCCAGGGGCAAGCATTCACTCCGTCTTCGCTACATCCTTTTACACAAGCCTTTGTTTCGGATGCCGATTATTTTTTGAGTACTACGATGGAATATGAAAATGGCTTGCCGGTAACGCAAACAGGTACTTCTCAGGTAATCAGCAGCACAATTTATTCTGCTAACACCACATTGCCTCTTGCCAGCTTGGTTCACTGTAAGGCAGAGAATGTTGTATACGATGATTTTGAATTCACGAGCACACGTAGCTTGGCATCCAACGGCACCCCTCCTGCGGCTCCTTCCCGGACAGGGCTGAAGGCCAAACCGCTGAACAATACTTATACACTGACAAAGACGGTTGTGAAGGGTGAAAATACGTATCGAATTTCTTGTTGGGTGTATGCCACCCAAGCTGGTGCCCTTACGGTGAATGCAAAGAACGGAAGTACAACTGTAGCATCACAAAATTTGAACTACACCACCCTCAATCAATGGATCTATCTTGAATCAGAATTGAATGTAGCAGCAGCTCCGTCAACGTTTACGCTTGAAGTCTCCAGCAGCTCAACTGCACTGCTTGATGATTTTCTGGCGCTGCCAAAATCCGCCCGAGTTTCCTTGCAAACACATTTGCCCCTTACCGGCCCTACCTCACAAACCGATGACCGAGGAAATAGTACTACCATTGAGTATGATGGCATGGGGCGTAAGATGAATGTTTTCGATAAAAATAGAAACCTTGTGGAAAGAACAGAATACGGTCTGCAAAGACAAGGTAAAATTGAATTGAAGGCCACCTTTACAGCCAATGTTCCACGTTATGAAATGGGAGAAGCCATTACGTTTACAGCAGCGGCACCCAATTGCATAGCTAATGTTACTTATAACTGGACTTTTATAGACTATGAGGGGAATCAAACAACCGCCACGGGTGCTTCTATTGTTAAAACTTTTGATAGGTATGGGGAATATCGCATAACATTAACAGCAACAAGTGCAGGATATGCGACAGCAACCTTTACAGAAGCAGTATGCGTTTTCTTGCCAGAAGTTGGAGGAGCAACGCTTAGCGTTTCCCCTAACACAACGGTTTACCAGTGCAGTACTACTGGTGACCGAACTAAAACATTTACTGCCAGTATACCTGGATGGAATCCGGCAGGAAGTTTCCAGCCGCAGGTTACGTGGTTCATTACAGATATTAATGGAGTATGGCTGGATATCTCCTATTACAATACTGTGTACGGTGGTGTTACAATTAATGGACGACAACTTACTGTTGTCTCTCCTTTTTATACCTATCAGGTAAAAGCTATCATTTCGGCACCCGAATTTCCTTTGGACTTAATCAGTCCTGCTTGTAATGCACAATTTAAGCAGCAAATAGTACTTGCTGGAGTAAACTACATTAATAATAGCCCTTGTCAATAATGAAATCTTATACTATAGCAATCACCATCTTTCTATTTTTTATAAACACGCATGTGCAGGCACAAGATGCTGATAGTGACAAGTTGCGCTGGGTGATTAATGGGTTAAAGGATTTGAATAGTAACTCGAGTATGTCATACTCAGGAGCCTTTGTTACTGATGGCACAAAATCAATTGAGTGGCACCAAACTGCTGATGAGATGACTCTTCAAGTTATCAGCGTAAGTGGTAGTTGGTCGGATGTTTCAGAACTAGGGAGCAAAGTATTCAGCATTAGTGTTGATGATGTGTCCGGTACGATTACGTTTAAAAAAGATAGTACAGGGACATTCGTGCTATTGAATTTATCTAATGGATTGAAGCACCGCTATACCGTTTCTAAAATTGAATTGCTTGATTAATTGATCTGATTTCTATGTCAATAAAAATAGCTACGAATTTTGATATGATGAGTAAGAAGATGAGCAAAATGTCTCAACCAAAGAGAAGCACTTCTTTTAGTATTTACCTTCTTGTTTCTGCCTTTGTTCTTTTAGCCAATGTGGGATTTGCGCAGATCTCTGGTCCCACGAGTCCAGCTCCTGGGGTTTCTACTAACTATTCCTTTAATAATGGAACAATCTATCCATCTCCAAGCTGGGCCATTACAAATGGAACTATTATAAGTTCTACATCAAGTGGTACTTATTTTCAAGTGACTGTGCAATGGTCAACATCAGGGGCTGGCACTCTAAGTTTCAAAAACAGAACGACAGTTATTTCGACCCTTAATGTAACAGTATGCTCAGTTCCATTAGTCTATTCTATTGGAGGTGGAGGTAATTACTGTGCAGGTAGCGGTGGAGTAACCATTACACTAAGTGGTTCGCAATCGGGAGTAAATTATCAGCTATTTGTAGGGGCCCAAAATAAGAGCACCCTTGCTGGTACGGGTGGTGCCTTGACTTGGACGGGGCAAACCTCTATTGGTAATTATACCATAGTAGGAACAAACGCAAGTAGTGGCTGTGCCTCTAACATGAGTGGTAGTGTAAATGTAAACACCAGTGCTTTACCGACAAGTTATACGGTGGGTGGTGGTGGAGGTTACTGTAGTGGAAGCAGTGGACCCACCATTTCTTTGAGTGGTTCTGAAGGTGGTGTAAATTATCAATTACAAATTAATGGCGCCAACAGTGGTGGCCCTATAGCAGGCAATGGTTCGGCTTTGTACTGGGGAGGCCAAACAACTCAAGGTACTTATATAGTTATTGCCACCAATGCATCTACAGGATGTGCAAGAACCATGAGTGGAAGTTCTAGTGTTACTGTATATGCTACTCCTACAATTTATTCGATGGGAGGAGGTGGAAGTTATTGTAGCGGGACGGGTGGCGTAACCGTAACACTAAATGGGTCCCAAGCAGGAGTAAATTATCAATTAAGAATTAATGGTGGTAATTCAGGAAGCCCTGTTGGAGGAACAGGCGGTTCACTAAGTTGGGCAGGTCAAACTTCTGGAGGTACCTACACCGTAGTGGCGACCAACGCCTCAACAGGTTGTGCGAGTACGATGAGTGGTAGCGCTTCTGTTACTGAAAACACTATGCCTTCAACCTACACTGTAGGAGGAGGTGGTTCTTATTGTCAGAATGGTGCAGGTTTAAGTATTACCTTAAATGGATCGCGCGATGGAACAAACTACCAACTAAAATTTAATGGTAGTAACGTTGGTTCGCCACTAGCTGGATCTACTGGCAATACCTTGACTTGGCCAAATCAAACTTCTGCCGGTAACTATACTGTGCAAGCGATTGTCGCGGCAAGTGGTTGTAGTTCTACAATGAGCGGAACGGCCTCAATTGCTATTAATCCACTCCCTTTAAGTTATTCAATTGGCGGTGGCGGTAGTTACTGCAGCGGAGGAAGTGGGGTGACTGTAAGTCTGGGTAGCTCACAAGCGGGAGTTGAATATCAATTAAAAATTAACGGAACGAACGCAGGCTTTGCAAAAGCAGGAACAGGAGCTCATATTAGCTGGGCAAGTCAAACCACTGCGGGTAACTATACCATAGTAGCAACAGACGCCACCACAGGTTGTACCCAAGCGATGAGTGGCACAACTGCGGTCTCCATTAATCCCCTGCCTGCCGTTTCAACGGTAACTGGTGGTGGTAACTTTTGCAGTGGAGGAAGCGGGGTAAATATTTCATTGGGAGCTTCACAGACCGGTGTCAATTATCAATTAAAGGTCGGAGGCTCCAATACAGGGACTGCTCTGGCAGGAACCAATGGAGCATTATCCTGGGCCAATCAGACAACTGCTGGCGTGTATACGGTTCTTGCTACGAATGCAAGCACAAGTTGTAGTCAAGCTATGAGTTCAAGTGCAACAGTTGCTGTTAATCCTGTTCCGGTAACGTATACCACTAGTGGTGGTGGTAGTATTTGTAGTGGAGCGAGTGGATTGCCTATCACCTTAAATGGTTCGGAGAGTACTGTTAACTACCAATTAAAAATCAACGGTGTTAACTCAGGGTCTCCCATTACTGGGAATGGATCAACCTTGAATTGGCCAACGCAAACCACACAAGGCACCTACACTATTGTAGGAACCATTGCTTCTTCAGGATGCTCAACAACCATGACTGGCAGTCCTTCGATTACTGTAAATCCAACGCCTTCTGTTTTCACTGTAAATGGTGGAGGAAGTTTTTGTAGCGGTGGTGCAGGCCTGACGGTCGGGCTGACAGGCTCGCAGACTGGAGTGAATTACCAACTTAAACTGGGAGGAGCGAACAGCGGGAGTCCGGTAGCTGGAACGAATGGGGCGCTAAGTTGGCCAAATCGAACAAGCGCGGGTACATATACGGTTGTTGCCACAAGTGGCGCTGGATGTACTCAAACAATGTCAGCTAGTGCAGTAGTCGTGGTGAATACACTACCGATTGTTTATGCAGTTAGTGGTGGTGGTGAGTTTTGCAGTCAGGAGAGTGGAATGCAGGTAAAACTTCTTCAATCTCAGGTAGGTGTTAATTATCAGTTAAAATTAAATGGAGCAGCGATTGGAAACGTTGTAGCCGGTATGGGGCCTGAGATATATTGGCAGAATCAAACAGCAGAAGGAACATATACAGTTCAGGCAACTAATGCTTCAACAGGCTGTAGCCAGAACATGTCTGCTTCGGCAACCATTGTAGTGCGACAAAGTCCACAGATTTCACTTTCGGGTACACCTGTACTGGTGTATGGTAAGCAGCCGGTTACACTTTCAACTACTGGCACTTATTATTCCTATCAATGGAAAAACAATGGTGTTGACATCAGTGGGGCTACAAGCCAAAACTGGGTAGCCGACAGGGCAGGACAGATTACCGTTTCTGTTAAAAGCTCTGTTTCTTCTATTGCCTGTTTGTCATCTCCACAAGGAATTGTTACAAATACTGGCAGCCAACCCGCACCCGTAAACTTTGTAAGCTCTACTAGAATTTTAAAAGAGGGCCTTACCAGCAATACATCCTTATACTCTTTAACGGCAAAGGAAGTTTCCCAAACTATATCCTATCAGGATGGAATAGGCAGAACCTTTCAGACGGTAGGGGTGGGTATGAGCGGAGATCAGAAGGATTTGGTTGTACCCATTGCTTATGGAAAACAAGGATTGGCAGACACCACCTACCTGCCTTATGCAACGGATAGCAAGGATGGTCGCTTTCGTTTGTTCGCAATACGAAATAGCTCAGCACAGTATTCGGGTAGTGAGCAAGCCAGTTTCTACACCAATGCCAATAAGGTGGCGCACGACAACTTTCCCTATGCCAGAACCATTCATCGTCAGGCGCCCGATGCACGAGTAGTGGAACAAGGAGCGCCCGGTGCCGATTGGCAGCCAGGCACCAACCATACCGTGAAGAATGAAGTCATACTTAACACAGTAAGTTATCCTGTGCTTCGATGGAATGCAGATGGTACATCAACAGGCTCTTATCCTGTAGGAAAAGTGATGATGAGCTCGACCACAGACGAGAATGGAAATCTTGTGCGCAGCTATACCAATGCGCAAGGCCAATTGGTATTAAAGCAAGTAGAAGCAGCAACAGGTGTTTGGTTGCAAACCTATTATGTATATGATGTGTACGGCAGATTAAAATACCAGGTGTCGCCCAAAGCCGTGAGCTTACTGGATGACACACCTAATTTGGAAGCAGATCTAAATCTTTCAGAGTTAATTTATAAATATACCTACGACAGCATTGGCCGGGTGGTGGAAACGAAGGTGCCGGGAGCAGCTGTACAGTATACCGTGTACGATAAATTGGGCAGAGTGGTACTGACGCAGGATGCCAACCAGCGTGCTTCCAATCAGTGGTTGGCCATTAAGTACGACTATTTGAACAGACCTGTGTATAGTGGACTTTATACAAATACCACACAGACAACTCGTGTGGCCGTGCAGAAGTTATTTACCAACGCAACAGGTCCTTACTATGAAAAGCCAGAAGTCAATTCAACCTACCACGGGTATAGTAGTATAGTATTCCCTACGAATATTAGCCCTCTTACTTTTAACTACTACGATTCGTACGACTTTGACAGGAATGGCAGTGCGGATTATACCTACAACCCTAGCGATTATCCTTCTGCTACACAAACCTCGCTGCGTGGTTTAGCCACCGGTAGCAAAAAGTTGATATTGGGTACTACCAATTGGCTAGTGTCTGTAGTGTTCTACGATACATACGACCGGCCTATTCAAACACAATCCAATAATCATAAAAATCTGGCAGTACAAGATCGAACAAGTGTATTGTACGATTTTGCTGGACACATGCTGGAAACAAAGAGTACACACAATGGAGGCACAACAGTTAGCGTAAGGCAACGCTATACCTACGATGATACATGGAGAACGATTGCCATTCATCACTCCATCAACGGAAGTGCCGAACAACAGGTGGTTGCTTATGAGTACAACGCTTTGGGTCAAGTGGTAGATAAAAAACTCCACTTAAGCAATGGTGGCACTACGTGGTTGCAGAGTGTAGATCTTCGCTATAGTATTCGTGGCTGGTTGAAGTCGATCAATAATGCTCAACTGGTATCGGATGGTACCACCAATGATGAGAACAATGATTACTTTGGAATGGAATTGTTATACAATACACCGGCTTCAGAATCCGGGTTGGGCAATACTCCGTATTACAATGGTAATATTTCTGCTATCAAATGGAAGGAGGTAGGAACGGGCAGCGGTGCTGTAGGTCAACGTTCCTATACCTATGCCTATGA
>LNFM01008646.1_pt1 | contig 12953 bp, 11 predicted proteins | sample 596031 | NCBI WGS metagenome assembly LNFM01 (sample SAMN04254537, study PRJNA301005) | activated carbon metagenome | isolation source: dual media filters at the Ann Arbor, Michigan drinking water treatment plant | place: USA: Ann Arbor
CGCCGTGCTCAGGTAGTCGAGGTAGCTGCAAAGGGCTTCGCTGGGGGCGCGTTCCGGGGAGGGCACGGCGCCAAGCTTGGACTTGGTGTTCTGGGTCGTCATGTCGGTCTTCCTCTGGGCACCCGGGGTGCCGTTGGTTGGATAATGTGAGAGAATTTTTGCTGCACTGCAAACCTGGTTGACATATATATGCGGTTTGCATATAGGTGTCAACGCTCCAGGCGCTTTTTTTTTCCCATGACGAGGTGTCAGTGAACGAACAGACTTCAGCCGGCCCCGGCCTCAGGCCCAGCGGCGACATGCTGACAGCCCACCTCCTCGCCCTGCTGAAGGGCTGGTCGGCATATGGCTACGAATTGACCCAGCGGCTCGAAGCGGCCGGTTTCGGCGACCTCAACAAGGGCTCGGTGTACCGCCTGTTGCGCCAGATGGAACGCAGCGGGCTGGTGTCCTCGAGCTGGGACACCTCCGCCGACGGCCCCGCGCGCCGCGTGTACTGCATGACCCAGGCTGGCAGCCTCTTTCTCAACAACTGGTTGATTTTCCTCGACGCGCACCGCCGCGGCCTCGAGCAACTGGCCGGCCTTGGCGGCGGCCCTGCCGCCAACAGCGACAGCCCGGGCGGCAGCGCCGGACGAAAGAAGACCTCATGAGCGTCATTGTCGAAAAGAATGTCGCCGTCGCCCTGCGCGACGGCATCACGCTGCGCGCCGACATCTACCGGCCGCAGGCCGAAGGCCGCTACCCGGTGCTCCTGCAGCGCACGCCCTATAACAAGGAGCTGTGGCCGATCACGGCGATGACGCTCGACCCGATCCGGGCCGCCGCCGCGGGTTACGCGGTCGTGATCCAGGACGTGCGGGCGCGCTGGGCATCCGAAGGCGACGTGTTCTTCCCGTACCGCGACGAAGGCGACGACGGCTACGACACCCTCGGCTGGGCCGCGGCGCAACCGTGGTCCAGCGGCGTCGTCGGCTGCTACGGCCTGTCGTACATGGGCGGGACCTCGTGGCTGGCCGCGGCGTCGGGCCATCCCGCTTTGCGCGCGATTTCACCGACGACCGCGCCGAACGATTTCTACCACGATCACTTCTGGCGCGGCGGCGCGCTGAACATCGGCCTCCTGGCCATGTGGGCGATGCGCGCGATCGGTCCCGCGGCGCTGATCCGCTCGCGGCCCCAGCCGGCGGATTTCTTTCCGCTGCTCGTGCAGTTGATCGACGACATCGACGATTTCGAGGAAGTGCTGCGCGCCCTGCCGCTCGATCGCTTCGCGCCCGGCCGGCCGGACGACGACCGCTTCGTGCCGTTCTTCTATGAATTCATGCGCCACCCCGAGCCGGACGCGTGGACGCGCAGCCTGCTCGTCGCCGGCAGGCACCATCAGGTCAAAGTCCCGAGCCTGTCGATCGCGGGCTGGCACGATCTGCTGCTGAACGCGGATCTGCAGCATTTCCGCGCGATGCGCGACACTGCCGGCAGTGACGAGGCCCGGCGCGCGAGCCGGCTCGTGATCGGCCCGTGGGCGCACGCGATGTTCCACAATGTCGTCGGTGATCTCGACTTCGGGTTCCGGGCGAACGGGATGCTGCTCGACCTGAAGGAAGACCTCACGCGCTTTCAGCTGCGCTGGTTCGATCGCTGGCTCAAGGCGCAGCCGAACGGCATCGACGACGAAGCGCCGGTCAAAATCTTCGTGCAGGGCGCGAACCGCTGGCGCGACGAACACGACTGGCCGCTGTCGCGCGCGCGCTATCGGCCGTGGTATCTGAATGGCGACGGCAGTTTCGCGCGCGAGCGGGGTCGCGACGATGGGGAGGCGCGCAGTTTCGTCTATGACCCGGCCGATCCATGCCCGACCAGCGGCGGCGGCCTGCTGTTGCCGGCCCAGTACACGCCGGGACCGGTCGACCAGCACCGCATCCTCGGCCGTCGCGATGTGCTCGACTACACCTCGGCTGTCCTCGCCCGCGATCTGGAGGTCACCGGCCCCGTGCGCGCCGTGCTGCACGTGACGACCAGCGGGCGGGACACCGACTTCATCGTTAAATTGTGTGATGTGCATCCCGACGGACGCTGTTACAACGTCTGTGATGGCATCCTTCGCCTGTCGTTCCGCGATGGCCAGACGCGTCAGGCGGTGGAGCCCGGCGAGCGCCTGGCGATCGAGGTCGACCTGTGGTCGACGTCGATGGTGTTCAAGGCAGGCCATCGCTTGCGCGTGCTCGTGACGTCCAGCGATTTTCCGCGCTACGACCGCAACCCGAACACGGGCGAGCCGGCGCATCGCGCGACACGCTTCGAACCCGCGCTGCAGCGCGTGTTCCACACGGCAGATGGCGCGTCGCACCTGATCCTGCCGGAGATTGAGTCGACAACCTGAGCGAAGAGGACCGATTGCCATGCTTGCCTACCTGCTGCCCGGACTGTTCGCGCTGCTGGTGGCAGGCTACTTCATCGAGCCCACCCCCTACGTCAACACCGCGCTGCGCCTGCAGCGCCGGCTGGCCGGTCTGAAAACGAAGTCGGTCAGGATCGGCAGACATCATGTGGTCTACATGGAGGGCGGTCGCGGCGATCCGCTGCTGCTGCTGCACGGTTTCGGCGCGACGCGCGACAACTGGCTGCTGCTCGCGAAGGAACTGACGCCGCACTTCCGGGTGATCGCACTGGACCTGCCCGGCTACGGCGAGAGCGACCGGCACCCGTCGGCGGTGTACTCGCTCGGCGCCCAACTGAAGCGGATCGATCGCTTCGTGCGCGCGCTCGGGCTCACGCGTTTTCACCTGGGCGGCAATTCGATGGGCGGCTATCTGGCCGCGCATTACGCGCGCGAACACCCCGCCGAAGTGCAGAGCCTGTGGTTGCTGGCTCCGGCCGGTGTGGTCAGCGCCGAACCCAGCGAAGTGCTGAGCGCGCTGGAACGCGGTGAGAACCCGCTGCTCGTCAACAGCGAGGCTGATTTCGCCCGCGTCATCGACCTGTGCTTCGTGCGTCCGCCGTACACGCCGAAGGGGTTCCTCAAGGTGTTCGCCGCGCGCTCGATGGAGGACGCCGAATTCCACGCGCGACTGTTCGACGAACTGTTCCGCGACCCGCGCTCGTTCGAGGACAGCCTGTCAGGGATGACGACGCCGACCCTCATCACCTGGGGCGAACGCGATCGCATCCTTCACGCCTCCGGCGCGCCGATCCTCCACGCCCTGCTCCCGGCCAGCGAACTGCACCTGATGCCCGACACGGGGCACGTGCCAATGGTCGAGAAACCGCGCGAATCCGCCGCCGCTTTCCTGAAATTTCAGCGCGGCGGCTGAAGCATTTCCTGCAGTCGCCGCGCGACGCCATCACCGACTTCGCGCAGCTGTGCGCTGATAGCGGCACCCGCGGCGTCGCCGTCGCCGTCGATTATCGCGCGCCGGATCCTCGCGTGCGCCTGCTTCACGGGCCGGCTGAAATACAGCGAACCGAATGCGATGCGGATGAAGAAATCGCTGCGATCCCACATCCCGGCCGCGACCGCGCAGGCGAGCGGCGCGCGCGCATAGCGATGGATCGCGGTGTGGAACTCGAGATTAAGGCGGCGGTAAGCGGGATCGCGCGCCGCCGGTGAGCCGGCCCCGCGCAGCGCGCGATCGATGTCGGCGCACAGGGCCTTGAACTCGACGACGTCGGCGTCCGTGCGGCGCAGGGCCGCCAGCCGTGTGACACAACCCTCGACCGCGGCAAAGAGTTCGAAGAAGTCGCGGACCTCCTCCGGCTGCGGCCGCGCCACGCGGCAGCCGACCTGCGGGATGATCTCGACGAAACCCTCGGCATCCAGCCGCTTCAATGCTTCCATCACCGGCACGCGGCTGCAGGAGAGATCTGCCGCGATGTCGACCACCGACAGCCGCTCGCCCGGCGCGAGTTCACCCTCCAGCAGGAGCTGCATCAGATGGCTGTAAGCCGCCTGCGCCAGCGCGGCAACCGGCGCGCCACCGCGCCGCGTGGGACGAATGGGAAAGCGTGTACCGACCGCGCGCGTCATGAGCGTGCTCCGTGTCTTGCGTTCGTCAGCGACCCGATGATTTAATCTGCATACTAATATATTAGTTCCCGATCGGGGAACATGTCATCACAGGAGAGCCTTCATCATGAAAATCCGTCTCGGCGCCTTCATTCTGCCGAGTGCCGGCGCGCCGCCTGCTGCCTTCGAACGGGGTTTCGCCGGCCAGAATCCGAACTATTACCAGGCGGCGCTGCGCGACTGCAGCCGGCTGCTGACGCAGCTCGATGACCTGGGCTTCGACTTCGCCGCCTTCTCCGAGCATCACTTCCATCTCGAGGGACTCGAGGTGTCGAACAACCCGGTGATGCTCGGCGCATGGGCGGCGATGCTGACGAAGCATCTGCGCATCGGCCAGATGGGCAACGTGCTGCCGGCCCGCAATCCACTGCTGCTCGCCGAAGACCTCGCGATGCTCGATCACTTCAGCGAAGGCCGCATGATGGCCGGTTTCGCACGCGGCTATCAGGCACGGCATGTCGCGACGATCGGGCAGAAGCTCAACGCCCATTCGACCGCCGCCAACGACCCGCAGTACGCCGAGCACGATCGCGTGAACCGCGAACTGTTCGTCGAACACTACGAGATCATTCGCAAGGCGTGGGCCGAGCCGCTGTTCAGCCATCAGGGCAAACACTGGAAGCTGCCGCCCCCGGGCATCCAGTGGAACCATCCGGCCACTCGCCACATGGCGCCCGGCATGATCGACGACGACGGCCAGCTGGTGAAGATCGGCATCGCGCCGCAGCCACTGCAGGACCCTTCGACGATCGAGGTCTGCATCCCGTTCACGATGAGCCCGGCGACGATCGAATGGTCCGCGCAGCAGGGCGTCACGCCGATCATTTTCACGCCGATCGAGCCGCTCGCGAAGGGCTGCCTGGACCTCTACCACAGCGCCGCGCAGCAGGCCGGACGCAATCTCGCCTGGGGCAAGGGCGTCGGTCACTTCCGCGAGATCGTCGTCGCCGACACGGACGCCGAGGCCATCGCCGTCATGGAACGCGGCCTCGGCTACATCTGGACACGCTGGCACGACTGGTTCGGTTTCAACGAGGCACTGCGCTACCCCGGCGAGACAGGCGACATTCCGAACACGCCGGCCTGCGTCCGCGAGCGCGGCTACTCGCTGTGCGGCTCGGTCGACACCGTGGCCCGCGCGCTCGAGCACATGATCGAGACCCTGTCCCCCGAGATGATCGTGCCGTGGATCTCGGCGGGTCCGGCGCCGATCGACGCGCTGCTGAAAAGCAACGAACTGCTCGTGCAGAAAGTGCTGCCCAAAATAGGCATCGAGCTGACCCGATTCAAACCCACCCTGCGCGGTGACGTCACCGCGCCCACCTGGCGTCGCTAGTCGACGCCGCCCAGGAGACAGACATCATGGCAGTCCGCACCGGACAACAATTCATCGAGGGCCTGCGCGACGGACGCGAGGTCTGGTACAACGGCGAGCGCATCGCGGACGTCACGCGGTTCGCGCCGTTCGAAGCATCGATCAAGGCGCTCGCCAATCTCTACGACCTGCAGCACGACCCGAAGTATCGCGACATCCTCACCGTCGACTGCCCGGAGTTCGGCGAGCGCATCGCGCGCCCCTTCGAAATGCCCCGCACACGTGAACAGCTGGCGCTGAAGCGCGAATCCTATCGAATCTGGGCCGAGGCGACCTGCGGCATGATGGGCCGCAGCCCCGACTTCCTGAACGTGATGATGGCTTCGCTGGCCGCGAAACGCAGCTTTTTTGCCGAATTTTCGCCCGCCAGAGCCGAGGCGATGGTGAACTACTACCGGCATGTCGCGAAGCACGATCTCTTCCTCACGCACGCGCTGCTCGACCCGCAACTCGATAAGGGCAAGGCACGCCACCAGCAGAGCGAGCCTGACATCTGCCTGCGCGTGATCGATCGCAACCAGGACGGCCTGATCCTCCACGGCATCAAGCGCATCGCGACCGCAGCGCCATATGCCGACGAGATTCTCGTGTGGCCATTCCCGCCGACCTTCCAGCCCGGCGAAGAACCCTATGCGAACGTGTTCGCGATCCCGATGAACACGAAGGGGCTCAAAACGCTGTGTCGTCCTTCGTTCGCGCATCCGGGTGCCCGTCACGACTATCCCCTGTCCTCGCAGTTCGACGAAATGGATGCGACGGTGGTCTTCGATCACGTGCTCGTGCCCTGGGATCGCGTGTTCCTGCACGAGGACATCCGCTTCCTGAATCGCATGTACAAGGACTCGCGAATGCGCGAGCTGACGGCGCATCAAACCAATGCGCGCCTCGAGACGAAGCTCGGGTTTCTCTATGCGGTCATTCTTCGCATGGCAGAAGTTTCCGGTATTGCCTCAAGACCGGATATCATGGAGCTGCTGGGGGAGGCGGTCGCCTGTGTCGAGGTTATCCGCAGCACCACACGGTCGGCCGAAGAGCAGGCGACCGCCGACCCCGATAATGGTGTGCTGTATCCGGATCTGTTCGCGCTGCAGGCAGGGCGCGCACTGGGTCCGGTGTTCTATCCTAAGCTCGTGGGCATGTTGCGTCGTCTCGGTGGCGGCGGCCTGATCCAGATGCCGGTGAGTCTCTCCGAATTCGATTCCCCGATTGCGCGCGAGCTCGAACGTTCGCTGCGCGGCGCCGATGTCTCCGGCCTCGACAAGGCCCAACTGTTCAAGCTCGCCTGGGATCTCTGCGGCACCGAGTTCGGTGCGCGGCATGAGCTCTACGAAATGAACTACGCGGGCGATCGCAGCGTGCTGATGGCGGGCATCCAGCGTGAATACGGCCGCAAACAGTATTACCTGGACCATCTCGATCGCTTCATGAGGGCGCTATGAACGCACTCGCAAACGCGAACTGCCGGGGCACAGGGGGAATTCGCGCCGGGCGGGCGCCGTTCGCTGGCGCACCGTTCGTGTGCGTGGCGCGCAGCGCGGCGAGTCACCGATGAGCCTCTACGCCATCTGCGCATCGCATACGCCGCTGAAGAGCCATCATTCGCCGGGCGACGCGGTCCAGGCCGCGGTCGACGGTTGTTTCGCGCGGCTGCGACACGCCGTCGCCGACTTCGCGCCCGAGCTCGTGATCGTGTTCGGGCCGGATCACTTCAACGGCTTCTTCCATCGCCTGATGCCGCCGTTCTGCGTCGGCGCGCAGGCGGAGTCGGTCGGCGACTGGGCAACGCCAGCGGGCCCGCTGCCGACCGATCCCGATCTCGCAGAGCGCTGCGCTCAGCATGCCTTCGCCTGCGGCGTCGATGTCGCGGTGTCGCACCGGATGGAGGTCGACCACGGTCTGACGCAGACCCTCGACATGCTGTGCGACTGGGCGAGCCTGCCGCCGGTGCTGCCGATTTTCATCAACTGCGTCGGCGCTCCGCGACCGCCGCTCGCGCGCGTGGCCGCGCTGGGCCGTGCCGTCGGCGAATTCGCCGCGAGTCTCGGACGTCGCGTGTTGATCATCGGCTCCGGCGGGCTGTCGCACGATCCGCCGGTGCCGGCGCTCGCAAGTGCACCACCGGAAGTGCGCAAACGCCTGATCGCCGGCGGCACGCTGTCCGCCGACGCGCGCGCGGCGCGCCAGGCACGGGTGATTGACGAAGGCCTCAGGCAGGCCAACGGCACCAGCGACTGCACGCCGCTGAACGCCGCCTGGGATCAGGCGTTTCTCGATGCGCTGCTCGCGCAGGACTTCGCCGCGCTGACGCGCTACACGGACGAGGAGATCACGCGCGAAGGGGGCCGCGGCGGGCACGAGATCCGAAGCTGGGTGGCGACCGCCGCCGCGATGCACGCCGCCGGGGCGTCCGCGCCGCGGCTCGAGTACTACGCCCCGATCGCGGTGTGGGTGGCAGGCTTCGGCGTCGTCTCGCAGGGACCGGTCTGAGCGTCGCGGTGGGCGATGGATTTCTCGATGGCTACGACGGGCAGACCACCGCCGGGCTGCTCGCGCTGCGCGATCGCTATCGCAGCGACTCGCTCGTGCTCGCGTTCGAACTCGGACTGCAACTGAAGGCGGAGCACTCGGCGCTGTCACGCGCCGAGCAATATGTGCTCGCGATCGAAGCGCTGGAGCGCGAGGTCAACAACGGCGGTTACGGGCAGTTCTTCCTGAATGCGTCGAACACGTACGCAGCGATAGTCGTCGAGGCGCTGTTCGCCATCGACTGCCCGAAGACCGCGCGCGTCACGCGCGGCGCAATCGCCGCCCTCAAGCTGCCCGAGCCGATGACGCCGGCCGGCCTCGAAGCGCGCATCCTCGCCGACGACCTCACGCTGCGCCGGGCGCTGCACGCCTGCGACGAACGCTATCTCGCCACCGGTGAGGCGATCGCCGACCGGCTCCTCGCCTGGATCGCAGCCCACGCGGCCGACATCGTCATCCCCAGCCGCGGCTGAACAGCAACGTGCGGATATCGAGCACTGGTCAAGGTCTCGGGCGGAAGATCCTGGTCACTGCGTAGGTTGGGCTGACGAAGGAAGCCCAACGCGTGCGCCCTCACGGCACCACCGGCAGGTACTCGGATACGCCCCCTGCCGGGGCCTGTGGCCAGACTTGTCGGTAGCCAACAGAGACGCCGATGTTGGGCTTCCTTCGTCAGCCCAACCTACCAGTGGAGCGCTTTGACGCTCAGCCGTATCGCGCCTTCGAGGGGGCGCCGGTTACGCGGCGATGCCGGGGAACGGCGCACCGGGTGGCGGCGCCCGAAGCAGATGCGAAGCACCTGCCTGACGCATCGTCCGGCGCGCCCGGGCTCAGCAGCGCCCTTTCTTCGCCTGTCCCGGCGGACAGAATCCACCGTTCTGATGCGGCACGCCTGGCGGATGTCCGGCGCCGTCGTAGTAGTACACGTTGTGTCGCGGCGGCGGCGGCGCCGCATATTCCTGCGTGTTCAGCGCAGCGCCTGTGGCGGCCCCGACGCCCGCGCCCACGATAGCGCCCTGTCGGCCCCCGAGTTCGGCACCCACCGCGCCCCCGAGGGCACCGCCAATGGCGCCGCCGATCGCCGCATCACGCGTCAGTCCTTCGGCCATCGCGGCGCCGGCAGTCCCGAGCAGCACACTCAAAACCCAAGCCTGGTGTCGTTGCATCAATGTTCTCCTGGTTTGATTGTCGGGCCGCGCCGAATCCGCGATTCGCGCAGGGCCAAGTGCACGGCGCGTGTCTCCGGGTCACGCGGGCGCCTCATAGGCCACCACTGTAACCGTTCGTCATGCGCTGTCCCGACGGCATGCCGGGAACGTGAGCGAAGTCTCAATGATGATGACCGCCGCGCGTGCAGGCGAACCATCGCAAGACGCATCGCGACGCGGCCAGTCGTGTGCGTCCTACACCGGGTCGGCCCGAAGCGCTGGCGACGCTTGCCGATTACGGGCGCTGCCACGATGCACATTCGGCCGCCGGGATCAGGACACCGCCGCGCGCCGCAAGGGCCTCGAGCGGCCCGCTGTTGCACGCTGTTGCAGATGCACATCAATGGCTCGCGCAATACTGCTGCCGGGGTGTCCGGCCAGCGTCCGCCAGCCGGCGGCTCAATCATCACATTATCAATGGAGGCGCGAACATGTTCGTAGCGACGAAGGACAAGATGCTGCCGACCGCCATGGTCGGCTCGTTTCCGAAGCCCAGCTGGTTCAATCAGAACCTGCAGGGGCGGCCGTTCAAGGTCGCGATGGGCGACTCGATGTATCGCGAGCAGTATCTCGACGCCGTCGCCTGCTACATCAGTGAACAGGAACGCGCCGGCCTCGACATCCTCGTCGACGGCGACACCCGCTTCGACCTCGAGGTCGGCGGCCGATCGTGGTTCTTCTATACGATCGAGCGTCTGCACGGCATCACGGGCTTCCGCGACAGCTCGCATTTCCTCGACTATGGCGACATGAAGCCCGGCCACATCCTGTACGAAGTGCAGGAATCGTGGACCCCGCCGACGGTGAGCGGCCCGATCTCGCGTGGCCCGCTGCACTTCAGCGCGATCTGGAAGACCGCGCAAAAGATGAGCGATCGCCCGGTCAAGTTCGGCTCGATCTGCGCGACCTGCCTGCCGATGATGCTGTGGAACGAACACTACGCGAACGATCGCGACATGGTGATGGCCATCGCCGCGGCGATGAACGAGGAGTACATCGAACTCGCCGACGCCGGTTGCCCGGTGATCCAGATCGAGGAACCGGTGCATCACTTCAACTGCAACGCCCACCCGCCGTGCACGGACAAGGATCTCGAGTTCTACACCGAGGCCTTCAATCGCCAGGTGCAGGGCGTGAAGACCGAGATCTGGGCCCACACCTGCTGGGGCAATCCCAATCAGCAGAGCTTCTATTGGGAGCGCCCGAGCTACGAGCGGCCGCTGCCCTACTTCCTCGCGATGAACTGCGACGTGGTGATGCTCGAAGGCGGCAGCAATCAGGCGCGCGACATCGCGCTGCTGAAGCACCACAAGACCGACAAGAAGATCGGCATCGGCGTCGTCGATCACACGCGCACGACCGTCGAGTCGCCCGATCAGGTCGCCGCGACGATTCGCCATGCGCTCGAGTTCGTGCCGCCGGAGAGGCTGATCATCACCGCCGACTGTGGGTTCGGGCGCGAAGGCCTGTCGCGCCGCATCGCGCACTACAAGTGCGTGTCGCTGGTGCTCGGCACGAATATCGTCCGGCGCGAACTCGGGCTCGACGAGGTGCCCGTGCGCGTCGCCGACCCGCGCTACGCTTTCAATCAGGGGTAAGCACTGCGTTCCAGGTCAGGGCGCCGGCCCCCTGTGCGACGACACGCAGGGGGCCGGCGACGGCCGCCGCCCTCGACCCCGCGCGTGCCGCCATTGAGCTGTGTGTGCGCTGCCCGATTGACGCGATAATCGCGGCCATGTGCGTTCTTCTCCGGCTCCCGGCTGCCGCCCTGCTGTGGCTCCTGATGCTTGCCCCTGCCAGCGCAGTGCGGGCCGACGCGGCTGAAGGCGCGCTGCTGATCCTGCTGTCCGATCAACCGGACGCGCCGTCACTGACCGACCGGCACCGCGCGCGACACACGGCGTTTCTGGCGCGGGCAGCGCGCAGCGAAGCCGCGATTCGCCAGGCATTGCCGGCCGCTGTGCGCAAGCCGGCGCGGTTCGAAGCCCTGCCGGCCTTGAATGCCTGGCTGCTGCATGCGCCGGAGCACTCGCTAGCCGGGGCCTACGCCGCAATCAATGCTGCCAGCGCGCGCCTGGGGATCGTGCATGTCGCGCGCCATGGGCTGAACCTGTCACCGCCCGATGCACTGCCCACTGCAGGCACCGCGCCGCTCGGGGCCGCCGCCGCCCTCTCGCCACGCCGCACACTCGGCATCATCGATCTCGGCGCCGATCTCTCGCACCCGCTGCTGCAACGGGCACTGGGCCGCGTGCATGTCCAACCCGGCACGCCGGGGGCGGGCGCCGACGGACGACTCATTCGCTCGCACGGCACCGCAATGGCGGGCGTCTATGCGCAACTGCTGCAGGGCCAGCCGCTGCGCGCGGGCGGTGTCGACCTGCCGTGGCTCCGACTGCCGCGCGCGATCGCGCTGACCGACACCCTGGTCGCACACGCCGGCCCCGAGACGCGGGCCGGCCGCAGCGATCTCGCGCGCGCACTGAACTGGATGCTGACGCCGACGCCCGATCGCCCGCTGCCGGATGTGATCAACTACAGCCAGGGCAACGGCCGCCTGTGCGCGAGCGGCACGCCCGACTGTGATCCCGCGACCTGGGCCGGCGTGACGCGCGTGATTGATCGCCTCATCGACGAACTGGGCGTGACGGTGGTGAAGTCGGCCGGCAATCGCGGGGATCGCGACGACAACACGATGACGGTGCCGGGCGAGACCTTCAACGGCATCACCGTCGGCAACATGCATGCCTTCGACTGGCAGGCCTGCGCCGCAAGCGCCGAGCGTCGAGCGCACAAGATCTATCGCACGAGCAGCGTCGCGCCGGCGGCGCCCGCGCCGCGCCTGCTCGATGTCGTCGCGCCCGGCGTGCGCATCGACACCACGGGCGTGAATCCTGCGTACTGCCGGACCGTGTGCGATCGACGCTCCGATCTGCCGTGCAGCTTCTGCCCGCGGCTAGGCCGCTTCGAGGCCGCGCGCCAGAGCTACTGGAAGGTGAACTCGGGCACGAGTCCCGCCGCAGCGGTGGTCGGCGCGCTCGCGCTGTCCGTGATCGACGAGGGGCTTCGCGATCCGCGTGCCGTGAAGGCGCTGCTGATCAACAGCGCCGACACCTGGACCAGCGCAGACACCCCGCATCCGCGCGTGCGCGGCAACGGCGGCGGCTGCGAGGCGGACGTCACGGCCGCCCGGCACGCGCCGTACCCTTATGGCGCACATTACGATCGCCGCTACGGCTGGGGTTACGTGAACCCGGCTCGCCTGGCGCGGGAGCGCGCGCACACAGTCGTCGACTCGGCCGATGGGCCGCGCTGTTACGCGGCGACGCTCGAAGCCTGGGACAAGATAACGCTCGTCTGGCATCGACACGTGCGCAGCTGCGCTGGCTGCGAAATGGATGCGTCGTCCGCGCTGACCCGCCTGCACCTGGACCTCGTGTCGGTGCAGGACGCACGCACGATCGACAGCGACCGGGGCCAGAGTCCGCTCGACAACGTGCTGCAGGTATCGAACGGTCGCGGCCCGGCGGCTGCGCCGCGCGCGCAGGCCGTCATCGTGCGGGTCGACGCTGCCGCGGCGGAGTCCTATGCGCTCGCGAGTCCGCGCGCGCTGACGCGCCTGCCGTCGTGCCCGACGCCGTGAGGCCGGACTGAACGCCTTCGCCGACCTCGCTCACCAGCGCAGCACGCGCGGGCCGACGAGCGCCCCGACGACGGCGGGCAGCAGCATCCCGAGCACGTACCACACGCCGATGAAGGGCGCTGCGAGTTCGGGACA
>LNFM01010551.1_pt1 | contig 12952 bp, 12 predicted proteins | sample 596031 | NCBI WGS metagenome assembly LNFM01 (sample SAMN04254537, study PRJNA301005) | activated carbon metagenome | isolation source: dual media filters at the Ann Arbor, Michigan drinking water treatment plant | place: USA: Ann Arbor
GGCGATGATCTTCTTGACACGTGCTTCGATATCGCTCATGACTCCTCCAGGAGTGTGGTCGGAAAACAGCCCGCGATTCTACCGGCGGGGCCCATGCCGGTCTGCTTGCTCGACCCGCGCACCGGCGCGGGTCTTCATTCAATTCATGAACATGCCACCGTTGACGTGCAGTTCCGTGCCGGTGATGTAACCCGCCCCGGGCGACGCGAGGAAGGCCACGGCATGCGCAATCTCCTCGGGCGTACCCAGCCGGCCCAGTGGAATCTGCTGCAGCAGCGCGGCCCGCTGCGCCTCGGGCAGCGCGTCGGTCATGTCGGTGCCGATGAAGCCCGGCGCGATGCAGTTGACGGTGATGTTGCGGCTGCCGAGCTCGCGCGCCAGCGAGCGTGTCATGCCGGCCACGCCGGCCTTGGCCGCCGCGTAGTTGGCCTGCCCCGGATTGCCGCTGGCGCCGACCACCGAGGTGATGTTGATGATGCGGCCGTAGCGCTGCTTCATCATCGGCCGCATCACGGCGCGCGACAGGCGGAAGACGGCTCTCAGATTGGTGTCCATCACCGCGTCCCAGTCGTCGTCCTTCATGCGCATGGCGAGCTGGTCGCGCGTGATGCCGGCGTTGTTGACCAGCACGTGCAGGCCCCCGCGCTGCTTGACCAGCGCCTCGACGGCAGCGTCGACCGCTGCGGCATCGGTGACGTTCAGGCACAGCCCGGCCCCGCCCGACGGCGCCAGCGCGGCGTCGACCGCCGCCGCACCGGCCTGCGTGGTGGCGGTGCCTATCACCTGGAATCCCTGGTCTGCCAGCCTGGCCGCGATGGCGCGGCCGATGCCGCGAGAGGCCCCGGTGACGAGCGCGATGCGCGATTCACTCATTGCAGCAACCCCTTGGCTTCGGCCAGCGAGGCCGCGTCGAGCACGGTGGCGGTGACGATGGCCGCGTCGATGCGGCGATTCAATCCGGACAGCACCTTGCCGGGGCCGCACTCGAAGATGTGGGTGGCGCCCCGGGCGCGCAAGGCCGCCACCACCTCGACCCAGCGCACGGGGCCGAAAGCCTGGCGGTAGAGCGCGTCGCGGATGGCCGCCGGTTCGACCGGCGCAGCCACGTCGATGTTGTTGACCACCGGAATCGCGGGCGTGGCGATCTTGGCCGTCGCCAGCTTGTCCTTCAGCCGTTCGGCGGCGGGCTTCATCAATGACGAGTGGAACGGCGCCGACACGGCCAGCGGCAGGGCACGCTTGGCGCCCAGGCCCTTCAGCACTTCACAGGCGCGGTCCACGCCCGCCTTGCTGCCGGCGATGACGATCTGCCTGGGGTCGTTGAAGTTGGCCGGCTCCACGATCTCGCCGGTCTCGCCCGCGACCTGGACACAGCCGGCCCGCACGACGTCGGCATCCAGACCCAGGATGGCCGCCATGGCGCCGGCCCCGACCGGCACGGCCTCCTGCATGGCCATGGCGCGAAAGCGCACCAGAGGCACGGCGTCGGCCAGCGAAAGCGCGCCTGCGGCCACCAGTGCGCTGTACTCGCCCAGCGAATGCCCGGCCAGGGCCAGGGGCGCGGGGCCGCCTTCGGCACGCCATGCGCGATAGCAGGCGATGGCCGCCGTCAGCATCACCGGCTGCGTGTTGGTGGTGAGCTCCAGCGCCTCCTTCGGACCCTCGTGGATCAGCCGACCGATGTCCTCGCCGAGTGCGGCCGAGGCCTCGGCCAAGGTCGCGATGACCGCGGGGTGGTCGCCCCAGGCGTCGAGCATGCCGACGGACTGCGAACCCTGTCCGGGGAAGACGAAAGCGAACTCTGCCATCTCTGTCTCTGTATCTTCTTGTGGGTGACGCCGTGGCCCTAGAGGTCGAGCAGCACGGCACCCCAGGTGAAGCCGCCGCCCACGCCTTCGAGCATCACCGTGTGTCCCGGCTTGATGCGGCCGTCGCGTACCGCGACGTCGAGTGCCAGCGGGACCGATGCGGCCGACGTGTTGCCATGCTCGTGCACGGTGGCGATGAGCTTGTCCAGCGGCAGCTTCAGCTTGCGCGCCGTGCCTTGCATGATGCGGATGTTGGCCTGGTGCGGTACCAGCCAGTCGATGTCGGCCTCGGTCTTGCCGGCCTTGGCCAGCACGGCGCGTGCCACGCTATCCAGCACGTTGACGGCCAGCCTGAAGACCGCCTGCCCGTCCATGCGCAGCAAGGGGTTGCCGGTGACCTTGCCGCCCGCGACGGTCCCCGGCACGCAGAGGATCTCGACGTGCCGGCCGTCGGCATGCAGTTCGCTGGCCAGCAGGCCGGGCCGTTCGCTGGCTTCGAGCACCACGGCACCTGCACCGTCGCCGAACAGCACGCAGGTGGTGCGGTCGTCGAAGTCGAGAATGCGCGAGAAGATCTCCGAGCCGATCACCAGCGCGCGGGTGGCGGCGCCGGTGCGGATCAGGGAATCGGCCACCGTCAGCGCATACACGAAGCCCGAACAGACGGCCTGCACGTCGAAGGCCGCGCCGCCGAAGGCTCCCAGTTTCTGCTGCACCAGGCATGCGGTGGACGGAAACACCATGTCGGGCGTGGACGTGGCGACGATGATGAGGTCGATGTCGGAAGGCCGGCGGCCGGCAGCCTCGAGTGCATGCCGCGCGGCGTCGACCGCCATGTCGCTGCAAGTCACGCCGTGTGCCGCGAAATGGCGTGCGCGGATGCCGGTGCGCTCGACGATCCAGTCGTCGCTGGTCTCGATGCCGCGCTGTGCCAGATCGGCCACCATGTCTGCGTTGCTCAGTCTGCGGGGCGGCAGGTGACTGCCGGTACCGGTGATGCGCGAATACTTCAAGGTGTTCCCGTTCATGCAGCCTGCCGGGCGTCGGGTGCCGCCGGCAGCGCCCTGGCGGTTTCCGCAATGCGGGCTTGCACCCGTTCGAGCAGGCGGTTGCGGGCCGCGTCGAAGGCGCGGTTGAGCGCCTGTTCGAAGGCGAAGGCATCGGCCGAACCATGGCTCTTGAAGACCAGGCCGCGCAGGCCCAGCAGCGCGGCGCCGTTGTAGCGCCGCGGGTCGACACGGGCCTTGAACCGCTTCAGCACGGGCAGCGCGACCAGTGCAGCTGCCTTGGTGAGCCAGCTGCGCGTGAACTCCTGCTTGATGAACTCGGTGAGCATGGAGGCCAGGCCTTCGGAGGTCTTCAGCAGAACGTTGCCGACGAAGCCGTCGCACACCACGATGTCGGTCGTGCCCTTGAAGATGTCGTTGCCCTCGACGTTGCCATGGAAGTTGAGTTGACCCTCGGCCGCCGCCTGGCGCAGGAGCTCGGCGGCACGCTTGATCGTCTCGCTGCCCTTGATGATCTCCTCGCCGATGTTCAGCAGGCCGACGGTGGGTTCGGCCTTGCCCTCGACGGCAGCCACCAGCGCACTGCCCATCAACGCGAACTGCAGCAGGTGTTCGGGCGTGCAGTCGACGTTCGCGCCCAGGTCGAGCACGGTGGTGTAGCGGTCGAGCTGGTTCGGCATCACGGTGGCGATGGCCGGGCGGTCGATGCCGTCCAGCGTCTTCAGCACATAACGTGCAACCGCCATCAGCGCGCCGGTGTTGCCGGCCGAGACACAGGCGTGGGCCAGAGGTGCGGAGCCCGCCTCGGCCTTCAGCTGCGCGATGGCCACGCGCATCGACGAATCTCGCTTTCGGCGCAGCGCAATCTCGACCGAGTCGTCCATCGTCACCACGTCCTGGGCCGTCACCAGGGTGCAGCGCATCCAGGCTCGTGCCGGCTCGATGGCAGCCGCCGTACCCACGAGCACCAGCTCGGCCTCGGGGTGGGCGTCGAGGAAGCTCCTGCAAGCCGGCAAGGTGATCGCCGGGCCGTGATCGCCACCCATGCAATCCACCGCCAGGCGAACCAGCGGCAGCGGAGCGAGATCAGTGGGCTGTGACACGGGTGAGGACGCCTGGCCGAGAACAGGGCTCAGCGCCGGGGCAGCTCAGGCGGGGCTCAACCTTGGGGTTGCACGCCAGCCCAGCGGCGACGTACAGGCAACGTCGGCTGAAGCGGTCAGGCGTCTGCCTTGGTCTTGAAGACCTTGCGCCCGCGATAGAAGCCGTTGGGGCTGATGTGGTGACGCAGGTGCGTCTCGCCGGTGGTCGCTTCGACCGCCGTGCCAGGCGCAGCAACTGCGTTGTGCGACCGGTGCATGCCGCGCTTGGATGGCGACTTCTTGTTCTGCTGGACAGCCATGAATAACTCCTGGGAATCTGGTCTCCCGAAACACGAACGGGAGACATGAGCGTTGCAATCTGGGGCGCGTCCGAGCGCCCTGTCCTTGGCCTGGGCCCGGCCCTGCGACCCGTCCCGTGACCGGTCTCATGACCTTGAAGGCTTGCGAAGACCGCGGAACTGCCGTCAAACCCATCGATGCGATGACTCGAAGCACCACGGCGGATTCCGTGCGCCAAACGTGCCAAACGTACCAAACGCAAGGACGAGGTCGGCATGGGGCATACCGTCGGGTGCTGCGCCCACTCCATTGCGGTCGCCCCGGCGATCCCGCAAAGCCCGGCACTATACCATGGGAGCTTGTGGCGGCAGGTCAATCTGTGGTCCTGCGGCGCAAGGCCGCCAGTGCAGCAAAAGGATTCTCGCGCCGCTCCTCGGTGGCGGGAGCTTCTTCCGGCGGCGCCGAAAGAGGTTCCGGACAGACCTCGTGACGCGGCACGATGGGCAGCGCCAGGATCAGTTCGTCCTCCACCAGTTCTGTCAGATCCAGGTGGCGGGCCATCACCAGCACGTCGTCTTCGCTCTCCTCGTCCAGACGGGCGGCCTCGGCTTCGTCACGGGCAAACATGAAATGACGGTCGAACTCCAGTTCCTGCAGCATGGGCATGAGGCAGCGCTGGCACTCCATCGACACGGTGGTACGGGCCGTGAGATGCAACCACACCTGGTGCGAGCCGCCACGCACTTCGCGCTGCTCGCCGCGCGCCCTCCATTCGACGGCCGGGGCACCATCGGCCATCGGGAGCAGGCCCTCACCCAGGCGCGGCAACGACGCCTGCGGCCAACGGCCCGCCAGCTCGATGCCGGCACGCGCGAACGCCCGCATGTCCAGGCGGTGGGGATCGAACACCTGCTCCTTCATCAAGCCAGTGTAGCGGCGACATCGGCCCTGGCGGGTGCCGGGTAACATCGCCGGCCGCCGACCAGGGAACCCGCCGCGTCGAAACCTCGACCGCCCGCCCCCTCCGCGGTAGCCGGCCCAACTTCCATGCAGACCCTGCCTTCCGCACCGACCGCCGACGAGCGCCTGCTGCGCTGGTTCGCACTGCTGGCGGCCTGGGCCTGCTATGCACAGATCGGAGCCAAGTACATCGCCTATGTCGGCTGTGCCCTGTTGTGCCTGAACCTTCTGCGTCAGCGGGGCCGCGGTGCAGCGTACTGGCAGGAGCCCGGCGTGCGATGGCTGGCCGCCTTTCTCGTGCTGATGCTGCTTTCCTCGGCTTGGTCGCAGGCACCCTGGAACAGGGTGGCGGCACACGTCTGGACCTACTCTCTGCTCGCCCTGATGCCCTTGATCGTGGCGGCGTGCCCGCCGCGCGTGGCGGAGCAGGCGCTGGGCCACTTCGTGGCGGCATCGGCCGTCGTCGGCCTGCTGTTCCTGATGCGTTCGCAGGGTCTGCTGGCCACCGATCCGGCGGCCCTGATCTGGATGGCCACCCTGGAGGCCACAGGAAACCAGCGGGTCGTGACCTCGCTGCTGCTGGCGGTGGGTGCAGTGCTGGGACTCTGGCTGGCCTCGCGGCAGACGATGCTGCACTGGCGGGTACTGGCCTCGCTGGCCGCCCTCATGGCCGCGGCCGGGCTCGTGCTGCAGGACCGTCGCACCGGCATGGTCGTTCTGCCCGTGATGCTGTTCGCCTGGGCCCTGTCGTCCCAGCGCGGGCTGCTTCGCAAGACAGCGGGTCTGCTGGCCGTGGTGCTGGCGGCGGCCCTGGGCTGGCAGGCGTCGGACACCGTCCGCCTGCGCTTTGCCGAGGGCGTGGCTGAACTGCGCCACTACCAGTCGAACGACCAGGTGGCCACCAGCTGGGGCCAGCGGGTGCGGATGCTGGAACTGACCAGCCAGATGGTGCGCGAGAAGCCGCTGCTGGGCCACGGGGCCGGCAGCTGGCAGACGCTGTGGCAGGCGCGGGTGACGCCGCAGACGGCGCTGGCCGTGCACACCACGCCGCACAATGAATTCATGCTGTTCACGGTGCAGGCGGGCGCACTGGGTCTGCTGCTGTTCCTCACCTGGCTGGGCATGATGATCGTCGGCGCCGCTCGAAGCGGGCCGGCAGGCGCTGCAGCGCTGATGCTCTGGACAGCGATCGCCTTGTCGGCGCTGTTCAATGCCGTGTTCCGCGACGTCAGGTTCGCACTGCCCCTGATGCTGCTGGTCGGATGGGCCGGCGCCGTGGCGCGCAGCGGCAGGGCCGGGATGGATCCTCGTTGACAGGGGGACGCCGGTACCACGATGGGAGAATCAAGGCCATGTCCGCGCCTTCCCTGATCCTGGCCTCCAGCTCGCGCTATCGCCGTGAGCTGCTGCAACGACTGCGACTGTCCTTCGAGTCGATCTCGCCCGACCTGGACGAGAGCCCGCTGCCCGGCGAAGCGCCTGCCGATCTGGCCCGAAGACTGGCGCTGGCCAAGGCGCAGGCAGTTGCCTCGATCCATCCTGACGCCGTGGTGATCGGCTCCGACCAGGTGGCCGACCTCGACGGCCAGGCCATCGGCAAACCCGGCACCCACGAGCGCGCGACGGCGCAACTGCGCCAGATGAGCGGACGCCGGGTGGTGTTCCAGACCGCCGTGGCCGTGGTGCGTCGGGACACCGGCTACCAGCGCTGCGAACTCGCAGCGGTGGCCGTCGAGTTCCGCGCACTGGCCGACGAGCAGATCGAACGCTACCTGCGACTGGAGCAGCCCTACGACTGCGCCGGCAGCGCCAAGTGCGAAACGCTGGGCATCGCGCTGCTGGCGGCCATCCACAGCGACGATCCGACGGCGCTGGTCGGCCTGCCGTTGATCCGTACCTCGATGATGCTGCGCGAAGCGGGCATCGACCCCTTGGGCGCCTCGCTGACGGACACGGCCTGAGCATGGCGATGAACCGTGGCCGGCTGATCCTCGTCCCCAACACGCTGGACTTCGGCGCCGAGGCCGTCGACCTGAGCCAGACGCTGCCCGACGGCGTGCTGCAGGCCGCCGCCCGTCTGGCCTACTGGGTGGTGGAGGACGCACGCTCGGCGCGCAGCTTCCTCAAGCGCGTCTCGGCGCAGGTGCCGCTGGCCCAGGCCCTGCAGGCCCTGCAGATCGTCGAGCTGCCGCGGCCGCGCAAGGGCAGCTCGGACACCACACCCGCGGCAGCCTGGCGGGAACTGCTGCAGCCAGCGCTGCTCGGGCATGACATCGGATTGCTGTCGGAGGCCGGACTGCCCGCCGTTGCCGACCCCGGGGCGGCGCTGGTGCAGGCGGCGCATGCCTCTGGCGTGCAGGTGCAGGCCCTGGCCGGGCCGAGCTCCCTGCTGCTGGCGCTGGCCGCCAGCGGTCTGAACGGCCAGAGCTTCGCCTTCGTGGGCTACCTGCCACAGGACGCCGGCGACCGGGCCGCCCGCCTGCGAACGCTCGAAGCGCTGTCGCGCCGCGAGGGCCAGACCCAGCTCATGATCGAGACGCCCTACCGCAATGCCGCGCTGCTGGGCGCCATGCTGACGGTGCTGTCGCCGGCCACCCGCGTGTCGGTGAGCTGCGGGCTCACGCTGCCTTCGGCCTGGACGCGGTGCGACACGGTGGCCGGGTGGCGGGACCATCCCGTCCACATGCCGGACAAGGTGCCGGCGGTGTTCTGCCTGCTGGCCGCCTGAGGCCGATAGACGCCCGGGAGATGCGCCGGCCTGGATGTCAGCGACCGCCGCCGAGCAGCGAAGCGACCTTCTTCTTCGGCCTGATGTTGGGTGCACCGGGCTTCAGCGCGGCCTGAGGCTTGACCGCTTCGGCGCCGACGGGCGCTGGCGCCGCTGCCGCCGTGCTGGGCTCGTAGGGACGGTCGAAGAAAGGGTCGCCGCCGGGCAGGGACGGGCGCCGTGCGGGCGGGCGCTCGGCGGCGCGATCGATGGCCCGCGAGGCCGCCTGTTCGACCTCGCGATCCGCCGGCGCTTCATCTTCGTCGCGCCGACGGCGACGCGGACGCTCGTCTTCCAGTTCGAAGGGCTCGATCTCGAGCTTCTTCTTGATGAGCTTCTCGATGTCGCCGACCAGGCGCAGATCGTCGCGCGCCACCAGCGTCACGGCCAGGCCCGAGGCACCGGCCCGACCCGTACGACCGATGCGGTGCACGTAGTCTTCGGCGTTGAAGGGCACGTCGAAGTTGAAGACCGCCGGCAGGTCGGCGATGTCCAGGCCCCGTGCGGCCACGTCGGTGGCCACCAGCAGGTCGACCTCGCCGCGCTTGAAGGCTTCCAGCGACTTCAGGCGTTCGTCCTGCGACTTGTCGCCATGCAAGGCCGCGGTCTTCAGGCCGTCGCGCTCGAACGAGCGGGCCAGCCGCGCCGCGCCCAGCTTGCTGTTGACGAAGATGATGGCCTGCGAGAGCTCGCGCTGTCGGAGCAACTGACGCACCACGGCGCGCTTGTCGTCGTCGGTGACGCTGTAGAAGCGTTGTTCGACGTTGGTGGCCGTGGCATTGGGACGCGCCACTTCGACCGTGAGCGGACTCTGCAGGTAACTGTTGGCCAGGCGACGGATCTCCGGCGAGAACGTGGCCGAGAACAGCAGCGTCTGACGCTGCTTGGGCAGATACGACAGGATGCGCTGCAGGTCGGGCAGGAAGCCGATGTCCAGCATGCGGTCGGCCTCGTCGAGCACGACGTACTCGACCTGGTTGAGCACCGCGTTCTTGGCCTCGATGTGGTCCAGCAGGCGGCCGGGCGTGGCGATCAGCACCTCGACGCCGGCCTTGAGCTGCGCCGTCTGCGGCTTCATGTCGATGCCGCCGAACACCACGGCAGAGCGCAACTGGGTGTGCTTGGCGTAGGTCTTGACGTTGGCCGCCACCTGATCGGCGAGTTCGCGCGTGGGGGCCAGCACCAGCGCCCGGACGGGGTGTCGCGCAGGCGACATGCTGGCGTTTTCGTGCTTGAGCATGCGCTGCAGCAGGGGCAGCGAGAAGGCCGCCGTCTTGCCGGTGCCGGTCTGCGCTGCGCCCATCATGTCGTGGCCGTCCAGCACCAGCGGGATGGCCTTGGCCTGGATGGGCGTCATCGTGAGGTAGCCCGAGTCGGCCACGGCCCGCAGCAGCTTGGGGTCGAGCGCCAGCGTGTCGAAACGCTGGGGCGGTGCAGTCTCAGCCGGGGTGTCGATGTCTGATGGATTCACCTGGGCGATTATCCAACGGTTGCGACTGCAATGCCCGGACCTTGGTAAACCCTGCACTAGAATCATGCACGTTATGGGACAAGCACAACAGAAGCCCTCACAGCAGGTCGCCGACATCGGCGTGATGCGAGCCAGGCGAGCACCGGTGGCCGAACTGCTCGCTCCCTGGGAGGAATTCCGGCGTGTCATTCCGCTGGTCAAGCTGCAGTCCCTGATGCAGTGGCCGCAGCAGAAGGTGCCCAAGGTGGCCATCCTGCTGTGCACCATGCAGGCGCAGCGCTTCCTGGCCGAACAGCTCAACTCGATCGCCACCCAGACACACCCGACCTGGGAGATCTGGGCATCGGACGACGGCTCCGACGACCACACCCACGCCATTCTCGAGTACTACCGCTCGCACTGGGGCGTCGACCGCATCTCCATCCACAACGGCCCGGCCGAAGGCTCGACGGCCAACTTCCTGTCGCTGACCTGCCGCGCCGACATCGACGCCGACTACTTCGCCTACGCCGACCAGGACGACATCTGGGAGTCCGACAAGCTCGAGCGCGCCGTGACCTGGCTGCGCTCGGTGCCCGCGCACATCCCGGCGCTGTACGGCTCGCGCACGCTGCTGGTGGACGCGCGCAACCAGCACATCGGCTACTCGCCCCTGTTCCACAAGGGCCCGAGCTTCCGCAACGCGCTGGTGCAGAACGTCGCCGGCGGCAACACCATGGTCTTCAATCGTGCCGCGCGCGACCTGCTGCGGCGCGCCGGCGAAAACGTCGACGCCGTCACGCACGACTGGTGGGCCTACATGGTGGTGACGGGCTGCGGCGGCCAGGTGCACTACGACCCCTACCCGACGGTGCGTTACCGCCAGCACGAGAACAACCTCATCGGCTCGAACATGGGGTGGCTGGCCCGTGCACAGCGCGTCAAGCTGCTGCTGCAGGGCCGCTTCAAGCGCTGGAACGACGCCAACCTGACCTCGCTGAACGAGATCCGCGACCAGCTCACGCCGGAGAATCGGCAGATTCTCGACGAGTTCGCCCAAGCCCGAAAGCGCGGCGTCTGGAAGCGGCTGGGCGGGTTGCGTCGCACCGGCGTCTTTCGCCAGACGGCTCTGGGCAACATCGGCCTCGTCATCGCTGCCTTGATCAACCGGCTCTGATCCGGCGCGGCGTCCAGCGGCCCAGGCCGCCGGGCGGCCTCGGCGCGCGGTGCCTGTCCTTCCTCCCAGAGCGTTCCCCACCATGCCCGTCTCGCGCCGCCTTCGCAACGCCCTGCGCTACTGGCGACTGCACGGCACAAGGGGCTTCCTGGACGAACTGCGCCGCCGGCTCGGCACGCCGGCCCCTGTCTTCACCCTGCCCCCACTGGAAGCGCTGCCGGGCACGGCGCCAGCGCCGGCCACGCCTGCGTCGCCGCCCGCACCTCCCGGGGCGCCGGCCGTGCTGCCCACGGCGCGCCAGCTGCTGGCGACGCGTTTCGGCCATGCCGTGCCGCTGTCGGTGTTCCCGGTGCCGCGCGGCGGACAGAAGCGCATCAGCATCGTCACCGACAGCATCAACCAGGGCAGCCTGTTCGGCGGTGTCGGCACGGCCATGATCCTGACGGCCCTGCTCGCGGCAAGTCGAGGCGCGCGGCTGCGCGTGGTGACGCGCACCGAACGTGCCCTGCCCGCCAATCTCCATACCGTGCTGGCCCTGTACGGCATCACGCTGGACAGCGAGGTCGAGTTCGCGTTCGCCAGCATCCACTCGCCCCAGGCTGCCATCGATGTCTTCGACGACGAGCTGTTCGTCACCACCTCCTGGTGGACCACCGAAGCCACGCTGTCGTCGATCGCTGCGCCGCGCATCCTGTACGTGCTGCAGGAGGACGAGCGCATGTTCTACCCCGGCGGGGACGACCACCTGCGCTGCTCGCAGCTGCTGTCGCGCCAGGGTCTGCACATCGCCGTCAACACCCAGGGCCTGCTCGACCACCTCGCGTCGTCCGGCCTGCCCCACCTGGCGAGCACGGCGCTGGCCTTCGAACCGGCGTTTCCGGCCCATGTCTACCGCAGGCGCCCGGGGCCGGATGGTCGTCGCCGGCTGCTGTACTACGCGCGCCCGAACCACGTGCGCAACCTGTTCTACTTCGGCCTGGACGTGCTGGACAGCGCGGTGGCGCGCGGCATCGTCGACACGTCGAAGTGGGACATCCTGCTGGTCGGCGCCCACATCCCGGCCTTCCAGTTCTGCGATGGCACGACGGCACGGCGCGTCGAGGGGCTGGCCTGGCCGGAATACGCTGAACTGGCCGGCACCATCGACGTCGGCCTGTGCCTGATGTACACCCCGCACCCCAGCTATCCGCCGCTGGACCTCGCCGCCTCGCAAGCGGTCGTCGTGACCAACCGCTTTGGCAACAAGCAGTCCCTGTCCAGCTACTGCGACAACATCCTGAGCGCCGACCTCGAGCTGGACAGCATGCTGGCCACCCTGCAGCAGGCCCTGCGGCTGGCCGAGGACGAGCCCGAACGCCGGCGACGGTTCGAAGCGCACAGGCTGCAACCCGATTGGCAGACAGCGCTGGCGCCCGTCGTCGAGCGCTGGTCGAAAGGCAGCCATGCTTGGGCTTGAGGCCGTCGCCCCGTTCAACTACAGCGACCCCTGGCTGCAGCCGCTGTCGCAGCGTCTGCGGCAGCTGGCACAGGGCCGCAAACGGGTCGCCTACTTCTACGAACGCGCCGACAACAGCACCTTCCGCTACCGCATCTACAACATGGCGCAGGTTCTCAACGAGCAGGCGCATGAAGTGTCGGCGTCCTACTTCTTCCTCGACGACCTGGCCCAGCAGAGCCAGATCTGCGAGCTCGCCGACCTGCTGGTGATCTGCCGCACGCGCTACGACGCTCGCGTGGCCGGGCTGATCGCGGCTTTCCGCTCGCGGGGCAAGCGGGTGCTGTTCGACTCCGACGACCTCGTCTTCAATCCCGACTACGCCCACCTGCTGATCTCCACGCTCGACCTCGACACACGCGACCCGCGCGTCTGGGACGACTGGTTCGCCTACACCTCGCGCCTGGGCGCGACGCTGCGCCAGTGCGATGGCGCCATCGCCACGAACCGGCAGCTGGCCGACCAGATGAGCGCCTTCTCGGGCCTGCCGGCAAGCGTGATCCCGAACTTCCTGAACCGCGAACAGCTCGACATGTCGGACCGGCTGTTCACGGCGAAGAAGGACGTGCCCCTGGGACACAGCGGGCTGGTGCACCTGGGCTACTTCAGCGGCTCACCGTCGCACAACCGCGACTTCGCCATGGTGGTGCCGGCGCTGGAGGCCTTGCTGGAGGAAGACGAGACACTGGGCGTGGTCGTCGTGGGATACATCGAACCCGGGCCCGCGCTCGAACGCTTCGGCGCCCGCGTGCAGCGCTTCCCGTTCCAGGACTACGTCAACCTGCAGCGGCTCATCGCCTCGGTCGAATACAACCTGATGCCGCTGCAGTTCAACGTCTTCACCAACTGCAAGTCGGAACTGAAGTATTTCGATGCCGCGGTGGTCGGCACGGTCAGCGTGGCCTC
>LNFM01018208.1_pt1 | contig 12952 bp, 15 predicted proteins | sample 596031 | NCBI WGS metagenome assembly LNFM01 (sample SAMN04254537, study PRJNA301005) | activated carbon metagenome | isolation source: dual media filters at the Ann Arbor, Michigan drinking water treatment plant | place: USA: Ann Arbor
GCGCACGAGTTGATTGATGGTTGGCATTGAAAACGTCCCTAAACGTTTGAAAAAAGCGAAAACGGAAAGCTCTTCGGAAAATTCCGAAAAGCCCACTAATGTAGCACGGGGGTAACGCCCTGGCAATGCGAGGCCAGTCCCGTCACTGAATCCAGAGGCGAATGGCGTCCCAGGCCCGGCCGAAGACGCCGCTTTCTTCCACGGTCTCCATGACGACCAGCGGAATCTCGGCCACGGTCGCGCCGCTCGCAAGCGTCACTCGCAGTGTGCCCAGCGCATCGCCACGGTTGAGAGGAGCGACCAGCGGGTCCGGGCGAACGACTTCGGTTTTCAATCGGGTCCCTTCGCCCGCAGGCACGGACACCACCACGCCCTCGGCGCGGCCCAGCTTGACCTGCTCGGCCTTGCCCTTCCAGATGCGCGGCGTGGCCACTGGCTGGCCGGCAGGGAACAGGCGCACCGCGTCGAAAGCGGTGTAACCCCAGTTCAGCAGCTTCTGGGTTTCAGCAGCCCGGGCGTTTTCGCTGGATGCGCCCAACAGGACGCTGATGAGGCGGCGCTGGCCTTGCGTGCCCTCGCCCAGACCCGCCACCTGACGGCGAGCCGTGGCCACCAGACAGTAGCCAGCCGCATTGGTGTGACCGGTCTTCAATCCATCGACGCTGGGATCGCGGAACAGCAGCAGGTTGCGGTTGGTGTCGTTGGTGGCCGGCGTGCCGGGGTAGCGGTAGCGCTGAATCGAGTAGTAGGGGACGTACTGCGGAAAGTCGGTCATCAGGCGATTGGCCAGGATGGCGAGGTCGCGCGCGGTGGTGGTGTGCCCGGCTTCGGTCAGCCCTTCGGTGTTGCGGTAGCTGGTCGATTTCATGCCCAGGGACTTGGCTTGCGCGTTCATGAGCTCCACAAAGCGCTCCACCGATCCCGCCACACCCTCGGCGAGCGCCACGGTGGCGTCATTCCCCGACTGCACGATCATGCCCTTGACCAGATCTTCCACCGGCACTTGCATCTTGGGATCGATGAACATGCGGGAACCGGGCATCTTCCATGCACGCTCACTGACCGGAAAGGTCTGCGTGAGGGTGATTTTGCCGGCCTTGAGCGCATCGAAGACGATGTAGGCCGTCATCAGTTTGGTCAGCGATGCCGGCTCGACAGGTTGGTCGGGATTCAACGCCGCGAGGACCTGGCCCGATGTCACATCCATCAAAAGGTAGGCTTTGGCGGCCACTTCCGGTGCTTGAGGCGTTTGTGCGAGGACGGGAAACACCGAACCAGCAAGCAGGAAGACGGACAGAACGAGTGAGGAAAGACGACGCAACAAAATCGGGTCCTTGAAGGGGTCAAAAAAGATTCCTGCGGCTCTCAGGCTCGCAGATGACGCTGTACCAGTTCCCGCAACATCGGGAGCTGGCCATGAAAAAAGTGGCCTCCGCCCGGCACCACCAAGACGGGCAACACCTGGGGCCGAGCCCAGTCCATCACGCTGGACAGGGGAACGGTATCGTCCAGCTCCCCATGAACGACCAGGGTTCTGCTGTGGAGTTCCGCGGGCACAGGAGCGACTTCAAAGCGGCTGGACGCCGTACCGATGAGCACCAGGCGTTGAATGTCGCGCGATGCGTGCAGGCGGGCGGCTGCGTGGCTGGTGACAAACGCACCAAATGAAAAGCCAGCCAGGCACAGCGGACCTTCACTGGCTCGGGCCGTAACCACGGCCTGCAGATCGTCGAGTTCGCCACGTCCTTCGTCATACACACCTTCGCTGGCACCGACACCCCTGAAATTGAAGCGGACCGCGGTCCAGCCAGACAGCACACTGGCCCGAGACAGCGTCTGCACCACCTTGTTGGTCAGCGTCCCGCCATGGAGGGGGTGCGGATGGGCAATGACCGCAACGCCTCTGGACGCGCCCTCCGGGCGGTCGATGGCCAACTCGATCAGGCCCGCAGGCCCGGGCATCATGAGGGTTTCGGTGTGGTTGTTCATGTCAGGCTGGTGCTGCTGGCATCGCAGCGCGGTGCAGATTCGAAGGATCAGCGCCCCACATCGGACGGCGTCACCAGCCGCTGCACCACAACGCCATCGCGCAAGTGCGATTGGACAATCTCATCAATGTCCTGCTCGTCAACGTACGTGTACCAGACCGCTTCCGGGTACACCACGGCAATCGGTCCACCGGCGCAGCGGTCGAGGCAACCCGCCTTGTTGACGCGCACCTTGCCGGCACCGAGCAATCCCAGCGTCTTGGCCTGCGACTTGCACCGGTCAAACGCGGCTTGCGCCTTGTGTTCTGCGCAGGATGCTTCTCCATTGTCCCGCTGGTTCAGGCAAAAGAAAATGTGGCGTTCGTAATAAGACTTGTTTTCAGGCATGTTTTGATTTTAGAGGGCTCGATTGGGTGAAGCATTCGAACGAGCGACCGCGAACAGTCCAAACACGAGCGCGGCAAACGGCCACAGCCAGCCCAGCCACTGGGACAGGCCGTGGAAACGGATGAAGCGCCCTTGTTCCCAAACTTCCAGCGACTGGGCGAAGTAGGGGCTGATGGGTGCGCCGTTGAGCAGACTGAGCGAGACCGCCAAACACAACAGCATGATGACGTTGCACAGCCGGCGCGACATCGCCACGCACAGTGCACCTACGACCAGGGACACAACAAGCCCCAACTGCGCCTGAGGCGTGAGCCAGGCCCAGGCATGATCCGGGCCGTATGTCAGCGCAGATGACAAGCCGGCAACGCTCACAGCGACGCCGAGGACCAGGCTACAGAACACCAGTCTGCGGAGACTGGAACGCATGTCGGCGTAGCCCATGAGGACTGGGGACAACAGGCACAACATGATGCAGAAGGCTTCGGCCAGTGGACTCAGGGGAGCGGGCGCAGCCTCGCGCACAGGAACCCATTCCAGGAACGGTGTGTCCGTCAACAAAGTGGTGAGACTGGACTCCAGTCGATCCCAGACCTGACCCAATCCGAAAGGGACTGGCTGGGGATACAACAATGCAAAGGGCCAGAGCGCCAACAGGACAAGGCCTCCATGGGCCGACGGCTCGAACCAGTTGGCTCGGATCTGGCTCCAGCGGCGCAACGCCCCCAGCCGCTCGATCAGCAATGCCAGTGCAACGCCAAGTGCAGCGCCAGCGGAGTTGAGCACCAAGTCCACGTTAGATGGCACTCGCATGGGAAGGTAACTCTGCATCGTCTCCACAAGCAACGACAGCATTGCCGCCAGCCCCCAAGCCACCAGCCAGGTCCACCCTCCCCCTCCCGACCGCCGCAGAGCCAGTGCCAGCAAAAAACCCAGCGGTGCGTAACCCACCAGGTTGGCCGCGATGTCAAAACCCGTCCAGTATTGAGGAAACGGTGCCTTGAGGAAAGCCAGCGGGACCCCGCCTTGATCGCGCCAACCGGTAAAGGGGTACAGGCTGGCATACACCACCATGCTGGCGAACAGCAGAGCCAGCGGCCAGGCAGAGGAGCGAGCTTTCAAGGCATCAGAATGGCTTGACGACCACCAGAACGACCGCCATCACCAACAGCACCACAGGGGCTTCATTGAACCAGCGATACCACACGTGGTTGTGCCGGTTGGAGCCTTGCGCAAATCGTCTGAGCATCACGCTGCAGGTGTGGTGATAAGCCAGCGCCAGCAAGACAATCAGCAGCTTGGCGTGCATCCAGCCATTGCCGGCGCCCAGCCCGATCCCATACCCCAGCCACAGCCACAAACCCAGGGCCAGAGCCGGTACTGCCAGGAGGGTGGTGAACCGCATCAGCTTGTTCGCCATCAGGAGCAGGCGCTCACGTTCCGCTCTGCTGTCAGACGGCACCATGGCCAGATTCACGAAGATCCTGGGAAGGTAGAAAAGGCCGGCGAACCAGCTGGCCACGAACACGATATGAAAGGATTTGACCCAGAGCATGCGGTCAGTGTAGCTCCCGGTACAAGGCCGACCGCGGGCAATGGCGTGTGCGGCCAGTCGCAACACGGCCAAAAAAAACCCGGCCTGTTGGCCGGGTTGGGAAGCCTTTTTGCTGTCACACACTAAGGCACCCGCTCAGGGAGGAAAAGCGGGGAGTCGCCTTTCAGCGGCCCGCTGAGATGCTACACCAAACGACTCGGATAACCAACTTTGGCCTGTCAACTCTGACAAAGTGGATGCGCGAAGAGGCGAGTAATCCGTTCGATCTACATCATCTTTGCGAGCTCGAACATCACCGCTGTTCCCAGGGCTTCACGAATGTTGCCGCGTCCCACTTTGGCCATGGACAACTCGCCAAACCCAGACATGTCGAAGGAACTGTCATCGGGCGAAATTTCCACAAAGGGGAATTCGAACACCTCGCGCAACAGCTCGCGGCGGAACAGGTCGAACGCGTCGCCCATGATTTCCGAGTCCACGATGATCAAGTTCGGCATCCGGCTGCGAACCGCCTGCCGGGCTTGTTCGAAATCAACCACGCTGTCAGACATTACACCAATTTCCCGCAGCGCATCGCGCACGTCGGCACGGATCTGCAGCGTGGGTGAAATTGTCAAAACGTAGATGCCGGACAGTGACTTGAACATGGACGAGTGATCGTCGGACAGCTCAACCGCAGAGATGCCATCAACCGCCTGTACCGTGCGCGTGAACATGGCCGTGAAGCTGACACCTTCGTCGGTGATCTCACGTTCGATCTCAATGCCGCCGGCGGTCTGGGCAATCTGGCGAATGAGCACCCAGCTCAGGCTGTCGAGCATGGCCGCGCTGGAGGGCGGTGCTCCGTCGTTGGACACCCGTACCTGCAGGCGTGCATGCTTGGGCCAGGCGTTCATATCCATGCGCACATCAATGCGGCTGCCGAAGGGAAGTCCCCAATCAAGCACCGCGTTGACAAACGTATAGGCCACCGTCGGATCGACCAGAACTTCCACGGCCTTGAGCTTGCGGCGCAATTCGATGCCGAGTACGCCGAGTTCGTTCTTGCGCTCTTGCAGGATGCCTTCCACCAACTGAGCCATGTCGACCTTTTCGTGCGACTGGCGGATGCGGCCTCCGTAGAAACGGTGGATCTGCTGGGTGCTGATGCCGGCCACCTTGAGGCGTTCAACCGGAACGCTCAAGGCGCGGTGCTCGAGGTGCGTGATGCGCTCCTTGGCCAGCAGCAGATCGATGCCGTTTTGAAGCGCGCTGACACCCTCAGTCATTTGGTCGGCCAGGCCCGCTATCAGATCGGGCCAGTGTTCATCGAGCGACCAGGGCTGTTCGGACAGGCCGCCCGCCTTCGCGGCTGCGGAGGCACTGGGGAGATTTTTCTTAACGGAAAGCATGGGGTCGATGGACAGGTTCTGTGGTCGCAAAGATGCGCGTTCGGCGGAGCTAGCCTGCGTCCTGAGCTTGGCAGCCCGGAACACTCCGGAGTCCACACACGGGCACGGTCTCTGGAAATTATCACTGTCGACCGTGCGGGAAGCGCTGGGGGGTATCAATCATTTCTTCTTACCGTGGAGTTCAACACATTGCCGCCAACTTTCAGTTCACCCAAGGTGCCCCGCGCGCCACCTTCGACCGGAGCAACACACACGAAGGATGGCTGTTTGCCACAATAGGCCGATGCACAATCCCGCCCCCTACCCCTTCAGCCGCCCCCGTCGCCTGCGCCGGGATACCTTCACCCGCGATCTGGTGCGCGAGCACCGCCTGAGTCCGGCCGACTTGATCTATCCGGTATTCGTGCTCGACGGCGCCGGGCGGCGCGAAGCGGTGGGCTCCATGCCGGGCGTCGAGCGGTTGAGCCTGGATCTGTTGCTACCCGTGGCCGAAGATTGTGTGGCGCTGGGCATTCCGGTGATGGCGCTGTTTCCGGTGATTGACCAGTCATTGAAGACGCCCGATGGCTTGGAAGCGCTGAACCCGGACGGCCTGGTGCCCCGCGTGGTGCGCGAGTTGAAGGAGCGCTTCCCCCAACTGGGCGTGATGACCGACGTGGCGCTCGATCCCTACACCAGCCACGGTCAGGACGGCCTGCTGGACGAACACAACTACATCCTGAACGACCCCACGGTGGAGATCTTGGTGAAGCAGGCGGTGAACCAGGCGCAGGCTGGCGTGGACATGGTCGCTCCCAGCGACATGATGGACGGGCGCATCGGCGCCATCCGCACGGCGCTTGAAGCGAACGGCTTGGTGCACACCAAGATCATGGCCTACAGCGCCAAGTACGCCAGTGCGTTCTACGGCCCGTTCCGCGACGCGGTGGGCTCGGCCGCCAACCTGGGCAAGGCCGACAAGAAGGTTTATCAGATGGACCCGGGCAACTCCAACGAAGCACTGCGCGAAGTGGCGCTGGACCTGGCCGAGGGCGCGGACATGGTCATGGTCAAACCGGGAATGCCGTATCTGGACATCGTGCGCCGGGTCAAGGACGAGTTCGCTGTGCCCACCTTTGCCTATCAGGTCAGTGGTGAATACGCGATGCTCAAGGCCGCCGCCATCAACGGCTGGCTCGACCACGACGCGGTGATGATGGAAAGCCTGCTGGCCTTCAAGCGCGCCGGCGCCGACGGTGTGCTGACGTATTTCGCCCGCGACGCGGCCCGCCTCCTGCGCGGCTGAGACACACCCCATGCGCGTCTTTCACATCCTGCCGGGTTCGGTGAGCGAATCGGCGAGCCTGCCGATGGTGTTGCACGACAAGGGTTACGTGTGGATCGCCTGCGGGCGGCGCGAATTCGAGCTGGAGCAAGGTGCCGTTCAATCCACCTTGCAGGTGATGACGGGCATGACCCTGGTGGATCTGCACATCTCCGACCTTCTGAACAACCAGCTGCCTTCGCACTACGACTTCACCTCGCAGTACGACATCCTGGTGTTTCGTCGCCTCAGCACCGGCCAAAGCGAAACCGATCTGGCGCGCCCCGGCGAGATGCTGACGCAGCCCCTCAAACGCGGCGGCCCGCCGGTGCTGCGGCGTATCGACACCAGCCCGGTCGGGTTCGCAGTGTTCGACCGAGTGCTGCTCACCGTGCATCCTGCAGGGTGCCAGGTGCTGGACCACTACGCCACTCGGCTCGTGACGGCCACCACTGCAGCATCCCGCGCCGCCGGTATTGCCCTGCCACCGAGTCCTGCCGACCTGATGCTGCGCATCGTCAACCAGATGGTGGACGGTTACCTGGACCTGCGGCGCGAGCTGACTCGCCAACTCGACCACTGGCAGGCGGAGCTCCTGCACCCAAAAGCGCGCTTCAACAACTGGGGCTCGCTGCTCGACGCACGCATTTCGCTGCACCACCTCGACGAAATCTGCGAAGACCAGCGCTCGGCCATTCAGGACTGGATCGAAGCATTGAACACCTGGGAGCCCAACGAGCACAACGGTGGCCAGCGTGGTCTGGAGCTGCTCAAGGTTCGCTCGCGCGATGTGCTTGAACACATCGAACGCGTGGTGCACCACGTGCGCCGGCTGGAACAAAACGCAGAGACCGCCGTGCAGATGCACTTCTCGGCGCAGAGCAACCGCACCAACGACATCATGCGCACGCTCACGGCACTGACCGCGATCTTCCTGCCGCTGAACCTGATCGCAGGCATCTTCGGCATGAACTTCGAGTTCATTCCGTTGACCCACTTGAAGAGCGGCTTCTGGTGGGCCATGGGGTCCATGGCGTTGACCGCTGCGGTGCTGGGTGTGGTGTTCTGGCGCAAGCGCTACCTGGCGCGCACGGCGCGCTGAGCGCCTTCAGGGACGTGGCTCGGGTACGCCAAACAGCTTTGCACCGTTATCCCACGCAACACGCCTCGCCACATCGGCCGGCAAGCCGCCCAGCCAGGTGCGGTAGCCCTGCATGAGTTCGCCGTAGTACTGCCAGCGCTGGTTGACCCAGGTGTCGGAGCCGATCATGAAGCGGTCGGGGTACTCGCCACTCGGGGCAGAGCTGGCCGTCGGCGCAGGCCAGGCCCGGACGGTAGGAAAGTTCACCCATCAGCTTCGGGTATCGCGCAAAGAGTTCGTCCACCCTCGGCGCGGGCACGCCCCCAATGCCCGTGTGAGCCCAGATCAGGCGCATCTTCTGGCCCTTGGACGGCGTGTTCGCCATCAGCAGGTCAATCGCCACATCGTCCACATGCGCCAGGATGGCGAGGTCCTTTTCTTCTGCCAGCGCCATGAGCTGTTTCGCCACCGGGCCGTTGGCGTTCGCGCTGTCATAGAGATGGAATTCGCCCAGGCCGCGATAGGGCCCGGCGGGCGTTCCACGCGCCAGTTCGGTGTTCACCATCTCCACGATGGTGGGGTCCCGAAACCAGTTGCTGTAGTCGGCGCGGTCGCGGTAAAGGCGCACGAAGGGCACGACGGTCACGCCGGCCTTGCGCGTCTGTCCGGTGGCGCTGGCCAGGGCCTTGGTGCCGTCGTTGGGTCGGGAGTTGGCCACGATGGCGCGCACACCACTCTTCTGCATGCGCTCGAGCACATCGCCTATCGGGTGCGGGCAGCCCGGGGCCGGCGTGTCGTGGGTGCAGGCCTCGTCGTTGTAGTGCAGGTGGGCGTCGAACAGCGGACCGCTGTAGTTGGCCGCTGCAGCGGCCGTGCAGACCGCCATCAGAAGGCTGAGCAGGCCGGTGCGCCGCATGGGCCTCAGCCGATGTGCTGAGCGAAGAAGGCCAGCGTGCGCTCGCGCGCGAGCCTGGCGGCGGCTTCGTTGTAAGAGCCACGCTGGTCGCAGTTGAAGCCGTGGTTGGCGGCGTACACATGCACCATCACGTCCGGTTGGGCTTTCTTGAACACCTCGACCGTGTCCATGGGAATCCAGTGGTCCTGATCGCCGAAGTGCACCATCACCGGCACCGCCGGTGTGCGGGCAGCATCGGCCGCAGCCGTCATGCCGCCGCCGTAATAGGGCACGGCAGCCGACAGGCCCTTGTGCGAGCAGGCCGCTCGCCAGGTGAGCAGGCCGCCCCAGCAATAGCCCACGATGCCGACCTTGCCGGCTTGCGATGCGTGGTCGATGGCGGCCTGGATATCGGCCATCACGCCGGGCGCGGGCAATCCGTCCACTGCGGTCTTGAAGCCGAAGCCGGTACCCATGTCGGCCTCGGTGTAGCCCAATTCCACGCCGGGCTGCACCCGGTGGAAGGTGGCGGGTGCGACCACGAAGTAGCCATCGGCCGCGTAGCCGTCGGCCACGGAACGGATGTGCGAGTTCACACCAAAGATTTCCTGCAAAACGACCAGGCCGCCTTTGGGTTTGCCGGTCGGCTCTGCCACGTAAGCGGGGAAGGTGGTGCCGTCGGCGGCCTTGAGATCGATCATGTGTCCCATGGGGTGCTCCTGTGTGGGTTGAAAAACATCAGGCGCGCAGTCTGCGCGCCACAAAGTCGAGCCGGTCCTGGCCCCAGAACAGTTCGCCGTCGATCACGTAGCTCGGGGCACCGAACACGTTCGCGTCGATGGCCGCCTGCGTCTGTTCGTCGTAACGGGCCTGCACGTCGGGCTGCTGCGAATGGGCCAGGCGCGCTGCGTCCAGGCCGCATTCTGCGAGCAACTCCGCCAACACGTCCATGGAGGCAATGTCACGCTCTTGCGCCCACACGGCGGTCGTCACCGCACCGGTGAGTTGCATCGCAGCGTCAGCGCCGTCGTGCATCGCCACGGCGGTGATCAGGCGCGCGGCCGGATCGCCTGCCACTGGAAAGAAACGCGGCTCGGGATTGAGAGGTACGCCCAGTGCTTCGCTGAAGCGGCGCAGTTCGAGCAGGCGGTAAGCCTGGCGCTGCGGCGCGCGCTTGGGCAAAGGCAGGCCGCCGGAGAGCGGGAAGATCTTGCCCAGGTCCATGGGCAGCACCCGCAGGGTGGCACCGGTCTCGCGCACCAAGGCGCCAAAGCGCTCATGGCCGAGGTAGGTCCAGGGGCTCTGCGGAGCCAGGTAGTAGTCGACTGTGTGACGCATGGTGGTCTCCTCATACTGTTGTAATGGCCGACGGAAGGCGAGCCCGTGTTGTACGCGATGCCACCACTTTGTGCAGGAGACAGGTTATGGACGAGGCGACTGGGCGCGTGCTGTTGGTCACCGGCGGCGGGCGCGGCATTGGCGCGGCCACCGCGCGGATGGCAGCATCCCAGGGTTGGGCGGTGGCGGTGAACTACACCGCGAATTCGCTTGCCGCGGACGAGGTGGTGCGCAGCATCCGCGAGCTCGGCGGCACGGCCATCACGGTCAAGGCCGACGTGGCCAACGAAGCCCAGGTGCTGGCCATGTTCCAGAAGGTCGACGCCAAGCTCGGCCGCCTGACCGGCCTGGTGAACAACGCGGGCGTGGTGGATGTGAGCGCGCGGGTGGACGAGATGAGCCTGTCGCGCATCAAGCGCATGTTCGACATCAACGTGATCGGCTCCATGCTGTGCGCGCGCGAAGCGGTGCGCCGCATGAGCACGAAGCACGGCGGCGAAGGCGGCGCCATCGTGAACGTGTCCAGTGCCGCGTCGCGCCTGGGCTCGCCGGGGCAGTACGTGGACTACGCCGCAGCCAAAGGCGCCATCGACGCGTTCACTATCGGTCTGGCCAAAGAGGTGGCGGCCGAAGGCATTCGCGTGAACGCGGTGCGTCCGGGCTTGATCGACACGGAGATCCATGCCTCGGGCGGCCTGCCCACCCGTGTACGCGACCTGCAACACCTGGTGCCCATGCAGCGTGGCGGCACAGCCGACGAAGTGGCGCAGGCCATCGTCTGGCTGCTGTCGGACGCGGCGAGTTACACCACCATGTCGCTGGTCGATGTCTCCGGAGGCCGCTGAACATGACGACTGACACATCGCACATCAAGTACTGGTGGGAAGACCTGGAGGTGGGCAGCACACGCGACCTCGGGACCATCACCCCGACCGAAGCCGAGACCGTGGCTTTCGCCCGCCAGTTCGATCCGCAGCCGTTCCACCTGGACCACGACGCCGCCAGGGCCTCGGTGTTCGGTGCGCTGAGCGCCAGCGGCTGGCACACCTGCGCCATGGCCATGCGGCTGATGGTGACCAACTTCCTGAGCGAGAGCTCCAGCCTGGGTTCGCCCGGTCTGGACAGTCTGAAGTGGCTGAAACCCGTGTTTCCCGGCGACACGCTGCGGCTGCAGCACACCATTCTGGAAAAACGCCCCATGAGCAAACGCCCCGACGTGGGTCTGGTGCGCACCAGCTGGGAAATGTTCAACCAGCACGGGGACAAGGTGCTGTTCATGGAGGGTTACGGCATGTTCAGAAGGCGCGAGCCGGGGAATCCGTAGCCCACACACAGCGCCGACGCGCGCAGCGCGGCGGGGGTGAGCCACAATCCAGCTCATGGATTTCAAGCCGCTCATCACCCTGCTGGCCATCGTCAACCCGTTGGCGATCGTGCCTTTTTTCATCCACTACACGCAGGGCTTCAGCCAGCCGAAAGCAGCGCCAGCGCACGGTGTTGATCGCCTCCATCAGCGCGTTCTCCGTCATTGCCATCTGCGCGCTGATCGGCTTGCAGATTCTTGAGTTCTTCGGTATCTCGCTGGCGAGTTTTCAGGTGGGCGGCGGCATGCTGCTGCTGACCTCGGCGCTGTCCATGCTCAATGCCCAACCCGCCGAGGCCAAGACCAACGAGCGGGAAGTGAACGATGCGTCGGCCCGCGCCTCGATCGCCGTCGTGCCGCTCACCATTCCCCTGCTCACCGGCCCGGCCACCATGTCCACCGTGGTGATCTACGCCGACCAGGCGAAGACATTCTTTCAACACGCCGCGCTGGTGGGCTACGGCGTGGTGATCGCGCTGGCCACCGCCATCTGCTTCACCCTGGCCGAGCCGATCGCGCGCTTTCTCGGCCAAACCGGCATCAACGTGATGACCCGGCTGATGGGGCTGATCCTTGCCGCCCTGTCGGTGGAGGTGATGGCCACCGGCCTGGTGAAGCTGTTCCCGGCGCTACTGGGCTGACGGGTACAGCCCCAGCGTCTGCGCCTGCAGACGCGACAGGCCCAGCAGGGCATCGGTGAACGGCGTGGCCACGCCGGTGAGCTGGCCGAGTTCACGCACCACCGTCACCAGCGCGTCGAGTTCCACCGGTTTCTTCGCTGCCACGTCCTGCAGCATCGAGGTCTTGAAGGCACCGAGCTTGAGCGTGACAGCGTGGCGGTCTTCGGGTTGCTGGTCGATCGGGATACCGATGCGCGCGCCGATCTGTTTGGCCTCGAGCATCACGCTGCTGATGAAACCGCGCACCAGCTCGTCGCCCAGGATGCGATCAGTGGTGGCCCCGGTGAGTGCACTCACCGGGTTCACGGTCATGTTGCCCCAGAGCTTGTACCAGACGTCTTTCTGGATCTGCGGCGACACGCTGGCATTGAGCCCGGCGCGGCGCAACAGCTCGGCCAACGCAGACACGCGCTCGCTGGATTCGCCCGAAGGCTCGCCGATGATCAGGCCGTTGCCGAAGTGGTGGCGGATCACCCCCGGTGAATCAACCGAACAGCTGGCGTGCACCACGCCACCCACAACGTTGCGCGCGGGGATGGCGCGGTCGATCGCACCGGTGGGGTCGATCGACTGCAGACGTGTACCCGCACGCTCGCCACCGAAGCCGTTGAAGAACCACCAAGGCACGCCGTTCATGGCCGTGAGCACCACCGTGTGGCGCCCGATGAGGGGCGCAATGCTGCGCGTCACCTCGGCCAGCGCGGGCGCCTTCACCGCCACGATCACCAGGTCTTGCACGCCCAGGGCCACCGCACTGCTGGAGGCCTCCACCGGCGCGCCGATCAGGCGGCCGTTCTCGTGCAGTTGCAGGCCTTCGCGCTGCAGTGCAGAGAGCGTGTCGCCGCGGGCCAGCGCGCTGACGATGCAGCCGGTGTGCGAAAGCAGCACGCCCAGCCAGCCGCCGATGGCGCCGGCGCCGACGATGGCCACACGCTGGAAATCCGTTGGCATCAGGTGCTCACTCCAGGTAGCTG
>LNFM01010552.1_pt1 | contig 12951 bp, 12 predicted proteins | sample 596031 | NCBI WGS metagenome assembly LNFM01 (sample SAMN04254537, study PRJNA301005) | activated carbon metagenome | isolation source: dual media filters at the Ann Arbor, Michigan drinking water treatment plant | place: USA: Ann Arbor
CAAAGCCTAGGACCAGCTCGAGCACGTTCGGTCAGCGCTGCCCTGGTAAGGTACGCGGGCCGAATAGCCGGTTGCCAAACACTGCTTACGCTCGCTGTGGCGCCGTGGCGCCAGTCCGACGTACGGCTGCCATTTCCTCGGCACGTAGGCTTAGATCCGAGATCGCGAGTCCGGCCTCGCCGGTTCGCCGGGGCGTCGGCGGCCCTCTGCGCGATGCGCGCTGTGGCCCCGAAAGCTGACATAGGCCTTCGGGCGAGATGGGCCACAAGCGGTCATGGCCACCTACCCACGCCAGACTGGACGAAAAGGTCGCTCGATCCCCAATAGCGGCCATCGCGTGGGTCTTAATCGGCGGGGTGGCAAGCGCCGCCCGCCACGTCCGGAGTCGGAGGAACTTCGTAGACCGATCAGTTGTCGACCTTCTCTGCGACCTCGTCGACCTCGATACCGAGGTAGCGGACGGTACTTTCGATTTTGAAGTGCCCGAGTCGGAGCTGCACCGCGCGGAGATTCGCGGTTCCCCAATAGATCCGCCCTGGCCTGCCGACCTTCTTCCTCGCGGTTTGCTGTCGACGGCGAGATCGAAGAGGGCAAGATCGCGTTTCTTGCCCTCGATCTGAGGCTTGGTCCGGATCGACCAAACGTGTCTCTGCCGCCGTGGCGGCTTGACGCCGACGCGTTACCCTTGTTCCAGGGGATGCGGACGGACTGGTCCTAGGCAGAGGTTAAGCTAGATAGCGGACTGGCGCCGCCTAGCCAGGTGCTGCGCCCTGGGTGTTGACGTACACGGCATACAGGGACTGGCTCGCTGCCATGAACAGCCGATTACGCTTGGGGCCGCCGAAACAGACGTTGCCGCAGATTTCCGGCAGACGAATGCGACCAATGAGCTTGCCTTCAGGATTGAAGACGATGACCCCGCTGTAGCCGACCGCCCGACCCGCATTGCTCGCCGACCAGACGTTGCCGTCAACGTCGCAGCGTAGCCCGTCGGGCCCGCATTTGACGCCGTCGACCATACAATCGCTGAACAGCTTGCGGTTGGAGAGCTTGTTATCGGATCCTACGTCGAAGACGTAGATCTCCCCCTTGCCGCCGGGCCCAGTATCGCCCGGTCCCTTGCCGGTGCTCACCACGTAAAGCTTCTTATAGTCCTGCGAGAAGCATAGGCCATTGGGGTCTGGAACTTGGTCTTCCGTAACCACCAAATCGATGCGTCCGCTCGGATCGATGCGATAGCAATTGGTGGGTAGCTCGCGCTTGGCGGAGCCGATCTCGGCGGACTGGCCGAGGCGGTTCTTAAGCCGGCCGGCGGGATTGCTCGGACCACCCGCAGCGTCGGGCGCGCCTTCGTAGAGTTGGCCGCCGTAGGGCGGGTCGGTGAACCAGTAGCTGCCGTCGGGATGAGGTACGACGTCGTTGGGAGAATTCAATCGCTTGCCCTGGTAGGCATCGGCCAGAACGGTGACCGAGCCGTCAAGCTCGTAGCGCACGACACGGCGGGTAAGATGCTCACAGGCGAGTTGGCGGCCCTGGAAATCGAAGGTGTTGCCGTTGGAGTTGTTCGAAGGCAATCGGAAAACGCTAACGTGCCCGTCGTCTTCGAGCCAGCGCAGCTGCCGATTGTTTGGAATATCACTCCAGACCAGGTAGCGGCCCTGTGCGTTCCAGGCCGGGCCCTCCGACCAGAGCGCGCCGGTCCAGAGCCTCTGGATGGCACTGTTGGGTTGGGCGTACTGATTGAAGACCGGATCGACGGAAAGTACATCGGGGTCGGTGAAGTAGGTGGTCGGAGCGCCGCCCGGCCCGAAGTCGCGCGGCGGGCTGGTGATGGTGCTGGGCGGAGAGGCTGGCCCCGGCTGCGCTTGTGCCATGGCACCATGTGCCAGCACCATGGTGCCGACACCGGCACCCATACCCTTGACGAGACTGCGCCGCGATATCATCTGCGCGCGCTGGTGCTTCATGTGGAGCCTCCCTAGGATTTTGTTGAAGTATTGAGGTAGCGATTACGAACCTGGATTCTGGCTGAAATGCGCGCGGACTGTTCCGATGTGCGACCTCCAAGCGATCCGGTGCCACGCATGAAATCTGGCAGTGCCTCAGACGACTTGAGCGCGGGGAGTTATCTTGATGGATACTCATGGCGTTCCTCAGCCGGCGCGCTAGCTTTTTTGGGAGGTGGCGCTTGGATCACTTCGTTGCGCGTGTGCTCTTTCTGTGCGCCGTCACCACAAGCTCACCGCTTTTCGCAGGGGAAGCCAAACGGCTGTTCGACGGCAGAAACCTGACGGGTTGGGAGGGCGACACCAAGTACACTTGGCGCGTCGAGAAGGGCGCCATCGTCGGTGGCTCCCTCAAAAAGGTCGTACCTCGCAATGAGTTTCTCGGCACGACTCGGCACTACGGTGACTTCGAGCTGAAAGTGACGTTCAAACTTTTGGGTGACCGCGAGCAACGTAACGCAGGTGTGCAGTTCCGGACCAAACGCATACCTAATCACCACGAAGTATCCGGCTATCAGGCCGATATTGGGCAGCATTATTGGGGCGCGCTTTACGACGAATCGCGTCGCGACCGCGTCCTCGCTGGTCCGGATCCAAAGGGCATCGAAAGCTTGGTGAAGCAGGGTGACTGGAACACTTACGTTGTCCGTTGCGAGGGACCGCGCATTCGCCTTTGGCTAAATGGCGTGCAGACCGTGGACTATACGGAGGAGGACCCCACTATCGAACGCTCGGGGATCATCGCACTTCAGATCCACGGCGGCGCGAAGGCCAAAGTCCACTACAAGGACATCACCGTACAGGAACTGCCCAAGTCAGATTAGGATCGCGGGGAAAGAAGCCGATGCCGTTCTGACCGCGATGCCGTCAGGGAAAGAAATCGTCACTCATGACATAGGCAACAAGCGCAATAATTTCGTCCGGCTTGTAGACGTCCCGCCAGGATGGCATTTGTCGAAACCCATTGTGCGTGCGATCCCAGACAAACTCTGGCTTGTACTGCCGGGGCTTCAGTTTGGGAGCCTTGCCGGGATAGGCTTTTGCGCCGTGGCAATGCGTGCATTGCTCCTGCCACAGCTTCTCTCCCACGGCTATTACCTTGCTGTCCTTCAGGGTCTCCGCTGGTAGCGACGGCGGAGGATCCCGGGGGGACTCTTGTTCGTCTTTCGTTTGCGCCATCGCATTAGTCGCGAGAAGGGATATCGCGCCGGCGAATACGATAGCGTGTAGCCTAGTGACGCACATCGCAGACAGTCCTCGAAAATCCAAGGAACTCAATTGGGAAGAAGTGGCTGGATGAGCCACTTCTTCCTAGCGCAGGTCGTCGTAACGCGGCGCGTCAGTTGGCAGGTACGATTCTGTAGATCTTGTCGTGGCCGCCCACTGGGCCGGTTGCAATGCTCGTCAACGCATAAACCTCGCCCTTGTCATCCTGGGCGAAGGCCAAGATGTAGGGCAGCGTCTGCATGCCCTCGACAGCGGCGACTTCCATAGTCCATTTGCCGTCGGCACCTTTGGTTCCGAAGAATATTTGACCGTCCATCGTCGCAAACGACTTTGACCAGTCGCCGAAGATGTACTTGCCCTCCCACGCTTTGTGGGGACCGCGATACACATGTCCACCAGTGACCGAGATGCCTTTGCAGTCCGCCTTAACCGCCGTGCAGTTGTTGTAGACGATGATTGGCGGTGTCAGCCCGGCCTGATCGCATGTGGCGGGGTGATTATCCGGCTTCGCAAAGTCGAAGCACTTATCCGCCTCCATGCGACGCCAACCGAGATTAGCGCCTCGAGTGATGACGCTGATTTCCTCGAAGGAATTCTGCTGCACGTCTCCACAGTATAGCGCCCTGTCTCCACCCGGATCAAATGTGCACCGCCAGGGATTGCGCAGCCCCAGTGCCCAGATCTGCGGCAAGGCATCGCTCTGACCAACGAACGGGTTATCGGCCGGAATGAGATCTGGCTTGCTCAGGTCGAGCCGCAACATCTTCCCGTGGAGCGATCTCTTGTCTTGGCCATTGCCGGTCGCCACGTTGTGCCCGATGCCCCAGTCGTTGGCATACCCTCCATCACCGGTGGATATATAGAGCATTCCGTCGGGTCCGAAGCCGATCCAGTGACCGTTGTGATTGAACTGCGGTTGGTCGAGTTCGGAAATAACCCGCTCGTTTGTGGGATCGGCCTTATTGGGATCGGTCTTGGAGACTTGAAACTCGGATACGACGTTGGTGTGGGACCACCAAAGGCGGCGTTCGAGCTCGCTGCTGCGAATTGGAGCCGAGTAGGCAAGGTAGAACTTGCCGTTTTCCCTGTAGTTCGGGTGGAACGCCAAACCAAGCAGCCCGCGTTCATCGAAGAAATGGTGCTGCGTCACCATCCTTGGGCCGATATTGATGAACGGCTCGGGCAGCAAGCGGCCCTTGCTATCAATGATCCGCACTTGGCCATGCTGTTCGATAAAGGCCATGCGGCCCGTGCCGTCTGGGATCGACACCATCGCTAGCGGATGGATGAGCCCGCCGGCAACTTCCTGAAGTTTGACTTTAACCTGAGCCAGAGCCGGGGCCGCCGTTGCCAAGATCGTGGCCACGGCGATGCCAGTGAACCTAAGGCGCATTTGGACGTCCTCCCATACTTGAATGATGTGGCTTGCTTCTTTGGCAAGCGCAATTGCAGGCGACTTACACCTCGTAGTCATTGCCCCGAGGCCAAGGCAGATCACACCTTATTTTGGGCCATTTTCAGGTGCCGCTCACCCAGCGTTGCAGCGCAAGAGTTAAGAGAAAGCACAATCCCGCTACCAGTGCGGCACCACCAGCGCCGGCTGCGGAAAGGAACACTGCGTCCACCAACGAGATGCCGGCGATAAGGCTGACGACTGCGCGCGGAACATCCCCTTTGGAGCGGCGCCACAGGAAGTAAAGCGCCACTAGGGTCCAGATGACAAGAGCGGCGAGGGCTGCTGCCGCCAGAACGCCGCCTTGTAAAACGATAGCGAGGCCGTAGAGGATTGGCGCACCAAGAAAAAGCAGGGGCCAGAGCCTGTCGAGTCGATCGAGCGCCTCTTGCTTGGCGGCATATGTCAGGCCAATGAGGTAGCAGAGACTGACGAACGCAGCGACGAACAGCATGGCTGACGGAGCCGCCGCCGCCGCATAGCCTGCGGTCAGGTACGCGAGAACACGGCACAGTCCCATGAACAGCGGGCTCAAGGCATTACCCTTGTGATGCCAATCGTAGAACAGAATGGCGGCAGCAAGTGCTAGCGCTGCCATCATCGGTCGTACACCCGTGTCTGACACCGCTGCGCTTCCCCAAAGGATGAACGCGAGTCCGCCGAGCATCAGACCGAACCCAACCCCAAACACGGTATTCAACGACACGGCGCCGGCGGGGATCGGTCGATCCGGTCGTTCTACTGCGTCAATCTCCTTGTCGAAGGCGTCGTTGAGATACATGCCAGACACATAGAGCAGCGAAAGGCCGACCACGACCAGAAGTGTCGTTCGTGTCCAAATCTCGCCGCCCGCGAGGGTCATCCCGGCGAGCGCGTTGGTCCACACTGTTGGTAGATTGGACACCCGTCCCAAACGAAGGGCAGTCGCCAGCGTCATGCTGTCAGGATGTCCCTAACCCAGCCGAGCTCGCGCGCAATCGCAGTCGAGGCATCAACCCGGCGCAGTTCCTCAGGCAGCACGTCAAAGGTGTAGGTTTCGACCTCTAGATGATTGCTGATCGGAGTTCGTTGGTGGAGCGCCAGGATCTCGCGCAGGAAATCCTGCGTCGTGTCGAGCTCAGGAAGCGCAGACATGAAGATCGGCACGTGGCAGTGCACACGCCACTCGTTTCCGACCGCCTGATCAAAGTTCGCAAAGGCCGGCTCCAGATCGAGGAAGCGGACGAGACTACCGTCCGGCTTTCGCTCGACAACTTGATGCAGATAAACGCCATCATCGAAGCGCCGGAGCTGGTCGATGGTGCGCGCATCTACACGCGGGACCTTCAGCGCTGCCGAGAGCTGCAGTTTGAAAATGCCAATGCCGGCACGCGCCAGACGCGCCAAACTTTCTGAAGCGTTCTCGAACTCGACGGCAGCATGGCACACATCGTAGCAAATGCCGAGGTGACGCCTGAGAGCGCGCTCCGCAGCGATGGCATCGAGCCTCGTCAAGTCAGCAAACCGTCGAACCGCTGGTGACGAGAAGATCCTCTCCTCGAAGAACCGCGCCGCCTCCTCGATGGTTTCGAGGTAGCACATGGGCTCGGGCTCCAGTGCCAGCGTGATGGTGCGCCCGGACCTTTCGGCCAGCCGCACGAGGTGAGCAGCGTGCTGCAGCAGATTTTCGGCTATCCGCTCGATCACACCGGGCTCTGCGCCGATCGGCCGAAACGTCGCCGGGACCGTGCTGACGCTGCCAGTGATGTCGGCATCCAGCGGCAACAACTCGGCGAGCAGATCGGCTAGGCGGTTGCTGTAGGCTACGCGTTCGGCAAAGCGCCAATCTGGCTGATAGACGTCCTCCTTGACCCGGGTCCCATGAAACGGTCCGTAAGGAAAGCCGTTGATCGTAAAGACGTATAATCCCTCACGCGCGAGAAAATCCTTGAATGCCTCAAGCTCCGAGGCGTTCACGAGGGCCTCAGAAGCAATTGCGGAGAGGCGGAGCCCAACGCCCATAGTTTCGTTGGGAACAAACAGCCGTTTCACCTCCGGCAGGTGGCGCTTGAGCCCGATGAACGTGTCCAGCCAGGTTTCACCGCGGTGAATGTTGGTGCAGTAGGTGAGGTGCGTTGCGCTCCCGATCTTCATCGCGCGCTCTGCCGTGCTTTTAGCCATGCGATGGCCCCGAGGACGCGTTCCTCGTCCATCTCGTGCACCTCTACGCCCCGCCCGATGTTCTCCAGCAGCGTGATCGTAAGCTCTCCCCCGAGATGCTCGCGGAACTCCCTGATCCCCTGCAACAGAGGATTGCTGCCGTCGGCAGAACGTGCATCGACGATCGGATGCCACAGCCGGAAACCCAGCAGCTCGAGCAGGGCGGCAACGCGGTCTTCGGTTCCCGGGGCCAGCAGACCCGCCAGCACGGAATAACGCGTATCAAGAGCAATGCCGATGGCAACTGCCTCGCCGTGGCGTACGTGGTTGCGCGTGAGGGACTCGATCTTGTGAGCGGCCCAATGGCCGAAATCGAGGGGACGCGCACTGCCGGATTCGAACGGGTCGCCGCCGTGTGCGATCTGGTGCATATGAAGCTCGGCGCAGCGCCGGATCATGTACGCCATCGTGGAGGCTTCGAAAAGCGATAATCCGTCGATGTTGCCCTCGAGCCAGCGGAAGAAATCGGCGTCACGAATGAGCGCGACTTTCACCGCTTCCGCCATGCCCGCGATCTTCTCGCGCGGCGGCAAATCCGCAATGAAGGTCAGGTCGTTGAGGACGGCGAAAGGTGGAGCAAACGTCCCGACGAAATTCTTCGATCCCTTCAGATTGACGCTGTTCTTCACGCCGACGCCGGAGTCGTTCTGTGCGAGAACCGTCGTCGGAACGCGGATCAGCCGGATACCACGATGGCTGGTCGCGGCTACGAGCCCGACGGCATCCAGAACTGCCCCGCCGCCAATGGCGATCACGAACGAATGCCGGTCGATGCGGTGTTCCTGAATGATCCCTTGCATCCATTCGACGTGGAAGAGCTCGTTCTTTATCTTTTCGCCACCCGGGACCTTCTGCGGGGCGGCAACCAGTTCGATCGCCGTAGTGTGCGCGCTGGCATAGGCTTCGATTTCGCCGATCAGTGTGGGGCGAGCATCACATACGCCATCATCGACGAAAACGATGCAGCGGTGCCGTCGCTCCCGCTCTAATCGCGCAATCGTCTTTCGCAACACCGGATTGTCGGGTGCGAAAAGATGCGTCGTAAAGTGGACTGGGTATTCGTAAGTGACCGCAAAGCGCTGGAGACATACCGATGCGCCGTTCGGTGATGTCTCGGAGACGGATGGTTTCGCAACCTCACCCATGTGCCTCCCCGGCATTCCTGCTCGTCGGCTTCTACGGCCGAGCCTGCGACAGGCAGATTGCGCCGCCGTTCGACGTCAAGTCAAGGTGTGCGTCGTCTGCCGGTCTTCCAAAGTATTGCCCACCTGTTGTGCGCGTGCTTTTGTGAATGTGGCCACGGCGGCGCGCTCAGCGGAGCAGCAGGATGCATAAGACGCTCGTGCTCTTAATAGTCGGACTGACAGAGCGCCTTCTCGGCAAAGATACGCCCAACCTCTCAGCCCTTGCCAAACGTGGCGGCCTGCGCCCGCTCAGGACCGTGGTTCCTGCTGTCACCTGCACCGTGCAATCCACTCTGCTGACCGGCTTGTCGCCTCGCGACCACGGCGCTGTGGCCAACGGCTGGTATTTTCATGATCAAGCAGAAGTATGGCTGTGGCGACAGTCGAACCGCCTGATTGCCGGGGAAAAAATCTGGGACACGGGGAAAAAACTCGACGCAGCATTCACCTGCGCAAACATGTTCTGGTGGTACAATATGTATTCCACCGTCGACATCAGCGCCACGCCACGGCCCATGTATCCGGCTGACGGCCGCAAGCTGCCGGACCACTACGCTGAACCGCCCGAGCTGCGGGACGAACTAAATAATCTCCTGGGAACCTTCCCCCTTTTCACATTCTGGGGTCCTATGACCTCGATCGAGGCCAGCTGCTGGATCGCGAGAGCAACGCAGCACGTTCGCCGCACGCGGCAACCTACGCTGACGCTCTGTTATCTGCCCCATCTCGATTACGGCCTCCAGAAATGGGGACCTGACCCGGATGATCCACGCATCGCGAAGGACTTGCGTGACATCGACTCCGTCGCCGGCGAGCTGATCGAAGAAGCTGAGCGCAATGGCGATCATGTCGTGGTTGTGTCGGAATACGGCATCGTGCCGGTACGGGAAGCGGTACACCTAAACCGCGCCCTCCGAGAGGCGGGTTTGGTCCGCGTGCGCAATGAGTTAGATCGGGAGCTGCTCGATGTTGGCGCCTCGAAGGCCTTTGCCATGGCCGATCACCAGATTGCGCACGTGTATTTGCAGCACGGCGCCGACAGTCGCTCGATAAAGAGATCGTTGGAAAGTCTCGACGGCGTTGCGCAAGTCCTCGATGAGGAAGGCAAACGAGCCATGGGACTGGACCATCCGCGTTCCGGCGATCTCGTTGCGCTATCCGCTCGCGACCGCTGGTTCAGTTACTATTGGTGGCTGGACGATGAGAAAGCGCCGGACTTCGCCCGGACTGTCGATATCCACCGTAAGCCCGGCTACGATCCGATGGAGTTGTTCCTGGACCCGGGCATTTCTCTGCCGAAGCTTAAGGTCGCGCGGAGGCTTCTCGCCAGAAAGCTTGGCTTTCGCAACCTGCTCGACGTCACGCCGATCGAGGGCACCGGGATGGTGAAGGGCTCGCACGGACTTGTTACGGAGCAGCCACAAGATGGACCCTTGATCATTTCGAGCGCACCGGACCTTCTTCCAGAAGGCTCGATCGACGCGACAGCCTTTAAAGATTTGATCCTGGCCCACGTATTTGCGCCACGATCGACACCGTCTTACGGTATGCACTGCCGAGCACAATAGTACAGAATTGCTGCCCGCAGTTGGATTGGGTGGGAGGGGGCTCATGCGTATCGTCCACGTTGTCCTGTGTGCGATCCTCGTTTTCTTTGCCGCGCTCCAATACGACGACCCTGATTGGTACTATTGGGGACTGGTGTATTTGATCGCAGCGGCATGGTCATTTGCCGCCGCTCTCGGGCCGGAGCGCCTAGGCTCATTGCGATTCGTTCTCGTTGGGGGGCTGATCTGTGTCATGCTCTTCTTGGGCGGTTTTGTCTTGCTCGCACCCAACATAGGACCTGGCTGGATACACAACGAAGAGGCGCGCGAGGCATTTGGCTATCTGATCTGCGCGGTCGCAACGGCTCTCGCTGTCTTTGATGCGCGGCGACAAACCCCGAGCGTGACCTAGCGAGGTCGCACATGAGCGTGAGTAACGACGAAGACGAGGTGATTCTAGTCGACGCCAACGATCGTGCGATCGGCACCGCGCCGAAACTCGCCGTGCACCGAAGAGGCCTCCTGCATCGCGCGGTATCTGTGCAATTGCGGGATCAGAGCGGGCGACTTCTCCTGCAGAAAAGGCACGCAGGGAAGTATCATTCCGGCGGATTGTGGAGCAACACCTGCTGCAGTCATCCGCGGCCTGGCGAAGATACGGCTGCGGCTGCGCAACGCCGGCTGCAGGAGGAAATGGGGATCAGCTGCCCGCTCACGCCTCTGTTCACGACCTGCTATCGCGCAGTGCTCGACAACGCGATGACCGAGAATGAGATGGTGCATTGCTTCGGCGGCTTTTACGTAGGCGAAGTACGCCCGAACCCCACCGAGGCGGAGGATCATTCCTGGATCCACGTCGACCATCTTCGCCGGGAAGTGAACGAGCATCCGGAGCGATACTCGGCATGGTTCCGCATTTATCTCCGTGACCACTGGGCGGAACTCACTGGCTCGGGCTAGCATTCAGAAGACGCGGCTTCCGAGCTGCCTAGAGCATGTCGCCGCCGGTGCCATGCTGCCCTTCCTCCGCCGCGGTGTCGAGCAGGGCGAAATCTTTAGGATGATCGCGTGCGTCCGCACGCTCAAGAAATAGCGCGGATCGCGCGACGATCAGGAAATTTTCAAGTTGTCGTCGACGCCGCGTTTGCCCTCATCGATCCTGGGCGATTGGCCTCCGCGCAGAACGGAGTTGCCCATGTAGAGCGTACGCTGGTCGATTGAGGGTGGGTTCAACCAATCCTCTTCCTTAATCTGGCCGCTCTTACCGTACGCCGCCAGCGGGTTCTCATAGGTGACCTTCCGGATATGCTCCTCTGGTATCTGTGCGCGCCGCATCAATTCAGCGGTCTTCGGTACCGCGAGCGGATCCGACACCCCCCAGTCGCACGCACTGTCGCAGAAGATTCTCTCGGCGCCGTAGTTTTTGACGATCTCCACCATGCGCTCGTTGCCCATCTTCGTGAAAGGGTAGATCGAGAAGGCCGCCCAAAAGCCACGATCCAGCACATCGCGGACGGTCTCTTCGTTGTTGTGATCAATGACAACCCAGCTCGGATCGAGCTTATGCTCGAGTGCCACCGCCATCGACCTCAGAGTACCTTGCCGCTTGTCTCGATGCGGCGTGTGTACCATCACTGGAAGATGCAGCTCCTTCGCGAGCTCCAACTGCAATCGATAATACTTGTCCTCAAGGGCAGTTTGTTCGTCGTAGCCGATCTCGCCGATGGCCACCACGCCTTCCTTGAGCGCATAGCGCGGCAGAATTTCCATAACGGCCTCAGCCAGCTCCTCGTTGTTGGCTTCCTTCGAGTTGAGACCGATCGTGCAATAGTGGCGCAGCCCGAACTGTCCAGCGCGGAAGCGTTCGAAGCCGCAGATCATCGATAAGTAGTCAATGTACGTGCCTACGTGAGTACGCGGTTGGCCTAGCCAAAACGCAGGCTCGATGCACGCCACCACGCCTGCCGCAGCCATGCGTTCGTAATCGTCGGTGGTGCGCGAGATCATGTGGGTGTGAGAATCAACGAACATGACTTTCGCCTTCTGATCCTTCGGCGACGCTTGCCGCCACTACCGTTCGCTATGACGCTTCAGCAAGAGCCGCCCAGCCTGGCTCGCCTGCGGCAGCATGTTTGGCAAGGTCAGGAGCTTCCGCCAGCGCTTCCCTTGCGGCAGGCAAAGAGGATGCTTGCAGTGCCAGCGCCGCAGCTTGCTGTTCGACCACGGTTCCGGTCTTAAGAACCTGCTTAAGGTCGACGATCGCATCCCTGTCGGCATGTGGCCCAACGCAGCGCCAAAGCTCGGGGCTAACCGGCCGCCCCGCGGCCCATCGCTCGTGCGCATAGTCGCAGAGCATGCGCATCAATGCTGGGTTGCTGCGACGGTCCAAGCCCTGAATCGGATCGAGCTTGCTGCCGACGAAGAGCGCTTTGAGGACCATGTGGTTCCAAGCATTCTCGTCGAACTCTTCCATTGGATAGGGGTTGCGGTGCGCGACAGCTTCGAAGATCGGCTGCATTGCGCTTCGCGCGCCCTCGCGAGCTCGCGCAACATGCAGCCTTGGATGCGGGTAAAGCGGCAGACCTCGGTAGAATGTGATCAACTCTCCGATGTCCGCGGTGCGGAAAAGCTGCTCGAGCCTCGCTTTGAATCTTGCCCCGTCATCGTTGTCGCTGGCCAAAACAAACGATAGACGGGCTGCCTGATCGACGCTCCAGTCGCTTGGGTTCCAACCGGGTCGAGCCGTGCTCGCGGCGACAAGATCCTCGGAATTGAGGTCAAGATCTTGCTTTCCGAGGCGACGAATGGCGTAGCCCAGGGCTATATAGAGTTGTTTTTCCGTAGGCCCGGAGAACATCAGCGCAATCTGCTGCTCGAACCAACTGCCACCCTCGTTCGGTACAGTCCGGGCAACCCATGCGCGCAAAAGTTCAAGCGCCGCGATACCAGCATTTGCCATCGGAAAAACCTGTGCGAAAGCGCCTGATCTCGGTACACGCTCAGCCGTCATTTTGCTGAAACTATGGCCCACGGCAAACTCTGTCGAGAGCTTACTACCTTACGAGCGAGACGATTTTTGCTGTGCTTGAAGAGCCAGCAGGCTTGGCGGCGGCTGAAGGGCGATAGTCCGAGCATCGGTAGTACCTAGCCTGTCACTTCGGCGCGACCGCCTTAGAACTCGGCCAAGTCTGCACTTACGCGCGCCTTATTCATTTAAAGGCGGGGGCTATAGTACTTCGAGAGGACCACCTCATGTTGTCGCCGTCTGCGCCGTCCCTTTGCACCTCCGTTCAGTCTACAGTGCCGCTCTAGCGCTAGAGCGGACCCTACGATTT
>LNFM01010553.1_pt1 | contig 12951 bp, 10 predicted proteins | sample 596031 | NCBI WGS metagenome assembly LNFM01 (sample SAMN04254537, study PRJNA301005) | activated carbon metagenome | isolation source: dual media filters at the Ann Arbor, Michigan drinking water treatment plant | place: USA: Ann Arbor
CGTCGAGGCCCTCGGCAAGTTCCTCCCCGACGTCGACCGCCCCAACGAGGGCGTCTTCGCCTGGCAGGATGAGGACGCCGACTGGCTGGCCCTGCGGTACGACCTCACCGCCCCCCTCGCCCGCGTCGCCGCCCAGTACCGCAACGACCTCCCGTCGCCCTACCGGAGGTACGCGATGGGCCCCGTCTGGCGGAACGAGAAACCGGGTCCGGGCCGCTTCCGCCAGTTCTACCAGTGCGACGCCGATACCGTGGGGTCAGCCTCGGTGGCCGCCGACGCCGAAATCTGCGCCATGCTGGCCGACGCCCTGGAAGAAGTCGGCATCCCCCGCGGCGACTACGTGGTGAAGGTCAACAACCGGAAGGTCCTGAACGGCGTGATGGAAGTCGCGGGCCTCGCCGGGGACGAAAAGGAGCACGAACGCGGCATCGTCCTCCGCGCCATCGACAAGATCGACCGCCTGGGGTCGGAAGGGGTCCGTGCCCTCCTCGGCGAGGGCCGCAAGGACGAAAGCGGCGACTTCACCAAAGGGGCTGGTCTGAATCAAGGTCAGATCGAGACAGTGATGCAGTTTGTCGACGCAGGCAGAAATGTCGGCGTCTGGGATAGCATATCCGACAGCATTGAAATCTCTCCTGAGATTTCGGCGCTTGTAGAGGAGTATTCGAAGGTGATCCGCGAAGCCGGCCCCGCTTCCACGGTAGATCAAGGCCAAGCATTCAGAAACGTCTATGCGTGCCAGCATCTCTTTAGCATTGTGCAGGAATCTGACGTCGGCAAAGACGGTGTGATTGAGTTGCTTCAGATTGCGACGCTGTGCAAACGGGCAGGCTACGGCCCCGACCGTATCGTCATCGACCCCGGCGTCGTCCGGGGCCTCGGCTACTACACGGGCCCGGTCTACGAGGCGGAACTAACCTTCGAGATCCTCGACGAAAAAGGCCGCAAGCGCCAGTTCGGGTCGGTCGCTGGGGGCGGGCGGTATGATGGGCTGGTGAAGCGCTTCACCGGGCAGGATGTGCCGGCGACGGGGGTCTCGATCGGGGTGGACCGGCTGCTCGCCGCTTTGCAGGCCAAGGGACGGATGCAGGGAGAGAGCGCGGGACCGGTGGTCGTGACCGTGATGGATCGCGACCGGATGGCTGACTACATGGCGATGGTCGGAGAGCTTCGGCAGGCGGGCATCCGGGCCGAGGTCTACTTGGGGAACCCGAAGAACTTCGGCAACCAGTTGAAATATGCCGACAAGCGTGCCTCGCCCGTGGCGGTGATCCAGGGCGGGAACGAGGCCGCGGCCGGCACGGTGATCCTGAAGGACCTGATCCTAGGTGCCAAGATCGCCGAGAACGCGACATTGGAGGAATGGAAGGACCGGCCGGCTCAGGTCGAGGTCCCGAGAGCCGATCTGGTTGCTTCCGTCCGAAAGATGATCGGCCAATGACCCCAAAAGCGGCGATCCGAGCCGAGGGCGAGCGCCTGCTGCAAGGCTTCCTGCAAGCCGGTGCGGTGCCGGTCGAGGCGGACGTCCTGCAGCCAGCGGGCACTCTCCTGGACCTTTACGGCGAGGATATCCGGGCGCGGGCCTATGTGACCGACGATCCCGTCCGGGGCGAGATGATGCTGCGGCCGGACTTCACCGTGCCGGTCGTGCAGGCGCACATGGCACATGGCGCGGAACCCGCAAGATACGCCTATCTGGGCGAAGTGTTCCGCAAGCAGATGCGCGGATCGGGGCGGTCATCGGAATACCTTCAGGTCGGGTATGAGGTCTTTGACCGAACCTCCCCAGAGGCGGCGGATGCCGAGGTGTTCGCTCTGTTCCGCGACCTGCTTTCGGGGCTGAACCTGCGGCCGGTGACCGGGGATATCGGGATCCTGATGGCGGCGGTCCGGGGGCTGGAAACCTCGGATCGCCGGAAGGCGGCTTTGCTGCGGCATGTCTGGCGGCCGGTTCGGTTCAAGGCTTTGCTTGACCGGTTTGCAGGGCGGGCTCCGGTGCCTGCTGGTCGGGTCGCTCTGTTGGAGCGGCTGAAGGCGGGCACTCCTATGGCGCTGATCGAGGAAGCGGGGAGCTTCGTCGGTCTGCGGTCCGCTGAAGAGATTGCAATGCGGGCCGAGGCGCTGGTGGCCGATGCCGAGACCCCGCCGATCAAGGCGACCGAGGCGGCGCTTCTGTATGACCTTCTCAGCCTTGAGGCCCCGGCGGCTCATGCCTTGAGCCACTTGCGGGGGATCACGCCGATGCTTCCAGCCATTGGCCCGGCGGTTGATCGCTTCGCAGCTCGGCTTGACGCTCTGGCGGCTCGGAGTGTGAACGTCTCGACGCTGGCCTTCGAGGCAAGCCACGGGCGGACGGCGCTGGAATACTATGACGGGTTCGTTTTCAGCTTCCTTGCCGACGGGATGCCTCCCGTTGCGAGCGGCGGTCGCTATGACGCGCTGACGTCGGTCCTTGGCGCGGGGGCGTTCATCCCGGCAGTGGGCGGCGTAATCCGGCCTGAACTGGTGGGCCGCTTGAAAGGGGTCCTGGCATGATCCGGATCGGGGTGCCGTCCAAGGGGCGGCTGATGCAGGACTGTTTTGACTGGTTCGGTGCACGCGGTGTGGTGATGAAGCGCGCGGGCTCGGATCGGGAGTATTCGGGTGTCGTCGAGGGTATCGAGGGCGTAGTCCCGGTGCTTCTTTCGGCGGGGGAGATCCCTCGTGAGCTGGCAGCGGGGCGGATCCACCTGGGGGTCACGGGCTCGGACCTCGTGCGCGAGCAGCTGGGCGAGGATGAGGTGGCCGAGGTCGCGAAGCTGGGCTTTGGCCAGGCCGATCTGGTGATCGCGGTGCCGGCCGTCTGGATCGACGTCGAGACGGTGGATGACCTGGACGCCGCCGCAGCGGGGTTCCGTAAGGCGCATGGGCATCGGCTGCGGATTGCGACCAAGTATCACCGTCTGGTGCGGGATTTCCTACAGGCGCAAGGGGTTGCCGACTACCAGCTGGTCGACAGCCAGGGTGCGACCGAGGGCACGGTGAAGAACGGGACGGCGGAGGCCATCGCGGATATCACTTCGTCGGGCGAGACGTTGCGCGCGAACCACCTGCGCATCCTGTCGGATGGGCTGATCCATTCCAGCGAGGCGGTGCTTTGGGCCAGCCGGGTGGCGGAATGGTCGGCGGAGGACCAGGCCGCCTATGCGGGGTTGGCGGCCATGCTGCAGGTTCCAGCAACGCCCGTCTGAGAGGCGGTGGGCGGATTGCCTACCCTACCTGCGTGCGAGCGCAACCCCGATCCCGGCCAGCGCCATGCCCGCCCAGGCGAGGGGCGGCATAGCCTCGCCCAACAGCGGCCAGGCGAAAAGCGCCGAGAGCGGCGGGACGAGGTAGAAGAGCGCCGAGACGCGGGCGACCTCTCCGGCGCGGATCATCGCGAGGAGGAGGGTGATCGAGATGAGTGAGTTGCCGATCACCAGATAGGCGAGAGTGTAGAAAAGCTCCGGCGTCCAGTCAGCCTGGAACCCCTCGGTCGCCCATGCCAGTGGCAGGGTGAAGACCGCGCCGACGGCGTACTGGATCAGGTTCGCCGGGACCGGGTGTGTGGAGACGCCGAACCGCTTTTCGTACAGCGTGGCGGCGGTTATGCCAATGAGGCCGCCCACTGCGGCGAGGAGGCCCAGAGGTGGCTCATGCGCGATGCCGGAGCGGGCGAGGATCACCGTGACGGCCCCGCCAAGGCCGAGGGCGAGGCCGATCCAGCGTAAGGTGCTGACGGATTCACCGACCATCCGGGGGGCGATCAGGCTGACGAGGATCGGTTGCAGGCAGACGATGATCGCGACTCCGCCCGCCGAGACGCCGGATTTGAAGGCGATGTAGCAGAGGCCGAAGTAGGCGACCTGGATCAGGAAACCGGTGACCGCGATGTCCACTACTGCGCGGCCTTTCGGGAAGGCTGGTCTCAGGATCGGGATCAGGGGCAGAAGGACTAGGACCGCGATGGAATAGCGGAGCGCCAGCAGGGTGAAGGGCCCGGCGTGCTGAAGGCCGATCTTGGCGATGGCGAAGCCGGCCGACCAGAGCAGGAGGAAGATGAATGGCGCGGCGAGGAGGAGCGGGCGGGACATGGTGCCCGTTCATGGCGGGTTTTGCGGGCGGGGGCCAGAGGTTGGTGCAAGTTGACCTGTCGGAGCGAGGTGTTTCACACCCCTCGCGCTCCCCCGTGGGATATTTGGGGAAGAGAAAGGGAACTTTAGTCGAATTGCTTGGGCCGGTCAGTGGAGGCCGAGTTCCGCAAGAGCCTGAGCGAGTTTCGGGGGCAATGGATCATCCTTGGCGCGGCCCTTCGGGAGGTCGCGGGGCGACTCCTTAGGATCAAGATAGCGCCAGCCCTGGAACGGCCTTCGGGGGGCAGCTTCGGTGCGGATGACCTCCTGGTCCAGGATCAGGCCGCAGCGGGGAATGCCGTCTCCGAGGTTCACTTCCTGCAGGTCGATGATGCGCTGGCGGGCCAGGATCACGCCCTTGATCACCCAGTAGAGCGAGCCTTCCAGCACATCGGCCTCACGCCTGGGCCACATGCGGGTGACGTGGATCGCTTTGCCCTCGGGCCAATGCGGGCGTTGCTGCCGCTGCCAATCGAGGAGGTCCTCGACGGAATCGGCGCCGACGCAGAGTTTCAGGATGTTGATCATGGGCTGATCATAGGGCCTGCGGCGGGGGCTTCAAGTTGACCCGAGGGGGTTCGGGGCGTATCTTGGGCCCTTCGTTCCAGTTATCCACAACAGACAGAGAGATTCGCCCCATGTCGCGTTTCGACACCCCCATTGCCGAGCAGATCTGGGACATGAAGTACCGCTTCAAGGAGGCGGACGGGACGCCGATTGACGGCTCGGTCGAGGACAGCTGGCGTCGGATCGCGCGGGCTTTGGCCGAGGTGGAGAAGGACCCACTCCCCTGGGAAGGGGAGTTCTATGCGGCCCTTGAAGGCTTCAAGTTCCTTCCTGCGGGGCGCATCACCGCCGGGGCGGGGACGGGGCGGTCGGTGACGCTCTTCAACTGCTTTGTCATGGGCACGATCCCGGACACGATGGAGGGGATCTTCACCGGGTTGAAAGAGGCCGCGCTGACGATGCAGCAGGGCGGCGGGATCGGGTATGATTTCTCGACCATCCGCCCGCGCGGGGCAGAGGTGAAGGGGGTCGCGGCGGATGCCTCGGGGCCGCTTTCGTTCATGGATGTGTGGGATGCGATGTGCCGGACGATCATGTCGGCGGGCTCTCGTCGCGGCGCGATGATGGCGACGATGCGCTGCGACCATCCGGATATCGAGGCCTTCATCGAGGCCAAGCGCGACCCTGCCCGGCTGCGCATGTTCAACCTTTCGGTCCTGGTGACCGATGCCTTCATGGCCGCCGTCAAGGCCGACGGCCCGTGGGAGCTGGTGTTTGCTGGCCGCGTCTACAAGACGGTCGAGGCGCGCGATCTGTGGAACAAGATCATGCGCTCGACCTTCGACTATGCCGAGCCGGGGGTGATCTTCATCGACCGCATCAACGCGATGAACAACCTCGGCTACGTCGAGACCATTGCCGCGACGAACCCTTGCGGGGAGCAGCCCTTGCCGCCCTATGGGGCCTGCCTTCTGGGCTCGATCAACCTGGCGACGCTGGTGTGGTATCCGTTTGAAGACAAGGCGCATGTCTGCAAGACCGATCTTGCCAAGCTGGTCCGCACCGCCGTCCGGATGATGGACAACGTGGTCGACGCCTCGCGCTTCCCCTTGCCCGAACAGGCGGCTGAGGCGCAAGCGAAGCGGCGTATCGGCTTGGGGGTCACCGGGCTCGCCGATGCGCTTCTGATGTGCGGCCTCCGCTATGGCTCGGACGAGGCGGTGGCCGCGACCGAGGACTGGATGCATGCCATCGCGCGCGAGGCCTATCTCGCCTCGGTCGATCTTGCGAAAGAGAAAGGCGCGTTTCCGCTGTTTGATGCGGAGGGTTTCCTTGCCTCAGGCAACATGGCCCAGATGGACACCGACGTCCGCGAGGCCATCGCCCAACACGGCATCCGAAACGCCCTTCTGACCTCGGTCGCGCCGACCGGGACGATCTCGCTGTATGCCGGAAACGTCAGCTCCGGGATCGAGCCGGTCTTCGCCTATGCCTACACCCGCAAGGTCCTGCAAAAGGACGGCTCCCGCACCGAGGAGGAAGTCGTCGACTACGCCGTCCGCCTCTGGCGCGAGAAGCATGGCGATGCGCCCCTGCCAGACCATTTCGTCAACGCCCAGACCCTGCCGCCGCTGGACCACGTCCGCATGCAGGCGGCGGCGCAGAAGTGGGTCGATTCGTCGATCTCCAAGACCATCAACTGCCCGGTCGACATCAGCTTTGACGATTTCAAGGAGGTCTACATGGCCGCCTGGGATCAGGGCTGCAAGGGCTGCACGACCTACCGCCCGAACGACGTGACCGGATCCGTCCTGACCGTCAGCGAAAAGCAGACCGCACCCGTCGCCTCGCAGCCGGTGACGGGGGGCGAGGTGGTCTATCTCTCTGACCCGCTGGACCGGCCCGCCGCATTGGAGGGCCAGACCTACAAGGTCAAATGGCCGGGCTCCGAACACGCGCTTTACATCACCATCAACGACATCGTCATCGCCGGCCACCGGCGGCCGTTCGAGGTCTTCATCAACTCCAAGAACATGGAGCATTTCGCCTGGACCGTGGCTTTGACCCGGATGATCAGCGCGGTGTTCCGCCGGGGCGGGGATATTTCCTTCGTGGTCGAGGAGCTGAAAGCCGTCTTCGACCCCCGCGGCGGGGCCTGGATGGAGGGGCGGTATATCCCGTCCATCCTTGCCGCTATTGGCGGAGTGATCGAGCGCCACCTGATCGACATCGGTTTCATCGAGGGCGAGGGGCTGGGGCTAAAGTCCGACCCCAAGGCGGAACTGCTGCGGGTCGGAGAAGCTCCGCGCGGGAAGGCCTGTCCGGCTTGTGGGAGCTATGATTTACGGATGGTGGAAGGATGCTTGACCTGCGGGTCGTGCGGGCATTCGAAGTGTGGGTGAAAATGCCTTGTTTTACAAATATCTACTGAGCGCGGCTAGGTTGGAAACCCCAGAAAATCGAAACCCCGCGAGGACCTTGCGGCTGTCGCGGGGCTCTATCAGTCCGAAGCCGTATGCAAGCAGTGACGTACTTCGGCGCACGCTGTCTATGTACGCTCTTAGCGAACAATCGTCAACGTCCTCTTAACGGTGCAGTATGCTTCATCTTCTAGAACCTACGTTGTCGCAAGCAAGAATGGGTACATATGTGCTTGCAGCAGGCCACGACGAAGCGAGGGCGTTGGAACTCTATAAATGGAACGCACAGCTCGGCGAAGCGTTCCATCTGCCGATACAAGCAGTTGAAATCGCGCTTAGAAATCGGATCAACGCGGTCTTAGTTGCGAACTTCGGCGCTGACTGGTGGAGTAATCCACTCTTTCTCGGAGTTGCAGACAATCGTCAGATAGCAGCGATTGAAGAGGCGAAGGCTCGGATCGGCAAGCGTGGCCAAGCTGTTGTCACGGGGCAGATCGTCGCAGGTTTGTCATTTGGCTTTTGGGTTTCGATGCTTGACGCCCGCTACAACCCTGCGGTGTGGAGCCGTGCCCTGTCTGCAGGCTTTCCTGATCTTCCCGCTGGAAAATCGCGAGATGACCTTCAGAAGGTTTCTCGACAGATCGCCAATTTTCGCAACCGCATCTGGCATCACGAGCCAATTTTCAAGGCAGACATAACCCAAGAGTATTCGCGATGCATGGAGATGTTGAAGTGGCTCTGCCCACACAAGCAAAAGTGGATAAAGCCACAGTGCAAAGTGATGGCCGTACTCAGGCTGAAGCCTTGACCATCCTCTAAGTTCACCGAGCTTTCACCCCATTCGCCCGCGCGACGAAATCCGTCAGGTGGGGCACATAGTCCTCCGGCCCCGCCCGTCCCTGCGCCACTGCCCCAGCAAAGCTGTTCTTAGCGGCACTCGCCACCGTGGTGGTGACAGTGGCAGCGTTGGCCATGCTTCGAGGTAGCGCAGGTCATATTGAAGGCCTTCAAAGAGCGGGTGAATCGCCAGCCTCATCTCAGTATCGTTTTGACCTGTGGTCTTTCACCCGTCAGGCTTGCATTGCGGCATCATGAAGGGCCAGCCAGATGAGGGACGAGTTCTTCGGAAGCGACGATCAGCGCGCGCTGTTGCGGCGTGGCCGGGGGTTGGCTGCCGTGCTGGCTCAGGACAGGCGCTACAGCTATTACGGTCGCACGGTCGGCTTGCCGGGACCCGAGGATGGCGACATCGACCACCTTGCAGCCTTGGCCATCGTCCAGGGCAGCGCGACCTATTTGGCCGTTCCGCTGGACCAGGTCGACGCCATCAAGGCTTCGATCGCGGCGCGCGGTTTGGTGCCCATGGTCTATGACCGGTGGGAAGGGTCTGGCCTTGCCATCGCGGCGGCCCGAAGGGTTGTTGCCACCTACTCCCTGCCCGATGATGTGACCATGCAGCGTCTGGATGCGTCGACAGCGGACGGGCATTTGGCGTCATTGGCCGAGATGGCCCTGGGCTGTGGTGTCCTGCCGCCCTGTGGCGAGGTCTTGCGCGGCCTTTTGCGGCCCGCCGTCTGTCTGGTGGCCATTGATCGCAACTCCAAGGTGGTGTCCTGCGCGGCTTCCGCGGCCTACGCCCATGAAGATCACCCCAAGCAAGGCCGGCAGGCTTGGTGGGGGATGCTGGCCACGGACCCCGCGCGGCGTGGGCAACGGCTGTCGGTCGTCCTTGGGGCGCATGCCCTGCTTGAGATGGAAGCACGCTTCGGGTTTGGCCATTTCATGACCGGCGTCGAGCCCGGGAACGCGCCATCAGAAGCCGTCTGCGCCCGAATGGGGCTTTCGAAGCGGCAGTACGCAGTCATCGGATGCACCGATCCGCGCGCCTTGGCGAGTGGCCGCATGACGAAATGAAGCTACTGGCGGTGGATCGGCGGGCACGTCCGCACAGCAAAGTTGGCGTTTGCAGGCAACCTAGGTCTGACCAGGTTGCGACGACCGGAGCACCCGCGGAAATAAGCCCTACTTCACGCCATTCGCCCGCGCCACGAAGTCCGTCAGGTGGGGCACATAGTCCTCCGGCCCCGCCCCGCCCTGCGCCATCGCCGAGGCAAAGCTGTTCTTCGCCGCACTCGCCATCGTGGTGGCAACGGTGGCGGCGTTGGCCATCGACTCCAGGTAGCGCAGGTCCTTGTAGGCGTTCGACAGGGTGAAGCGGTGGGCCTCGCGGTTGCCCTCCAGCGCATAGCCCATGAAGGTCTGGTAGAAGCCGCAGTCCATGCGGCCGCCGCGGATCACGCTGTCGAAGGTGGCGGTGGAGATGCCGACCTTGGCGGCCACGGCCAGCGCCTCGGCATAGATCGCGGCATAGCCGAGGGAGAGGAAGTTGTTCAGAAGCTTCATCCGGTGGCCGTCGCCGACCCGGCCGATGTGGACGATCTTCCCGGCCCAGGTGGCGATGACGGGCTGGATGCGGGTGAAGATGTCTGGCTCCGCGCCGACCATGCAGTCGAGCGTCCCCGCCCAGGCCTCTTTTGGGGTGCGGGAGAGGGGGGCGTCGGCGAAGTGGACGCCTTTGATGGCAAGGTCGGTGGCGAGGCGTTCGGTGACGGTGGGGTCAGAGGTGGAGCAGTCGACGATCACCGACCCGGGTGTCAGGTGGGGGGTCATCCGCGCCACGGTCTCGGCCACCTGGGGCGAGCCGGGGAGGGTGAGGAAGATGATCGTCGACTGGGCGGCGAGGTCTTCGACGATCGCCTCGGTGGCGCCCCGGGTCAGCAGGTCATCGACGGGCGCCCGGTTGCGGTGGGCGGTGACGGACAGGGGGTAGCCCTTCTCGACGATATTCTTCGCCATGCCGTGGCCCATCAGGCCGGTGCCGATGAAACCGATGTGTTCTTTTGTCATGGGGTCCTCCTGTTCAGGACAGAGTGGGGCAGCGGCGTCGGGTTGACAATCCGGCTTCCGCCGGGCCGACTGAGGCCAATCAAAAGGGGAGGCCGACGATGTTCCGCGCACTGGTTCTGGAGAAGGAAGGCGATGTTGCTGTGGCCCGGGTGCGGGAGCTGGAGGACAGCGCGCTGCCAGCGGGCGATGTGACGGTGGCGGTCGAGTACTCGACGTTGAACTACAAGGACGGGCTGGCTTTGTCCGCGACCGGTGGGGGGATCGTGCGGACCTGGCCGCATGTGGCGGGGATCGACTTTGCGGGGGTGGTCGAGGCGTCGGACGATGCGCGGTACAAGCCCGGCGACAAGGTGGTGCTGACCGGCTGGCGGGTGGGCGAGGTGCATTGGGGCGGGTATGCCCAGAAGGCGCGGGTCAAGGCGGACTGGCTGGTGCCGTTGCCTGCGGGGCTGACGACGCGGCAGGCGATGGCGGTGGGGACGGCGGGGTTCACGGCGATGCTGGCGGTGATGGCGCTGGAGGAGCATGGGCTGACTCCGGCGAAGGGCGAGGTGTTGGTGACGGGGGCTGCGGGAGGCGTGGGGTCGGTGGCGGTCGCCTTGCTGGCCAAGCTTGGCTATCAGGTCGCGGGAGTTACGGGGCGACCGGAGACGGAGGGGTATCTGCGGGACCTTGGGGCCTCGCGTGTCGTGGCCCGCGAGGAGCTGGCGGAGACGGTGAAACGGCCCTTGGAGGCGGAGACCTGGGCGGGGTGTGTCGATGCCGTCGGGGGCGCGATGCTGGCGCGGGTGCTGGGGCAGATGAAGTACGGGGGGTCGGTGGCTGCGGTGGGGCTGGCGGGGGGGGCTGCGCTGCCTGCCTCGGTCATTCCGTTCCTGCTCCGGGGGGTGAATCTGCTGGGGATCGATTCCGTGACCGTCCCCTATGAGCGGCGGGTGCGGGCCTGGGGGCGGGTGGTGTCGGACCTGCCAATGGGGAAGCTGGAGGCGATGGTCCGGCCGGCGGTGCTGGCGGACCTGCCGGAGCTGGGGGCGGCGATCCTGAAGGGGGGCGTGCAGGGCCGGGTGGTGGTGGACGTGAACGGGTGAGGTCTGTCCACGCAGGACAGGGTGGAGGCCGCAAGGGATTCCAATGGGTTAGGTGTGGGCGTTAGGGGTTTGTTAAGGGGTGGGGAGGGAGCAACATCTGTGACTGTGCATATGAGACCTGTTAGGGTAGTCACAGGTTCAAGCTTAATTGACGAGGCCATAGTTGTTAACTGACATTTTTGCTTTGCGATACGAAGAAGTTAAGATTTGGAACTCCTTGGGAATCAAGGAGCGACGATTGATTGTTCAAAGCTTTTCTATCATCAAAGATCAAATTGCGCCGTACTATGATTTCGACGGCAAAGAAAGCATTTACGGAAAAGGCTTGTTAGCTTGGAACAGGCAATCCAATGAGACGTTTCGTGGTCATGTGGAGGAACTGAACACTCGTTTCCGTCAGGCCAATTGTTTACTACAGTACCATAACGGCTTCATCCAGATTTCTGAAGATGTTTTGACCGCTGAGGAAATTGAGACCCCTTTCTGGCAGCTTCTCTCCGAAGCTGATTGGGCGAACGTTGATACGGACATGAAACAGGCACTTGATCTACGGGACTCGGGAGGTCGCGACCCTGCCTTCTACGCAGCAAGAGCGCTTGAAAGTGCAATAAAAATCATTTCAGAAAAGCGCGGCGCGACAATGGGGGGTGAGAAAAGCGCCTATAACTTCATTGAGAATCTTGCGTCGAAGCGAGGTGGGCATTTCATATCTGATTGGGAGTCAGAGACCCTCAAGAGTTTCTTCGATAAAATTCGAAACCCGTTTGGCCACGGTCCCGGTCGGGCCGACATGCCATCGCTTTCTGCCGAACAGACGAGTTGGGCGATCGAGACCTGCATGTCATGGACTAAGAGTCTCATCCGGCGTCTCTAGTCATTAATGTTTGCTTGTACTCTGTGGCACGGAATCAAGGGCGTAAGCCCGCCGGGCCGCGCCCTCCCTCCCCCCGGGAGGGCGCTTTGCAGCGGCGGTCACCCGAACTGCGGTGGGAGGGGTTGAACCATAAAGTGCTTCCATCGACCGTTGCGGCGCCGGCCCGAGGGAGGCCGCGGCCCTGTGTTGTGTGGGGTGGTGGGGCGTGTCAGCGCCACAGACGGGAGTCGTGGGGCAAGTGATGGAAGCTGGGTCACCGCTTTCGCGGGGATGACATTGGGAAGGGGTGGTGCGCTGTAGCGCACCCTACGATGGTGGGGTGGAATCCAACCCTGCGAGAGTCGGGGTGAACCCCGACCTACGGGGTCAGGCGGGGGACATGCCGGTGCGGATCGTCGTCGCGGTGCGCAGGTAGTGGTCTCGCAGCAGCTGTTCGGCAAGTGCTGTATCGCGGGCGAGGACGGCGTCGGCGATGGCGCCGTGTTCGGCGTCGATGTCGCGTTTCTGCGGGCCGGCGGCGAGGAGGGCGGGGATGCGGTAGCGCTCGGTCGCGGCGTAGAGGCGTTCGAAGAAATCGAGGAGCCAGTCGGACCCGCAAGCCGCCAGAAGCGCGCGGTGGAAGGCGTGGTGGCGGGTTTTCAGCTCGTCCACGTCGCCATCCGCGCGCCCGGCCTGGCGGCGAAGGGCGTAGAGAGCGGCGACGACGGAGGCCTCCCACGCGTCGTCGCCCTTGGCGATGGAGAGGTGGAGCGCCTCGGTTTCCACGAGGAGGCGGGCGTGGAGGGCGTCCTCGAATTCGGCGAGCGAGCGGGCGGAGACGCGGAAGCCGCGGAGGGATTCGGCGGTGACGAGACGCTCGGCTTGGAGGCGGTTCAAGGCCTCACGCAGGGGGGAGAAGCCCATGCCGTAGCGCTCGGACAGGTCGGCGAGGCGCAGGGGGCTTTCGGGGGCGAAGCAGCCCTCGACGATGTCCTTGCGCAGGGAAACATAGGCTTTTTCGGCCA
>LNFM01010554.1_pt1 | contig 12950 bp, 13 predicted proteins | sample 596031 | NCBI WGS metagenome assembly LNFM01 (sample SAMN04254537, study PRJNA301005) | activated carbon metagenome | isolation source: dual media filters at the Ann Arbor, Michigan drinking water treatment plant | place: USA: Ann Arbor
CGTCCCGATCGCCGTCGCCGAGGGACCGGGGACGTCGGGTGTCGGCGTGCTGGCCGTGGGACGGGCCCACGGGGGACCCTTCGACGACGACGACGTCGAGCGCCTCCGTGGCCTCGCGGCCCAGGCGGCGATCGCCCTCGCGAACGGTCGTCTGCTGTCGGATCTCCGGCGTGAGCAGGAGGAACGCCGTTCCCTGGCCGCCGCGATCGTCCTCGCCCAGGAGCAGGAGCGGCGGCGGATCGCGGAGGACCTGCACGACGGACCGGTGCAGGAGCTCGTGGGGGTGGGGCTGCTGCTCGACGCGCTCGCCGCCGACCTCGCGCCGGCCTCGCCGGGCGCGGTGGAGGACGTGGAACGCGTCGCGGCGGCCGCGCGGGAGTCGGTGCGGGGCCTGCGCCGCGCGATCGCCGACCTCCACCCCCTCCTCCTGGAGCAGCTCGGCTTCGCGGCCGCCGTCCGGTCGCTGCTGGAGCGGCTCGAGTGGGCCGGCGTCGAGGTGGAGGTGGACGTGGCGGCGGCGGACCGGCTCCCCGAGACGGCGCGCACCGTCGCGTTCCGGATCGTGCAGGAGGCGATCGCCAACGTCGCCCGCCACGCCGGAGCCACCCACGTGACCGTCCGGGCGCAGGCGCGGGGGGACGACGTCGTCGTGGAGGTCCGCGACGACGGGCGGGGGTTCGACCCGTCCGCGCCGCGCGCGGGCCTCGCGGCGGGGCACCTCGGGCTCGCCGCCATCGAGGAACGTGCCCGGCTCGCGGGCGGGGCGCTGTCGATCCGTTCGAACCCGGGTGCGGGGTCGGTCGTCGAGCTCGTGTTGCCCACCGCCGCCCACGCGGCGGGGTCCGGTCAGGCCGGGGGCGACCCCAGCCGGTCGAGCGCCGCCGCGAGCGCATCCTCGTCGGCGAACCGGAGCTCGACGACGACCTGACCGCCGCGGGCGGTGCGCACCCGGACGGGGGTGTCGAACACCGTCCCGAAGGCCTCGAGGGCGCTGTCGCCGAGGGGGGTGGGTGCCGCGGCCGACGGGCGCGGCGGGGGAGCGGCCGCCTCGCGGGCGAGGGCCTCGGTGCGGCGCACGGACAGCCCCTCCGCGACGACGCGCTCGGCCAGGCGCGTGCGGCGGGCCGGGCCGTCGGCCATCAGGATCGCGCGGCCGTGCCCCTCGCTGATGGCCCCGGTGGCGATCATCTCCTGCACGCCCTCCGGGAGCTCCAGCAGGCGGACCAGGTTGGAGACGGCGGGGCGGCTGCGGCCGAGCCGGGATGCGAGATCGCCGTGGCTCTGCCCGAAGTCCTCGATCAGGCAGGCGCAGGCCTGGGCGACGTCGATCGGGCTGAGGTCCTCCCGCACGACGTTCTCGACCAGCGCCAGCTCGAGCCGCTCCCGCGCGTCGACCTCGCGCACGACGGCCGGCACCCGCTCGAGCCCGGCGAGGCGCGCGGCGCGCCAGCGCCGCTCCCCCGCGATGAGCTGGTGGTGCCCGGCGGCGTCGGCGGGTCCGACGACCACCGGTTGCAGGACACCCGTCGCGCGCAGCGAGGCGGCGAGCGCCTCCAGCGCCTCGGGGGCGAGGGTCGCCCGGGGCTGGTCGGGGTTGGGGGTGATCGCGTCGAGGGGGATCTCGAGGAGCGTGCCGCCGGTCGTCGCGGCGCGCGCGGAGGCGCCGTCGCCGAGCAGCGCCTCGAGGCCGCGACCGAGGCCGCGCCGTTCGCGTGCGGGGGCGTCAGCCACGGGCGGCGACCTCCTTGGCGGCCTCGAAGTACGCGTCGGCCCCGGCGCAGTGGGGGTCGTACCGGATGACGGGCTCGCCGTAGGACGGCGCCTCGGCCAGCCGGACGTTGCGCGGGACGACGGTGCGGAACGCGAGCTGCGGGAAGTGGCGGCGCACTTCCCCGATGACGTCGCCGCTGACACGGGTGCGCGAGTCGTGCATCGTCATGAGCATCCCGGTCACGCGGAGCGACGGGTTGAGGCGCTCCTGGACACCCGCGACGGTCTCCATCAGCCGGGAGAGGCCCTCCAGGGCGTAGTACTCGCACTGGACCGGGACGATCAGCCGGTCCGCGGCGGCCAGGGCGTTGACCGTCAGCAGGTCGAGGGACGGGGGGCAGTCGAGGAAGACGTAGCGGTACCGCTCGCGGGCCGGCGCCAGGGCGCGCGCGAGGATGCGCTCGCGGTCCGGGCGGTTCGGCAACTCGACGGCGGCGCCCGCGAGATCCGACGACGACGGCACCAGGTCGAGGTTGGGGACCGTCGTGTGGACGACGGCGTCCTCGATCGGGACGCCGTCGAGCAGCACGTCGGCGATGGTGACGCGATCGCGGCCCGAGACACCGAGGCCGCCGGAGGCGTTCGCCTGGGGGTCGGCGTCGACCAGCAGGACCGACGCGCCGGCCTCGGCCAGGCATGCGGCGAGGTTGACGGCGGTCGTCGTCTTGCCGACCCCGCCCTTCTGGTTCGCCACGGCGTAGATCACGAGTCCTCCCCCAGGGGGCGCTTGGCGGCGCGCCCGGGCCGGCGCGGGTACCGCGCGGGTGTCGGAGCGACCTTCACGAACGTCTGCAACCTCCGTCGTGCGCCGGGGAACGGCTCCACGGAGGCGATCCCGGCGGGCTCGAGGCCCAGCTCGGCGGCGGCGGCGCGGCCCGAACGCTCGCGCCCCGGGTCGTCGTCGTCGCCGCGCCACGCGACGACCGCGCCTCCGACGGCGACGAGCGGCGCGACCAGCTCGAGGGCGACGGGCAGCGGCCCGAGCGCGCGCATCGTGGCCAGCGGGAAGGTCTCGCGCTCGCGTTCGGCGAGGTGCTCGGAGCGGTCGGCCACGACCCGCACATTAGGGATCGACGCGGACGCCCGGCGCAGCCAGTCGGCCTTCCTCCCCTCGCTCTCGACGAGCGTCACCGCGAGCTCCGGACGCGCGATCGCGAGCGCCAGACCGGGGAAACCGGCGCCGCTGCCCACGTCCACGAGGGCGGTCGCCGTGGCCACACACGGGAGGGTCAGTCCCGCGAGGCTGTCGGCCAGGTGGCGGTCGATGCCGGGACCCGTGCCGGTGATAGCGGTCAGGTTCTGCGGCTCCGCCGCGATCAGGTCGAGCAGCGACAGCATGCGCTCCGCGGCGCCGGGGTCGAGCGTGAGCCCGAGATCCGCCAGGCGGGAGGCGAGGTGCGCCGCATGACCCCCTGTTTCACGTGAAACCGGGGGGTCGGGGGTCATCCAGGCCCACCGGTTTCACGTGAAACCGGTGGGGACGGGCTCACTCGGCGGGCTCCACGATGATCCGGCGCCGGGGCTCGTCGCCCTCGCTGCGCGTCACGACGTCCGTGCGCTCCTTCAACGCCATGTGGACGATCCGGCGGTCGTGCGGGGTCATCGCGTCGAGCTCGATCTCCTCGCCGAACTCCACCGCCTCGGCGGCCGCCTGGGCGGCTAGGTCCTGCAGGGCCGCCTCGCGGCGGGCGCGATATCCGTCGGCGTCGAGGCTGACTCGCCGGCGGGTGCCCGCCTCGGCGCGGCTCGCGACCTGTGACAGGAGGTACTGGAGGGCATCGATCGTCTCGCCGCCCCGTCCGACCAGCGCCGAGGTCCCCTCGCCCTGCACGTCGACCTCGATGTCGTTGCCCTCGTCGCCGGGGGTCACGACGACCGTGGCGTCCAGTCCCATCCCCTCCACGACGGCCTCGAGCACCTGGGCGACCGCGGCGGCGCCCGGCCCCTCGGCCGTGATCTCACTCGTCCCCATGGTCCACCCCCGGCTAGCGCTTCTTCTTCTTGGACCGGGCCTGCGCCGGGCGGGAGCCCTTCGCCGGGCCCTTCCCGCCCTGACCCTTCGGGCGCGGCTGGCGGCGGTTGCCACCCGACCCGTTGCCGCCGGCACCGTTCGACGGCGACGCCGCGGGGGCGTCGGCCGGCTCGGGGGCCGTCACGGCCTCGGGTGCGTCGGCCGGCTCGGGCGCGTCGAGGGCCTCGCCCACGTCGTCTCCCTCCACCACATCGGCGTCCGCGGCCTCCGCGTCCGCGGCCCCGGCGGTCGCTCCGCCGCGGCGGCGTCGCCGGCGCGGGCTGGCCGGAGTGGCGCCGTCGTCATCGTCGGTCGTCGCGTCCTCACCGTCCGTGAGCGCGGCGACGGTCGCCGTCTCGCTCTTCGGCGCGGTCCTCGACCCCTTCTTCTGCTGGGGCGGGGGGTTCTTGGCGTTGAACTTCTCCACCTCCTCCGGGTCGGCCACGTGCAGGCCGATCCGGTGGCGCATGACCAGCTGCTGGCCCGCGGTCCAGAGGTTCGTGGTCATCCAGTAGAGCACCAGGCCCGACGGGACCGGGAACTGGAAGACGAAGATCACGACGACCACCGGCAGGATCCGCATGATCCGCCGCTGCGACTCGGGCATGTTCGGCGTCGCCGACAGCTCGGTCGACAGCAGCTGGCTGATGGCGTAGATCGCCACGATGACCGCCGCACCCCAGCCGATCTCGCCGAGCTCCAATCGGATGTCCGGGATCACCCACATGAACGACAACGCGTCGGCCGCCCCGGTCCCGACGACCGCCTCCTCCGAGAACTCCCGGAGCACGTAGTACAGCGCGATGAAGATCGGCAGCTGGGCCACGAGCGGCAGGCACGAGGCGAACGGGTTGATCTCGTTCTCCTTGTAGAACCGCATCAGCTCCTCGTTGAGCTTCTGGCGGTTCCCCTTGTACTTGCGCTGCAGCTCCTTCAGCTGCGGCGCGACCATCTGCATGCTCCTCATCGAGGAGTACTGCTTGATGACCAGGGGCAGGAGAGCGGTCCGCACGATGACCGTGAGCACGACGATCGACCAGCCGTACGTCAGGTTCGCGTTCTCGTGCAGGAAGTCGAGGAGTCCGCGGAGCGGGTCCTCGAGGAGCTGGAGGGGGTTCACGAGCGGAAGAGCCTCTGGTCGGCGGGGAAGTCGACGCCGCCGTGGCTCCACGGGTTGCAGCGCAGCAGGCGCCAGCCGGCCAGCACGACGCCGCGTGCCGGGCCGAACTCACGGATCGCCCCCGCGGCGTACGCGGAGCAGCTCGGGTGGTACTTGCAGCGCTGCGGGATCAGCGGCGAGATGGCGCGCTGGTAGAGCCGGATCGGTGCGATCAGGAGGGCCCTCACGCCGTGCTCGTGGCGGTCGCGCGCTCCGCCAGCTCGGCGAGCCGTGCGCCCAGCGCGGCCGATCCCCGCTCCTCGACGTACTCCGCGGCACCCGGCCGCGCGATCACGACGACGTCGATGCCACCCGGCAGGCCCGGCGCGATGGCGGCGAACTGCTCGCGCAGGACCCGCTTGACGCGGTTCCGCTCCACCGCACCGCCGACCTTCTTCGACACGGACAGCCCGAGTCGCGCCGGGGCATCCCCGGGACGGTCGTCGCGGGAGAACGCGTAGACCACGAGGTGGCGGTTGGCCGCCGAGCGCCCGCGACGGTAGACCGCGTCGAAGTCGCCCGACCGGGTGATCCGCGCACGGCGCCGCGGAGCGGTGCCGGCGTCGCTCACGCGTCAGGCCGACAGGCGCGCACGGCCCTTGGCACGGCGGCGCTTGAGCACCGCCCGGCCGGCACGGGTGCTCATGCGCACCCGGAAGCCATGCGTCTTACTCCGCTTGCGCCGATTGGGCTGGTAGGTCCGCTTCACGCGCGCCGCACTCCTCGTAGGGCCGATTTCCCGGCATCCATATCCGGGCAGGGCATCGCCCGCCGGGGGTGAGCGAGCATAGCAAAGGCGGCCGGGCCCCCGGCGCCCCGCCCGGGGTCCGCTGCGACGGCCCTCGACGGGGGCCCCCGGAGGGTGTATCAGGCGGCCGCGGAAATCCCTCCACAGATGTGGAGACGCCTGTGGACAGTCCCGGGGATCGCTCTTGGTGTAAGGGATCCCCGCCCACGTGACGATCGTCATGAGGGCGGGGTTCGCGCGATTTCGCCGCTCCGACGTGCATTCGTTCTCCACAGGCCACCGCGGGGGGTTCCGGTGGCCGGGGGGACCGGGTTAGAGTGCCGCCCCCCACCCCCCGGACGATGCCCACGACCCTCACCCTCACCACGCCGATCGCCGCCGCGCGCACCTCGCCCGTGGAGCGTCCCGGCGTGCGCCTGGTGGTGTACCCGGGCCCCGCCGAACCCCCCCGGATCGACCATCTGGAGGACGACGACGCGGTGGCCCTGATCGAGGTCGTGTGCGACGCGGTGTACGAGCACTCGCCGTTGCCGGCCCCGGCCGTCCGGGAGATCGTCGAGAACCTGGTCCACGCCGGCTTCACCGACGCCGTGGTCAGCATCCTCGACGCCGGACACACCGTCCGGGTCAGCGACCACGGACCGGGGATCGACGACCCCTCCCGGGCCCGGACGCCCGGATTCACCTCCGCCCGCGCCGAGGCGCGCGCCATCGTGCGCGGCGTCGGTGGCGGCCTCCCGCTCGCGGACGCCCTCATGGCCGCCGCCGGCGGGACGCTGGATCTGACCCCCAACCTCGGGGGTGGCGTCGTCGTCACCCTGCGGGTGCCCCCGCCGGACACGGCCCCCGCCGAACCCGTCCCCTCCGGGACGGCCCGCATGATCCTGGCGCTCCTGCTCGAGGTCGGCAGCGCCGACGCCGAGCGGCTCGCCCGTGAGCTCCAGGCCTCGCGCTCCGAGTGCGGCCGCGAGCTGGCGGCCCTGCAGCACCGCGGACTGGTCATCCGCGAGAGCGGAGGCGCACGCCGCCTCACCGAGGCCGGCGCCGCACTCGTCGCCACCCTCTTCTGAGTCCCCTCCCGGACCCCGCCCACATCCCGGAGACCGACCGAGCGATGCCCTCATCCCCCGCACCGAACCACGAGCGCGACTCCGTCTGGCAGGAGGTCCGCGAGCGCCTGCGCGCGACCCTCAACAGCCAGACCTACAAGTTCGCCTTCTCGGGCGCGCGACCGGTGATGCTCGCCGACGACCGCATCGTGCTCGCCGTCGAGACCGAGCTGCTGCGCCAGTGGATCCGCCAGCGCTACCTGCCCCTGCTGCGGGACGCGCTCTTCGAGGTCCGCGGCACCGACCTCGAGGTCGAGATCACCGTCGACCCCGCCGCGTCGGACGACGGTGGGTCCGACGAGGGCGACGGCGACGAGCGGGCGCCCTCGGTGCCCGTCACGGTGATGCCGCCCCGGCGCGCCCACGGGCTGCAGCCGCGGTTCACGTTCGAGGCCTTCGTCACCGGCCCGTCCAACCGGTTCGCCCAGGCCGCGGCCCTGGCGGTCGCCGAGCAGCCGGCGCGTGCCTACAACCCGTTCTTCATCTACGGGGGCGTCGGCCTCGGCAAGACCCACCTCCTCCACGCCATCGGCCACTTCGTCGCGGCGAACCACCCCGAGCTGTCCCTCACGTACGTCTCGGTCGAGACGTTCACGAACGAGTTCATCAACGCGCTGCGCGACGGGGGCATCCGCTCGTTCAAGGACCGCTACCGCAGCACGGACATCCTCCTCATCGACGACATCCAGTCCCTGCAGGGCCGCGAGCAGACGCAGGAGGAGTTCTTCCACACCTTCAACGCGCTCCACGACAGCGGCAAGCAGATCGTGATCTCGTCGGACCGGCCGCCCAAGGCGATCGCGACCCTCGAGGACCGGCTCCGCAGCCGGTTCGAGATGGGGTTGATCACCGACGTGCAGCCCCCCGACATCGAGACGCGCATCGCGATCCTGCAGAAGCGGGTGCGCGCCGACCGCTACGAGATCCACGACCCCGAGGTGCTCCCGTTCATCGCGGGACGCGTGTCGACGAACGTCCGCGCGCTCGAGGGCGCCCTGACGCGGGTGGTGGCGCACGGGTCGATCTCGGGCCGGCGCATCACGGTCGAGCTCGCGAACGAGATCCTCGAGGACCTCTTCCCCGCCGGTGAGGGGACGCTGACCATCGAGCTGATCCAGAGCGAGGTGTGCCGCTTCTACGGCGTGAGCCTCGGCGACCTCAACAGCCACAAGCGCACGCGGCGGATCGTCCACCCGCGCCAGGTCGCGATGTACCTCAGCCGCGAGCTGACCGACACGTCGCTGCCGCAGATCGGCCGCGCCTTCGGTGGCCGCGACCACACGACGGTGATGTACGCCGTCCAGAAGGTCGGGGCGCAGCTGAACTCCGAGGGTGAGGTCCTCACCGAGGTCCAGAACCTGACGGGGCGCCTGACGGGCCGTCGGCCCCTCGCGTCCTGACCGGTGGAGGGACGGCGGACACCGTGTCACGCCCCTCCCCGCACCCCACCGCCGGCCGGATCGCGGCGGGGGCCCCTGTGGAGCGGTGGGGAGGGATCGGGGGTCGCGGTGTCGTCGTCCCACCGGCGGGCGCACAGGCGGAATGTGGCTCTGAGCAGGCAGTACGTCGTGACCCCACCGACCGCACAGGACCTACGGTTGTGACCTCGATGAAACCCTTCTCTCTCTTCTCTTCATTACGGGCCCCCCTCCCCCGGTGGAGAGGCGCCCGGGGTGCGGGAGCAACCGCTCCCGCCGATCGCTAGGGTCACGACGTGCGCCTCGTCTCGCCCAAGGATGAGCTCGCCGGCAAGCTCGCCGTCGCCGGCCGCGCCGCCTCCGCCAAGAGCACGATCCAGATCCTCTCCCACGTCCTGCTGAGGGCGGAGGAGGGCCGCTGCGAGCTGGCGGCGACGGACATGGAGCTCTCGCTGCGGGTGCCGCTGGAGGCGACGGTCGAGCAGCCCGGCGCCGTGGTGCTGCCGCGCCTGGCCGGCGACATCGTGCGGACCATGGCCGACGGGCCGATCACGCTCGAGCACCGCGCCAACGAAGGTGTCGTCTCCCTGTCGGGCGGCGGGTCGTCGTTCACGCTGAACTGCCTGCAGGCGAGCGACTTCCCCGAGCTGCCCGCCGACGACGGGGCGGGCCTGCGGGTGCCGGTCGAGCCCCTCGTCGAGGCGATCGACCGGGTGGCGCGCGCCGCGTCCCGCGACGAGACGCGTCCCGTCCTGACCGGCGTGCTGGTGCGCCTCGGGCCCGACGGCATCACGATGGTCGCGACCGACTCCTACCGGCTCGCGGTGCGGCAGACGCCCCTGGACGCGCCGCCCGCCGACGTGACCGAGGCGATCGTGCCGGCCCGCGCGCTCACCGAGGTCTCGCGCCTGGTGGGCGTGATGAAGGCGGACTCCGCCGAGATCGTGCTCGGCGAGTCGCAGGCGCTCTTCCGCATCGGCGAGATGCGCCTCACGAGCCGGGTGATCGAGGGGCAGTTCCCCGACCACCGCCAGCTCGTGCCCGACACCTTCGAGCACGACGTCGCCTTCGACCGCGCCGAGCTGCTCGGGGTGCTGACCCGCATCGGTGTCCTCGCCCAGCGCAGCACCCCGGTCCGGCTGTCCTTCGAGCCCGGCTCCGTGACGATCTCGGCGTCGAGCGACCAGGTCGGCGAGGGCCGCGAGTCGCTGCCCGTCACGTTCTCCGGCGAGAGCCTCGAGATGGGCTTCAACGTGGAGTTCCTGCGGGCCGGCGTGGAGAGCATCCCGGGCGACGAGGTCCGCCTGGGACTGATCAGCCCGCTCCGGCCCGGGCTGCTCCGCGGCGCGGCGGACGACTACCGCTACCTCCTCATGCCGATCCGGCTCAACGCCTGATCCCACCACCGGGGACGGCGCCGACTGGTCGGCGCGGCGCCTCGAGGTCCGCGACGTCCGCTGCTGGGACCGGGCGGCCCTCGACCTGCCCTCCGGGCTGGTGGTGATCGTCGGCCCGAACGGCGCCGGCAAGACCTCCCTCGTCGAGGCGGTCGTCCTCGGCTGCGTCGGCGTGTCGCCGCGCACCGCCCGGGAGGCGGAGATCGTCCGCCGGGGCGCCGAGGCCCTGCACGTCACGCTCGACCTGGACGGCCCCACCGGGTCGCACCGGCGGGAGATCGGGTTCGCCGCGGGCCGCGGCCGGCGCCTGCGGCTCGACGGGGCCCCGGTCCGCGCCCTCGGGGGCTGGCGCGCCCGCGCGGTGCTGGTGTTCCTCCCCGACGAGCTCCGGGCGGTGAAGGGACCGCCCGCCGCGCGGCGCCGGGCCCTCGACCGGGTGCTCGAGGCGTCGTCCCCCGGGTTCGCCGACGACCTCGCCGGCTACCAGCACGCCCTCGCCCAGCGCAACGCCCTGCTGCGGCGGGTGCGGGCGGGCCAGGCCGGCGAGGAGACGCTGCCCGCCTGGGAGGCCCCGATGGCGGAGATGGGCGCCCGGGTCGCCGCCGTCCGCCGCGCCGGGGCCGCGGCCCTCGCCGGGCCGTTCGCGCGGTGGCTCGCCGACCTCGGCGGCGGCGACGGCGGGACCCTGCGCCTCGAGACCTCACCCTCGGGCCTCGGCGACGTGCCCGACGACGGGCTCCGGGACGCGCTCGCCCGCACCTGGGAGGAGCGCCGCCCGCGGGAGGTCGCCGCCGCCCAGACGCTCTCCGGCCCGCACCGCGACGACCTCTGGATCGGCGTCGGCGCCGCCGACCTGCGCCGGGAGGGGAGCCAGGGGGAGCAGCGCACGGCGGCGCTCGCCCTGCTGCTCGCCGCCCGCGACCACCTGCGCGCCCGGTCGGCGCGACCGATCCTGCTGCTCGACGACGTCCTCAGCGAACTCGACCCGGTGCGGCGCCGGCTGCTGCTGGAGGCGGTGCGCGACGGGGGCCAGACCCTCGTCACCACCGCCGATCCGACGGCCGCCGACGCGCTCGCGGAGCCACCTGACGCACTGGTCCGGGTCGTGGACGGGACCCTGTCGTGACCGGCCGCCACCCCCGGCGCCACCGCCACCGCCGCGACCCGCTCCCCGCCGCGGACGTCCTGCGGCGCTTCCGACGCTCGTCCGGCGCTCCCGCCGCCGGCCCGGCGGGCGCCGCCGCCGTCGCGTGGCCGCAGGTGGTGGGCGCCGTCGCCGCGGATCACAGCGCCCCGGTGCGACGCACCCGGGCGGGGGTCCTGACCGTCGCGTGCTCCAGCGCCGCGTGGGCGCACGAGCTGTCGATGCGGCGCGAGGAGCTGACGCTGCGGCTCACCGAGGTGTGCCCCGAGGCGGAGGTCGTCGGGCTCCGGTTCTCGGTCGCCGACCACGTGCCCGTCGCGGCCGGTCCGGCGCCCCCGCCCCCCCGTCCACCGGCCCCGGCCCCGGGCCCCGCGGACCACGCCGCGGCCGAGGCGGCGACCGCCGGCGTGGAGGACCCGGAGGTCCGCGCGCTGATCGCACGGGCGGCCGCGGCGTCCGCCGCGCGGCACAGAGGCGCTCCAGACACGTGATTTACCTGCAAATACGGCAGAAAACGCAGGCTTCCAGCCACGGGTGGTGCTAAACTCCCGGGACGCTCCTGAGGAGGCAGCAGATCTCCACTTCGCCCGACGCGCCGTCGGTCACCACGCAATACGACTCCGGCGACATCACCGTGCTGGAGGGGCTCGAGGCGGTCCGCCGCCGGCCCGGCATGTACATCGGCTCGACCGGACCGAGGGGTCTGCACCACCTCGTCTACGAGGTCGTCGACAACAGCGTCGACGAGGCCCTCGCGGGGTACTGCGACCGCGTCGAGGTGACGCTCAACCCCGACGGCTCCTGCACGGTCGTGGACAACGGACGCGGCATCCCCGTCTCCTCGATGGCCGAGCAGGGCGGCAAGAGCGCCCTCGAGGTCGTCATGACCGTGCTCCACGCCGGCGGCAAGTTCGGCGGCGAGGGCTACAAGGTCTCCGGTGGCCTGCACGGCGTGGGCATCAGCGTGGTGAACGCCCTCTCCGAGTCCCTGGTCGCCGAGATCCACCGTGACGGCGGCGCCTTCGAGCAGCGCTTCGCGCTCGGCGTCCCCCTCGGCCCCATCGAGCGGGTCGGCGACGCCGGGGACACCGGCACCACCATCTCGTTCCTGCCGGACCCGAACATCTTCGAGGAGCCGGACTTCGACTTCGAGACGCTCTCGCAGCGCCTCCGCGAGACCGCGTTCCTCACCAAGGGCCTCCACGTGAAGCTCACCGACCGCCGCGGCGAGGGCCGCGAGGTCGAGTACCACTACGAGGGCGGCATCCAGGACTTCGTGCGCCACCTCAACGAGACGCGCGACCCCGTCCACCGCGACGTGGTCTACCTCGAGTCCGAGGGTCCCGAGGCGACGCTCGAGATCGCGCTGCAGTGGACGGCCGCCTACAGCGAGGCCGTCTACACCTTCGCGAACAACATCAACACGCACGAGGGCGGCAGCCACCTCACCGGCTTCCGCACCGCCCTCACGCGCACGCTCAACGACTACGCGCGCGCCAAGGGACTGCTCAAGGAGAAGGACGAGAACCTCGAGGGCCCCGACACCCGCGAGGGCCTTACCGCGATCGTCTCCGTGAAGCTCCGCGAGCCCCAGTTCGAGGGCCAGACGAAGACCAAGCTCGGCAACTCCGAGATCACCGGCTTCGTCAACCAGGCCGCCACCCAGCGCCTGGCCGAGTACATGGAGGAGCACCCCACCGAGGCCCGCGCGATCTGCGGCAAGGCGATCAACGCCTCGCAGGCCCGTCTCGCCGCCCGCAAGGCCCGCGACCTGGCGCGCCGCAAGGGCGTCATGGACTCGATGAGCCTGCCCGGCAAGCTCGCCGACTGCTCCGACCGCGACCCCGCCAACACCGAGCTGTTCCTGGTCGAGGGCGACTCGGCCGGCGGCTCGGCGATCATGGCCCGGCAGTCGAGCTTCCAGGCGATCCTGCCCCTGCGCGGCAAGATCATCAACGTGGAGAAGGCCCGGATCGACAAGGTCCTCTCCAACACCGAGATCCAGGCCATGATCACGGCGATGGGCACCGGGATCGACGAGGACTTCGACGTCACGAAGGCCCGGTACCACAAGCTGATCATCATGACCGACGCCGACGTGGACGGCGCCCACATCCGCACGCTGATCCTGACCTTCCTCTTCCGCCACATGCGCGGGCTCATCGAGGAGGGCTTCGTCTACATCGCGTGCCCG
>LNFM01019291.1_pt1 | contig 12950 bp, 12 predicted proteins | sample 596031 | NCBI WGS metagenome assembly LNFM01 (sample SAMN04254537, study PRJNA301005) | activated carbon metagenome | isolation source: dual media filters at the Ann Arbor, Michigan drinking water treatment plant | place: USA: Ann Arbor
CACCGCAGGGCAGTCGGAGCGCCAGCGGAGACCGCCTCAGCTAAGCGCCACAGCCAGCCCCGGCCCGCCTTTGCAAGGGGACCATGCAGGCACGGAGCGCACCGCAAACCAACGACCGCTCCGAGCCGCCAGCCGACCTTCGGTCAGTCCCGCCCGCCATCAGACGTTCGGCAAATCCGCCTGGGCCAGCAGCGGTGCCGTGGCGTCCTTGGGTGCCAGCAGCGGCGAAGCCAATCCGCCGGGCAGGGGCCAGTGGATGCCGATGGCCGGGTCGTCCCAGCGGATGCTGCGCTCGCAGTCCTTGGCGTAGACGTCGGTCGTCTTGTAGAGGAAGTGCGTGTCGTCTTCCAGTGCCAGGAAGCCGTGCGCGAAACCTTCTGGAACCCACAGCTGCCGGCGGTTGGCGGCCGAAAGCTCCACGCCCACCCAGCGCCCGAAGTGCGGTGAACCGGGGCGGATGTCCACCGCCACGTCGAAAGCCGCGCCCTGCGTCACGCGCACCAGCTTTCCTTGCGGGCTGGGCGGCAGCTGGTAGTGCAGGCCGCGCAAGGTGCCGGCCTTGCTGACGGAATGGTTGTCCTGCACGAAGGGCCGCGGCGCCGGCAGGCCCAGCCTGGCCAGGCCGGCTTCGAACTTGCCCAGGTGGAAGCTTTCCATGAACCAGCCGCGGTCGTCGCCGAACAGCGCGGGCTCGATGGTGACGACGCCGGGCAGGGCGGTGGCTTCGATGCGCATCAGTAGATCTTCTCGTTCAGCACCTGCTTCAGGTACTGGCCGTAGCCGTTCTTCAGCAGCGGTTGCGCCAGGCGTTCCAGCTGCGCGGCGTCGATCCACCCGCGGCGGTAGGCAATCTCTTCAGGGCAGGCCACCTTCAGGCCCTGGCGCTTTTCCAGCGTGGCGATGAACTGGCCGGCTTCCATCAGGCTGTCGTGGGTGCCGGTGTCCAGCCAGGCGTAGCCGCGGCCCATGATCTCGACGTCGAGTTCGCCCTGGCGCAGGTACTGTGCGTTGACTTCCGTGATCTCGAGTTCGCCGCGGGCGCTGGGCTTGATGCTGGCCGCGATGTCGCACACCTGCTGGTCGTAGAAGTACAGCCCGGTGACGGCGTAGTTGCTGCGCGGCTGCTTGGGCTTTTCCTCGATGCTCAGGGCACGCTGCTGGTCGTCGAATTCGACCACGCCATAACGTTCGGGGTCGTGCACGTGGTACGCGAAGACCGAAGCACCCAGGGTGCGGGCGTTGGCGCGCTGCAGCAGCGCGGCCAGGTCGTGGCCGTAGTAGATGTTGTCGCCCAGCACCAGCGCGCTGGGTGCGCCGCCCACGAATTGCCGGCCCAGGATGAAGGCCTGCGCCAGGCCGTCGGGGCTGGGCTGCACGCAGTAGCTCAGGTTCATGCCCCAGGCGCTGCCGTCGCCCAGCAGGGCCTGGAAGCGCGGGGTGTCCTGCGGCGTGCTGATGACCAGCACGTCGCGCATGCCGCCCAGCATCAGCGTCGACAGCGGGTAGTAAACCATCGGCTTGTCGTACACCGGCAGCAGCTGCTTGCTGATGGCCAGCGTGGCCGGGTGCAGCCGGGTGCCGGAGCCACCGGCCAGGATGATGCCTTTGCGTTGCATGTCTCGGGTTCCTCGTGCTTCAGCGGCCCAGGTGTTCGGTCAGCATGCGGCGCACGCCGGCTTGCCAGTCGGGCAGGCTCAGGCCGAAGCTCTGCTGCAACTTGTTCGTGGCCAGTCTCGAATTCAAGGGCCGCTGCGCCGGCGTGGGGTAGGCGCTGGTGGGAATGGGCTTCACCGCGCCGGGCGCCACCTTCAGCGCCACGCCGGCCGCACGCGCGTGTTCGATGACGAAGCGCGCATAGCCATGCCAGCTGGTCTGGCCGCCGGCCGCGCAGTGGTAGGTGCCGGCCAGCGCCGGCTGGGCCAGCGTGCGCAGCGCTGCATGGGCGCTCACGTCGGCCAGCAGTTCGGCACCGGTGGGCGCGCCGATCTGGTCGTCGATGACGTTCAGCGCATCGCGCTCGGCCGCCAGCCGCAGCATGGTCTTGGCGAAGTTGCCGCCGCGTGCCGCATACACCCAGCTGGTGCGGAAGATGAGGTGGCTGCAGCCGCTGCCGCGGATCAGGTCTTCGCCTTCCAGCTTGGTGCGGCCGTAGACGCTCAAGGGGCCGGTGGCTGCGTCTTCGGCCCGGGGCTGGTCGCCGCTGCCGTCGAACACGTAGTCGGTGCTGTAGTGCACCAGCAGGGCACCGCTGCGCGCGGCCTCTTCGGCCAGCACGCCAGGGGCGGTGGCGTTGATGGCGCGGGCCAGGTCGGGTTCGCTTTCGGCCTTGTCGACGGCGGTGTGGGCCGCGGCATTCACGACCAGGCGCGGCTGCACGCGGGCCATCAGGGCGCGCAGGCTGTCGGGCTGCGAGAAGTCGGCCTTCAGCTCGCCCGGCGTGTCGAAGTCGCAGGCGGTAACCCAGCCCAGCGGGGCCAGCGCCCGCTGCAGCTCCCAGCCCACCTGGCCGCCGCAGCCCAGAAGAAGGATGTTCATCGTTCGCTGTAGTTCGTTGCCAGCCAGTCGCGGTAGCCGCCGCTCTGGATGTTGGCCACCCAGTCGCCATGGTCCAGGTACCACTGCACGGTCTTGCGGATGCCGCTGTCGAAGGTCTCGGCCGGGCGCCAGCCCAGTTCACGTTCGATCTTGCGGGCGTCGATGGCGTAGCGGCGGTCGTGGCCCGGGCGGTCTTTCACGTGGGTGATGAGCCTTGCGTACGGGCCCGCGGGACTGGGCCGCAGTTCGTCCAGCAGCGCGCACACGGTGTGCACGATCTCGATGTTGGCCTTCTCGTTCCAGCCACCGATGTTGTAGGTTTCGCCCAGCCTGCCGCCAGCCAGCACGGCGCGGATGGCGCTGCAGTGGTCGGTGACATACAGCCAGTCGCGCACCTGCCGGCCGTCGCCGTACACCGGCAGCGGCTTGCCGGCCAGGGCATTGACGATCATCAGCGGGATCAGCTTTTCGGGGAAGTGCCAGGGCCCGTAGTTGTTGCTGCAGTTGGTGGTGACCACCGGCAGCCCGTAGGTGTGGTGCCAGGCGCGAACCAGGTGGTCGCTGGCGGCCTTGCTGGCGCTGTAGGGGCTGTTGGGTTCGTAGGGGTGGGTCTCGGTGAAGGCCGGGGCGTCGGGCCCCAGGCTGCCGTAGACCTCGTCGGTGCTGACATGGTGGAAGCGGAAGGCCAGGCGTTCGTCTGCGGGCAGCGCCTGCCAGTGGGCACGGGTGGCTTCCAGCAGCGTGAAGGTGCCTTCGACGTTGGTCTTGATGAAGGCGCCCGGGCCGTGGATGCTGCGGTCGACATGGCTTTCGGCCGCGAAGTGCAGCACCGCGCGCGGCTTGTGCGTGGCCAGCAGCGTGTCGACCAGGGCGCGGTCGCCGATGTCGCCCTGCACGAACACATGCCGTGCATCGCCCTGCAGCGAAGCCAGGTTCTGCAGGTTGCCGGCGTAAGTGAGCAGATCCAGGTTGACGACAGGCTCGTCGCGGGTCTGCGGTGAGGCCAGCCAGTCCAGCACGAAGTTGCTGCCGATGAAGCCGGCTCCGCCGGTCACAAGAATGGTCACTTGGCTACCCGCCCATATGTGTCTTCGAAGCGCACGATGTCGTCTTCGCCCAGGTAGCTGCCCGACTGCACCTCGATGATTTCCAGCGGCAGCTTGCCCGGGTTGCGCAGCCGGTGGGTGGCGCCCAGGGGGATGTAGATGCTCTGGTTCTCGGCCAGCAGCACCACCTTGTCGTCGACCGTCACTTCGGCCGTGCCGCTGACGACGATCCAGTGCTCGGCGCGGTGGTGGTGCATCTGCAGGCTGAGTGATCCACCCGGCTTGACCAGGATGCGCTTGACCTGGTGGCGCGGGCCGCTGTCGACGCTGTCGTACCAGCCCCAGGGGCGGTGCACCTTGCGGTGCAGGGCCTGTTCGCCGCGCTGTTCCACGCCCAGCTGGGCGACGATCTTCTTCACGTCCTGGCTGTGTTCGCGGCTGGCCACCAGCACGGCGTCGGGTGTTTCCACCACCACCACGTCGTTCAGGCCCACGGCGCTGACCAGCCGGCTGGTGGCGTGCACCAGGGTGTTGTGGCTGTCCTTGACCATGACGTCGCCGACGCTGGCATTGCCGTTCGCGTCTTTCGGCGCCACCTGCCACACGGCTTCCCAGGCGCCCAGGTCGTTCCAGCCGGCGTCCAGCGGCTGCATGCGGATGTCCAGCGCGCCGGGGCATTTCTCCATCACGGCGTAGTCGATCGATTCCGAAGGCACGGCCGCGAATTCGGCCTTGCCCGGACGCACGAACTTGGCGTCGGCCGAACGTGCGGCCCAGGCCAGCCGGCAGGCGGCGGCGATGTCCGGGCGGAAGCGTTCCAGTGCCGCGATCCACACCGAGGCCTTCAGCACGAAGATGCTGGCGTTCCAGTAGTAGTTGCCGGCGGCCAGGTACTTCTGCGCGGTGGCCAGGTCGGGCTTTTCGACGAACTGCGCCACCAGCTGTTCGGCGCCTGCGCCTTCGGCGCGGATGTAGCCGTAGCCGGTTTCAGGCTGGGTGGGCGTGATGCCGGCAATCACGATGGCGCCTTCGGCGGCCTGCAGCACCGCAGCCTGCAAGGCCTTGATGAATGCGGCTTCGTCCTGGATGGTCTGGTCGGCGGCCGTGACCACCAGCACCGGGTCGGCGCCGCCTTCGGCCGCCTGCATGGCCGCCAGCATCATCGCCGGCGCGGTATTGCGGCCCACGGGTTCCAGCAGCACGGCGGCGGGGTCGACACCGGTTTCACGCAGCTGGTCCAGCACCAGGAAGCGGTGTTCCTCGTTGCCGACGATCAGCGGCGCCTTCAACGCCTGGCCGGGTGCGGCCAGCCCCTGCAGCCGCGCCACCGCCTGCTGGAACAGGCTGGTGTTGCCCGACAGCACCAGGAACTGCTTGGGGTAGGCAGCGCGCGACAGCGGCCACAGCCGGGTGCCGGAACCACCGGCCATGATCACGGGTTGTACGGCAAGGCTCATGGATTGAATCCCTTGGGATGGGTGGATTGCCAGCGCCAGCTGTCGGCGCACATGCGGGCCAGGTCGTGGCGCGCCTGCCAGCCCAGCAGGCTGCGCGCCAGCGCCGGGTCGGCGTAGCAGGCGGCCACGTCGCCCGGGCGCCGCGCTGCCACGCGGCAGGGCACTTCACGGCCGCTGGCCTTGGCGTAGGCGGCCACCACGTCCAGCACGCTGTGGCCACGGCCTGTGCCCAGGTTCACGGTCAGCGAACCGGGGTGGCTGAACAGGCGCTGCAGGGCCGCGACATGGCCTTCGGCCAGGTCGACGACGTGGATGTAGTCGCGCACGCCGGTGCCGTCGGGCGTGGGGTAGTCGTTGCCGAACACCGTCAGCTCGGGCCGGCGGCCCACGGCCACCTGGGCCACGTAGGGCATCAGGTTGTTCGGCGTGCCGCGCGGGTCTTCGCCGATCAGGCCGCTTTCGTGCGCGCCGACCGGGTTGAAGTAGCGCAGGATGGCGGTCTGCCAGGCGGGGTCGGAAGCGCCCAGGTCGCGCAGGATCTGCTCGCCCATCAGCTTGGTCTGGCCGTAGGGATTGGTGGCCGACAGCCGCGCATCTTCGCGCAGCGGCAGGGTTTCCGGGTCGCCGTAGACGGTGGCGCTGGAACTGAAGACGAAGCGGCGGCTGCCGTGGCGCTGCATCACGCGGCAGGTGGTCAGCAGCCCGCCCAGGTTGTTGCCGTAGTAGGCCAGCGGCATGGTGGTGGATTCGCCCACCGCCTTGAAGGCCGCGAAATGCACGGTGGCGTCGATGCGGTGGCGCTGGAACACACCGGCCAGTGCGGCTTCGTCGCACACGTTCACCTGCTCGAACACCGGCGTGCGGCCGCTCAGGGCTTGCAGGCGGTTCAGCACTTCGGGCGAACTGTTGGAAAAGTCGTCGATGCCCACCACCTCGAAGCCGGCGGCCAGCAAGGCCAGCCAGGTGTGCGAAGCGATGTAGCCGGTGCTGCCGGTCAGCAAGACAGTGGTCATGGGCCGCGGTGCCGCGCTTACTGCAACGTGAACTGCGCGTAGCAACTGGCGATGTTGGCCGAGTAGGCTTCGTTCAGCGCCGGGTTGCTGTTCCTGCCACGCTTTTCGTGGCTGGCCTGGCAGCCCACCGTCAGGCTGCGCAAGGGCACCCAGCGCAGGCCCAGGGTGAAGACTTGGCCGTTGTCGGTGCCGCGAACGCTGCCGGTGAACTGGTCGGCGCCGTCCAGGTTCCGCCGGTAATGCTGGGCCGATGCACTGGCGACGATCTTGCCGGTGACGTCGTAGTCGGCGGCCAGGCGCAGGGTGTCGGTGGACTGGCTGAAGGCGGTGGTGGCCAGGTCGGAATTCTGGCCCGTGTCGCGCGCCAGGCGCAGGTTGCCACGCAGGCGGCCGCCCGGGTTCCAGGTCCAGGCCAGGGCGCCGCTGGCGCCCTCGAAGTCGCGTTCGGCGATCTGGTCGTAGCGGGTGCGGCCCTGGCTCAGGGTGGCGTCCAGCCGGCTTGCGCCCGAAGGCACCCAGATCACGTTCAGGTCGATGTTGTCGCTCTGGCGCGTGTCGCGCGGGTTGGCCTGGCTGATCAGCAGGTTCGGGTAGTCGACGCGGCCGCTGCGCAGCGACAGCGCCACGCTGGTGGCGCCACCCAGGCGATAACGCAGGCCCAGCGAACCACCGCGCTGCGAGTACTCGGCGTACGAGGCGCTGGCGGATTCGTAGCTGAGATTGTTCCAGTTGACGCCGGCTTCCAGCGACAGCGGCCCGGCCAGGCCCAGCCGCACCGTGGCCCCGAAGCGTTGCGAGTCTTCGGCATTGCCGCCGTCGATGAACTGGCCGAAGCGGTCGCGCAGGTCGGCACGCTGGGTGCGGTCGGCGCCGAAGTTGACCTGGCCCGACAGGTTGGCGATCGTCTCCCAGCTCAGGCCCAGGTTCAGGCCAAAGCCCGCACTGTTGAAGTCCTTGTTGTCGGCGTAGCGGTTCGAGCGCAACGACGCGCTGCCCGACAGGCGTTGGCGGCCGAAGCTCTGGTCGACACCGGCCACCAGGGCGGTGCTGGAGATGATGTCGGTCTCGCTGCGACCCGGGGGCGCCACCTGGTTGTCGCGCAGGCGCAGCAGGTTCGATTCATGCGTGACGGTCTGCGCCACCCCGATGTAGTACGGGCTGCTCTGCGCCTGCGCGCCGCTGGCGCACAGGAAGGAAAGGCCCACGAGCGTGGCCAGGCCGCGGATCTGACGGGGGTGTTGAACGGGTCGCATGCACGGTCCCTGTAGGTAGGTGGTTGGCTGCCGCTCAGTAGGCGTGCCGGTCGAAGAACACCAGCTTGATGGTGCGGGCGATGATCTGCAGGTCCAGGCCCAGCGACCAGTTGCGCAGGTACTCCAGATCGTATTCGACGCGTGCCTGCATCTTTTCGATGGTGTCGGTCTCGCCGCGGTGGCCGTGGATCTCGGGCTTGACCTTGTGGCGCACCATGTAGGCCTTGATCAGCTGGCGGTACTGCTCGTTGTGGGCCACCGCGTGCGGGCGCGGTCCCACGATGCTCATGCGGCCCTGCAACACGTTGATGAACTGCGGCAGTTCGTCCAGGCTGGTGCGGCGCAGGAAGGCGCCGAACGGGGTGATGCGGGGGTCGTCCTTGGTGGCCTGCTTGACGACGGCGCCGTCGTCCTGGGTGCGCATCGAGCGGAACTTGTAGACGATCACTTCCTTGCCGTCCAGGCCGTTGCGGCGCTGCTTGAAGATGGCCGGCCCGGGCGAAGTGACGCGCACGCCGATGAAGATGGCCAGCAGCAGCGGCGAAATCAGCACGGTGATGAACAGGGCCAGGATGAGGTCGGATGCGCGCTTGACGAGCCGGTTGGTGCCGGTGAAGGGTGTTTCGCACAGGCCGACGACGGGGATGCCGTTCATGTCCTGCAGCCGGCCCTGGATGATGCTGATGCCGAACACGTCGGGCACGAAGAAGACGCTGGCGGTGGTGCCCTGCACCTGTTCCATCAGCTCGACGATGCGCGGCTGGCTGCCCAGCGGCAAGGTGATGTAGACCTCGTTGACGCCGTGTTCGCGCACGTAGCTGGCCACCTGCCGTAGATTGCCCAGCCGGGAGCCGGCGGCGTCGACGTCGACACGGTCGTCGGTGCGGTCGTCGAAATAGCCCAGGAAACGCACGCCGATGTCGCCCTGGGCTTCGAACGCCCGCGAGACCTTCACGCCCAGCGCGCCTGCGCCCACGACCACGGCTGCGCGCCGGTTCTCGGGCATGCTGGCAACACGCCGCAGCAGCGTGTTGCCCACGAACACCGCGGCAAACTGCAGCAGCGGCGTGGCCAGCGCCCACCACATGAGGATTTCGACCTTGAACAAGCCCAGGCTGCGTGTGGCATAGCCGCACAGCAGCAAGATGAACACCAAGCTGAGCCAGCTGGTGGTGATGTCGACCGCGGCGTTCAGCGGGCGGTCCCAGAAACGGTTGCGGCCAGGGAAGGTCAGGGCAAAGATCAGCAGGCACAGGGTCAGGTCGGACCTGACGATGGGCTCGTCGAAGAGCCAGGAAACCCCCAGGAACGTCGCGACCGTGATCGTCGGCTCCAGAAACGCGGCCACGAGCGAAGTCACCGACTGCGGTGCGCTGTAGAAAGTTCTCTTGTAGGCTCGGTCTTGGAACATGGGTCGCGTTCAGGCACCGCCGGGAGGCGATGACGGCCAGGGTGGTCGCTTCGAAAAAGAAAGAAGCGTGCCGGTCTGGGCCCAACAGGAAACCCAACCTCGAGCAAAGCTCGTCGGGATTCTCGCTGAAAGCGCCTGGGCTTCATCAGGCCGCGCTGGCACACCTTCGCGGGGGGTGCTGCCTACAATCGCGCAATGTTGCACACACTCCATTCGATGCTGGCGCCGTCGGTCGTCGAGCGCCTCACGCTCGTCATCAACCACGTGCTGGGCGGCGAGGTGGCGGCCACCGAGCGGCTGCGCCCGCACGCTGGTCGCCGCATCGAGCTGCGCTTCACCGCCTGGCCTTCGCTGCTGCCGGCGCCTCCGGCCCTGGTCTGGCGCGTCACGCCGGCCGGGCTGCTGGAATGGCAGGGCATGCAGCCCGAACCCGGTGCCGACCTGCAGGTGCGCCTGGATGCGGCCAACCCGGCGGCGCTGATGGCCCGGCTGCTGGCGGGCGAGCCCCCTTCGCTGCAGATCGATGGCGACGCGCAGCTGGCAGGCGACATCAACTGGCTCTCGCAGAACCTGCGCTGGGACGTGGCGGCCGACCTGGAGCGCCTGTTCGGCCCCGCCGTGGCGCAGCAGCTGCACCGCGTGGGCCAGGCGCTGGGGGGCGCCCTGCGTGCCGCCGTGCGCGGTGCCCAGGGCCTGGGCGAGCGCCTGCGTCCCCGCGCGCCGGAATGAACTGCGCGCGGCACGCGCGGGGTCGGCCGTGAGTTCCGGGCGCGCGCGGGGGGGCGAGTGAAGCACTTCGGCCGCCTGGTCTTCATCGTCGTCACCGTCCTGCGGCTGGGCCTGGACGAGGTGGCGCTGTCGGCGTTTCCGCAGCGCTGGGTGCGCCTGCTGGTGCGCGTCGTCACCGTCGGCCGCAAGCTCGACGCCCCCCGTGGTGAACGCCTGCGGCAGGGCCTGGAAAGGCTGGGGCCGATCTTCGTCAAGTTCGGCCAGGTGCTGTCGACGCGGCGCGACCTGATTCCCCTGGACGTGGCCGACGAACTGGCCAGGCTGCAGGACCGCGTGCCGCCCTTCCCGGCCGCGCAGAGCCGCGCACTCATCGAGAAGGCCTTCGGCAAGCCCATTGAGGCCATCTTCGCCAGCTTCGACGCCGAGCCCGTGGCCAGCGCCTCCATCGCCCAGGTGCATTTCGGCGTGCTGCACGGCGGCCGCGAGGTGGCGGTGAAGGTGGTGCGGCCGGGCATGCTGAAGGTCATCGACCAGGACCTGAGCCTGCTGCACACGCTGGCGCGCTGGGTGGAACGGCTCAGCGCCGACGGCAAGCGGCTGAAGCCGCGCGAGGTGGTGGCCGAATTCGACGGCTACCTGCACGACGAACTGGACCTGGTGCGCGAGGCCGGCAACGCCGCGCAGCTGCGGCGCAACATGGACGGTCTGAACCTGGTGCTGATGCCGGAGATGGTGTGGGAGCTGTGCACCCAGGGCGTGATGGTGATGGAACGCATGAAGGGCGTGCCCATCAGCCAGATCGACCGCATCCGCGAAGCGGGCGTCGACATCCACAAGCTGGCCCGCGACGGCGTCACCATCTTCTTCACCCAGGTCTTCCGCGACGGCTTCTTCCATGCCGACATGCACCCCGGCAACATCCAGGTCAGCCTGGACCCGGCCACCTTCGGCCGCTACATCGCCCTGGATTTCGGCATCGTCGGCACGCTCACCGATCGCGACAAGGAATACCTGGCCTACAACTTCCTGGCCTTCTTCCAGCGCGACTACAAGCGCGTCGCCGAACTGCACATCGAAAGCGGCTGGGTGCCCGCAGGCACGCGCGTGGACGCGCTGGAAAGTGCGATCCGTGCCGTGTGTGAACCGCAATTCGACCGGCCCCTGAAGGACATCTCGCTGGGCCAGGTGCTGATGCGGCTGTTCCAGACCAGCCGCCGCTTCAATGTCGAGATCCAGCCGCAGCTGGTGCTGCTGCAGAAAACCCTGCTCAACATCGAAGGCCTGGGCCGGCAGCTCGACCCCGAGCTCGACCTGTGGACCACGGCCAAGCCCTTCCTGGAACGCTGGATGAACGAACAGATCGGCTGGCGCGCGCTGCTCAACCGGATGAAGACCGAAGCGCCGCGCTACGCCCAGCTGCTGCCCGAACTGCCGCGGCTGCTGCACGGCGCGCTGCAGCAGCAGTCGCGGCCGCAGGAATCGCCGGCACTGCTGGCCCTGCTGGCCGAACAAAGGCGCACCAACCGGCTGCTGCGCACCATGCTCTGGCTGGCGGCGGGCTTCGTGCTGGGTTTGCTGGTCACGCGGTTCATCGTCCATCGGCTGGGCTGAAAAGCGATGGCCCGCCTACAATCGCGGGTTTTCCATCGAATTTCCTCTCCTCCATGCCCATCTACGCATACCGTTGTGCCACCTGCGGCCATGCGCAGGACGTGCTGCAGAAGATGTCCGATCCACTGCTCACGGTCTGCCCGGCCTGCGGTGCCGCCACCTATGAAAAGCAGGTCACTGCCGCCGGATTCCAGCTGAAGGGTTCGGGCTGGTACGTGACCGACTTCCGCGACGGCAACAAAGCCGCGCCCGCCAAGAAGGACGGCAAGGACGGCGAAACCGCCCCGGCGCCGGCGGCCGACGCGGCCCCGGCCCCGGCCCCCGCTGCCGCCCCGGCCAGCAGCGACAAGCCTGCCGCAGCGGCGGCGGCTGCGCCCGCTGCTGCCCCGGCCCCGGCCCCGGCATCCACGCCACCACCCGCGCCTTCGGGCAGCGGCCGCTGACACCGCCAGGCTGCCGCGCGTGAAGAAATACCTCGTCGCCGGTCTGCTGGTGTGGCTGCCTCTGGCCATCACCATCGGCGTGCTGACCTGGCTTTACGACGCGCTCAACGGGGTGTTCGCCAGCGTGCTGTCGGCATCGCAGGCGGTGTTGCCTGTCGAGGCCGCCACCAATCTGGAGCGGCTGAAGAACATTCCGTTCCTGGGGGTGGCTGTGCTGGCCCTGGTGCTGCTGCTGACCGGCATCTTCGCGGCCAACATCTTCGGCCAGTTCTGGCTGCGCCAGTCAGACCGCGTGATCAGCCGCATCCCCATCGTCAAGAGCATCTACAACTCGGTCAAGCAGGTCAGCGACACCCTGTTCTCGACCAACGGCAACGCTTTCCGCGAGGCCGTGCTGGTGCAGTACCCGCGCCAGGGCTCGTGGACCATTGCTTTCGTCACCGGCCGCCCGGGCGGCGAAGTGGCCGAGCACCTGGCCGGCGACTTCGTCAGCGTTTACGTGCCCACCACGCCGAATCCGACTTCGGGCTTCTTCCTGATGATGCCGCGCAGCGACGTGCTGCGGCTGAAGATGAGCGTGGACGAGGCGCTGAAGTACGTGATCTCGATGGGCGTGGTCGGCCCGGCCACCGCGTCCCAGCCGGCGCTGGCCGCCGCGGCGCGAAATTGACGGGGCTGGCCCGGCCCGGCAGCCGGCCAGTCCTGACGGGTTGCACCGCGCAGCCCGCCCCCGTCAGCGCCCCATCAGCACCCCTGTTTTTCCTTGAATCCATTCCGGAGCGATTCCCATGAGAACCACCTACTGTGGCCTTGTCACCGAAAAGTACCTGGACCAGACCGTCACCCTGATGGGCTGGGCGGGCCGCCGCCGCGACCATGGCGGCGTCATCTTCATCGACCTGCGTGACCGCGAAGGCGTGGTCCAGATCGTCTGCGACCCCGACCGCGCCGCGATGTTCGCCACCGCCGAGAGCGTGCGCAACGAGTTCTGCCTGAAGGTGGTGGGCCGCGTGCGCGCCCGCCCGGCCGGCACCGAGAACGCCAGCCTCACCAGCGGCAAGATCGAAGTGCTGTGCCTGGAACTGGAAGTGCTGAACCCCAGCGTCACGCCGGCCTTCCCGCTGGACGACGACAACCTCAGCGAGACCGTGCGCCTGACGCACCGCGTGCTGGACCTGCGCCGCCCGCAGATGCAGAAGAACCTGATGCTGCGCTACCGCGTGGCCATCGAGGTGCGCAAGTTCCTCGACGAGCAGGGTTTCATCGACATCGAAACCCCGATGCTGACCAAGAGCACGCCCGAAGGCGCGCGCGACTATCTCGTACCCAGCCGCGTGCACGACGGCCAGTTCTTCGCCCTGCCGCAGAGCCCGCAGCTCTTCAAGCAGCTGCTGATGGTGGCCGGCTTCGACCGCTACTACCAGATCACCAAGTGCTTCCGCGACGAGGACC
>LNFM01010555.1_pt1 | contig 12949 bp, 14 predicted proteins | sample 596031 | NCBI WGS metagenome assembly LNFM01 (sample SAMN04254537, study PRJNA301005) | activated carbon metagenome | isolation source: dual media filters at the Ann Arbor, Michigan drinking water treatment plant | place: USA: Ann Arbor
AAGCTTATTGCCGGAGCATCGGGCGCATCGAATGCCAGGCCTAGAGCCCATTCCAGTTCCGCAAGCTCGCAAAGGGCGGCCGTGGCGACGAAGCGCGGGTCGTTTCTCAGGAACGCGGGAAAGCGATGTCCGAACCAGCGGACGTTGCGAAACCCCGACGGATGGGCGGCAATGTAGTCGCGCGCCATTGTTCCAAAGACCTCGTCGCCAACATAGTGGCGCAGCACATCGAAGTTGTTGCCGAGGACCTCCACCAGGCGCAGCCGGTAAGCGTCGTAATAGATTCCCAGTCGGTCGCGGCGCAAGCCTGCGTCGCCGACGATCTGTTCGGCGATGGCGCTTTCGCTGCCGAGAACGAAGTCCTGGAAATCAGATTCCGTCGCTGCCAGCGCGTTCATGCGGCGACCTTGCCTTGCATTGCCCGGCCGGCAACCTGCCGCGCCTGGTCGAGTTCGCCGACCAGTTCCGCGAGCGCAGGAATGTGGTCGTCACGCTCGATCATCGTGGGCACGTTGCCGAAACGGCGCACCGCCTGGGCATACAGTTCCCAAACCGGATCGACGATCGGCGCATCATGGGTGTCGATGATGTGGGTGCCGCAGTTGCTGTGGCCGGCCAGATGAATCTGCCGCACCCGTTGCGGCGGTATGCCGTCGAGGTATTCCAGGGCATCGAAACTGTGATTGAACGCGCTGACGTAGATGTTGTTTACGTCGAGCAGGATGAGGCAGTCGGCGCGCTGTGCCACCTCGGACAGGAAGTCCCATTCGCTCATTTCCGACTGGCTGAAAGTCACGTAGCTCGAAACATTCTCCAGCAGGATCTGCCGGCCGAGGAAGTCCTGCACCTCGCGCACCCGTGCGGCGATGTGGTCCACGGCTTCTTCGGTGTAGGGAACCGGGAACAGGTCATGCAAGTTCTTTCCGGCAACACCGGTCCAGCACAGATGATCCGATATCCACGCCGGCTCGACCCGGGCTGCCAACGCCTTGAGTTGCGCAAGGTAATCGCGGTCGAGCGGATCGGAACTGCCGATGGAAAGTGACACGCCGTGCAACACCAGCGGAAATTCGGCGCGGATCCGGTCCAGAAACCATAGCGGCTTGCCACCCGGAACCAGATAGTTCTCGGACAGGGCCTCGAACCAGTCCACCTCAGGCCGGTGGGCCAGAATGTCCTCGTAATGCTGGGTGCGCAGGCCCAGTCCGAAGCCCAGCTTGTTATGTCTCGTCCTCATGGATGCAATGCCTCCGTTGCGGAAGGGAGGGCGTCCGGCTGGCCTGGACGCCCTCGCCTGCAAACGATCTCAGGCCCTGCCCGAAACCTTCTGGCACTCCACCGGCGTGAGGCTCACGAATCCCTGACCCTTGCAGGCATTGTGTCCCTTGCAGGCACTGTTTGCAGTCTTGCAGTCGCTCATGCCCTTGCAGGCATTGACGCCCTCGCACGCGACTTTCGCATTCGAGCCGCCTGAACTACTTGCCCCGGTGCCGGCGCAACCCGCGGTGAACAGCGCCGCAGCTGCCATGGCAACCGCCAAACCACCAAGTCTCTTCCCATCCATGATGAAGGTCCCTTCTCAAAGTTAATGACGAAATGCCGGTGTTGAGCTGCGCCCCGATTCTGGCGTTGCCCATTCAGCGCGGACCGGCTGCACGCGTCTTGCTCAAGTATCTACGCGGCATCCACGGGTCTGGATGCACCGGGCAGCGGGCTCATCGCCCACGGCCCGGTCATCTGGTCGTGCGGCGTTGCAACACCGAAATGATCAGTGTGCGTTTCCGGGCACGCGTTGCCGAATGAGATGGTCGAAGCTGAGGCGACCAGGCCCGTTCAGGATCAGCGGCACGAACATCACCATGTATATAAGCGGCAGTTTCCAGCCGTTGTCGCAGACGTTGTAGCCATTGCCGGCATGGACGCTCGCCCACGCCACAATGGTCAGAATGAACAGCGATACGCCAAAGAGCCTCGTGCCGAGCCCGATTACCAGCGCCACCGAGCCAAGCAACTCGCTCCAGGTTGCCAGGAACCAGCTCAGGTCTGCCGGAATGACATTGAAGGGAAACGGGAAGTCATCCTTGATATCCCCGAACCAGTTGTTGCCCCGGAATTTTTCAACGCCGGCCTCGCCGAACTCCCAGGCGAGCAGCAGCCGCAAGGGCAGCAATCCGACATAGCTCCCCGCCTGCTCCAGCAACATGTACAAACGATTTCCAAAAGACAAAATGGCCTGCATCCTGATCTCCTTCACAATTTTTGGGTGGAGCGGGAGATACGTTGCAGGGGGCGGATCGGATGCGCAGTCCCGGGCTCCGGTGCGGCACTGCGGCGACCGGACGTCTAATGCAGCTTCCCGATCCGCCGCAAAATTGCATCAGACCCAAGCTTCAATCAGTCTCTCGGGGGAGGGGGCATAAGGCGCATTGCTGCAGTTGTTGCACTGTTCTTCTAGTTGCCGATGTCGTGGGCGGAGACACTGCAGCAGATCATCGAGCGCTACGCCGAAATCGCGAAGCAGGAAGACCGGGCATTCTCGAGTTTCTCCGCGGGGCGCTGCGAGGAGCTATATCACGAGAAGGGAGTCATCCCCGGCATCGGCTACGTGAGCTGCGGATCTTGCCATCGCGACCATCCGACCCAGAAGATCATCGCCAACAAGCGGAAATGCACCGCAGAGGGGGGCGACGTGCTGGTTTGGCTCAGCGGGAAAAAGTGAGGCTGAGGAACTGCGCGGGCCCGTGACCGGCGCGAAACTCGTTACCGGGCGGGCCGGACACCGAGCGCTATGGTCAGAGCCTTACTTGGTCTGATATCGCGACCTGACCACTCGCGCGGCGGCGGCAAACACGAAGTCGAATTCCGCCCACTTCTTCTTGTCCCAGGTGATGTTCAGGAGCGTGGGGGCAGTATAAGCCGCAGGGCTTTCCGTGAACTGCATGCCATCTTTGTAATACGGATGACGCCGGATTTCTTCATTGAGCAGCTCGAGGTAGCGGGCGCTCGGTACCATTTGCTTCTGCATCTGAAAAACCTCCATGTGCGACTGCCAGCCCGTGGGTCCTGCCGCGCACAACGGTATAGGGCCGGGATAGACCTGATCCGGAATGGAGAGCCGGATTGGCCATGCGGAAAAAAGAATGAACGCGCGCCTTGAGCTATTGGGCGTGCGCACCGGTAATGTCGCCGAAACGACCAGTTTTAAGCGGCGGGCTGACCGTCTCCAGCCTGGAATCGCAAGCAGAAACGCGGCTACGCACTGGAGCCAGTAAGCTGCAACCGGGCGACAGCGCCAGTTTAGGCCTCATGCGCCTGGACTACAAGCCGCCGGCAGCCTGCTTCCGCACCGTCCGGACACTGGATCGTGCCGTTCGATACTGAAGAAACTACTGCCGGCCGAGCTTCGCGGTTTTGCTGCGGTCGTTGCGGCGCTTTGCCGCGCCGTCACCGCCGGTTTTCGCGTCCCTCGAGATCGCGTTGCCGATCTCCTTGGCGGTCTTCTTGGTGCCGCTGCCGATGGTCTTGCCGACATCCACCGCTGCGTCCCGCATGCCGGCGCCGAAGGTCTTCGCGCCCTTCTTGAACTGCTCGCCGACCGTCGGCTCCCCGGCAATGGCATTGAAGGCGACGCCGGCGCAGAAAATCAGAACGGCCTTGCGGCCGACAGACAGCATATTCATAACGACTCCGAGTCCATCTGGATAAGTATCCATCTGTCTTTAGGACAGCGGATCAGGCTCGCAGTTCGCGCAGCCAGCGGGCCCAGGCCCAGAGCGCCAGGAGGCTGAACAGAGTGGCGAACATGGCGAAGAATACGCGGCTGGCATTTTCCGGTGCTGCCGCGAGGTCCGACAGCCTGCCGAACGAAAATACGCCGCCGAAAGCGCGGTCGCCGGCGATAAATGCGATCCAATCGAACACCAATGCCAGCGCGCTGATCAGGATCGCGGCGATCAGGCTGCGTGGCTGTGCATGGCGATCTGGCAGCAGGAACGCCATGCCCGTCAGGGCGAAGAAGCCGCCGCCGCAGCCGACCATCCAGAATGGTGCGCCGATATCTTCCCGGGATGCGGCAAACCAGCCGAGGGCGATCGAAATCGCCATGAGGCCGGCAAGCAGGAAAACCGTGCCGATCAACAGCGAGGTATTGCGTGAAGCGGTTGCCACTGCGTCCGCCGCCACTGACTCAGTCCAGGCGCAGACGCGCGCGCGCGGTGCCGGCGCGTTCGTGGCGGGCAACCAGCTCGACCTCGGTGCCGTGCGCCGCACGCACCACCCATTCCACTTTCAGGCGGTCGTCGGTTTCGTCCGCGCTCGATCCGGCCCAGGTATTGGCTGCCGCCGGCTTGTAGGCGCGGCCTTCGAGCTGCCCGAGTTCCTGACGCGGAAGTCCGGTTTCGAGTTGCGCTTGCGGCGGAAGCGCGATCTCGCAGACGACACCTCGTGCCAGATCCTTTTGTTTCGCCATCTTCGTGACATAGCTTGGCAGCCAGCCGGTGTTCTGCACCACCATTTTCACCAGCCACGCGCCTTTGCCCAGGTCCGACGCGGAGGTCTCCAGGATTTCGAGCTTCGGCGAGATCAGTGCGTGCCACACCAGCCAGCGCGAGAACGGCGCGATCTCCTTCTCCAGCAACTGCGGCGGCGGATTGGTCCAGGTATAGAGGCTGTTCCAGCCGCCAAGCTGGACCGTGCCGAGCTGCGGATGCTTGAAGTCGTACCAGTCGACGAAGCCGCAGCCCTGCAGCGCGGAATCATTCCACTGCATCAGTTTGATGTCGTCCTCGATGGGATGCTCGCGATACCACTCGATGTACTTGTAATCCGCGATGCCGGCCTGGCGCTGCGGACTCCAGATCTCCACCGTCCAGGCAAACACGCCGCGGTGGTCGTACATCCAGGAATCGAAGTCCCCGGTGATCACTTCCTTCGGGTGATAGCGGAACTCGTGATACGAAGACGCCGCCGGATAACCGGTAATCTCGCTGCCCTTCGCGCCGATCTTGCCGAACGTCCACAGGTCCTCGGCCGGCATATGATCGTCGGACAAGTGCGAGTATGGTCGCAGCAACACACCGCTGTAAGTGTGGAAGGCGACCGCTCCGGTGATGTTCGGATGGCGGGCGATGAAGCCGGCCATGGCCGCGATCTCCGGTTCCGAAGTCGGGTAGGGGCCGGCCCCGGCCTGCTCATTCTCGGTGCGCCATGCCATCGGAAAGTTCCGGTTCAGGTCGAGCTGCTCCTTGCGCCGCTGCAGATGGATCAGCGCGCCGTCCCAGTGTTCGATTCTGCCCTCGGGTAGCAGCCGGAAGTAGTCCCCGCCGGCCTCGGTCGGGTCGCGGCGCACCAGGATGCGCGAATCCTGCTCGCAGGTTTTCCACGGGCCGTTCGGGTCCGGCACCCGCATCGACAGGATCCGCCCGTCACCGTCCACGTCCTCGCGCACCAGTCCGCCGACCGGGTCTTCGTCGTGAGGATAAGGCCGGGTGCTGGAGCGGATGATCTTCGGCACGTCCGCGAGCGCCCATTCGGCGCCGTCCGGGTTCACCCGCGGACAGACATAGAAGGCGCGGGTGTCGAGACAACGGGTGATCTCGGGATCGCGTCCGTAGCCGCTGATCAGCCGGTGCAGCAGGTGCAGGCAGGCCATTGAACCCGCCAGCTCAGTCGCGTGGATGTTGCCGTCAACCCAGAATGCCGGCTTGTCCTGGTCGGGACCACTGCGATAACTGGTCACGCGCACCACGTAAATCTCGCGGCCTTCGTGGCTTCGGCCAATCGGCTCCAGCCGCACCAGTTCCGGATGGGTCTCCGCCCAGCCGGTGAGGAAGCGCGCCAGTTCGGCGTAGCGGTAGTAGGTATCGAAGCGCGGCGCAGTCATGGCGTTCCTTTACCCGCAGCCCGGCCGGCAATGGGTGTGAAAGTGCCGGCTTTCACGGCCTGTTGCAAATCAAGAGTCTCCAGCACGCGTAAACTCCGTCCTGTTCTGGCGATTACGATAACAGAACGCTGCCGGTTGCGACCACGCGCGGGATCAGCCGAACCGGGCGTAACGGCAATAAAACCAATAAACCAGAGGAGGATTTTCGTGAGCAGACTATACGGCGCGCGGCAACGCGCCTTTCAGGACCAGTTCGACACCCGGCGCATCGCCGACAAGATCGAGGCGCTGGCCATCCAGCCGCAGCTCGGTGAAATGGACATCGCCTTCATCCAGAGCCGCGACATGTTCTGGCTGTCCACCATCGACGAGCAGGGCCGGCCGACAGTGTCCTACAAGGGTGGCGATCCGGGCTTCGTCCGGGTGGTCGACAGCACCACGCTGGTATTCCCGTTCTACGACGGCAACGGCATGTTCTACTCCGCCGGCAACATCGCCGGCAGCCGCAAGGTTGGCATGCTGTTCATGGATTTTGAGCGGCCCAACCGCCTGCGAGTGCAGGGCGAAGCGACTGTGAGCGACAAGGATCCGCTGCTGGCCTCCTTCCCCGAAGCCCTGATGCTGGCGCGGGTGACGGTGACCGAGGTATGGCCGAACTGCCCGCGCTATGTCCACCGCTATCAGAAGTTACAGGCCTCGCGCTACGTGCCGCGCGTGGAATGCAAGACGCCGCTGGCCGGCTGGAAGCGTATCGACCTGCTGCAGGAGGATCTGCCTGCGAAAGACCTGGGCCGCGCCGCGAAGGAAGGGGGCGTGATCAGCATCGAAGACTGGTTCGGCAAGGTGGCGCAAGGCGATCCCGAAGCCTGAGCGCGGCCGCCGTACTCTCCGCCAAGCCGCGGCTTACCATGCCGGCGTTGCGGCATTGCAGAGGTTCGCCGGACCCGGCAAGCTGGCGGTTTGGGGGAGGGGGGATGTCAGGGAAAAAATGGTTTGCGGTTTCCAATCCGGCCTCGGGCGGCGGGCGCGGTGCCCGAGATCGCGGCCGCATCGCCGCACTGCTGCGGGAAGCGGACCTCGAAGTCGAACTGGCTGTCAGTGCCCACCCGGGCCACACCATTACACTGGCGCAACAAGCCGCCCGATCCGGTTTCCGCCGCTTCATCGCCATCGGTGGAGATGGCACGCTCAACGAAATGGTCAATGGCGTGATTGCCGGCGGCGCGGTCGGCAAGGGCGAGACGACGATCGGACTGGTCCCGGTGGGGCGCGGCAACGACTGGGCCCGAACCCACCGGATACCCCGCCGCTATCGCGATGCGGTTGCCGCGATATCCCGCGGCAGGACAGTCGGGCACGACGTCGGCGTTGCGGACCTGGGCGACCAGGTTGACCACCGCTACTTCATCAATGCCGCGGGCGTCGGTTTCGATGCCCATGTGGTCCAGCGCACCAGGGACGACAGCCTGGGCGCGGTGTCCTACCTGCTGGCGCTGCCCGCAAGCCTGCTCACCTATCGAGCGCCCGAGCTGGTGCTGCAGTCGGACCAGCATCGGATCGCCGGCAGGGTGTTCCTGGCGTTTGCCTCGATCAACCGCTACTGCGGCGGCGGCATGCTGGTGGCGCCGGAAGCGAAATTCGACGACGGCCTGCTCGACATCACCGTGGTGGACGAAGTGTCTCTGCCCGAGTTGTTACTGAACCTGAAAAAACTCTTCGATGGCAGCCTGCCCTCTTACCGCAAGGTGCGCACATTTCGTGCCGAAACGGTGGAGATCTCGGGGCCGGAACCGGCCATGAGCGAAGCCGATGGCGAACTGATTGGCGCCACCCCGATCCGCTTCAGCGTCCTGCCACGCCACATCAACGTGATCGTGCCCTGAGCTATTCAGGCGCCTGGCGATTCAGGCAAATTCGGCGTACGGCGATTGCGCGGCCTCGGTGACCCGCATCGCCTCCAGCAGCAAGGCCGGCCGGGACATCGTTGGCACAGACTGCGCACGAAGCGATTCAATCGAATCCAGCTAACGCGCGCTGTTGCTGCGGTGCAATTGGATCAAAGTTTCCTGAATCTTCCCGGCAATATGGCCAATAATAACTATAACGACCATAGGCGAGACAAATCCTGTTGGACGATTCTGCGATTCTTCGCATGCTGCCTTCGAACGACAAAATATTCAGCGAGTTGCTTGAGATCGTGCCCGATCTGGTCGTCCTCGCCGATCCGGCCGGGAGGTTGATCATCTTTAATGCGGCCTGCGAGGAGTTGACCGGCTATCGCCGGCATGAAGTCCTGGGCCGGGATCTGATGGAGGTATTCGTTCCGGCAAGCTGGGCCGGGGTCGTGAGGCAGAGGTTCGCCGATCCATATTCTCCGGACCTTCGCAAACCCCACGAGAACCCATGGATGACGAAGTCGGGCGAAGAAAGGCTCATCAGCTGGCGGTGCACGGCCCTGAAAGTGGCTGGAGACGAACGTCCCTACATACTCGGCATTGGCACCGACGTCACCGAGAAGCGCCTCGTCGAAGAGAGAATGCGCGCGCAATCGAGGTTGCTCGAAATGTTCTTCGAGTCGACCCTGACCTGCTCCGTACTGCTGGACCGTCATTTCAATTTTCTCCGGGTCAATGAGGCCTATGCGACGGCATGCAAGCGTCCGGCCGCGGATTTCATCGGAAAGAACCATTTCGATCTCTATCCCTCCCCTGCCAGGGCAATCTTCGAAAAAGTCGTCGAAACCAGGACATTCTTTGTCGCACATTCGCATCCATTTATGTTTCCCGACCGCCCTGAATTGGGTATGACCTACTGGGACTGGACGCTGGTGCCGGTGCTGGACGACAACGGTGAGATTGAAGTGCTTCTGTTTTGCCTCAACGACGTGACCGAACGGCAGCGCACCGAAGCCGGGTTGCGGGAGGCGCTTGCGGAACTTCGGGATATGTCGCGGCAGATAGTCGAGACAGAGGAGCGGGAACGGCGACGCATTGCCCGGGAATTGCACGATGAAATCGGGCAGGGACTGACCGCGCTCAAACTGGTGCTGGAAGGCGCGATCGGTGCTGATGACGTCGCGGTCCGAAAGCGCCAGCGCAGTGCGCTCGACCTGAGCAACGAACTTCTCCACAGCATTCGCCAGATTTCATTCGACCTGCGTCCGCCGGTGCTTGACGATCTCGGCCTGATTCCCGCACTCGTTACGATGTTCGAGCGTTTTCATGCGCTTGCCGGACTGGAGGTGTCGTTCAGGCATGGTGGTGTCGCGGAGCGTCTGTCGCAGGATGTGGAAACGGTCGCGTATCGCATCGTGCAGGAGGCGCTCACCAACGTCATTCGTCACGCGTCCCTGCGATTGGCAAGCGTGTCTTTGTGGTCGAACGCCGAGACGGTGCTGCTGAGGATTGAGGATCAGGGCGCGGGATTCGAACCGGATGCCGTGCGAGTGGGCGGCGGCAACGGTCTGCGCGGTATGCGCGAGCGTGCGCGATTCCTGGGTGGCTCCCTGACAGTGGAGTCGTCGACCGGCGGCGGGACGATTATTATGGCCGAGTTGCCGCGTCAGAGTGGGGCGTGGCGGGCGCCGACGGAGCCTCTGACATCGTGATCTCAATTTTCCTGGCCGACGATCATCCGGTTGTGCTGAAAGGGATCAGGCTCCTGCTGGAGGCGCAGAAGGACTTTTGCGTCATTGGCCAGGAAACCGACGCGTTCAGGATCGTCGAGAATGCATGCCGCCTGAAGCCGGACGTTCTGGTACTCGATTACATGATGCCCGGTCCCGGCGTGACCGAGATCATCGAAGCCGTGGTGGGCAGGTGTCCGGACACCAAGGTTGTCGTATTGTCGATGCACGCCAATACCGCATACGTCTGGGAGGCGTTGCACAGCGGCGCAGTGGCTTACGTTCTCAAGTGTTCGGAAAGTGAAGAGCTGATGCGCGCGATTCGCGCTGCGGCTGCTGGCAGCCGTTACCTCAGCCCGCCTCTGGCGGAGAAGGACATCGAGAGCTATTCGCAGCGGGTACGGCAGTCCGGAATGGACCCCTACGAGATGCTGTCTCGCCGGGAAAAGCAGGTGCTGAAGCTTGTGGCCGAGGGCAATACGTCCAGCCAGGTCGCGGAAATGTTGCGCATAGGCACGCGCACTGCCGAGTCGCATCGGGCCAGCATTCTTCACAAGCTCGGCCTCCGGAATCAGGTTGACCTCGTGCGATACGCCATCCAGAAGGGAATCGTGCCGCCAGAGTAGTCGGATCTGGCGCCTGCGACGATTTGGGCACGGCGGCCCTGAGCGCTCCAGGCTCGGTAACCGGGTGGCAGTCGCACGCCGGCTCGCGTGAACGCTTGCCTGGACCCGACGTCAGGCGCTGCCGGACCGGTGCCCACCGTGCGAATCCGTAGAACTACGGATTGGATGCCGCTTCCAATCCTGTTAGCCTGAGTCTAAATTCCACTGGTCATCGAGTTGGCTCATCCCGCTGCCGCGAGGTCGCAGATTGCCGGGTTCCGGAATTTTGGCGGCGGCATCAGAATCAATGGGGTGTTGGATTGGCTAATGTGCTCGTCTTTAGTCTTGACGATCTTCGTCTGGCGCTATCGGTCACTGCAATCGAGCGGGTCGTACGCGCCGTGCATGCGACCGTCCTGCCTGGAGCGCCAGGGATGGTGCGCGGTGTCGTCAATGTACATGGCAGGGCCTTGCCGGTGGTCAGCCTTCGTGACCGCTTCCGGCTCCCTGAGCGGGCGACGTCGCTGACGGACTGGCTGGTACTCGCGCATACTCCTCGCAGGCCGGTGGCGATGATTGTCGATGCGCTTGTGGATGTGGTTCAGATTGCGGATCAGGAGATCGTTGCTGCAGCTGAGATTCTCCCGGGATTCGAACAGATCGACGGCATCGTGAAGCTCAGGGATGAGCTGATCCTTATCCAGAATCTCGACAGGCTGCTGTCGCTCGACGAGGAGCGCGTACTGGATCAAGCGCTTTCCATTGTGGAAGGCTAGCTCCGGTGAAAGCGTCGCTGTCGGCGCAGACCTTGTCCTGTCTGAGCCAAGTGCTGGCGGAAAGGACCGGCCTGCATTTTCCCCGGGAAAGATGGGCGGACCTGGAAAGCGGTGTGGTTGCCGCGGCGCGCGGATCGGGCATCGCGGACGCCGAGGCGTGTGCCCAAATGTATCTTTCCGCACCGCTGACGCGAACGCAGATCGAAGTCCTCGCCAGTCACCTGACCGTCGGCGAGACCTATTTCTTCCGCGAGCGGAACAGTTTCGACGCGCTCGAGGCACACATCCTTCCGGAATTGTTGCGCGCGCGGCGCGGCGCGGGGCGCCGGCTGCGCATCTGGAGCGCCGGGTGCTGCACCGGCGAGGAGCCCTTTTCCATCGCCATGCTGCTCGACCGCCTGGTTCCGGACATCGATACGTGGAAAATCACCATCCTGGCGACCGACATCAACCCGCAGTTCCTGAAGAAGGCGGCGGAGGGCGTATACGGCGAATGGTCGTTCCGCAACACATCCCAGTGGATCCGGGATCGGTATTTCACGAAGCGGCGCGACGGGCGCTTCGAACTGAACCCGGCCATCCGGAAGCGCGTGACGTTTTCCCACCTCAATCTCGCCGAAGATGCGTATCCATCTCTGGCGAACAACACCAACGCCATGGATGTGATTCTGTGCCGGAACGTGCTGATGTATTTCACTCCAGAGCGGATTACTCGGGCTGCCGCCGGCTTCAGCCATGCGCTCGTCGAAGGCGGTTGGCTGATCGTCAGCCCGGCCGAAACCTCGAACGCAACGTTTTCAGCGCTTGCGGCGGTCGAATTCCCCGGAGCCGTGCTCTACCGCAAAGCCGATGGTGCGACGCCTGCCGTGGGTGGGCGTCAACCCCGGAGCGCCGGGATGCCGTTCGAACCGGAGCGCCCGACGCCGCAAGTGGCGCAATCCATCCTGCCGGCGCAGGTGCAACCGCGTTCGCCGGACCGGACGCCGGCAGCGGCGTCAAGCGACGCAATTGCGCAAGCGCCGGCAGGTCCCGACAGCTTCACGTGCTCAGCGCGGGCCTGCGCCAACGCAGGGAGGCTGGACGAGGCGATCGGGTGGTGCGAGAAGGCGATCGCCGCCGACAAGCTGAACCCGGCGCACTATTACCTGTTTGCCACGGTCAGGCACGAACAGGGACAGCTCGACATGGCGGCGACATTGCTGACGCGCGCACTCTATCTCGATGCAGACTTCGTCCTCGCCCACTTTGCGTTGGGCAACGTGCGCTTGTCGCAGGGCCGGAGCCGGGAAGCCGAACGGCACTTTGCGAACGTTCTCGCGGTGCTGCGCCCACGCGCGCCGGACGAAATTCTTCCGGAGGCGGACGGGCTGACGGCCGGGCGGCTTGCCGAGATTACTGCGTCGGTGCTGGCGAGCCAGCCGCGCCCAGTCGCATGATGAGAGGCGCGCATGAACGGTGAAGAGAAGCGCGGTCGTATTGACTGGGCGGCGGTTCATAATCGCCTGGATGCCGCCGGCGATGCCGCAGCGCGTGCCTGGACACCGGATTCGGAGGAAGCGCAGCGCATTCTCAAGGCCAGGGCGCAGGCATTGGCGCGCGAGCCCGGCAAGCTGTCGGCTGCCGATACGCTGGAAATCGTGGAATTCGCGCTGGCGCACGAGACCTATGGAATCGAAACGTGCTTTGTACGCGAAATCCAGCCCCTGACGGATCTGACGCCGTTGCCGTGCACGCCGGCGTTTGTGCTCGGTATCGTAAATCTGCGCGGCGAGATCGTCTCGGTCGTCGACATCAGGAAATTCTTCGAACTGCCGGAGAAGGGGCTCACCGACCTGAACAAGGTCATCGTGCTGCAGTCGGACGCCATGCATTTCGGCATCCTCGCGGACGCCGTCCTCGGCGTGCGCCGGGTTTCGGGTGCCGATATCCAGTCGTCTCTGCCCACGCTCACCGGCATCCGCGAACAGTACCTGAAAGGCGTGACCAGCGAGAGAACGGTCGTGCTCGACGCGCAGAAGCTGCTGGTGGACGAGAAGATCGTTGTGCAGGAACATGTGGAATG
>LNFM01019278.1_pt1 | contig 12949 bp, 11 predicted proteins | sample 596031 | NCBI WGS metagenome assembly LNFM01 (sample SAMN04254537, study PRJNA301005) | activated carbon metagenome | isolation source: dual media filters at the Ann Arbor, Michigan drinking water treatment plant | place: USA: Ann Arbor
CGGCCCTCGTCGGGATAGAGCGTCGGGTTGAACAGCCAGGCGAGGTTGCGCGCCAGCCGTCCGGTCGAATCGAGCGTCCGCTCGGTCTCCGCCAGCGCGATGAACTGGGCCAGGCGCTCGTTGAACTGGTGGACCAGGAAGCGGTTGAAGGCGGCGGAATGCTCGAACAGCCACAGGAAGGTCTGGCGTCGCATCAGGGCGAGCTTGGTCTCGCGCAGCGCCACCAGCTCGTAGCGCCGCAACTCGCCCTTGATGACGGTGCCTTCGCCGAACCAGGCCCCCGCCCTCATGCCCGCCAGCGTCGCCGACTTGCCCGTCTTCGAGGTCGTCGACATCTTCACCAGCCCGTCGGCGACGCCGGTCCAGGCCTCGAGCCGGTCGCCGACATGGCAGATATGGGCGCCCTTGCCATAGCTGCGAAACGAGATGCCGCGCCGCGCCTCCTCGAACTCCTCCTCGCGCAGATCGCGCGACCAGGCGGCGATGCGCCGCAACTCCTCGGGCGGGATCACGACAGACGGGTCTCCTCGGCGCGCCGCAGGCCGGCCGCCGGCTCACTATGGGCCTTCGCCGGCGCCGAACTCAAGCACGGCACCGCCGCGATTCGGCCGCCTTTGTCGGCGATTTCGATTGACGCGCGGCGCCCGCGCGCCCAGGCCCCATTCACGCTTCGTTAACCATGCTGCGCCAGCGTGCGCCCATGCCGAGGACATCGCCCGTGGCACGCCGCCCCGCCCCCGCCGCCCTGCTCGCCCTGGCCACCGGACTCGGCCTCGCCAGCCCCGCATCGGCGCATCCGCATGTCTTCGTCACCGCGCGCGCCGAGATCCTCTACGCGCCCGACGGCACGGTGCGCGCGCTCAAGCACATCTGGAGCTTCGACGAGGCCTATTCGGCCTATATCACGCAGGGCCTGGACAAGAACGGGGACGGCAAGCTGACGCCGGACGAACTGGCGGAACTCGCCAAGGTCAATGTCGAATCCCTGCCGGATGTCGGGTTCTTCACCACGGTCAAGGCGAACGGCAGGCCGCAGGAATTCGGCACGCCGACCGGCGCGGGCCTCGTCTTCGACAACAGGATCCTGACCCTGACCTATACGCTGCCGCTGAAGACGCCGGCCCATGCCAGCCGCTCCTTCGGCATCGAGATCGGCGATCCGACCTATTTCGTCGCCTTCGACATCGTCGATGCGCCCGACGCGGTGATCACCCGCGACGCGCCGAAGGGATGCATCGTGCGGGTTGCCCGCCCGCCCAAGCTCGATCCCGTGATCCAGCAGAAGCTGGCCCAGGAGGACATCACCGCCACGCCCGACACGAGCGGGTTGCAGGTGACGACCCGCGCGCTCGTCGCCTGCCCGTGACGCGACGATGTCGCTGAACACCCCACGCCTCTTTGAGATGCGCTGGCCCGCTTTGTCCCGCCGCCTGATCCTGATGGCGCTGGCGCTGGCGGTCGTCGCAGGAGGTCTGGCCCTGCTCGCAGCGCTCCTCTCCGCCTGGAGCCCGCCGCCGCCACCGCCGCCGCGCAACCCCTTCGGCGTGCCCCTGCCGCGCGAGGCGCCGCCCGCGACGACCGGACTCGGCGGCATGATCCTCGCCTGGCAGTCGGCCTTCTACAAGGACCTCACCGCCGCGCTGAAGGCGGTGGCGGCGAGTTCCAGCGCGATCTGGGGCCTGCTCGGCCTCGCCTTCGGCTATGGCGTGTTTCACGCCGCAGGCCCCGGCCATGGCAAGGCGGTGATCTCGGGCTACATCGTCGCCGACGACCGCAGCCTGCGGCGCGGGCTGGGGCTGAGCTTTTCCGCGGCGATCCTGCAGGCACTGGTCGCGATCGCGCTGGTCGGCACCCTCACCATCGCCCTGCGGCAGACCGCGCAGACGATGGCGATCGCCACCGACTGGGTGGAGCGCGCGAGCTTCGCCCTCGTCGCCCTCGTCGGCACATGGGTTCTCTGGCGCAAGGCGGGCGCCCTGCTGGCACTCGGCCGCGGCACGCAGGCGCATGATCCCTCCTGCGACCATGTCCACATGCCCACGCCCAACGAGATCGCCCGCCTGCGGACCTGGCGCGAGATGGCCGGCGTCGTCGTCGCGGCGGGGCTGCGGCCCTGTGCCGGCGCCATCATCATCCTCGTCTTCGCCGCCTCCGCCGGGCTGTTCTGGGCCGGCATCGCCGCCGCCTTCGCGATGGCGCTCGGCACCGCCCTGACGACGGGTGCGCTCGCGGCGCTCGCGGTCTTCTTCAAATTCGCCGCGCTGAAACTCGCCGGGGGAGGCTCTCTGCGCGCGGCGCGCACGCTCGCGGTTCTGGAACTGCTGGCCGCCGCCTTCGTCGCCGTCCTGGGTGCCGCGCTCTATCTCGGCCTCGCCGCGGGCGGGGCCGGCTGACGCCGCCCTCCGCGGGCGAGGCCCGCGCCCTGCGCCGGCGGCACTTCACGCCTCACGCCTTTCGCCTAGAGTGCCCCTCGCCGGACCCCAGGCACGCCTCTTGCGTCGCGCGGTCCTCAACGAGAGGCCTGACCACTTGACCAATCCCTGCGACCTCAGCGCCGTCGAGGCGCGTGCCCTCATCGGCGCCAAGAAGCTCTCCGCGAGCGAACTGCTCGAAAGCTGCATCGCCCGCATCGACGCCGTCGATCCCGCCGTCAACGCCATGGTCGCCCGCGACGACGAGCGTGCCCGCGCCGCCGCGAAGGCGGCCGATGCGGCCACCATGCGCGGCGACGCGCTGCCGGCCCTGCACGGCCTGCCGATCGGCGTGAAGGATCTCGAGAACGTCGCCGGCCTGCGCACCACCTATGGCAGCCAGCTCTACCGCGACCACGTGCCCGCGGAAGACCAGCTGATCGTCGCCAAGACCCGCGCGGCCGGCGCGATCGTGCTCGGCAAGACCAACACGCCTGAATGGGGCGCCGGCGCCAACACCCGCAACGCCGTCTATGGCGCGACCGGCAACCCCTTCGACCCGACGAAATCCGCCGCCGGCTCCTCGGGCGGCTCGGGTGTCGCGCTCGCCACCGGCATGGTGCCGATCGCGACCGGCTCGGACACCGGCGGCTCGCTGCGCAATCCCGCCGCCTTCAACGGCATCGTTGGCTTCCGCCCGACACCCGGGCTGGTGCCCAGCGAAAAGCGGCCGATCGGCTGGAACCCGCTGCCCGTACTGGGGCCGATGGCGCGCACCGTGCCCGATCTCTGCCTGCTGCTCTCGACCATGGTCGGGGACGACGCCGCCGACCCGCTGGCAACGACCATTCACGGCCAGACGATCCGCCGCCCCGAGGATTTCGCCAGGCCGGCCATGATCGATCTCGCCTCGCTCAAGGTCGCGATCACACCCGATTTCGGCTTCGCGCCGACCGAGAAGCACATCCGCAAGGTCTTCGCCGACAAGGTCGGCGCCTTTTCCTCGCTCTTCGCCGCGACCGAGCAGGCCACGCCGGACTGCGCCGGCATGGACGAGACCTTCGAGGTGCTGCGCTCGCTCGCCTTCCTCGCCGGCATGTACGAAAAAGTCCGCGATACGCCCGAGATGGTCGGCCCCAATGTCCGCGTCAATGTCGAGGAGGGCCTGCGCTACGGCGCGCTCGACATCACCCGCGCTCTCAAGCAGCAGACCGCGATCTACCAGCGCTGGCAGGGCTTCTTCGAAGATTACGACGTCATCCTGTCGCCGGCCGTGACGCTGAGCCCGCGGCCCTGGTCGGAGCTCTACCCGGCCGAGATCGACGGCCAGCCGACACGGACCTATTTCCACTGGCTGGCGCTCGCCTATGCCGTCACCACCGTCGGCCACCCGGCGATTTCGCTGCCGGTCGGGCTCGACGACAAGGGCATGCCCTTCGGCCTGCAGATCGTCGGTCCCCGCGGCGGCGACGCCAAGGTGCTGGCCGTGGCCGCCGCGCTCGAGGCGGCGCTCGCCGGCGACGCGCTGACGGCGCGCCCCGTGCCCGACATCGCGAAACTCACCGCCGGCCCGCGCATCGCCGACACGCCCGGCTTCCTCGGCTTCGACTGAGCCGCCATCTCACCGCGAGAGCACCTGCCCCGGCCCGGGGCAGGAACGTCCAAGACAGGCATCGCGACGCAGGCGTCCGATGCCGGCACGATCGATCACACGGGGACCTTCCATGAAACGCCGCACATTCCTGAAGGGCGCGACCGCCCTGACGCTCGCCGGTCCCGCCGCCATCGGCCGCGCCGCGGCCCAGTCGGCGACAACGCTGAAATTCGTGCCGCAGGCCAACCTGACGGCGCTCGATCCCGTCTGGACCACCGCGACCGTGACCAGCAACCACGGCTACTATGTCTATGACACGCTCTACGGGCTCGATCTCGCCGGCAAGCCGCAGCCGCAGATGGTCGAGAGCCACGAGGTTGCGCCCGACGGCAAGAGCTGGCGCTTCAAGCTGCGCGACGGGCTTTCCTTCCATGACGGCGCCGCGGTCAAACCGGCCGACTGCCTGCAGAGCCTGAAGCGCTGGGTCCAGCGCGACCCCTACGGCCAGCTCCTGGCGAAGGTGATCGAATCCTCGGCCGCGATCGATGATCGCACCTTCGAGATCAAGCTGACGCGGGCCTTCCCGATGATGCTCGACGTGCTCGCCAAGGCGGATTCGCCGCTCTTCGTCATGCCGGAGCGCCTGGCCACCACCGAGGCGACCAAGCAGATCACCGAGGTCGTCGGCTCCGGCCCCTACCGCTTCCTGCCGGCCGAGTATGTCTCGGGCAGCAAGGTCGCCTATGAGAAGTTCGAGGCCTACAAGCCCCGCAGCGAGCCCCCCAGCCGCAATGCCGGCGGCAAGGTCGCCAACTTCAAGCGCGTCGAGTGGCAGATCCTGCCCGACCCGGCGACGGCGGCGAACGCCCTGATCAAGGGCGAGGTCGACTGGTGGGAAAGGCCGCTCAGCGATCTCCAGCCGATGCTCGCCAAGAGCGCCGACATCACCCGCGAGGTCACCGACGAATCCGGCCGCGGCGCGATCATGCGGCTGAACCACCTGCAGCCGCCCTTCAACAATCCGAAGGTCCGCGCCGCCGTCCGCCTGGCGGTCAACCAGGAAGACTACATGCGCGCCACCCAGGGCGACGACACCTCGATCTGGAAGACCTCCCGCAATCTCTGGTTCCGCGGCACGCCCTATTACGACGGCGAGCAGGAAGACCTGATGCCCCAGAGCATCGAGAAGGCGAAGGCCGCGCTGAAGGACTCCGGCTACAACGGCGAGAAGGTCGTGATCATCAGCCCGACCGACTTTCCCGATATCGGCCCGCTCGGCGACGTCACCTACGAACTGCTCAAGAGCATCGGCATGAACGTCGACTTCGTCGCCAGCGACTGGGGCACGGTGATCCAGCGGCGCAACAGCCGCGAGCCGGTGGAGAAGGGTGGCTGGAGCATCTTCCACACCACCGGCTCGGCGATGGGCTGGAGCAATCCGGCCCTGTCCTATCTGGTGCGCGGCCAGGGCGCGAAGGGCTGGTTCGGCTGGTATGACAGCGCCAAGGCCGAAGCGCTGGCCGAAGAATGGCTCTATGCGCCCGACGAGACCGCCCAGAAGAAGGCGGCGGCCGCGCTCGGCCGTCTCGCGCTCGAGGACACCGCGACGATCCCGCTCGGCGTCTTCATGATCCGCACCGCCTATCGCAAGACCCTGACCGGCATGCAGAAGGGCTCGGCGCCCTATCCCTGGGGTCTGAAGCGGGTGTGACGCAGTACGCGCGAACGCAAACGCGCCGTCATCCTGGCCAAGCCGCGAAGCGGCGCAGGCCGGGATCCATCACAGGGCACGGTCGGTGCTCCAGGATGGATCCCGGGACGACCTTCGGTCGCCCAGGATGACGGCGTGGTTCGCCGCTGAACCGAAAAACCCTACCCCTTCGCCGCCACCGCAGCCGACCAGGGCGAGATCACGTCGCTGATCCCTTGCGCGCCCTCCGCATCGACGCGGATCAGGTTGGGGCAGGCGAAGTTGATCGGCAGCACGCCGTGCTCAACCACGACCACCGGCCCGGCCGCCTCCAGCGCGGCGAGAACCTCCGCCGGCAGGCGCAGATCGGCGCTGGTCTGGTCCGGACCGGAAACGTCGATACGCGGCCGATGCGCGGCTTCCTCCAGGCCCATGCCGAAATCCACTGTCCAGGCCAGCATCTGGTAGACGCTGGCGAGAATCCGCCGCCCGCCCGAGGCGCCGCCAGCGAAGCGCGGGCCGGAGCCCGTCTTCGGGGTCACGATCACCGGGCACATATTGCAGAGCGGCCGGGCGCCGGGCGCGATCGCATTGGCGCTGCCGGGGCGCGGATCGAACCACATCATGCCGTTGTTCATCAGCACGCCGGTGTCGGGCAGAACGACGCGGCTGCCCATCGAGGAGAGCAGCGTCGTCGTCACCGTGACCAGCGTGCCCTCGCCATCGACGACGGTGAGATGGGTGGTGCAGGTATCGCCGGGCTCGGTCGCCGCCTTCGCCGCGCCCAGCCCTTCGAGCCGGCTGGCATAGGCCTCGCGCATCACCCGCGACAGGCTGGCGAACCAGGCCGCGTCGGGCCCCCCGGGACCGGGCTGCGTCGCGTCCATGCCCTCGACCACCGCTTCCAGCGTCGGCGCAGCCGTCAGCCCGCCCGCGGTGTGGACGAGGTGCGTGCCGCGCCAGTCGATCGTCGGCGCATCCCGCACGATCGCCCGGCACGCCGCGAGGTCCTGCGCATCGACGACCCCGCCCAGCGCCTTGATGTCGGCGACGAGCCGGCCGGCGATCTCGCCCGTGTAGAAATCATCAAGCCCGGCCGAGGCCAGCCGCTCGAGCGTCGAGGCAAGGTTGCCGAGACGGAAGAAACCGGGCTTGCCCTGATAGGGCGGCACCGGCGGCAGGCCGCCCGGCAGATAGATCCGCGCGCTCTCCGCGTAGAGCCGCAGCACGGCCGCAGAGGAGGAAACCTTGAGCGTCGTGTACCAGTCCTGCGCCAGCCCGCGCCTGGCGAGCGTGATCGCGGGCGCCAGCAGGTCGGCGACGGGCATCGCCGTCCCGAAGCTCTCCTTCAGCTTGGCATAGCCGGCGACGGAGGACGGGATCACGAAGGACAGCGGACCATGGATGTTCACGTCGCCCACCACCTCGGGCCAGGTGAAGAGGTCGTTCTTCATCGCGCCGGTCAGCGGATAGGACGACGGATCGGCGCGGCGCGGCGCAACGGGCCCGAAATCGACGACCTTCGCTTTGGTCTCACCGGCCTTGAGCACGACCGCAAAGCCGATGCCGCCGAGCCCGCTGTTCCAGGGTTCGACCGCAGCCAGCGCGAAACAGGCCGCGACCGCCGCATCGGCCGCATTGCCGCCGGCCTCGAGGATCGCGGCGCCGGCTTCCGCCGCCTCGCGGTTCTGCGAGACCACGACGCCGTTGCGCCCGCTCGCCATCGGCTTGCCGAGCGTCCAGTTCTGCGTGCGGTAAGGCACCTCTGCGGCAACGGTCATCTGTGAATTCCCCTCGAAGGCCAGGAGCTTAGGCCAGAGCGAACAAGGCCGCCCCGTGCGCCGATCGTGCGGGCGCCATGCCGGCAAGGCATGCCAGCAAATCCTGCCGCCTTCGGACGGAAGCGGTCAGGCGGCCTTGCCGTGGACGAGTTCGGCATAGCGCGCCGGGTCGGTCGCGCCCTCGGTGTTGACGATGAAGACGCGCGAGGTCGCGTCGAGCTTCAGCTGCGCCCGCACCGCCGGATCGCCCGCCGCGCGGATCAGCCCGGCGAGCCCCGCCCCGCCGCTCTCGCCCGCGACGACGACGGGATCGTCGCCCACGGGGCGCGCCAGCCGGTTCATCACCGCCACGGCATCCTCGTCCTCGACGGTCATGAAGGCGTCCGCCACCCGCGACAGGATGCGCCAGGCGACCAGCGAAGGCTCGTAGCAGTCGAGCATCGCCATCACCGTCGGCTCGCCGACGTCCGCCTTCACCGGCGCTCCCGCCTGCGCGCTGGCGAACATGCAGGCCGCCCGCGCCGGATCGACCGCCACGAAAACCGGTCGTGCCTCGCCCAGCACCAGCGCGAAATGCGCTGCCACCGCCGCGGCGATGCCGCCGACGCCGACCTGCACGAAGACATGCGTCGGCGGCTCCTTCATCTGGCGCAGCGACTCCGCGACGAGCGCCGTATAGCCTTGCATCACCAGCCCCGGGATCCGCTCATAGCCGGGCCAGGAGGTGTCGGAGACCACCGTCCAGCCCTTCTCGGCCGAGACGCGCGCCGCCTCCGCCACCGAATCGTCATAGGTGCCCTCGGCCCGGATCATCGTCGCGCCGAAGCGGGCAATCGCCGCGATGCGCTCCTCGCTGACGCCGGAATGGACGAAGATCGCGGCCCGCGCCCCGACGAGCTGCGCGCCTTGGGCGACCGAGCGGCCATGATTGCCGTCGGTGGCGCAGGAGAAGGTCAGCGAGGCCGCGACCTCCCTGACGGCCGGCGACTGCAGCTCGCCGATCTCGACGGGCCGCCCGAGCCGGCGCGCCGCCTCCTCCAGCACCAGCCTGACCACGACATAGGATCCACCCAGCGCCTTGAAGCTGCCGAGACCGAGCCGGTGCCCCTCGTCCTTGACCTGGATCGCGCCCACGCCGAGCTGCGCCGCCAGGCCCGGCAGGTCGTGCAGCGGCGTCACCGCGTAATTCGCCCGGTGGCGAAGCTGGGCCTCGACCAAGAGGGCGCCCGCGGCGCCGAGGACCTCGGCATCCTCCGACAGGAGCGGCTTGCGATGGTCGGGATGGGTGTTGAGCAGGAACATCGGGATCTCTGGGTCGTCGACGCGGGCGCGGTGCGGCGCCATCCTGCATCCTGCACTAGATTCGCCCGACATCACCAGACCAGGCGTCCCCATGACCATTCATCAGCGCGGCCTTCCCGTTTCGATCGATCCCGACAAGCTCGACCGGCTGGCGCAGGCCGCCGTGCGCGTCGGGCTGAACCTCCAGCCCGGGCAGGACCTGTTTCTCACCGCCCCCGTCACGGCGCTGCCGCTGGTGCGAAAGATCGCCGAGCACGCCTACAAGGCCGGCGCCGGGCTGGTCACGCCGATCCTCTCCGACGAGGAGGTGACGCTGGCGCGCTACCGCCATGCCAATGATGCGAGCTTCGACCGCGCGGCCGGCTGGCTGCATGAGGGCGTCGCCAAGGCCTTCGCCAACAACACCGCGCGGCTCGCCATCGTCGGCGACGACCCGATGATGATGGCGGAGCAGGACCCGGCCAAGGTCTCGCGCGCCAGCAAGGCGAACTCGGTCGCCTATCAGCCGGCGCTGGAGAAGATCGCCGGCTTCGACATCAACTGGAACATCCTGGCCTATCCGACGGCCGCCTGGGCCCGGCGCGTCTTCCCCGGCGACGCCGAGGAGGTGGCGGTCGGCAAGCTCGCCGATGCCATTTTCGCTGCCTCGCGCGTCGACAGCGGGGACCCCGTCGCCGCCTGGGCCGCGCATAACGCGACGCTGCGCAGCCGCACGCAATGGCTCAACGGCCAGCGCTTCCACGCCCTGCATTTCACCGGGCCGGGCACCGATCTGACCGTCGGCCTCGCCGACGGGCATGAATGGCAGGGCGGCGCCTCGACCGCCAAGAACGGCGTGACCTGCAACCCCAACATCCCGACCGAAGAGGTCTTCACCACGCCGCATGCGCTGCGGGTGGAGGGGCACGTCTCCTCGACCAAGCCGCTCTCCTACCAGGGCTCGCTGATCGACGAGATCCAGGTCCGCTTCGAAGGCGGCCGGATCGTCGAGTCGAAGGCGAGCCGCGGTGCCGATGTGCTCGCCAAGGTGCTCGACACCGACGAGGGCGCGCGGCGCCTCGGCGAGGTAGCGCTGGTGCCGCACTCCTCCCCGATCTCGAAGAGCGGCATCCTGTTCCTGAACACGCTCTTCGACGAGAACGCCTCCTGCCACATCGCGCTCGGCCAGTGCTATTCGAAGTGCTTCCTCGATGGCGGCAAGCTGACGCCCGAGCAGGTCGCGGCCCAGGGCGGCAACAAGAGCTTCATCCATATCGACTGGATGATCGGCTCGAACCTCGTCGACATCGACGGCGTCCACGCCGACGGCCGCCGTGTCCCGGTCTTCCGCAAGGGCGAATGGGCCTGAGGGGGAGCCGAACGACGCGCCCGCTCACCCCTGCGCGCGTCATCCCGGACAAGCCGCAATGCGGCGCAGCTCCGGGATGACGGTGAGGTTCCGAGCCGGGACATGATGCCGTGCGTCGCTAACTGAACGACCGCACCAGCCCGCCGATCAGTAGGTTCCAGCCGTCGATCAGGACGAAGAAGATCACCTTGAACGGCAGCGAGATCACCGTCGGCGGCAGCATCATCATGCCCATCGACATCACGATCGTCGCCACGATCATGTCGATCACCAGGAAGGGCAGCGCGATCAGGAAGCCGATCTCGAAGGCGCGCCTGAGTTCCGAGATCATGAAGGACGGGATCAGCACCCGCAGATCGACCGCCTGCGCCGGGTCCTGCGGCCGGATGCTCTCCGGCGCGAGATCGGCGAAGAGGCGCAAATCCTGCGGCCGCGTCTGCGCCAGCATGAAGTCGCGGAACGGCGCCGTGATCTTCGCATAGGCCTCGCCCTCGCCGATCCGGTTCTCGACCAGCGGCAGCACGCCCTCCTGCCAGGCCTTGTCGAAGGTCGGCGCCATCACGAAGAAGGTCATGAACAGCGCCAGGCTGACCAGGATCAGATTGGCCGGCGTGGACTGCAGGCCGAGCCCCGAGCGCAGGAAGGACAGCGCGATCACGAAGCGGCTGAAGCTCGTGACCATCATCAGGAGCCCCGGTGCGACCGAGAGCACCGTCAGCAGTGCCACGATCTGGACGATGCGGCCCGAGGCCGAGGCGCCACCCTGCGGCAGTAGGCCGTCGAGCCCGAAGGACTGCGCCTGCACGGCGGCCGTGCCGGCAAGCAGGGTCAAGAGTACCGCGACGATCCGGGTCACTGCACCACCAGCGTTTCGATGACGATATCGCGCACGACGCCCTTGGAACGGATCGCGACGCGCTCCGTCAGGTCCTCGCGCAGGTTGCGCAAACCGGCCGCCCCTTCCATCTGCTGCGCGGTGACGCTGCGCAGGAAGCCGAGGATGTCCTCGGTGATGGCGCCGACCAGCGGGTCGGCACCCAGCGCGACCTTCTGCTCGAGCAGAAGCGCCGCCTCGAGCCGCACCCAGGTGTTGGCCGGAGCCGCGAGATTGGTGACGATCGGCGGCAGCTTCTTCATCACCAGCGTGCCGGTCATCTGCGGGTTGACCGCGAGATCGGGCGTTGCCGCCTCCATCCGCTTCATCACCGTGCTCTCGACCATGCCGACGACGCGGAAGCCCCAGAGCGCGCCGGCCGCCGCCGCCAGCGCGGTCAGGATCACGACCGGCGCCGCGGCGAGCAACGCCCGAGGCGCGACCCGCCGACCCTGGCGCGGGCCGGCCAGCCTGGGCAGGGAGCGCGCCATCAGAAGGGGGTAACCTTGTCGACGAGCTGCTGGCCCCAGGCCGGCTGCTGCACCTCCATGCCGCGGCCGCGCCCGCCATAGGAGATCCGCGCCTCGGCGATCTTCTCATAGGAGACGACGTTGTTGCCGGTGATGTCGCGCGGGCGCACGATGCCGGTGACGTTGAGCACGCGCATGTCGTAGTTCACGCGCACCTCCTGCGAGCCGTTGATGACGAGGTTGCCGTTGGGCAGGATCTCGGTGACCACGGCGGCGACCGACATCTCGACCTCTTCCGAGCGGTCGGTCAGGCCCCGGCCGCGCGAGGAGGTGTCGGAGCTGGCGTTCGCGCTCGCCGACGCATCACCCGAGGCGCCGTTGAAGTTCGCGAGGAAGCCCAGACCGTATTTCGCCGCGGAATTGCGCGAGCGGTCCGACTTGTTGTCGAGCTTGGCCTTGTCGTTGATCGAGATCTTCACCGTGACGACGTCGCCCGTCTTCATGGCGCGGGTGTCGCGGAAGAGGTCCTCGCTCTGGCGGGTGTAGATCGAGTTGAAGGCGACATCGACGCCCCGGCCCACGGTGAGACCGGAGCCGACACGCGACATGGCAGGCTCGCGGTTGAGCTCGGCCATGTCGGTGCCGCAGCCGGCGAGGGTGACGGCACAGGCCACCAGGAGGAAAGGCTTCATCGGGTCTGAACTCCGGTTGGGGGCGTCGTCGAAAGGGCGCGCCGGCCGCCCATCACCTCGGCGAGCTGGGCGGCCCGCGAGGCCTCCATCTCGTTGAGGACGGCGCTGGCGGCCCGGGCAGGCAGCTTGCTGAGCACGGCCACCGCCACGCCCTGATCCATGGCCGAGAGCTGGAGCGCGGCGGCATCCGGGCGCATCCGCGCGAAGATGTCGGTCATGCGGGCCTCGGCCTGCTTCACCTCGGCAGCGCGCTGGTCGGTCAGCATCTGCAACTCGGCCTTGCGCTCCTCGAGCTTCTTGAGCGTCTCGGCGAGCCTCGCCTCCAGCCCCTTCAGGGCATTCGCCTGCCAGGCGAAGCGGGCCTCGGCCGCGGGATCGCGGATCGCGGCGCAGTAGCTCGCCGCATCCGAGGTCAGGGCGGCCGGGGCGGCCGCGGGCGGCGTCTGGGTCGGCGCCGCGCCGGCTTCGGAACCGGCGGACAGCAGCAGCACCGGCAGCAGGAACAGGATGGGGAAAGGCTTCGACGGCATGGCGCCCCTCGGCTCGATGGTCGACGATTGGGTTCTAGCGGGCGGCGCTTTCGCGGGGCTGGCGCGGCACGAGGCCGGCGCCCGCCCCCGGCACTATTGGACGACGAGGTCGGCCTGGAGCGCGCCCGCGGTCTTGATCGCCTGCAGGATCGCGATGATCCCGGCCGGCTTCAGCCCGATCTGGTTGAGGCCGCGCACCAGCGTGTGCAGGTTCGCGCCGTTGATGATGGCGAGCCGGCCATTGCCCTGCTGCGCCT
>LNFM01010556.1_pt1 | contig 12948 bp, 11 predicted proteins | sample 596031 | NCBI WGS metagenome assembly LNFM01 (sample SAMN04254537, study PRJNA301005) | activated carbon metagenome | isolation source: dual media filters at the Ann Arbor, Michigan drinking water treatment plant | place: USA: Ann Arbor
CGTTAAAGAAAGCAGCTACAAGATTGGTGCTTCCATTTTTATATTTACTGCTGAGCATAGAAATATAAAAGCTATCGTACCACATGGCCTTGTGGTCTTTTATCTTCAATCCATGTTTTGCCATTAACACTTGCATAGAACGGGGGGAGAAATGATATAAATGCCGTGGCACATCATAAGCGGCCCAATACTCTATATAAATAGCTGCATCAGTGGAAGTATAATTAGGTACTGCTATAAATATTTTGCCATTAGGCTTGAGCAGCGATTTCAATTGTTGGACATAATCATTCAACTCATGCACATGCTCCAGTACATGCCAGAGTGTGATCGCATCAAAACTTGCCAGCGGGAGTTGAAAAAACTGGTTGATGTCTGCTAATTCTAATCCGTATAATTTTTTAGCCACTGCTTTGGCACCAGCATCCGGTTCCAAACCTGTTACCTGCCAGCCTTGCTGTTTCATTTCATTAACGAAAGCTCCTGTTCCACTACCCACATCTAATAAATTTCCTTTACTAACTCCTGTTGCTGTAATTACCAGTTTACTTTTTTGCAGCAAGGTTTTTTTTCTTACTGCCTGGTACAAACGATTTATCAATCCCCTGGAAGTATTGGAATGTGAAATATAATTTTCTGATTGATAGTAAGGAGCAATTGAATCTGCATCAGGTATATTTTGTGTAAACCGGAGAGTGCAGGATTTACATTCAACTATTTCAAACAGGTCGCCGCTTACCGTATAATCTTTTGCAGATAGTACTGGTTTCAGATCAGTTGAATCACAAACGGGACATGTAGTATGATGAATAATAATACTCATAACGTAGCCGCAAAGTAAATGGAAATGAAATAAAAATCAGGGAAGTATTTTATACGTTGTATTCGTTACTGAAGGTACAAGCACTTGATTGTTGGAAGTAGATGAAACGCTTATTCCATTCTGTGAGAAGTGCCAACCGATAAATACAAAGGCCGCCAACGCAATTGCCAGCGCATAAGCCCACCAGTATGATTTATTTGCTTCCGGATGACTAAGCATCTCTACCATTTCCGCTGAAGTTCTTTGGTCTTCTCCTACCCTAACGTTATGTTCTGCTTTTTCCCGTATCACTTTTTCAGCGGCTACGGGAGTTTCATAAGCAATTGAAATAACATCGGAAGAGAATTTTATTTCGCCGCCTAATCCTTTTGTTATTGTGCCAACTCCATTCCAATTGATCGTATCACCGTTCTCAACTTGTTTTTTCAAATCAAAAGCAAAGTCGTTAAACTTCAATATGGCATCTCTTTCACCTAAGTCCAAGGCATTTGCTAACCAACTAAAAAAATTGGTCGTTGGTGAAGTTGCAGCAGATTTCATGCTGATGGTATAGGCAGGCGGGTTTATCCTTTTATTAGAAAATTCTACCTGGGCTGGTATTTTTTCTAATAAAAAAGTGCCGATGCCCGGCACTGGTAATTTGTTATGTTGTAGTAAGTATTGATAAAGCTTTTCGTACATCATCGGGTCTTTTGGTCGAACGAAAATACGACTCCGCCGACAAAGTTGAACCCATAAACCGGATATTGACTCCAACGCTGGTATTCTTTATTAAATACATTGTTGAATTGCGTCCAGAGATTAAGGTTTTTAGTGATCTTAAACTCCAATCCGGCACTCAGGTCGAATGCACCACCAAGACGACCAGGTGAGGTATCTTCTTCAATAAAAAATGGGCCTCTCCACGCAAACAAATCGGTTTTTAACCAAAGGTCTTTTATTATTTGCAAACGCATAGCAGCTTTTAGCTCAAGTGGTATGAGGCCGTATGCTTTCTCATTATCCTGCAAACCCGTAAATTGATTGAAAGAAACTCCGGTAATTAAGGAGAATTTCTCATGAATGGTAAAACCTAATTCACCGCCAAAATTTAAGACTTTGATTTGTCTTTCATTCACCACATTAAATGATTTACCATCTCCTCCTGCCGATGTATCATTGATAAACAATGGTTGATTGGTTAATTTATTGAACGCCACTTTTGCAGCATAACTAAAATGACTTCCAACAGATCCTTTAAATCCGGCAAAACGTTCTTCGATCCAGGTGTTTTTAAAAGATGTTGGCATCCACAACCATGGATTTTGTGATACTAAGTATTGATAACTGTTTTTGCGAATGTAGCCTGTCCATCCTGCCTGGAAAGTGAATCGTTCATCATCTGTACTGATATCAGCCAATACATTCGGGAACATTTTAAATGTCTTATTATCCCATGATGGACGAATACCAACCTGTGCATTAATATTAGAACCTTTAAATAAAACGGAAGGCGACAAATAATACATAGTATTATTAATGGCAGTTTTATTTTTAGGGCTGAGGCGTGTAAGGTCGAAAGTTACACCCAGCTTAACAGCAAATGACTTTCCGATCGTTTTTTCCAATGGCAGGTTCAAGACTGTATTGCTCTCAGAGTTCTTTAAATAATCGCTGAATACATCGATCTTAACCTCTGGTGCATAGGTTAACCCAAACTCCGTCTTATTAATATTATGCATGGCAATACGGGCAGAGATAGTCTGGAAGTTCACTTTTAATGAATCCAGGGGGAATGTAAGTGAAGTTGGGAGATAACCATACTTATACATTTTTTCCTGTTTCATGCCAAGGCTTGCATTCCACTCAAGGTTATTGCCCGACTTAAAGAAACCCGCCAAGTTTACGTTGGTATTGGAGAATTTTTGAAAATCTCTTTTTCCATCAGAACCAACATGCTTTGCATAAATATTTAAACCAGCAGTTTTGCCATCACCCAATGAAATGCCGGCTTGTATAAACGGTGTCCGCAAACTTCCAAAACCAGCTTTAATATAGCTGCTATTATCAAATCTACCTGCTGTATCAATATCCAATGCAAGAGGTTTCAACGAACCTGGCTGGTAAGCAAATAGCAAATTCTGATTAGGAATATTATAATTCAGTTTTGCTTTTGTAGTATCTGGTGCTGGCGGTGTTGCGTTGAAATTAATTTTTGCTGCTTCTCTTAATACAGGTTTAAAGCTTGATACGATGTCAATACCACCTTTGCCGGTAGTATCTTTTTGAGCATTGGCACCCAAGATTGCAAGAATACCTGTTACTAAAAAAGAAAACTTATATATAGACTGTTTGTTCATTGTCAATTTCGTTTATCAATTATTAACCTTACTTGATTTCTCTTCTTCTTCAATCACTACATTCAGCTTAGCCTGTGCTTCGCTTTTCAGTTCAGCATTCAATGTATTATCAACAATGCTTTGGAAAGTAGCTTTTGCATTGAAATAATCCTTCTGTTTTAAATACACATCACCCAATAGTATATAAGATTTCGTCACCCAGTAATCATAAGAGCCTGATTTATTAATTGTTTCGAACGCCGCTTTTTCTGCATCAGCCAATTTGTTTATCTGGAAAAGACAGTTAGCAATTTCATACCGGGCCTCAGCTGCTAATGCTGCTTTATTTAATTGTACAACTGATTTATAGGTAGCTATAGCCAGATCATACTGCCCATCTACCTGGTGAGATTTTGCAATAGCCATATTCGCTAAGGATTTATCATCGCCACTGCTTCCTTTTGCAGCGGTAAGCTCTTTCGCATTCTCTACTGCTTCTTTCCATTTTTGTAACTGATACTGGCTGCGTAACAAACCTCTCATTGCTTCCAGTTTATTTTCCTGGCTGGCTGTAATTTGTTTCAGTTGAGCAAAATAGGTTTCCGCTTTTGCATAGTTTTTCAATTCAAAGAAATTGATCCTTGCACCTGTAAGCACAGCTCTTTCCGCATATTTGTTTGGTGCATTTGCAGCAACAGCATCATAACCGATCATTGCATTTGCCCAATCTTTTCTTGCATTATAAATTTCTGCCCTGTTAAAATTTGCATCTAATGCATACACACCGTCAGGGAATCTTTGCAGGTAATTATTAAAGCCAGCTAATGCTGCATTCATATTCTGGTCATCATATTGTTTTTCTGCTGCTCCATAAGTCAACGAATCTTCTGTACTTACACTTAAGGGACGACCTACCTGGCGCATGAATACTGCGTACTCATCCGGCTTGCCGTCCTCTATATAAATTGTTCTTACATTATCTATTGCATCTTCTGCTTCCGGAGAGTTTGGATATTTGTCTATTAGCTCCTGGAATGTTTTTATTGCCTGGGGATTATTATTAAGATTGTAATAAGACGTTCCTACTTTTAAATAAGCCTGGGGAACAAGACTTGCATTACCACTTGTCTTTATTACATTTTGCAAATAGGGAATAGCTTCTGCAAATTTCTCATCACTCATGTAGGTATTTGCTACTTCCATATTTGCATCCGTAACCAATGAAGAAGTTGGGAATTTCCGCATCATGGTGTTCATCAGGGCGATCTTCTCTTTAGGGCTGTTTACACCAGCCAACATAGCATTTTGGAAAGTTGCATAATCTTCTGCTGGCCATGAAAGCTTGATCACATTATCATACATCGTTTTTGCCTTCGAATAATTTTTCAGCATGAAATAATTATCGGCTGTTCGGATATAGGCATCTTGTGTAAAGGCATCCGTATTCAATGCCGGGGCTTTTGCCAAAGGCTCAAAGAAACTAAGTGATACAGGATAATTTTCTTTACGCAGATAAGAATAACCAAGATTATAGCGGGCATTGGTAATATTTGTTTCCCCGCTGTTTGGTGCTCCATTATCAATATAAGCATGATAATATTTAATAGCTGTATCCAACTTATTGTTGCGATACCCAATTTCACCTTTCCAGAAATACGTTAACGGCAGAACGGTTCTATTATATGGATCATCTAAAACTTTATCGAGTAAAGCATCTGCTTCCCCGAGTCTTCCATCATTCACCATTTCTGTTGCACGGCCGTATAAAATTCTTGGGTAAAGTCGCTTTGCATTTTCAGATGGCTTTGCTAAACTTTCTAACAATGCCTGTGCATCTCTGTAGTTATTGGTATTAGCCAATACATCTACCAATAATTCTTTTGCTTCGGTGTTATAGGTTGAGTTGGGATAATCAGTCATGAAACTACTTAAACTGTTCAATGCCTCATCCTGATAACCTAGTTCATAAGAAAGTTTGGCATATTGATATTTTGAAATTTCCTTTTGTGCTGCATTACTGCTGTTGGAAGAACAAAACAAGAATGCATTTCTTGCATTTGCTTTCTGTCCCGTTTTTAAATATGCATCGCCCAGTAAATACATCGCATGCTGACTTAAAGAATCATCTTTTCCGCTTAACTGCTTAAAGCCTTCAATAGCTTTATTTAATTGATTGGCCTGATAATAAGAGTAAGACAATTCATACAAATCTTCTCTTCTTACTTTTTTGGAGCGACTAACATAATCTTCCAGGTAAGGCAATGCTTTTGCATAATCCTTTTTTTCAAAATAAGCATGGCCGATCAGTTGTTTTAATTCCAAATCATAATACTGGGAACTACTGCCAGATTGTAATTTCTGTTGTATATAAGTGATGGCTTCATCTTTCTTTCCTTGTATATAATATATCTGTGCGATATAATACGGAACGACGGTACCATAATTCTTTTCGTTTTCAACAATTTTAAAACTTTGCAGCGCATCATTGTACTGCCCATCTCTGAAAGCAAGAAACCCGTAATAATAATTTGCATCCATATAATTGGGATCGTCCTTGATGGTGCGGATGCTATTAAATAATGGCTTTGCCTGTGCAAAATTTTGCAGGTTGAAATAAGAATAACCGAGATGAAATTTCATATCAGCAATCTCTCTGTTGCTCAAGTTTTCAATGGCTGTTTGTTCGTAGCGTTGCACTGCTTCTGCAAACCGTTCGGTGCGGAACAGGTATTCGCCCAAATGAAAATTCATCATCTGGGTTCGGGCAGTATTTTTTTCTACATCAATATATTCCTTGGCTTCGTCTTCTGCCCTTCCTTCGTTTTGCTTGAGTGCACAAACAATGGCGTAATAATTTATTTCCTGAACAGTGATCGGCCTGTTTACCTTGTCGGTTTCCCGAACGGCTTGCTTCAATTCTTTAAAAAGAGGATAAGCCAGACTGTATTGCTCTTTTTGAAAATATTCCTTTGCTTCCTTGAAAGTTGTTTCAGGATCGGAATAGTAACGGGTTTGTTGTGCAAATACAGAAATTGAAAGGAAAATGGCGAGTGCTAATAAACTTTGATACTTCATTTGGGATGTCCTTTAAACCGGTGGTCCCGTTTTTTGCGGGATAATTCCTAACGCTGCGAATATTCAAATTATTTCAGGTCAGACCAAACATCATTCCAAACAGATGTGGATAAGTGCTGTATGGATATATGTTTTAACATTTCGTTCATGTTAGCAGCTAAAATTTCGAATAAAATATCTTTTAGTAATATTGCTGCTGAAAAATCAAACCCATGAAAAAACTATTCAGTACAAAATACTCCGACAACTCCATTTCATTTGCATTATTGTTGCTCCGCTTATCTCTTGGAGGCTTAATGATAACACATGGTTTTAAAAAGCTGATGAACTTTGCCGCAAAATCGGCCACCTTTGCCGACCCTTTTGGTATTGGCGGACCAGCGTCCATGAGTTTAACAATTTTCGCAGAATTCTTTTGCGCCATTTTCATTGTAATTGGGCTAATGACAAGATTAGCCTGCATTCCATTGATAATAGCAATGTCAGTAGCCCTGTTTATGTCGCATGATGGGAAGATTTTTACCGAAGGTGAAATGGCCGGTTTGTACCTTTTGGGATATATCGCTTTATTTTTTACAGGGCCAGGCAAAATCAGTATGGACAGATTGATAGGGAAATAGTTATTACCTTCCTAATATGAGAAAAGTACAGCTAATAGAATATAGCATAATAGTCATTGGACTTATTTTTGGCTACCAATTTATTACAGGCTTTTTAAAAGTAATAATACAAATTACTTACAATTTTATTGGTAGTCCTGAGGGTTTCCGTACCATCCTCATTCCATCCTTATTGACAGCTCTCATATATGCCATCAGTTTCGTTGTGTTAATTAGAAAAAGCAAACAAATTGCGGCTTTTTTAAACAAAGGCCTGACTAATGATTTTGCTCACCTGAAAATTGATACAAAATCATTGTTGCGGATTGTATTGATTGGTATTAGCTTTATTACAGTTCTATCAAACATTCCTTACTTTATAGTATTGGGTATAGAACTTATAAATAGTCCTGGTATTGATAATGTGGAATATGAAGGAGCTATGGAAGATTCCTATAATGATCCCTTCTACACCTTCGAATTCTATTCCCCATTGATACAAATAATAGTTTCTTTAATAATTCTTTGTTTCTCTAACCGAATCAGTGGTTGGTTTATCCGAAAGAAAGATCAGGAAGCTATTGTTTTTGAATCTGGTGAAGAAAAAATATAATTATGTTTTCAACCGATACACAAATACGGGTACGCTACGCAGAAACTGACCAGATGGGAGTAGTGTATCACAGCAATTACTTTCCATATTTTGAAGCAGCAAGAGCGGAGTCCATCCGGCAACTAGGATTTACCTATGCCGATATGGAAAGGATGGGTGTGATAATGCCGGTGGTGGATGTACATTGCCGCTATTTACGACCCGCATTGTACGACGATCTGCTAACGATCAAAACAATGTTGAAAGAGTTGCCGGTTCATCATAAAATCGAATTTCATCATGAAGTGTATAATGAAAAAAATGAATTGCTGGCTGTGGGCAAATTGATCCTATATTTCATGGAAGCCAAGACCATGAAAAAAACGGTGATGCCTCCTCTACTACTGGAAAAGTTACAACCCTATTTTTACTAATTTTATTGAATGGAGAATTTAGATGAGCCTTTGCAGGAAATGAGTACTACCGAACCGACACCTGCGGTTGAAGAAGCGATTATTTATCCTCCAAAATTTGAAAAAGAAGATAAATCTGCTAATATCTGGCTACGTTCTTTTGCAAGTCTTGCTGCTTATCTCATTCTAGGTTACTATATTTTTCCGAGTTATAAAATGCTGTTGCTGATCACAGCGATCGTTATGATCCATGAATTGGGACATTTTTTTGCCATGAAATTTTTTCGGTACAATGAACTGGGTATTTTTTTTATACCGTTGCTGGGTGCTTATGTTTCCGGCACAAAAAGAGAAGTGTCGCAAAAACAATCCGCTATTATTTTATTAGCAGGGCCTTTGCCGGGTATTATCATTGGGAGTATTTTATACCTGATCGATCAAAATAGTTCAGGTCATTATTTGTTTGATATACCGTATGAAAGAATTGGATTACTGTTTGTGATTCTAAATCTTATTAACCTGCTGCCTGTATATCCTTTAGATGGAGGTCAATTATTGAATAGAATATTTATTGACGAAGAAAGCATGGTGAGTAAAATATTTATTGGTTTGTCAATTGGGGCCCTCGCTTTTTTTGCCTGGAGAATGTATACAACTACCGGAAGTTCATTTTCTTTTATCTTGTTGCTATTCCCCATTATGATGCTACTGCGGCTTTTTGGCGACAACAAATTAAGTTCCATAGAAAAAAGAATAGAAACCGAAGGAATAAATACGGATCTAGAATATGAAGAATTAGCAGATAAAGATTACTGGCGGATCAGGAATATAATGATTGAAGAACATTCTTCATTTAAAGATGTACCGAAAGCTCCGCCATTTGAATACGATGTAAAAGAAGAACGGATAATGACTACCATTCAAAGTTTGTTGCACCGCCACCTGATCCAGGATGTTTCTATTGCCGGAAAAGTGCTGATCTTTCTTATTTGGGCGGCTGGACTTGCTTCTCCCTGGCTATTGAATATGGACATGAGTTTCTTTAGTCGGTTTGATTTCTGACCTTAAATAAAAGATTCTCTCCGTAATCTGACATTCGAAGGATTGATTTATCTTACTAGTACAAACCTCAAATCATGAAAAAATATTTTCTTCCTGCATTGTTATTTGTTCTTATCTGTTGCAAATCGGGTGATAAAAAAAATGAAGCTGTAACTCCAACTGACAGTATGGCTTCAAATACAGATACTGTTACTACTCCTTCCGATCAACCAGCCAGCAGCGGCAAAATAGATATTGAGACATTTGGCGATATTAAAATTGGCCAGCCGCATGAAAAAACGGTGGAAGCATTGGGAGAACCTGATAGCAAATCACCAGCGGTGGAATGGGGTGCCGATGGATTAATGCATGAGGACTGGACTTATAACGCAAAGGGGTTAATACTAAATATGAGCTATGCAAAAGGCATTTCGGAAGGCACCAAATATATTTCGTCCATAAGGGCCAATGAAAAATGCACATTCAAAACAAGAGCAGGAACGGGTATTGGCAGTAGCTATACCGAAGTGCAGGAAGCCTACAAAAGAGATATTGATGCAAGTGCAACCGATAAAGAGCAAATTACTGTTGGCTCTATTTACGGCGGTATTATTTTCACTTTTAAGAATGAAAAAGTAGCTACTGTTTTTCTTGGAGCAGCAGCTGAATAAATATTTTCTCGCAAAGGCGCAACGACGCAAAGAATAAAATAACGATTCTCAAATTTTGCGGCTTAGCGTCTTTGCGAGATTTTTTTTAAACTCTATTATAATCTCCCCGCCAGTTTTGTATAGCTTGCTTGATTTGTTTCTGCGACATTTTCTCAGCTACGGCTTTTTTTGCTAAAGCAGGCATTTCATCATCGCTTGCAAAACGCAGCGCAATGATTTGACTTAATCTTATTTCTTTATCGAATGGTTTTCCTGTAAGAATATAGTGACGAAAATTTTCTTCGGCTCTTATTGCTCTGTCTTGAGCTTTTAAAGCAAATACTCTTGCATACCAAAAGATGCCAATTAAACCGAGGAACACAACAACAAGTAACGCTGCAGAATAATGAGTGTGTGCATCCGCCTTTATTAGATTAACTATACTGCCAATTAGACCAGCCAAAATTAATAAACCTGTAATACCATGGTAGCCTGCTACCAATCTAGTGTGATTTTTAAAATTTTGTTCCATAAGTAGTTTATTGTTTGTGGTTTTTAGTTTGTATTTCGTCTCCCAAAATAGTCTTTTACTTTCACAATATCGGAGTCTAAAGCCCCTCCTTCGGAGGGGTTTGGGGAGGCTCCTATTTCAGCTCATCCAGCACTTTATACATTTTGTTGACTACCGAAGCCGTGCGGCCACTATAATTATTTATCAGGAACGAAAAAATATACTCTCTTCCATCCTTTGCTTTATGATAACCGCAGAAACCTTTTACATCACTGATGGTACCGCTTTTCATAGTCATTCCATTATAGATGGGCAAAGAGTTATAGAAAGATTGAAACCAGACTTTTGTTTTCGCATATTTTAAAATTTCTACCTGTGCATGAGTGGTTACCCGATTGAGAGGTGAAAGTCCGGACCCATCGGCCATATTCAGTTCATCCGGGTCCAATCCTTTTTCTTTCCAGAATTTTTTAACGATAGCTACGCCGCTATCTGTTGAACCAAAGCCTTGTTTTTCATAAGCGAAAGTTTTTATTAAAGCTTCGCCATAAAGGTTGATACTTTTTTTGTTGAACCAGTAGATGATAGAATCGAGGGAGGGGGAAAAATGAGTGTAGAAGATGTGATTTTGTTTCAATGATTCAATATACTCATTTGTAAAGTCATCTTTGAGATCATTAAAAAATATTACACCTTGTGTTTGTGATACTAAATCATTCATCAATTCTGTGTAAGGTTGTTTTGAAGAACCGGAAATGATAAATTTCTTTTCGCCCATAGGGATTGTGCCTTTTACAGATTTGTCGAAATAGATATAGGCGTTATCACCTGTTCCTTTATCAGCTGCTTTTAGTTCGTTGATTTGAGGAGTTTGCCAACTATTATTTATTATCTTGACGTTGCCACCTATTTTATTTTCAGAACTTAAATGAAGCTCATACTGATTTTCTTTCCAGTTTATAAAAAATGTTCCTGCTCCATAATAGTTTCCGATGTCTTGCCAAATCCATCCATCAGGAATTGACTGATGAGTAAAATTCGGTGCAGAAAAAACAATTCTACCATCAACGTAGCTTATTTTAAGTTTGACAAATTCACTTATCCATTTTTTTATTACTGTGCCATCAGCAGTTGATTTCCATCTCCAACTTCCTAATGTAGGGTCTCCAGAACCCAAAATATAGATATTCCCATGTAAAATACTATCCTCAATTCTTCCATTATACCCTAGAATTGTCTTATACCTAAACTCCTTCCCCAACAATTCAAAAGCCGTAACACTGGTAATAATTTTTTGTGTAGAAGCAGGTGCTAAACCTATTTGCGAGTTTTTATCAAACACCACCGCTCCAGTTTTTGCATCTATCACATACAAGGAACTGATGGCATGTTTTAACTGGCTATCGGCTTCAAATTGTTGAAAGGCTTTTTGTAAACGCTGTGATACGGTTTGGGCAACGATACTACTAACCAGTAACAAACAACCCGATACCAGTAAGAAAACTTTTTTCATAGTTCAGTGGTTATAACTTTGCCGTCAAATTACTTCTTTTCGTTCTAATCATATCTTAAATGAGTACGAATTCTGTTAACGCCTCTATCATCACCATTGGCGATGAATTATTGATAGGTCAAACCATTGATACCAACTCTGCTTTTATTGCACAAGAGTTGAATAAGATTGGTGTTTGGGTTCGCCGCCGTGTTGCCGTGGGTGATGTATATGATGATATCTGGAATGCATTGGATGAGGAAGGAGCACAATCAGATATTGTTATTATAACTGGCGGTCTCGGCCCTACTGCGGATGATATTACAAAACCATTACTGTGCAATTACTTTGGTGGCAAACTGGTTTTAGATGAAAAAGTATTAGCTCATGTAAAATATTTATTTGAACAAGTTTTTCGCCGCCCGGGTGCTTTGCTGGAAAGGAATATTAAACAGGCAGAAGTACCGGATGTGTGTACGGTTTTGCATAATGCGAGAGGGACGGCGCCGGGGATGATGTTCCCCCCTTCGGGGGGCGGGGGGGCTTTGTTTTTCTCCCTCCCCGGTGTACCCCACGAAATGAAAGGCCTTATAAAAGATGAAGTAATTCCAAGGCTATTAAAAGAATTCGAACTGCCCACCATCATTCACAGAACTGCTTTCACTGCCGGAACCGGTGAATCAATTTTGGCAGAATTATTAACTGAGTTTGAAAAATCATTACCTGAATCTATAAAATTAGCTTACCTGCCTAATTATGGCATGGTAAAGCTTCGGCTTACTGCAAGAGGCAATAATAAAGAAGAAGTAGAAAAAGAACTGCTCCCCTATTTTGAAAAATTGCAGGATCTCATAAAAGAATATTTGGTAACGAATGAAGATGTTGGATTGGAAATAGTAGTTGGAAATTTATTGAAAGCAAAAAATAAAATGATGGGTACAGCCGAAAGCTGTACGGGCGGATATATTGCTCATTTGATAACAGCTGTGGCAGGTTCATCCGACTACTATAAAGGAAGTATTATAAGCTATGCAAATGAAGTAAAAGAAAATGTATTGGGTGTGCGACGTGATACTTTATCGACTGTGGGTGCGGTAAGCGAAGAGACCGTAAAAGAAATGGTAGCAGGAGCTATTAAAACATTGAATGTTGATTATGCAGTTGCTACTTCCGGCATTATGGGCCCTGGCGGTGGCAGCGAAGAAAAACCTGTTGGTACGGTTTGGCTGGCGGTCGGCAACCATCAAAAAATTGAAACCCTGAAACTGAATCTCCGTTTCGATCGCCAACGAAATATTGGTATGACAGCGGCCAATGCCCTCAATTTGCTCCGCAAATTTATCATTGCTAACGGTTGATAGCCTTTTATAACCAAATCATTACCTTTGGCCGGTTAAAATTGCTTGTCTGTCTTGTTCATCCGTGTTAATGCAG